>Ga0075518_1000110_pt1 | contig 14193 bp, 10 predicted proteins | sample NGEPerA_2_FD_76970 | JGI IMG/M metagenome (GOLD analysis project Ga0075518, IMG submission 76970) | Arctic peat soil microbial communities from the Barrow Environmental Observatory site, Barrow, Alaska, USA - NGEE PermafrostAB136-A | ecosystem: Environmental > Terrestrial > Soil > Wetlands >...
AAATGGGCCGTGGGTGTAGTTTTCCAGATAAAATCAGCTCCCCCGGAGGGTTCATGGAAGTCGAGATCGGACGAGGCAAAAAAGGCAGAAGAGCTTACGGGCTGGACGATATAGCCATCGTCCCCAGCCGGAGGACGCGCGACGTCGAGGATGTCGATATCGCCTGGTCCATCGGCAAGCACAAGCTGGAACTCCCCTGTCTGGCCTCGGCCATGGATGGTGTCGTTGACGCGAATTTCGCGGTTGCCATGGGCAAGATCGGCGGCCTTGCCGTCCTCAACCTGGAGGGCATCCAGACCCGCTTCGAGAACGCCGACGAGCAACTTGAGAAAATTGCCAAACTGCCGGCGCGAGAGGCGACTGCCGGGTTGCAGGAGATCTACCAGGAGCCGGTCAAGGAAGAGCTGATCTCCCGGCGGATCAAGGAGATCAAGGACCAGGGCGTTCTTGCGGCCGCTTCGCTTACTCCCCAGAAAGTCACCCAGTACTACAAAACCGTTATCGACGCCGGTCTCGACGTGCTGATCATTCAGGGAACCGTGGTCAGCGCCGAGCACGTCAGCTCCATCGTCGAGCCGCTCAACCTGAAGAAATTCATCGCCGAGGTGCCGATACCCGTCATCGTCGGCGGCTGCGCCTCGTACACCACCGCCCTGCACCTGATGCGCACCGGCGCCTTCGGTGTGCTGGTGGGCGTCGGCCCGGGAGCCGCCTGTACCACCCGCGGCGTGCTGGGCATCGGTGTCCCCCAGGCCACGGCCATCGCCGACGCGGCGGCGGCACGGATTCAGCATCTGCTCGACACCGGTGACTACGTCAACGTCATCGCCGACGGCGGCATGCGCACCGGCGGCGATATCTGCAAGGCCATCGCCTGCGGCGCCGACGCCGTGATGATCGGCTCACCGCTCTCCCGTGCCAACGAGGCGCCCGGCCGCGGCTACCATTGGGGCATGGCCACCTTCCATCCTCAACTGCCCCGCGGCACGCGCGTAAAAACCAACCAGGTGGCGTCACTCGAGGAGATTCTCGTCGGCCCGGCCCACGAGAACGACGGCACTCTGAACCTGTTCGGCGCCCTGAAGACCTCCATGGCTACCTGCGGCTATGAGAACATCCAGGCATTCCAGAAGGCAGAGGTAATGGTGGCGCCATCGCTGCAGACCGAAGGAAAGAAGCTCCAGAAAGAGCAGGATGTGGGGATGGGATAAAGACCGGTTCGTTCTCTGGCAAGCGTCCCGGGCATCATCATATTTAGCTGAACACCGGCCGCCAGCCTTGTTGGCCGGTTGCAATTCCCGCTAATTGCAACTTTTTTCCTCCTGTTGTAACCTTGCCTGACGATGGAGGCGCGGCGCAAAACACGAGCGACCAACGGCAGCCTGCTGCGCGCACTTCAGGATGACTTCGAAAGCTTCTCCAAATCCCGCAAGGCCATCGCCCGCTACCTGATCGACCACCTCCCCGAGGCCCCCGTGCTCACGGCGCAGGACCTGGCCCGCCACACCGGCACAACCAGCTCGACAGTCGTGCGCTTCGCCCAGCACCTCGGTTTCTCCGGCTATCCTGAAATGATGAAGGCCGCCTGGGAAGAGCACCGTCTGGCCGCGGCCGGCAACAGCGGCGGCGGCGAGGGCCAGCTGGTCTTCCCGGTGGACGACGATTTCTCCGGACGCGCGGTCCGTATCGACATCAACATCCTCGAAGAGACCATGAAGAAGAATCGCGCCGACGACTTCCTGCAGACCGTGGAATTGCTGGAGCAGGCCGGGACGATCTACCTGGCGGGGATGTTCGAAACGGCGATGGTGGCAGGCTACCTGCGCTATTACCTGACCATCATGGGGCTGCCGGTAGTGACGGTCACGGATAACTCCGAGGAACAGGTGGCAAAACTGGCGGGGCTTGGTGAAGATTCGGTACTGATCGCCATCGGTTTCCGGACGGGACACCAGTTCCTGCTCAGGCTGATCAAAACGGCCCGCGAGCGCGGCGCCTTATCCGTGGGGATCAGCGAAAACACGCTCTCCGAAGTCTCCAAGCTGGCCGACCGCAACCTCTACTGCCAGCTGGACTCGACCTCGTTCGCGCCTTCCCTGGTCGGAGCCTTCAGTCTGGCCAACGCCCTCGTCTCGGCGCTATACGCACGGAACAAACGCGCCTACGACTCCCATATATCCCACCTGCACAGCCTGCCGCTCAGTTCGGACTGGCTTTAAGCGCCGGCCGCTCATCGCCCTTGCCTGAAGGAGATCAAGGTTTTTCAACCCCGGCCAGCGCCCGCAAATCATCCATGCGCTTTTCGTCACTCGGTTCGGTGCTGCCGGCGGTCTCCATGATCATGGCGACAGAGCGCAGCTTCGGATGGCGGACGATGGCTTCCAGACCCGCGAGCGGAATCAGCCCGCAGCCGAGGTGCTCGTGCTTGTCGCGCTTCGCTCCGAGCTCGAGCGGCGAATCATTCAGATGGATGAGGTGCAAGCGGTCGATACCCACAGTACGGTCGAACCCGTCGACCAGGCGGCGGGAGGCGGCGGCCGATGTCATGTCGTAGCCGGCGCCCCACATGTGCGCCGTGTCCAGGCAGATTCCCAGCGGCAGGCGCACACCGTGGCTCTGCGCTGCCGCCAGCACTTCGGCAAGTTCCTCGAAAGTAGAGCCTACCGTGTCGCCGGCGCCGGCGCTGTTCTCCAGCAGGAGTGTCGGCAGCCCGGTAGCCGATGGACCGGCGGTGCCGCGGATGTCTTTTTCCAGCCGGCAGATCCCCACCACCAGCGACTGCAGCGCTTCATCGGCGCCCGTCCCCCGGTGGCTTCCCAGGTGGACGACGACATACTCGCAGGAAAGCTCGGCGGCCCGCTCCAGCGTAGCCGCCAGCAGCATTACCGACTTGGCGTAGAGAGGCGCGTTGCGGCCTGTCCGGCAGGAAAGATTGATCAGGTAACCGGCGTGCAGGAAGACGGGCCGGATCGCCTGTTCATCAAGATAAACACGGAACGCCGCCGCCTGTTTCTGATCCAGCGCTCCCGGGTTCCAGGCCGAGGGATTACCCGACATGATCTGGAAGGTGGTGCAGCCGATCTCACGCGCGTGCCGCGCCCCGGCCAGCAGTCCGCCGCCGGTGCGGATGTGGATGCCAAGAGGTCGGGCGGCAGCCACGGACAGGGAGCCGGTCAGTTGCCCAGCAGATGTAAGTTCTTCGGGGGCCAGTAGATGATGTCGGCCCGGCCGATGACGTTGTCCACCGGCACATAACCCCAGATGTGACTGTCGGAGCTCTCGTTACGGTTGTCGCCGAGCACGAACAGCATGCCATCGGGGACGGTTTCCGCCGGCCTCGTGTAGGTCGGCGTGACCGCGCTTGGCACGACGAATTCCTCGCCGTTGACGTAAGTCTTGCCGCTGTGGATCTCGACTACTTCGCCCGGCAGGCCGATCACCCGTTTGACGTATGGCGTTCCCTGCTCGACTCCCCTGGGCGGCGTGAAAACGATGACATCCCCGCGTTGCACCGAATGCAGCCTGTAGATCAGGCGGTTGGCCAGGATGCGGTCCTGCAGCTGGATGGTCGGCAACATCGAGCCGGACGGTATCTGGTATGGCTTGGCTAAAGTTGCCTGGGCGAACATGGCCACGGTAAAAGCGATAACCAGAGGTGCGACGATGTCGCGGATAATACTGCGGAATGAAAAGATGCGGCGGCGGGGTTTGGCCGGTGACGCGGCTTCCTGCCCTGCCCGCGCGGTACGCGTGGCCTGTTCCCGCACCAGTTCAGGCCCGCCCTGCTTCGGCTCATCCGACCAATATTTTGCCGGCGCCGGTGGTGCGGCAATCCTGCTCCCCGTATCCCGGAGCACGGCTTCTTCCGCCTCTGGCGCGGCATTGAATCCGTCTTCCTGAGCGCGGGAACCGTCGATCCAGCCTGCCGGAGGAGCGGTCACCCAGCGAGTGTGCCTGATTTGCGGGGTGAGTTGTTCCTTCCGGTCCATGTTCAGGCCGTCTTTGGAATTATCCTTGGGGGCTTCCCTGGTGGGATCGGTTTCAGTCAATTACGTTTCTGGTTATTTAAGCGGCCGGAGCGGCCGCGGTTTTAAGCATATGCGATATTTGCACTAATACCCATATTAGCGGTTTTTTAATGCAGCCGCCAACACCGGCAAGACCAGCATACCGCGGGCGGCGATGGGTGCCGAGCCGCCGACCAGGCCAGTCCCGGCGGGAACCCTAGATCGCCATCAGGCGAATGAATTCGTCCTGAAAATTCTTGTTGAGCGGCAGGGCCACGTGCCTGATTTTCGCATGGACCCCCGCAAGTGAAAGGCGGTTCTCTTCCCCCAGCATGAGAACCGCGCCCTGGCAGGCAGCGTCGGCGACGACCTCGATCTGGTCGTTGGGCAGGTCGGGGAACATCTTCAGCGTCCTGGCGTTGTCGAGATTGATGTAGCTGCCGAAGGTGCCGGTGATCAGCATGCGGCCGAGCTGGTCGCCGCCGAACTTTTTCTGCAACACCGAGATGGCGGCGTGCACGGACGCCTTGACCAGCTGGAAGGAGCGGATGTCATGCTGGCTGACCGTAATGGGATCGGCGGCGTCAGCGATAACCACCGGACCTTCACGCAGGAGGCGGCCACCCTCATCCACCCAGCCGTGGCGGCGCATCTCGGCGATGATGTCGATGAGCCCGGAACCGCAGATACCGCGGGGCTCGCCATCACCCACCACCGAGCAATCGAAACTCTCGCCCACCATGGTCGCCTTATAGATGGCTCCCTCAGTAGCGGAAAGCCCGAACGACATGTGGGTATCCTCATAGGCCGGGCCCGCCGGGCTGGAAGCCACCAGTATTTTTTCGCGGTAGCCCAGCGCCATCTCACAGTTGGTACCCACGTCGACGATCAGCTCGATCTCGTCGCTGTCGGCCATGCCGACCAGCAGGATGTCGGCCAGGGCGTCGGCGCCGACGAAGCCGAAGATCGGTTTAGGAATGAAAAGGTTGGCTCCCGGCGGATTTACCCCGAGTTCGGCCGCCGGGCCGTAAAAGTCCCTGGCGCCTTTGAGATTGAAGGGAGTGCCGCAAAGCGGTGCCGCGTCCAGGTCAAGCATGAAGGCATACATCGCCGAATTACCCACGGCTGTGATCTCCCTGACCTGGCCGGTCGGGATACCAGCGTCGGCGCACAGCCTCTCGATGGACGTGTTCATGGTGCTGATGACTTCGGAGTGCAGGGCGGCCCGCGCTCCGGCGTCCTCGGACGCCAGCCCCAGACGGCTGGTAATGTCAGCCCCGTGCCGTTGCTGGGGGTTGGGCACCACGTAAGTGTCCAGCACCCGTTTGCTGTCCAGCTCGATCAGCCGCGACCAGATGCTCGAGGTGCCCACGTCGATTGCCACTCCGTAACCGGTCGTCGCGGCTATTGGGCGATTTTTTTGGTTTTCAGAACCGCTGTTCATTGGCATAGACTGCTATCGCTTGCGTTTCCCGAAGATCGCGATGTTTTCTGTCACGTGCTGACTATCTGCCCTTCTGACTGTCTGCCCTTAATTGACCGGCAGTCGCCTGACCAGGCGCCATCCCGACAGGTGGTGGAAGCTGCCTGCATCGCGGAGAAAAACAGAATTCAGCGTAGCAGAAAAGGCGGAAGTGAACAATCGGGCAACCCGACGGCTGTAAGCCATTTGTCCTGTAAATACTGTAGATATAGGTATATTTGTCTGGTAAACTAAACATAGTTTATGGGGTGAGGGGAAAGCTTTATGGGGTGAGGGGAAAGCTCGGGGAACCACTCTTGGCCAGATGACCTGCCACTGGCTGTTTTTAAGCTCTTCTCTCTTGTTCTGATTCGGGTTACGATGTAATCTGCCGGATTCGCCGTCACCGCTACTACTCCCGCGAGGAGCAGCTTTAGTGAAGTCAATGGTCATATTGCCGTCCTGGAAAGCGGAGGACATCTATCCCTCCAAGCTGGCCAAGTCGGCCATCAGCTATCAACACCCTCTGGGTCTCCTCTATATCGCCACCTGCATCCAGGAGGCGGGCCACGAGGTCCAGCTGATCGACGGCGCCTTCTGGACCCACCAGGAGATCATCGACAAGGTCCGCGAGTTCAAGCCCGGCTTCGTCGGTCTGTCGGCCAATGCCTCGATGTGGACCAAGGCCATGAAAACCGCCGAGGACATCAAGGCCATCGACCCGTCCATCCATGTGACCGCGGCCGGCCCCTATCCGTCGGCGGTGGAAGAGCAGTGTCTCGAAAAGTGCGGGCATCTCGACTCCATAGTCATCGGCGAAGGTGAGGAAACCGTCCCCGAACTGATAAACAGACTGGTGCGGGGCGAGAGCCTGGCGGGAGTCGCCGGCGTCGCTTTTCGCGCGGAGGACGGCGCTATCATCAAGAACGAGCCACGCCCGCTGATCGAGGACCTGGACACCATCCCCATCCCCGACCGCACGCTGCTGGGAGACTTCGAGAAGTACGAGTCGCCGCCGGGCAGCTACAAGGAAAAACCGATCGCCATCGTCATGACCTCGCGAGGCTGCAAGGCCCGATGTATCTACTGTTTCCAGATGAAGGGAGAGCGGCGCATCCGTTTCCGCAGCGTCGAGAGCGTGGTGAAAGAGATCGAGGAGCTGGTCAACCACTACGGCTTCCGCGAGATTCGCTTCCTCGACGAGACCTTCACCGCCGACCGTGACCGTGCCCTGGAGATCTTCCAGCAACTGAAAGCGAAGAAGCTCAAATTCAGCTTCTATGTTTCCTCCCGGGTCAACACCGTGGACTACGAGCTGCTCAGCGAGATGAAGAAAGCCGGCTGCTGGGCCATCCTCTTCGGGGCCGAAAGCGGCGTGCAGAAGAACCTGAACACCATGAAAAAGGGCATCAAGCTGGAACAGACCCGTAACGCAGTGGCTGCGGCCAAAAAGACGGGGCTCAGAGTCTACACGCCATTCATCATCGGCATCCCCGGCGAGACCTACGAAGAGGCGCTTGAGACAATCGACTTCGCTATCGAACTCGACCCCCACTACGCCAACTTCCACTCGATGACGCCGTTCCCGGGCACCGAGCTATATGACAATATTGAAGAATACGGCACCATGTCCTCCAACACCGATGAATATACTTTTGAAGGCGGCGCTTTCGTGCCGTACACGATGACCCGTGAGCAAATCGACCAGCTGCGTACGCTGGCCTTCCGGAAGTTTTACTCTCGGCCCAGGTTCATCCTCAGGCGCCTGGTCGAAGTGCGCAGCTGGTATGATTTCCGCACAGTTCTGAAAGGCGCCATCAGCTTCTTCTGGCTCTGGGTCAAACGCGATTCGCTGGTAGTCAGGAGGAAGCCCGCGAATACCGGGGAAGAATCGGAGCAGGTGAGTTAGCTTGTCCAGTCCACTAAATGAAACCACACCAGCTGTCACGGAAAAGGAGATCGGCAACGGCGCCACCGGTTCGGTCGAGGCCGGCTCCGCCGCGACGAAAAACGCCCTGTCGCTAGAGCAACCGGTCGCGCTGCCGGCGCAGCCGGTTGTTTCGGTTATCATCCCAATCTACAACGGCGCTGAGACTATCACCCCCGTCATGGAGGCTCTCTATCAATCCAGCTTCGATAATTTTGAAACCGTGGTCATCCATGACTGCTCCACCGACAACAGCGCCGAGGTGCTGGCTGAGCTGAACCAGAAATATCCCTTCCGGCTTTTTGAATTTCCCGAGAACCGTGGTGTCTCCAAGGCGCGCAATACCGGCGCCCGTGAAGCCCGCGGCGAGATCCTCCTTTTCATCGACGCCGACTGCATCGTCCAGCCGGAGACCATGGAGCGCTGTGTCGCGGCGTTGCGCCGGGGCGACAGCATCCAGGTGGGCGGCGCCTACACCAAGAAAGCCTGGGACAAGGATTTCTTCAGCAACTTCCAGTCGCTTTACATCCATCATGTAGAGACCAAGAATGAGCACCCGGATTATATCGCCACCCACTGCATGGCTATCCGGAAGAAGACCTACGAGGAGTTCGGCGGCTTCAAGGAGGATTACTTCATCGGCCACGCGGCCAGCGTCGAGGACGTGGAGCTGTCACATCGGCTGATCGCGGCCGGCCATCAGCTGTCGCGGCCGGCGGACATCCAGATACAGCACATGTTCCGCTTCAACCTGGGCAAGTCAGTGCGCAACGCTGTCAAAAAGAGCAAGTACTGGACCATGTACTCGCTTTACAACCGCGATGTGACCAAGGACTCGGGGGCCGCCTCCTACGAACTAAAGGTCAACGTGAGCACTCAGGTCATAAATGTTGCACTGGTGGCGGCGACTATAGTGACGGGTTCATTCTGGCCGCTGATGGTGGTGGCGTTTCTCTACGGCATCAACAACGCCGTCAGCTTCCGACTGCTGCTCCTGATCAAGCAGGAAAAAGGCTGGTGGTTCCTGCTCCGGGCGATGGTGTACTACCAGTTCGTCTATCCGTACGTCGTCGCCTATGGTTCGGCCATGGGCATCATCAAGTACATCTGGGAAGTAAAACTTCCCCGCCGCTACTCATGAGCGCCTCGTGTTTTCGTCGCTGAAATACCTCCCGTCGATTTTTTACAAGCGCGATCCGCTGCAGTTCACCTTTTTCGTGACTTCGCGCTGCAACTCCCGCTGCCCCTTCTGTTTCTACTGGCAGGACCGCAAGGCCGGCAACGACGAACTGACCGTGGAGGAGGTCGAGAAGATCTCGGCTTCCATGGGCAACCTGCTCTGGCTGCTCTTCTCCGGTGGGGAGATCTTCCTGCGCCGGGACCTCCCCGATCTGGTTGAAGCCTTTTACCGCAATACTCATCCGGTGGTCATCACCCTGCCGACCAACGGTCTGGCACCGGACCTGATCGTGCCAGCCACCGAGGAGATCCTCAGGCGCTGCCCGGAGAGCGCCGTCGTCTGCAAGGTCTCGCTGGACGGCATCGGCGACGACCATGACCGCCTGCGCGATACGCCGGGCAGCTTCGAAAAGGCCCTGGAGACCTGGGAGCAGCTGCGCCGCCTGGGAGAGCGCTATGACAACCTGCAGCTGGGGATCAATACCGTCTTCTGCCGGGAAAATCAGGACGACATGGACCGGATCATCGATTTCGTCAATACGCTGCCCGGCTGCGAGACCCACACGATTTCCATGGTGCGTGGCAATCCCGCGGATACCGCCTATAAGGAAATCGACCTGGAGAAGTACCGCCACGCCGTCCTGCGCCTGGAAAAGGACTTGAAAGGCGGCAACGCAAAGATGTACCATTTCACCCTGGCGCGGCTAAAGACCGCCCAGGACCTGGTGCAGCGTCGCCTCATTTATGAGACGGTCCGGCAGGGGCGGCGGCTGCTGCCCTGCTACGCCGGCCGCATCGGCGCCGTCATGAACGAGATAGGGGACATCTTTCCTTGCGAGATACTGACGGATAAGATGGGTAATGTCCGGGAGTCCGGCTACGATTTCCCCAAGGTCTTCTTCTCGGAGCAGGCCGACCGGGTGCGGGCAAAAATCAATAACACCAGGTGCTATTGTTCTCACGAGTGCTATTTCGTCACAAACATACTATTCAACCCGCTGATGTGCGGGCAGGTAATCCGGCAGTACCTGGAGCTACCCGGCACTTCCCGGGCGGCTTCCTGAGGTCGGCTTCCCGCTTCGGCCCGGGCGCCGGGCTCGGCGAACGGTCGTCCCGGCTGACGCTTGCCCTCAGCCTCGGAGCTGTCTTCGCCTTCGTCCTCCTGATCACTCTGCCCTTCGCGAACCAGGCGTTCCATATCGACGACGCCATCTTCTGGGATTTCGCCAAGCTCAATCTGGAATCGCCGCTGCAGCAGGACCTGCCGGAATACCGGCTGATGGGAGTGGAGATTCCCAACTGGCGGGACACCCACCCGCCCCTCGATCAGCTCTACATGTCCGCAATCATGCGGGTGACCGGCAGCGACGCGGAGCTGCCGCTGCACCTGGGCTTTATAATCTTCCCGGCCATCACCGGCATTTCCATGTTCTTCCTGGCGCGCCGGTTCACACGGAACGCGCTGCCGGCGACGCTGCTCCTGCTGGCGACGCCGGCAATAATGGCGGCTTCCCATACCCTGATGGGCGACCTGCCGATGACCGCGCTATGGATGGCGGCGACGGCGCTATATATATCCGGAGTCGACCGCGACAGCGGCTGGCTGCTGGCCCTGGCCGGACTGACAGCCATGCTGGCGGTATTCGCAGGCTACCAGGCGCTGGCACTGATCCTGCTACTACCGGCCTATTCCTGGCTCAAGGGCAGGCTCAACTGGAAAACCGGCCTGCCGCTGCTGTTGCCGGTGGCCGGTTTCGGCGCCTATGCCCTCTACAGCCTCGCGCGTTATAACGCCCTCCCCCGCTTCAAGCACGCCAAGGGCCTGAGCATAGAAGGCAGCAGCGTGCTCGCGCGGATCGAGGGCAACCTGCTGCAACTGGGAGGCGCCTCCGTGTTCCCGCTCATTCTGGCAGGCGTTTTCTGCCTGCGGCGGCGGCGCTGGCTGATGCTGGCCCCCATTATCGCCGCAGCCTCCGGGTTGGCCTTGTACTACTACAACAGCATCAGCAACTTCCCGCTGGCGACGGCGGCCCTGTTTGTCCTTTTCCTGTCCACCGGGGCCCTGGTGATTATCGCGATCTGGAGCGAAGTCCAGGTGCAGCTGGTGCAGGTCTTCAAGGATCGCCGCGCCGATACGGATTTCTTTTTTCTGGCCTTCTGGTTTTTCGTGATGTTTGCCGCGATTGCGCTGTTGTTGCCCCATGCGACCGCCAAGTACATGCTGCCTTTCCTGGCACCGCTGATCCTGCTTTTCTTCCGCGAGATCGAGGCCGGCATCAAGTCCGCCTCCGTTCTCACGGGTGTCTTTGTGGCGGCCGTGACGCTGACCTTCCTGGCGGGCACCGCCGTATCGGCCGCCGACTATCAGCTGGCGCAGACCTACAAGGATTTCGCACAAGACCTGGGGGATCGTTATCATCCCGAGGGAACCGTCTGGTTTGTGGGTGAGTGGGGCTTCCGCCATTACATGGAAGCCGAAGGGTACCGTTATCTGACGTCGGCCAGCACGGCTCCGCGGGAAGGCGACCTGGTTGTTCGGGTGGGACTGATGGACTGGCCGCTCGACCATTCGGTGACCGACCAGCTGAGCCTGGTTGGGTCAAGCGCGGCTGAATCGGGCAGCCCGTTAAGGGTGATGAGTCTCCCCGCTAACGCCGGCTTCTATGGCACCCACTGGGGCAAGCTGCCTTTCACCTTCTCAGTCCTGCCCGTTGAAAGGCTGGATGTATACCGGGTTGGTCCGCCAGTGTAATGAGGGCTTCGCGCTCCGTCCTTCCCTGTACACCGGCGGCGGCAGACGCTCTCCGACAGCGGTCTCACCGCCAACCTACTTGAAAAAAGTCTGCCTGACGCTGCGCACATAGGTACGCACGGTCTGCAAGGAATTCACGCCGCGTAGATGGTGGGCGATTATGCGCGGCCTCAGGTAAAACCGGCGATATGCCCGCCGGGTCGCACTCATCAGCTCCTCATTCGTGACATTCTTATGCCTGTACACCGGCTTGCTGCCGATATCATAGTCGCGCCAGTCCTCGGTCAGCAACAGCCCCTCACGCCGGAAATTATCAAACTCCTGGGTACCCGGGAAAGGTACCATAACCGCGAAACCGGCGCTGTCCAGGTCAAGCTCCATTGCGAAAGAGATGGTTTCCTCGATGGTCTCCGGCGTCTCCTCGACAAATCCAAAGAGGAAATAGCCGTGGGCGGAAATGCCGGCCCGGCGCGTATCGCTCACCGCCCGGGTCACCCGCTCCCTGGTGATGTTCTTGATCTCCTTGAGCATCCCGGCGTTGCCCACCTCGATACCGTACTGCATCAGCCGGCAGCCGGCCTTTTTCATCACCGCCAGTATCTCGGGATCCACTTCGTTGGCCCGTGCGTTGCAGGTCCAGGCAATGTCCAGGCCCCGCTCACCGATGAGGCGGCAGATCTCCAGCAGGCGCCGGTGATTGCAGATCATCGAAGGATCACGGAAAGAAAACTGGGTCACGCCGAATGTCGCGTTGACCCAACTTAGCTCGTCGACCACGTTTTCAGCGCTGCGCAGGCGATAGCGCTTGCCCTGCTGGGAGGTGACATCACAAAAACGGCAGCTGTACGGGCAGCCGCGGCCGCTGATGATACAGGAAAAATTGCCCTTCCTGCCCCAGGCGGGGAAGGGGTTGTAAAAAGCGGTCTGAGGCAGCAGGTCGTGGGCTGGAAAGGGAAGTTTGTCGAGCTCCGTGTACCTGGCCCTCGCCGATGTTGTTATGAGGGCGCCATCTTTGCCGATGACGATTCCGCTTACCGCTTCGAGGGATCCTTCGCCGGCAATGGCCTCGCAGATCTCCAACATGCTCTGTTCGCCCTCACCGATGACGGCAATGTCCACGTCAGGATGGCTGGCGGCCTTATCGGGCAGGGCGGTCACGTGGGGTCCGCCTGCCACGGTGAGAATCCCCGGATTCACGCTCTTGACGATCCCGGCAACGATTTCCGCGTCCGGCCATTGCGGGGTCAGCGCCGAAATGCCGACTACCCGCGGCCGGAAATCCTGGATCTGTGCACGAATTTCAGCGGCGGAGAGACCGAGGGAATACGCGTCAATGACCTGTGTGGGGAAGCCGGCCTGCCGGACAGCCGCCGCTATGTAGGCGAGACCCAACGGTTGCGTCGAGATCCAGGGCCGCTCAACCTCGTTCTTCCATAACCCCCGGGAAGGAGTGATAAACAACGCTCTGCAGCCGGATTTATTGTCTTTCATTCTTTATTCTTTCACCCACCTGTGACCCCCAGTTATCATAATGATTGCTCTCGGCAATCCTTATTCTACTAATACTACAAATTAAACTGCATTTGAGTCAACGAATCGTTACACCCCATATTATTCCCTAATCGGCTTGCCAGCCTATCAACGGAACACCCGTCTGGCCGCATGTGCATACTCGCGAAAAGTCCAGAAAGAGGTCATCCGGCGCAGGTGCCGGACGATAACGCGAGGTCTAAGATAAAACCGGCGGTAGGCGCGGCGGGGGGCCTGCATCAACTCGTCGCTGCCGACATTCCTGTGGCTGTAAGTCGGCCGGCCCATGATGTTGTATTCCCGCCAGTCCCTGGTCAGCAGCAGACCTTCCCGGTCGTAACGCTCATATTCACTGGTACCGGGAAACGGCACCATCACGGCGAAACCGGCGCTGTCCAGGTCAAGCTCGGTGGCGAAAGAGATGGTTTCCTCGATGGTCTCCCGGGTCTCATCGATAAAACCGAAAAGGAAATAGCCATGGGCCATGATGCCAGCCCGGCGGGTATCGCTTACCGCCTGGGCCACCTGCTCCCTGGTGGTCTTCTTAATGGCTTTAAGCATCTCGGCGTTACCCACCTCGATGCCGTACTGCATGCGGCGGCAGCCGGCCCGTCTCATCGCCGCCGGCATCTCCGGGTCGACCTCGTTGGCCCGGCTGTTACAGGTCCAGGCGATGTCGAGGCCCCGTTCGCCGATCAGCCGGCAGATCTCCAGCAGCCTTTTGCGGTTACAGACCATGGATGGATCGCGGAAGGAAAACATTGAAACACCAAAGTCGCGGTTCAGCCAGGAGATCTCATCGACGATGTTTTCAGCGCTGCGCAAACGGTAGCGTTTGCCCTGCTGCGCCGTTACATCACAAAAAGTGCACTCATAGGGGCAGCCACGACCGCTGATGATGCAGGAAAAGTGGCCCTTCCTGCCCCAGCTGGGAAAAGGATTGTAGAAGGACGGTTCCGGCAGCAGGTCGTGGGCGGGAAAAGGCAGACGGTCCAGGTCGGTGATTGCCGGCGCGGAGCCGCTAGACCGAATGTCGCCGTCCCTGTCCAGGAAAAGGCCGGGGACACCGAGAAGGCCGGGGACACCGAGAAGATCGCCGCCCGATACGACGGCGCCGCATAGCGCCACCAAGATATCTTCACCCTCGCCGACTACCGCCATATCGACTCCCGGCCGGCTGGCCGCCTCTGCCGGCAGGGCAGTAACATGGGGTCCGCCGACGACGGTGAGAATCTCCTGGTTGATATCCTTGACGATGCCGGCCAGGATTTCCGCGTCGGGCCACTGGGGGGTTAAAGCGGAAATGCCCACAATGTCGGGGCTGAAAGATTTGATC
>Ga0075518_1000114_pt1 | contig 14007 bp, 10 predicted proteins | sample NGEPerA_2_FD_76970 | JGI IMG/M metagenome (GOLD analysis project Ga0075518, IMG submission 76970) | Arctic peat soil microbial communities from the Barrow Environmental Observatory site, Barrow, Alaska, USA - NGEE PermafrostAB136-A | ecosystem: Environmental > Terrestrial > Soil > Wetlands >...
GAGCAGTACGACCGCATCGAGCTCGAGCTCGCGGTCGACCCGCAGATGCACGGCTTCAACGCCCTCGGCGCGGCCCACCTGCTCGCCGAGCGAGTCAGCGGCCGACGTCGACCGGATCTTGAGGTTCGCTGCCGCGAGCTCGGCCGTGGACATGCCCAGGCCGTGGTCGACGACCTGGACGACGACGTGGTCACCGACGACACCCGTCTTGACCTCGACCGGCGTCTCGGGCTCCGAGAAGACCGTGGCATTCTCGAAGAGCTCGGCGAGCAGGTGGGCCGCGCCGAGGGCGTTGAAGCCGTGCATCTGCGGGTCGACCGCGAGCTCGAGCTCGATGCGGTCGTACTGCTCGATCTCGGACGAGGCCGTGCGGACCACGTCGGACAGCGGCATCGCGTCGCGGACGCGGCGGCCGGTGTCGATCCCGGCCAGGACGAGCAGCGACTCGGCGTTGCGGCGCATCCGGGTGGCGAGGTGGTCGAGGCGGAACAGGTTCGCGAGCGCGTTCGGGTCTTCCTCGGAACGCTCGAGCGAGTCGATGAACGACAGCTGGCGGTTGAGGAGCACCTGGTCGCGACGCGCGACGTTGATGAACATCTCCGCGATCGAGCCACGCAGGGCGGCCTGCTCCTGCGCGATCTGCAGGGTCGTCGAGTTGACCGCGTTGAACGACGCCGCGAGCATGCCGACCTCGTCGGACGAGGTCACCGGGATCTGCACGAGCTCGAGCGACGGACCCTGGCCCGGGACCGCCATCTGCTCGACGAGGGTGGGCAGCTGCTCGCGGACCTCGGCGGTCGCGGCCGTCAGGCGCCGCAGCGGGACGACGATGCTTCGGGAGACGACGAGAGCGAAGAGCAGCGACAGCACCGTCGCGAGCACCGATGCGCCGATCGTGAAGATTGCCGTGTTCCGCTGGGCCGACACGTCCGCCTGCGCGACCCTGGCGGCCTCGGTGAGCAGCTGCGTCCGCGTGTCGCTCAGGGTGGAGAGCTGCTTCTGGATGTCTTCCACCCACTGCACCGGGTCGACGCTGATCGACAAGCCCATGACGCCGTTGGACAGGAGGGACCGCTCGCGGGCGAACGCTGGGGTCGGGTCGGTGGCCGTCAGCGTGATGCCCGCGGTGTTGAGCGCGTCGATGTTGGTGTGCACGCTGGTGCGAAACAGCTCGGTCGTGACCGTCTTGGTATGGAACGTCCGCATGGCCGTGGCCGACGACGCATTGGACTGGATGATGCCCAGGCCCTGGCTCATCTCCGTGACGAGGCTCTCGGCGGTCTGGGCGATCGAGTGGTACGTCGTGACGTAGGCGGCGAGGTCGCGGTTGGCGAACACCTGCGAGAGCTCGCTGACGAGGTCGATCTCGCTCCCGATGATCAGGGTGTACTTGCTCTCGATGACGGCGCGGTTCGCGTCGGTGTCGACGAGGTGGCGGACGTCGGGGAGGTCGACGTCGTGCGCGCGTTGGGATCGCTGGAACATCGTGACGACGGTCCGGGCGAACTGGCTCAGGTCGACCTTCGCGGTGTAGGGCCGGACAGCGGCGAGCGCCTTGTCGGTCGCCGCGCGCGCAGCGGCCAGCTTGTCCTTGTCGATCGTCGAGGCCGTCGTCACGGCTCGCTCGGCCTGCAGCGCGGCGCTGACCGGCGCGTACCGGTCGAGGACCTCGACCACCTGGGCGGACGCCGAGGCCGCGCGCACCTTCTGGATCGACGTGTTCGATATGTAGGCACCGGCGATGAGCAGCACGATGATGGGCACGGCGAGAACCGCCAGAACCTTGGCGCGGATGCCAAGCCTGCGCAGCATGTCGACCTCTCTCCCTCAACCGGCTCGGACGTCGCACCGACGGCGTCCGGCGGCCCAGCCCAGAAGGACGGGTCACCGCTGACATGTCATCGGCTGCTGGACAACAGACCATTAGCCCGGACGTGAGTTTGTCACGACCTCACCCTCAGCGATACGCACTTGGGACACCTACTCTCGACAAGTGCGCGCAGTCGTGGTGAGAGCTCCCGGCGGATTCGAGGCCCTCGAGGTGACCGAGGTCCCCGATCCGGTGCCCGGTCCCGGTGAGGTCCTCGTCGAGATCGCGGCCGCCGGAGTCAACCGCGCCGACCTGTTGCAGCGGGCCGGACACTACCCGCCACCACCCGGAGCACCCGCCTGGCCGGGCCTCGAGGTGTCGGGCGTCGTCATCGCCCTCGGCCCGGGTGTGGCGCTGCCCGACGACGGCGGCTGGCGCGTCGGGCAGAAGGTCGCGGCCCTGCTCGCAGGCGGCGGGTACGCCGAGCGGGTCGCCGTCCCCGCAGGTCAGCTGCTGCCCGTCCCCGCGTCCGTGGCGCTCGTCGATGCGGCGGCCCTCCCGGAGGCGGCGTGCACCGCGTGGACGAACCTGGTCGACACCGGCGGTCTCCGGGCCGGGCAGACGGTCCTCGTGCAGGGCGGCTCGGGCGGCGTCGGATCCGTCGCGGTACAGATCGCGGCGGCGCTCGGTGCGCGGGTGATCACCACCGCGGGATCGGCCGAGCGCACACTGCGGTGCGTGCAGCTCGGCGCCGAGCTCGCGATCGACCACCGTGCGGACGACGTCGTGGATGCCGTCCTGGCGGCGACCGACGGTCGCGGGGTCGACGTGGTGCTCGACGTGCTGGGTGCGGGTGGACTTGCGGACAACCTCGCGATGCTCGCGACCGGCGGCCGGCTCGTCGTGATCGGGCTGCAGCGCGGCGCGCGTACCGAGATCGACCTCGGGCTCCTGCTCGCGCGCCGCCTGACGGTGGCCGCCACGACGCTGCGGTCCCGGTCGGCGGCCGAGAAGGCGGCGATCGTCGCGGCCGTCCGGGCGAACGTGTGGCCGATGCTCGACGGCGGCAGACTGCGGCCGGTCGTGCACGCCCGACTGCCCCTGGACCGGGCCGGGGACGCGCACCGCATGCTCGAGTCCGGGACGGTGTTCGGCAAGATCCTGCTCGTGCCCTGAGGCCCGCGCTGCGTTCACCTCGAGGCTGAGCCTCAGTCGAGCGCGCCCGCCGCGAGCGCAGGTGCGAGGACCGGGGTCAGGGGCAGCCGCGGGATCAGCGTGGCCTGGACCGCGTGGTACAGGTCGGCCTTGCCGGCCCAGACGGTCCGGGACACCTGGTTGTCCGTGCCGAGCTCGTGCCACCACGAGTCGCCGACCGGGTCGATCAGGTAGCGGGCCGCGTAGTCCCACCAGGTCGCGTACCAGGCGTCGTACCGCTCGTCACCCGTCGCGGCGTGCAGCGTCGCCGCCGCGGCGATGCCCTCGGCGACCACCCAGTGCATGCGCTCGCGCACCACGGGCTTGCCTGCCCAGTCGACCGTGTAGACGAAGCCGGGTGCGCCGTCGACGTCCCAGCCCTCCGCCACCGCGGCGTCGAAGAGCGAGATGGCGTCCTCGAGCATCCAGACGGGCGCGACGTCGCCGCGCGCCGTGATCGCGGCCCGTGCGTGCAGCGTGAGCCGCGACCACTCGAGCCAGTGCCCGATCGTCGCGCCGTACGGCCGGAACGGGTGCGCAGGGGCGTCGACGTTGTACTCGAGGTCGGGCTGCCAGTCGGTCGTGAAGTGCTCCGGGATGCGCCACGAGTTCCCGCGGGCGTACCCGTGCACGACCCGTTCGATGACGCGCACCGCGCGGTCCAGCCAGATCCGGTGGCCCGTCACGTCGGCCGCCGCGAGGTAGGCCTCGACGGTGTGCATGTTGGCGTTGACGCCGCGGTAGGGGTCGAGCGTGGTGAACGTGCGGTCCCAGCTCTCGACCGCCATGCCGGCCTCGTCGTCCCAGAACCGCAGCTCGGAGATCGCGAGCGCCTCGTCGAGCAGCGCGCGCGCACCCGGACGGTTGGCGGCGCTCGCACTCGCCGTGGCGAGCACCACGAACGCGTGGGGGTAGGCGGCCTTGGCGTCGTCGACTGCGCCGTCAGGCCCGATCTCGGCGAACCAGCCGCCGTTCTCCGCGTCGCGGAACGCCGTGTCGAGCGCCGCGAGCCCGTGGTCGACGAGCGATGCCGCGCCCGGTCGTCCGAGCAGCGCCCCGAGCGCGTACACGTGGGTCATCCGGCACGTGATCCACAGCTCCGTCGGCCCGGCGAGGGGTGCGCCGTCGTCGTCGAGCCGGGCGAACCCGCCGGTGTCGCGCGCGGAGGCGGCGCCGAACGCCAGCAGCCGGTCCGTCTCCTGCTCGAGCCAACGGGCGTGCGCGGGCATCGTCAGCCAGGTCATGGCACAACCCTAGCGGCGCCGGTGCGCGGCGCCGGCACACCGTGCGCACAGTCCGCGAACCGACGACAATGCCCACATGAGCGAGAGCACCGAGAACGGGGCCGTCGAGGACGTGGTGGTCCAGGCCGCCCCGCCGCAGCCCGTCGAGCTCGACGAGGACTACCGCGAGGAGGACCCGTCGGTGATGGTCGGCCAGCCCGCGAAGGTCATGCGGATCGGGACGATGGTCAAACAGCTGCTCGACGAGGTCCGCAGCGCACCGCTCGACGACGCGGCCCGCGCACGGCTCGCTGCGGTGCACGAACGGTCGCTGCGCGAGCTCGAGGACGGGCTCTCCCCCGAGCTGCTCGAGGAGCTGCACCGCATCACGCTGCCGTTCGACGACGACCGGCCGCCGTCGGACGCCGAGCTGCGGATCGCCCAGGCCCAGCTCGTGGGCTGGCTCGAGGGGCTGTTCCACGGCATCCAGACCGCGCTCGTGGCGCAGCAGATGGCCGCGCAGGCGCAGCTCACGCAGATGCGTCGGGCGATCCCGGGCGGTCCGGGCCATCAGATCCTGTCGGTGCAGCCGGGTCAGTCCGGGCCTGGCGGCGAGCACGACGGACCGGGCCAGTACCTCTGAGCGACGTCAGGGCGATCGCGCACGAGACCAGCAGGAGGCCCACGAGGTCGAGCCACTGCGGCAGCTGGCGCAGGGTCACCGCGCCCACGACGGCCGCGGTCGCGGGCAGCAGCGCGAGCAGCACCGCGAACGTCGCCGCGCTCACGCGCCGCAGCACGACCTGCTCGACGGCGTAGGGCACGACCGAGGAGAAGACCGCGATCACGACGACGAGCCCCGCGAGCCGCACGTCGTGCAGCACGGGGAGCGCACCGCGCGCGAGGAACGGCGCGAAGATCAGCCCGCCCACCGCCATCGCGAGCCCGAGCGACGTGACGCCCTGGCCGTGCGCCCCGCGGTTCGCGACCCGCCGCCCGAGCACGATGTAGCCGGCCCACAGCGCGGCCGCGGCGAGGATCGCGACCAGCCCGACGACGACGCTCCGCCCGCCCTGCGTGCGCAGCGTGACCCCGGCGAGGAGCGCGACACCGACGGCCGCGGGCACGATCGCCGCGCGCTCGCGCCAGCCGCGTCCGGTCACGGCGACGACCGCGACGGGACCGAGGAACTCGATCGCCACGGCGGTGCCGAGCGGCAGGTGGTCGATCGCGATGTAGAACGCGACGTTCATGCCGGCGAGCACGAGCCCGAACCGCGCGATCGCCCGCAGGTCCGCGCGCTCCCACCGGGTCCGCCACGGCCGGCGCCAGACGATCAGCACCGCGGCGGCGACGACGATCCGTAGCCATGCGACCGTCGCGGCCGGCAGCTGGCCGAACAGCCCGACGGCGACGGCGGCCCCGAGGTACTGCGTCAGCCCGGAGGCGACGAAGAGTGCGGGCGCGGGCACCCCGTCCAGGACCTGACCGGGGCGGAGGGGCACGCCCACACGCTAGTGCGCGCTACCTCACGCGGACGAAGGCGCCCGGCCAGAGCTCGGACAGGTCGAGGAGGTCGCCGCACGTGCGGGTGGCACCGTCGGCCCCGGTCCAGGTCAGCGTCGCGTGCGGGGTCGCGAACCCGACGGTCAGCGCTGCGGACTGCCCACCGTGCGTCCACGTCAGGGTGATCGTGTGGCCCTGGCCGCCCACTACGCACGTGCCGGCGAACGCCGGATGGGCGGTGCGGAAGCGGCTCAGGCCCGGAAGCGCGGCGACGACCGGGCGGGTGAGCTCGCGGGTGATCTCGTCGGGCGTGTACCGGTGCCGGTTGATGTCACGGCCCACACCGGTCTCGGCGAGCAGGTCCATGTCGTTGTGCCCGGCGAGCAGACCCACGTAGTAGATCTGCGGGATCCCGGGGGTGAAGAGCTGCACCGCGCGCGCGATCAGGTAGGCGGTGTCGTCGCGACCGAGCGCATCGTAATAGGTGCAGTTGACCTGGTAGACGTCCAGGTTGGACGCGGCCCACCCGGTCGCCTGCCGGGACTGGCCACCCGAGCGCTCGTGGATCCCCTCGACCAGCGCGTGCACCTGGTCGTCGGTCAGCAGGCCCGGCCTGCCCTCGCCCATCTGGTCGGACCCCACGTCGATCACGCCGATGCCGTCGTGGGTGTCCAGCACCGTCACGGCGTTGGCGGGACGCACGTCGAGCCAGCGGTGCAGCGGTGCGGCGTCGCCCGTGGACAGCGCGTGCAGCAGCAGCGGTGGCAGCGCGAAGTCGTACACGCGGTCCACCGCCGACCCGATCGCGATCTGTCGCTCGAAGTGCGCGTGGATCTCCACGAGGACCTGCATCCCGAGCTCGCGCGCGCGGGCCGTGAGCTCGTCGATGTAGGCGAACGTCTGCGGTGTCATGAACGAGGACGTGCCGGCCGTCTTGACGGCGTAGCCGACGGCGTCGAGCCGGACCATCGTGACGCCTGCACCGGCGAGCGTGGTCAGCACGCGGTCCAGGTACTCCCGGGCCGCGGGGTCGGCCAGGTTCAGGTCGATCTGCTGGCTCGTGAACGTCGTCCACACGAGCCGTCGCCGGTCCCCCAGCGTCAGCACCGTGAACGGGAGCCCCGGACGCGGCCGGTAGATCCCCACGAGCTCGGCCTCGGTCGCGCCGAGGGGATAGACGTCGGACATCGTGAGGAACATCCCCGCATGCGGCGATGCGTCACCGTGGGCCAGGACGTCGCGGAACTCCGCCGAGTCCGCCGACACGTGGTTGACGATGAGGTCGACCACCACGGTGTACTCGTCCGCGAGCGCTCGGACGTCGTCCCACGACCCGAGACGAGGGTCGACCGCGGTGTGGTCGACCGGGTCGAACCCCGCGTCCGCACCGTCGAACGGCGTGAAGAACGGCAGCACGTGCACGCCCGTGAACAGCCCGGCGAGCGGACCGTCGAGGACCTCGTGCAACGCGGACAGGCTCCCCCCGAGCCTGTCCGCGTAGGCGATGAGCTGCATTCCCTCAGCCCTTCAGTCCGCCGGCGAGGAGCCCTCGGACGAAGTACCGCTGCAGCGAGATGAACACCGCGACCGGCACGATGATCGAGATGAACGCACCCGCCGACAGCAGGTGCCAGGCGGTCCCGCGCGTCCCGCTGAGGTTCGCGAGCGCCACGGTGAGCGGCACGACGGTGTTGTCGCTCGCGAATGTCAGGGCCACGAGCAGGTCGTTCCACACCCACAGGAACTGGAAGATCCCGAACGCCGCGAGCGCGGGGGTGAGGAGCGGCAGCATGACCCGGAAGAAGATCTTCACGTGCCCGGCCCCATCCATGCGCGCGGCCTCGATGAGCTCCTTCGGGATCTCCTTCATGAAGTTGTGCAGGATGAAGATCGCCAGGGGCAGCGCGAACGCCGAGTGCGAGAGCCAGAGCGTCCAGAAGGTCCCACCGAGGCCCGCCTTGACGTACATGGTGAGCAGCGGGAGCAGCGCGACCTGGAGCGGGACGATCTGCAGCGCGAACACCAGGACGAACAGGAAGTTCCTGCCGCGGAAGTCGATCCACGCGAACGCATAGGCGGCGAGCGCCGCCAGGCAGATGGGGATGAGGACAGCCGGGATCGTGATGACGAACGAGTTGACGAAGAAGCTGCCCAAGCCCGAGGCACCCTCGGTGCTCAGCACGGTCTTGTAGTTGTCGAGCGTGACCTGCGGGTCGCTGAAGAAGGTCCACCAGCCCGTGGTCTTGATCGCCTTCTCGGGCCGGATCGACGACAGGAGCAGACCGAAGGTCGGGATGGTCCACAGGACGGCGAGGGCCACCGCGATGGCCGACGCGACCGGTGACGTCGCCTTCTTCCGGGCGATGGACGCGGCGCGCCCGGCGGACGACGACTTCCTCGCGAGCGCGGCTCGCTCCTCGGGAGTGAGGTCGACCTGGGGCGTGACGGTGCTCATCGTGCCTCCGAAGCGCGCAGCTGGCGGACGTTGTAGACGACGATCGGGACGACCAGGACGAAGAGCAGGACGGCGAGCGCCGAACCGAGGCCCTGGTTCGAGGCCCGGAAGCTCTGGGTGTAGAACTCGTTCGCCACGACGTTCGTGTTGAAGTTCCCACCGGTCATCGTCCGGACGACGTCGAACACCTTCAGGGTGCCGATGCCGATGGTCGTGAGGACCACGATGACCGACGGCCGGATGCTCGGCAGCGTGACGAAGCGGAACATCCCGATGGCGGTGACTCCGTCGAGCCGTGCCGCCTCGATGATGTCCTCGGGGATCGCCTTGATCGCGGCCGAGAGGATCGTCATGGCGAACCCGGCCTGGATCCAGATCATCACGACGATCAGGAAGAACGTGTTCCACGGAGAGTTCACGATCCACTGCTGAGGGGAGCCCCCGAGCCAGACGACCACCTGGTTCAGGAGGCCGATCTGCCGCACACCGGGCTGGTCCGGGCGGAACTCGTAGACGAACTTCCAGATGATCGACGCGGCCACCATCGAGATCGCCATGGGCAGGAAGATCAGCGACTTGGCGAACGCCTCACCCCGGGCGCCGTCCACGAGGATCGCGTAGAGCAGGCCGATCGCGGTCGCCACGAAGGGCGTGACCACGACCCAGAGCACCGTGTTCCGCAGGACCAGGAGGTCGTCGGACGAGGTGAAGATCGTCTGGTAGTTGTCCAGCCCGACGAAAGCCTTGCCGGCGGCGTCGAAGAACGACTGGAAGATCGTCCGCACCGCGGGGTAGAGCAGCCCGACGCTGACCATGATTATCGACGGGAAGAGGAAGACGTACCCGACGATCGACGCGCTCCGGCGTTCGGTCCGGCCCGCGATGAACAGCATCAGACCGACGACGGCCACGAACAGCAGGATCGCGAGCAGCATCGTCAACAGCTTGGTGGATATGTCCATCCGAGTTCCTCACGTCATCGGGAGAACGGACAGGTGTCCGGGTGGGCGTGCGCCGCACACCCACCCGGACACCACACTGCACCTGTCAGGTCAAGACTTCGGCCAGGCTGCCTCGATCTTGTCCACCGCGTCCTTCGTGCTCTGACCGGTGATCCAGGCCGTCGCCTGCTTCCAGAAGGCGTCGGAACCGATGGCTGCGGGCATCATGTCAGAACCGTCAAAACGGAACACCGTCTTGGGGTCCTGGAGGATCGTCGCCGACAGCTTGTCGATCGGGTTGGTCAGGTTCGCGACATCGAGACCCTTGTTGGCGCTGATCCAGCCGCCACCGGTCGACTCCGAGCTGATCTTCGCCTTGGTGTTCGCCCACAGGTCCGAGGAGAGGTAGGTCTGGAAGGCCTGCACCTCGGGACGGTCCGAGAACGCGAGGTTGAACTCGCCACCGCCGAGAACGGGGTGGTCGGCCGCCTTGACGCCCGGCAGGTAGAACGCGTAGACGTCGCCGTCCTCGGCGACCTTCGTGCCCTTCGGGAAGTTCGAGGCGTAGAAGCTGGCCTGGCGGTGCAGGGAGCAGGTGCCCTCGAGGATCGGCAGGCCGCCGTCCTGGAACGTGGTGGTCGCGATGCTCGTGACGTCACCCAGTCCGCCGTTGACGTACTTGTCGTTCTTCAGGTAGCCGCCGACGGCGTCCAGTGCTGCGGTCGAAGCGGCCGAGTTGAACGCGATCTTGTGGGTGACCCACTGGTCGTAGGCATCCGGCCCGGACAGACGGAGCATGAAGTCCTCCATCCAGTCGGTGATCGGCCAGCCGGTGGCCTCACCGCTGGCGATACCTGCGCACCACGGCTTCTTGCCGGTGGCCGCGATCGTGTCGGAGAGCGTCTTGAGCTCGTCGAGCGTGGTCGGGACCTTGTAGCCGGCGTCCGTGAACTCCTTCGGGGAGTACCAGACCAGCGACTTCACGCTCGCACCGGACGGAGCGGCGTAGAACTTGCCGTCGACCGATCCGTAGGCCTTCCAGTCAGCGCCCCAGAACTTGTCGACGTTGTCGGCGACTGCCTTCGGGGCCTCCTTCGCCGCACCGGTCGCGACGAGCTGCGCGAGCAGACCGGGCTGCGGGACGATCGCGATGTCAGGCGGGCTACCGGCCTTGGTCCGGACCAGGATCTGGGTCTCGAAAGCCTTGTCGCCCGTGTAGACGATCTTGGCGTGCGTGCAGTCCTCGAACGGCTTGTACGAGTCCATGTACGGCTGGTCCTCGGGCGTGACGATGCCCGTGTAGACGCTGACCGTCTTGCCGGTCAGGTCCCCGTACGAGGCGAACGCGGCACAGTCTCCGCTGGCGGCGGTGGTGGTCCCGCCGCTGGCGGTGGTCCCGCCGGAGCCCCCGCTGGAGCATGCCGTCAGAGCCAGGGCGATGCCCAGGCCGCCGGAGAGCGCCGCGAGAGTGCGGCTTGATCGCTTGCTTGACACGAGATGACCTCCACGTCGTTGTGGTCGTTGGATGATTGAGCGGGTCGAGCGGGTCGAGCGTGGTCCCAAGAAAGGCACGCACTCATGCAAGCGCTTACATCACCGGAGCGCAAGCCGGGACGGGACTCAATTCGGTAACGATTCGGCCACACCTCGCACCCGTGCGCGAGGCGGAGCGGTCGAGCCCCGCATGACGAGCTCGGTCTGGTAGACGACGTCCTTGAGCACGGGGGCCCCGGCGATCATCTGGAGCAGGAGTCGTGCAGCGTTCGCTCCCTCCTCGAAGGCAGGCTGCGCCATCGTCGTCAGTCCCACCAGGACACCCAGGTCGTGCCCGTCGATCCCTACCACGGAGAGGTCCTCGGGGACGCGCAGCCCGAGGTCCCGGGCGGCCAGGATCGCGCCCATCGCCATCTCGTCGGACGCCGCGAACACCGCCGTCAGGTCGGGAACCTGCCGCAGCAGCAGGTGCATCGACTCCCGGCCGCCGTCGAGGTCGAAGTGCCCGTGCACCTCGAGCGCCGGTTCGACCGGGATCCCCGCGGCCTCGAGCGCCGCGATCCAGCCCTGGCGGCGGAACACCGGCGGGGAGAACGGGGTGACGTCGTCGGGGGCCCCGCCGATGTGCCCGATGCGGCGATGGCCGAGCCCGATGAGGTGCTCGGTGGCCTTGCGCGCCGTCGCCAGGTCGTCGAGGCGGACCGTGACCTGCCCCGAGACGCCGGAGCCGATGAAGATCATCGGGCGCCCGAGACTGACGAGCGACTGCACCTCGCTGTCGTCGAGCGGGAGACCCACGACGAGGATCCCGTCCACGCGCCGTCGCAGCACGTCGGGGTCGACGCGGAGCCGGGGCATGCGACGGGAGACCTCGAAGGTGTGCAGCAGCGCGTCGAAACCCTCCGCCCGCAGCGCTCGCTCGGCGCCCTCGATGACGTTCGAGAAGAACCAGTGGCTGATCCACGGGGTGAGCAGACCGATGGTCCGGGTGCGTCCCGACGCGAGAGAGACGGCCGACGGCGAGGCGACGTATCCGAGCCCGAGCGCGGCGGTCCGCACGCGCTCACGCGTGGCCTCCGAGACGTTGGGGAGCCCACGCAGCGCACGGGACACCGTCGCCGTCGAGACGCCAGCGGCCCGCGCAACGTCGTCGATGCTGTGCGCCACGATCGCGACTGTCCCACCCCCGGGGGTTGTCGTCCACTCCGGGGGGCGTCTCGTCAGCGCAGCAGGCTCCGCAGCACCTCGACGGCACCGTCGTCGTCGATCGTGCCCGTGACCTCGTCGGCCACCGCCCGCACGTCCTCGGGCGCGTGGCCCATCGCGACACCGCGCGCGGCCCACTGGATCATCTCGCGGTCGTTGCCGCCGTCGCCGATCGCGACGGTCGCGAAGGGCTGCACGCCGAGCGAGCGGCGCAGCTCCTCGAGCGCGCTGCCCTTCGACACCCCGCCCGGGGTGAGGTCCAGCCACGCCGTCCAGCCGACCGCGTAGGTCACCTCGTGCAGACCGACCCGCTCGACGAGCTCGTGGAACTCCTCGGGGGTGCTGTCCGGGCTGCGCATGATGACACGGGTGGCCGGATGGGCGCAGAGCTCGTCGAACCCGACGACCTCGAACTCGCCGCCGAGCTCACCGTCCGGGAACGGTGCGCTCACGCGGAAGCCGCGACCCAGGTCCTCGACCGCGTACAGCGCGTCGGGCAGCTCCATCGCGAGGACCCGCAGGGCGGGCTCCGGGTCGAACGTGATGACGTCGGTGAACTCGTACCCACCCTCGAGGTCCGGGTCGAGGCGAGCCGTCACGGCACCGTTCGAGGAGATCGCCCAGCCCCGCTCGATGCCCAGCTCCTGGGCGACGGGCATCGTGGCCACGACCGACCGACCGGTCGCGAGGACGACGTGAGCCCCCGCGGCGAGCAGATCCGTCACGACGGCGCGCGCCTCGGGGGAGATCACCCCGGCGTAGGACATCAGCGTCCCGTCGACGTCCAGGGCGACCAGCAGGTCAGCGGCCGTGCGGGGATGGCTCACGATGTCACCGGCTCCAGTGTCTCGAGCCCGCCCAGGTACGGTCGCAGCCCCTCGGGGACACGCACCGATCCGTCGGCGAGCTGGTGGTTCTCGAGGATCGCGACGATCCAGCGGGTCGTCGCGAGCGTGCCGTTGAGCGTCGCGACCGGGCGCATCTCGCCGGTCGCGGAGCGCTCACGGATACCCAGGCGCCGGGCCTGGTACGTCGTGCAGTTGGACGACGAGGTGAGCTCGAGGAAGCGCTGCTGCGTCGGCAACCACGCCTCGCAGTCGAACTTGCGCGCAGCGCTCATGCCCAGGTCGCCTGCGGCCGTGTCGATCACGCGGTACGGCACGTCGATGAGCGCGAGCATCTGCTCCTGCCAGCCGAGGATGCGCCGGTGCTCGGCTGCGGCGTCCTCGATGGTCGTGTACGTGAACGCCTCGACCTTGTGGAACTGGTGCACGCGGATGATCCCGCGCGTGTCCTTGCCGTACGAGCCGGCCTCGCGCCGGTAGCACGCCGACCAGCCCGCGTACCGCTTCGGGCCGCCTGTCAGGTTGAGGATCTCGCCCGCGTGGTACCCGGCGAGCGCGACCTCGCTCGTGCCGACGAGGTACAGGTCGTCGGCCTCGAGCCGGTAGATCTCGTCCGCGTGCGCGCCCAGGAAGCCGGTGCCGGCCATGATCTCGGGCTTGACGAGCGTCGGTGTGATGACCGGGGTGAACCCCGCCCGCAGCGCGAGGTCGACCGCCGCGTTGAGCAGCGCGAGCTCGAGCCGCGCGCCGATCCCTGTGAGGTAGTAGAACCGGCTGCCCGAGACCTTGGCACCGCGCTCGGTGTCGATCGCGGCGAGCAGCTCGCCCAGCTCGAGGTGGTCCCGGGGTGTGAACCCCTCAGCCTCGAAGTCACGCGGGGTGCCCTCGTGGCGCAGCACGACGTAGTCGTCCTCGCCGCCCGCGGGGACGCCGTCCTCGATGACGTTGCCGATCGACCGCGCGAGCTCGCTCGCAGTCACCTCGGCCGCATCGGCGTCGGCCTGCAGCGCCTTGACCCGGTCCGCGAGGTGCTTGCCGTGCGCCAGCAGCGCGTGCTTCTCGTCACCCTGCGCGGCGGCCACCTGCTTGCCGAGCGCCTTCTGCTCGGCGCGCAGCTTCTCGTAGTCCGTGAGCGCGGAACGGCGGCGCGCGTCGGCGTCGAGCACCTGGTCGACGAGGCCCGGGTCGTCGCCGCGGGCGGTCTGGCTGGCGCGGACGAGGTCGGGGTCGTCACGGAGGAGTCGAAGGTCGATCACGACACGAGCGTAACGACCCGCGCGAGGAATACCCGGACGGTCGGCGGCGGGCCGCCCGCAGGACGAAGGGCCCGGGA
>Ga0075518_1000117_pt1 | contig 13858 bp, 12 predicted proteins | sample NGEPerA_2_FD_76970 | JGI IMG/M metagenome (GOLD analysis project Ga0075518, IMG submission 76970) | Arctic peat soil microbial communities from the Barrow Environmental Observatory site, Barrow, Alaska, USA - NGEE PermafrostAB136-A | ecosystem: Environmental > Terrestrial > Soil > Wetlands >...
GCTCCGTTTTTCACTTCGTCTCCCGCCCCCCTGGCGCCAGCGCTCGACAGCAGCTTCGCGGGCCTTGGCAACCCCTCTCACTTCGAAGGAGACGTTACCCCCCCCGACACGATGGGCGAGGTGGGCCCCAACCATCTCGTGAGCCTCCTGAACAGCGACTTCGGGGTGTTCAGCAAAACCACGGGGGCGGTGCTTCAAAAGATTCCTCTTCAATCGTTCTGGGGATCCCTCGGGACCGCGGCGGGCCAACCGGCGAATTTTCCGTACGACACGAAAATTTTTTATGATCCCTCCAGCGGCCGGTTCTTCGCGGTGACGCTGGGCGGTCCGAACTCCCCGAACTCCTGGATCCTGGTTGCCGTCTCCTCCACGCCCGATCCCACGGGAGCCTGGAGTAAATGGGCCATTGACGCGGATCTGGACAACAAGACCCAGCAGTTCGACAACTGGGCGGATTTCCCGGGAGTCGGACTGGATTCGAACAACCTGTACGTCTGCGCCAACATGTTCAACAACAGCGATGTCTTCCAATACGCAAAGATCTGGGTCCTCCCCAAGGCGCAGCTGCTGTCGGGTTCATCGAGCATCACCTGGTCCGAGTTCCGGGACCCACCGGGAAGCAGCTTCAGCATGCAGCCGGCCCACACCTTCGGTGCCGCGCCCGCCGAATACATCCTCTTCGAGGGATCTTCGAGCCATCTTCTCCTGGCCCGGATCGACAACACGTCCGGCACACTCGTGTGGCATGCTCCAACCGCCGTGCCTATCGCGGCATATACCGTCTCGGAGCTCCTGCCGGGCGCTTCCCAGCGGGGCACCGACAACACGATCGACACATCGGACACCCGCCTCCTGAACGTGGTCTATCGGGCCGGAGCTCTTTGGACCGTCCAGACCGTGCAGAGCCCAACAACAACCAAGACGGAAGTCGCCTGGTATCAAATCAACCCCGGCGCCAGGGCGGTTCTGGCCCAGGGACGGATCAGGGACCCCGATCGCTGGTACTACTACCCCTCCATCGCGGTCAACAAGGACAACGTCGCGGCGGTTGGGTTCAGCGGCTCGTCGACCACCGAATACGCCGGGGGGTACTACACCCTCATCCAGCCATCTTCCGGGACCGCGGAGCCGGTGGCACTGCTGAAGCCGGGAGAGGCCCTCTACTGGAAAACGTTGGGCGGAAGCCAGAATCGATGGGGAGACTACAGCGCCACAGTGGTCGATCCGGCCGACAACGTGACATTCTGGACCCTTCAAGAGTACGCCCAGACCCCTGATCCGGTGACAGGAGCGTCCCGGTGGGGGACTTGGTGGGGAAAGTTCCATCCCTCGAATGTCCTCTCTCCGATCGGGCTGACCGCCACGGCGGACAACGCCACCCAGGTCACCCTCCGTTGGACCGATCTGGCGACAAACGAAAACGGCTATGTCGTCGAACGGAAGATCGGGGCGGCGGGAACGTTCGGAGTCCTCACCTCCCCTTCCCTGCCTCCAAACAGTGTCCTGTACACGGACACCGTGGGACTCGTTGCCGGTACGACGTACTACTATCGGGTCGGCGCGGTCGGTACCACCGGCACGTCGTATTCCATTGAAGTATCGGTCACGACCCCGACCCCGACCCCGGCGCCGACCCCGCCCTCCGGAGGTGGCGGTGGCGGCGGATGCCTTTCCATCACCCGTTCCGGAGGCGAGGTGACATTCGGCACTTCGATCTTCTCCATCGGGGTCCTCCTCCTCCCCGCATGCGCTCTCGGGTTCCGGCGGTTTTTCCGTCGACAGAACGATATCGCTCCGATCCGGCACCCCCTTTGCTAAGAACGGGGGAAACGGGATGGAGGGGGCGATGATCCAGGGCGATCCGGGCGCGAGGCTTTCCGTAACGATTTCGAACGGGATGACGGTCGAGGTCCGGCTGGGGCAGAAGGAGGTCAAGATCGGCAGGGGGCGCGAGGCCGACCTCCAACTGCCGGATCCTTCCGTTTCGCGGATCCACGCGAAGGTCTTCCGCGTGGGTCGGCAATATTTCCTCGCGGACCTTCGCAGCCGCAACGGCACGCACGCCGACGGCAAGCGGATCACCCAACTGGCCCTGGAAGACGGCAGGATGTTCCAGGTGGGGCCGTTCCGGATCCACTTTCATCGCCCCGTGTCCGGGACCTCCGCGGGCGAGGAGCCGACGGCCCCTCCGGGGACGGCGACCGCCATCCCCAATTCCATCGAACCGGAACCGGTTCGCGTTCCGAAGCGGACGGACGCGCCCACGATCACCGTCGAGGCACCGTTCGGCCTGATCGGCGGGTCGGCCCATGTACGGAAACTGGTGGCGACGATCCGCCGCGTCGCCGCGTCCGACGTGCCGGTCCTGATCGAGGGGGAAACGGGGAGCGGCAAGGAACTGGTCGCCCGGGGGATCCACGACGCCTCCGCGCGCCTGGAGCGCCCGTTCGTTGTCGTCAACTGCGGGGCGATCTCGCCCGAGCTCATCGAAAGCGAGTTGTTCGGACACGAGAGGGGGGCGTTCACCGGGGCCACCGCGCAGCGGAAAGGGGCATTCGAACTAGCCAACAGAGGGACGATATTCCTTGATGAAATCGGTGAGTTACCTATATCACTTCAACCAAAACTTTTACGCGCCCTCGAGCAGAAAGAGATCAAGCGGGTCGGCGGGAACGACCTGTTGCTGGCCGATGTCCGGATCCTCGCCGCCACAAACCGGAATCTCCGGGAAGAGATCGCCCGCAAGGCGTTCCGCGAAGATCTCTATTTTCGCATCGGGGCCATCACGGTTCCGATCCCTCCCCTGCGGGACCGGAGGGAAGACGTGGCCCCGATCGCCCGGCACTTCCTTTCGGGGATGGGGAACTCCTCCTCCGGGCCTGTTCCGGGACTCTCCCCCGCCGCGCTGGACACCCTGATCTCCCACGACTGGCCCGGGAACGTGCGCGAGCTGCGCAACGCGATCCAGCGGGCCGTGGTGATGGCGGAAAGCGGGGAGCTGACCGGAACGGATTTCTCCTTCCTGCGCCAGGCGGCGAAACCAGGCGCGGAAACGGAAATCCCATCCGGACTCTCGCGCTGGGAGCAGGCGGAGCGGACGAACATCCTCGGTGAACTCGCCCGCCAGATGGGGAACAAGACGAAGACGGCGCGCGAGCTCGGGATCGCCAAGTCGACCCTGTTCGAGAAGTTGAAGAAGTACGGGATCCGCACCGCGGAGTTCGACCGGTAACCGGACTTAGCGTTCGAAATCCGAACTGTTTTCGCCCCACACGAACTCCCCCGATTTTCCCCTACCTGTAACCTTCCGATCCGACGCACGATTCCGGGACCCATCCCGGCCGGGTCCCGGTACGCCCCTTGCTCCTCACCCGTCCATCCAAATTCACCGAGGGAGGTGGCGAGATGAGAAAGGCACTCGGAAAGAACCGCAAGGGACAGGGGCTCACGGAGTACATCATCATCGTGGCGCTCGTGGCCGTCGCGGGGATCGGAATCGTCAACATCTTCGGCAACCAGCTTCGGAACCAGTTCTTCACGATCGTCAAGGCGATGTCGGGCAGCGAGACGGCAACCGTCCAATCGCTCGCGGGAAAAGCGGGTACGGAAGCCAACCAGAAGAACCTTTCCACCTATGCCGGCACGAAGTGAGCGGGGAGCGGCGATGATCGAGTTCCTCCTGGCGGGGGTTCCGCTCCTCCTTCTGATGCTTGCGATCGTTCAGCTGTCCCTTCTTTGGGCGGGGAAGAGCGCCGTCGACACGGCGGCGCATCTCGCCGCCCGGAAATTCGCCCGCGTCGCAAGGGAAGACTTCCGGAAGGCGCGCGAGATAGCCTTCCTCGAAGCGTTCCAGGTGTGCCGGAACCGGCCCGGTGGATCGTTCGGATCGGCAGCCATGACAGCCCTCGACGTCACGAAGGACGGCGAACAGGGGGCCAACCGCGCGGACGCCGGCGAGGCGCTCTGCGTCCGCCTGACCCACGGCGTCGAACTCGTCGTCCCCTGGATCGACCGGATCCTGTTCGCCCTTTCCCCGGGGAAGAAGCTCCGACTCGGGGACCACTATTACCTGATGATGCAATCCACCCGCTGGGTGACGGTGGAGTGACCATGATCGGATATTTCTCGCGACAGGCGGTACAACTGCGCGCGGGAAACCGCGGGCAGGCGGCGGCCCTCTTCCTGGTCGTCGCCGCCACCCTCCTCGTGGTGGTCTTCGCCTCGGTCCGCCTGCACCACGTCGCGGTCGCGCGGGTGACCACGGCGGATTCCGTCGACGCGATCGCCCTGTCGGCAGCCACCTGGGAGGCGCGGTGCCTGAACCTGATCGCGGCGCTGAACGACGGAGCGATCCAATGTTTTCGCGTCATCCGGTGGACGTGCGTGGTTTGGGCCGCCCTGGCCGTCGCCGCGGCCTTCGGGGTCGGCGCTCCGGCGTTCGCGGTGTACACAAGGGAAGCCCGAAGGCTCATCGCCGGCTACTGGGACACGGCGCACCTGCTCGTCTCCTGGTCCGAAAAGATCCGGAAGGCGGCGCCGTACCTGGTCCTCGGCGAAGTCGCAGCCTTGTCGAAGCAGCGGAACGTCGCCGGAATCCTGTTCCCATTGAATCCCGCCGGTACCCACGACGGGAAGAACACGCTCGAGCTCCACCTCGCCCCCGGTCCGCCGATCTCCCTTCTGGATGCCATCGCGCCCATCAGCGCCGCGTTGAACCGGTTGAAGAGCTCCCGGATCCTCAAGAGCGCGGCGAAGACGGTCATCGCCCTGCTCGACACGGCACTGCGCGGGATCGTCGGGACCAACAAGGGACCGATCCGCATGCTCGAACCCGAAAAGGATTTCCCGGACCGCCAGTTCGTCCGGTTCGAAGGAATCCATACGGTTCCCGACCTCCCCATCCCCTTCCTCGACGAACAGGGGAAGCGGCGGGTGTTCGAAGAGGCGACGGCGCAACCGTACGGAGGAGGAACGGCGGAGATGACGTGGAAATCGAGGCTGACCGAACGAGGGAAGAAATGACGAACCGCCGCAAATCCCCCTGTGGGCAATCCCTCGTCGAGACGGCGCTGGCGCTCCCCCTGCTCCTGATCCTTCTCGGAGGAGGGTACTGGTTTTACCGCGACCTTTCGCTCTCCTCTTCCGCGGAGAGCGCCGCGCACGCACAGATGCTGCGGGCAGGAAGGCGCCTGGCGGGGATCGAGCCCGGACTTTCCAGGACGATCCATCCGGGAGACAACGTAGCGCACATCGAGGCGCACATCGATCCGCTGATCGGCGAGGTGCCGTTGTTCGGCGGCCTGGCAGGAAGAACGATCGCGTCCGTGGACGTATCCCTCGGAAAAGAACCCGTGGGCGCATTCCTCGACCTGCCGTCCCACGCTCTCCGCAGGGAGGCGGCAGGCAGCGTGGATTGCTGGGGGAAGGAGACACCTTCCGGCTCCACGGTCCGGCGGACTGTCCAGGGGATCCTGTTGACGGGGGTGCTCCGATGAACCGGAAGACTCTCACCGGTCTCGTCGTGGCGGCAACGCTGATCGTGTCGTTTTGTCTCGCGAGAAGCGGCAACACGCTCAGGAAAGAGATCTCCTCGACCAGCCGTGTCGTCATTGACGGCAGATCGTTCGTTTCGGACGAATCCTCGCCGGAGGAAGGTTCCCTTCTGAAGAGGGAGCTCGACAGGCTGGGTGTCCGCCTCCCCGACGGGTTCCACCTGCCGGAGGGATCGGGTCCCTCGCACCCGGCGCTCGAAGGCCGGTTGAAGGATTCACCCCAGCCGCGGGTCTTCGAGGGGCCCAGGCTTCCCGCAGGACTGACCGCGGAGCATACCCTCCGGATGGAGGGGGAGGGATCGCCGGTCGATCTTGTTTTCGGGAAGTTTGGCCCCCCCGGACCTTCCACCCGTTCCCGCCTGCTCTCCTCCGGCTGGAAATCCGCATCCACCGGAAAGGTTTCCGGGGGGATGCACGTGCTGCAAATCACTCGTGGAAAGGAGACCACCATTGTTTGCCTCGATGAAGCGGAAGGTACGTTCCTTCTTTTCCGGGAAGTGGGCCGGTAAGGTCCGGACGTTCCTGCCGCTGGTGGCGGGTCTTCTCCTGTGCGGCTTCGCCCTGGCCGCCGCCGGACGCAGGGTAGCGACCGTGGAAAAGGATATCCGGCGGCAGGCGAACCCGGTGGAGGTGGTCGTCGCCTCGGTGCCGATCACCGCCGGAGAGACGTTCGGCGCGCAAAACCTCGCGAAAAAGGCGATCCCCTCCTCCGGGACGGGGCAGCGCAACGTGCCCGCCTCCGATTTCGAACTTCTGGTGGGGGCGCGCGCCAAGACGGCGATCGATCCCGGAGAGCCGGTATTGTGGACCGACGTCGAGGAACCGTACGACACGGCTGCCTTCTCCAGCACCGTCCTTCCCGGCCGGAGGGCGATGACTCTCGGGGTGGACACGACATCGTCGTTCGCCGGCATGCTGCACCCGGGGGACCGGGTGGACCTGCTCGTGGAGCGTCCCGGGGCAAATTCCGCCGATTGGGTTCGGGACATCGCCGTGATCGCCGTGGACCGGGATCACAATCGCCTCGCGCACCCCTCCGACAAAGAGGAGACGGCCTCCGTGACCCTGATGGTCACCCCGGGGGAAGGGAGCCGGATCGCACGGGCCTCCGGGAAAGCGCACTGGTTCCTGCGAAATCCCGGGGACAATGCGGCCGAAGCGCGGGGCACTCCGGCAAAACCGATGACGTTCCGTGCCGTGGAAGTATGGAAAGGCGGGGTGAAGGTATCGCCGATCCTCACGGCGAAGGAGCTCCACGAATGAGACGCCTTCTTCCGTGCGCCGGGCGGGCCTTTGTCGCCTTCTCACTCTTCCTTGCCCTGGCACCGGGCCCGGTATCCCTGGCCACGGAGACGATCCGGATCCGCCCCGGGTTCCAGCAGATCCTCGATCGATCGGGCGTGTCGCGCGTTTCCGTCGGGAACCCCGAGATCCTCGAGGCCCAGCCCCTTCCCCGCGACGGGGGAATCCTGGTGGTCGGGAAAAAGGAGGGGGAAACCGACCTTGTCCTTTGGGAAAAGAGCGCGAGGACAGTGTACCGCGTCGAAGTGGAATCCGGAAAGAGATCGATCGCCGAAGATGCCAGGGGGTTCGCGGGGGCCTTTCCCGGCCTGACCGTCGTCGAGGCGGGCGGTTCGGTAATCCTCAGCGGTCCCGTTACGACGTCGCAGGATAAAACCGTGCTCGAGGCGTATGCCCGCGCCCACCCCGGGGTCCACCTCCGGCTCTCCCTGCCCGAGGAGAAGAAAACCCTTCTCCTCTACGACCTGAAGATCATCGAGATCAGCCGGGGGGAGACGGCACAACTTGGGATCCGCTGGCCGGATGCGCTACCGGCAAAGGGAACGTTCGCCGTGGGAACGGGAAACGCCGGGACGTTTTCCGTGGGGACGGACTTCGAGGCGCGACTGAACCTCCTCATGGCGAACGGAAAGGCGAGGATCCTCTCCAATCCCCGCCTGGCGTGCGAAAGCGGCGGGGAAGCGCAGTTTCTCGCGGGAGGGGAAATTCCGATCGTGATCATCACACCGGAGACCCGCACCGTGGAGTGGAAAACGTACGGCATCATCCTGAAGATCCACCCCACCATGGCGGAAGGCGGAAAGATCCGCACGCAGGTGAACGCGGAGGTAAGCGCGGTGGATCACGGAAGCGGAACGTCCGACGTCCCGGGATTTCTCACCCGACGCGTGTCCACCCTCTTCTCCACACCGCCGGGGGAAACGGTGATGCTGTCGGGCCTGGTGAAGAGCGAGATGGCGAAGGACATCGCCAAGGTTCCGCTTCTCGGGCAGATACCCGAGATCGGGGAACTGTTCAAGTCGCGCAGCTTCCGTGAGAACCGCACGGAGCTTGCCATCTTCATTACCCCAAGCGTAGTGTCCGGGGACGCCGCCCCCGAAGCCGCGAGCTGGGAGCGGAAAGCGGAGAAAGAGACGGAACACCTCCGTTTCCGCCTGATGGATTGACGAACACTAATGAGGAGGGATCGAATGAACGGTGACCTTCGACGTACGCTGCACCAGGCTGTACTGTCGCGCCTCGACGCAAGGAAGACGGGCCTGTCGTTTTCGGAGGATGTCGGCCGCTGGAGGGAGCGCGCCGAGGAGTACCTGCAGGCGGAGATATGCGGACTGTCGCTGGGGGACGCGGAACGGGACGCCTTGCGGCGGGAGATCCTCGACGAGATCTTCGCCTTCGGGCCGATCACTCCCCTGCTCTCCGACCCCGCGGTCTCCGAGATCATGGTGAACGGATACGAGTCGATCTACGTGGAGCGGTGCGGGTTGGTCGCCCGTCACGAAGGCTCGTTCCTCTCGGAGGAATCGCTCCGCGCGACGATCGACCGGATGGTATCCAAAGTCAACCGGCGCCTCGACGAATCCTCCCCCTACGTCGACGCCCGGCTCCCGGACGGGTCACGCATCAACGCGATCATACCGCCGGTTTGCCTCACCGGGGCGTGCCTGACGGTTCGAAAATTCCGGAAGGAAGCGTTCTCCCTCGATGAACTCGTTCGCATGGGGTCTGTGGCACAAGATGGCGCGGAATACCTGAGAGATGCTGTCAGGGAGCGGCGCAACGTCATCGTTTCCGGCGGAACCGGATCCGGGAAGACCACCCTCCTGAACGCCCTGTCCCAGTTCATCCCGGAGGAAGAGCGGATCGTCACGATCGAGGATGCGGCGGAGATCAGGCTCCAGAAGCCCCATGTGATCCGCCTCGAGGCGAGGCCGGTAAACATCGAAGGATCGGGGGCCGTCACCATCCGGGACCTCGTCCGAAACTCCCTGCGCATGCGCCCCGACCGGATCATCGTCGGGGAGTGCCGCGGGGGGGAGGCGCTCGACATGCTGCAGGCGATGAACACCGGGCATGACGGCTCGATCACCACGGGACACGCGAATACCCCCCGGGACATGATCCGCCGCCTGGAGACGATGGTCCTCCTCTGCGGGTTGGAGATCCCTATCCGTGCGATCCGCGAGCAGATCGCCTCCGCCATCGACGTCATTGTCCACACCGGGCGGATCGCCGGAGGGAAAAGGGCGGTCACCTCGATCACCGAAATCACCGGCATGAACGAATCGCAGATCCTTTTACAAGAGATGTTCCGGTGGTCGAAGGGGACCGACGGCGCGGGGCGCCTCGTCGCCACCGGCATCCCTTCTCGGTTCCGCCGCGGAGGAGACGACACGTGGGACTGACGCTCGCGGAAGCGGGGATCTTCGTCCTTGGCGCCGCCCTGATCGCCAGATTTCTCCTTCGAGCCGCGCTGCCGCAGGCGCGCACGAGGTTCGTCACCGCGGCGAACCGTCACTCCGACGACTTGCGCGAAGAGTTCGTCCTCATGCCGCCCGCCCGGATCGCCGCCGTTCTGCTGGTTTCCGCCGCCGTGCTCGCGGTGGCGGCGTTGGCGGCGACCCGGTCCGTTGCGGTCGCGGCGGCGGCGGGAGCCGCGCCGGTTCTCTTCGCCGGCCTTCTGGTCCGGTGGTACCGCAACCGGCGAAAACGGTCCATCCTCTCCCAGTTGCCGTCGCTCCTCGACCTTCTGTCCGGGCACGTGAGGGCGGGGCACAGCCTGTCGCAGTCCCTCGCGGAGACCGTTTCTCTGCTGCCCGCCGGAATCCGTGAAGAGATGGCGTGGGTCCTGCAGCAGAACCGCCTGGGCACACCGCTGACGGAGGCCCTGGCCCATTGGGAGGAACGCATCCATTCGGAAGAGACATCCCTTCTCGTGCGTCCCCTGCGGGCGGCGATTCCCGGAGGGGGAAACATCGTGGACCTGCTGGAGCGCACCCGGGACATCCTCAGGCTCCGGATGCGGACGACGGAGAAGCTTCGTAGCATGACGGCACAGGCCCGGCTGCAGGCGTTGGTCTTAACGCTGCTGCCCCCGGCGTTCGCGTTCGCCCTTTCGAAGGTCGATCCCGGATTCTTTCCGAACCTCCTCGGCACTCCGCAGGGAAAAACGATCATGGCGATCGCGTTCCTCCTCCAGGTCCTGGGATGGATCACCATACGAAAGATCCTGTCGGTGCGCCCATGAGGGCGCGGGACTTCCTCCTCATCGGTGCTCCGATGCTCCTCGGCGGCGTTTTTCTCGCCGCGTTCCTTCTTCGGACATGGAAGGAGCGTTCCATCGCGCGCTCCATGCAAACATACCGGTCCGCCCACGACCGGCTGACGGAGAGGCTAATCGCGAAACGGATCCTTCGATTCCCCGGGGCTAGCCTCGTCTCCTCCCTCCGGCATTGGGCGTTCGCGGAGTTCTTCTCGCTGCTCGTCTTCCTCGCCATCGTTTCGGGCAACCGCTCCGCGTCGGGGGTGGCGCAAGCGACGGCCGCCGCCGCGCTCCTCGGCTTCTGCGTCGCATGGATCTCTTTGCGCGGAGCCGCACGGGAGGGGATTCGTTCGGTGCAGCGCGACCTCCCGGTCGCGTGCTTCCTTTTTTCCCTCCTGCTCGAATCGGGAATGGGCGCATCTTCGGCGCTGCAGGAAACGTCGGGCTCCATCCCTGAGGGGGCCCTCGCGAGGGAACTGAGAGAACTGGTCCGGTCCCGCTCGCTCGGCGTTCCCAGGGGGGAATCGATCGAGCGATCACGGCGGCGCGTGCCCGTCGAGGATTACCGGCTGTTCCTCAACCATGTCCTCCAGGGGGAGCGGCTCGGGATCGGGCTGTCGCGGAGCCTTCGGGAACTCTCCACGAAGATGCTGGAAAGCCAGGGGCACCGGGCGGAGACGATCGCCCAGCAGGCGGCGGTGAAGATGCTGTTCCCCCTCGTCGTTTTCATCTTTCCCGCCGTGTTTCTCATCATCCTGTCCCCGGTGATCCTCGGCCTGTGGGACAGGTTCGCGAGGTGAACCCCTTGAAACGCGGGTATCGAACACGGTCATGGGCGGCGCTGGCCGCCGTACTGCTCCTTTTGTCCACGGCGAACCCCGGATCCGGGGAAGCGGGATCTCTTCGGGGAGGGGGCTCCGATCTCGATTCCGGAGACAGGAAATCCGTCCGGCTGTCCCTGAAGATCTCCGGGGCGAAAAAGAGCAAACACCGGGTTTCCTTCTATAAGAGCCTGGCGCGGCAGGCGAAACTTCGCCCTAGCGACGGCCGGAGCCTGTCATCGGGACGATGATCTTCGGATTGTCGCCTGGGCGGACGACGACGATCTTCACCTGATCGACCCCGAGCGGCTCGTTCACGAAGCGGAGCCGATGCTCTCCCGCCGGCAGGCGCACAGCGGTCAGCGGGGTCTCCCCGAGCAGGCGGTTCCCGAGGTAGACTTTCGCCCACGGGATCGCCTGGATCGCCTCCACCGTCCCGATCAGAGGCTGCAATTCCGCGCGGAATGCCGGTCCCGCCGCCAACGCATCCGCCGGGACGGATTGACGTTCGTACCCATCCTTCGAAAGGACGACCTTCCGGCCCGCGAGCGAATCCACGTCCATCTGCAGCGGCGTTTTTCCGATGGACGCTCCGCTCTCCAGCAGTACGGACGCGCCCGGGGGATCCGTCTCGACACGAACAAGGCGCGCCATCGGCTTTCCTGGAGTTGCGGGCGGATCCGGATTTCGCGGAGTCGCCGGGGGCGGAGATTCGGGACGGGGTGATCTTCTCTGCGCCGGAACCGCGGGGTGGACGGAAGGTGACAAGGGGGCAACGGAGACTGCCGGGACGACGGGGGTCGCGTCGATCGCCGGTCGTTGCCGTACCTCCTTCCACAAGAGGACGCCTCCGACGATGATCGCCGCGAACATGACGGCGGCGCCCGCCTGGACGGTTCTTCCCTTTCCTCCGTACCGTTCCTCCGGTTCCTTGACCATCGCCGGGCGCGATTCCGGCTCCGCATCCCAATCCGGGGCCGTCTCCTCCTCCCGCGGGACCGGGAAAAGGGCGTCCCAGAAATCCGACATCACCGCGCCCGATGCCGGGGGAGGGCCGACCCGCGCGATCTCGACAAGAAACCCCGCCGCGCCGGGATAGCGATCCGCCGGGAGAGCCGCGACGGACTTCCGCAGGACCTCCGCCAACCCGGGGGAAACTCCGGGAAGCGGGAGCGTCCGCGCGTCGAATCGCAGGATCCTGTCCAAGGTCTCTTCCGGCCCGACTCCTTCAAACAGCCTGCGTCCGAGGAGCAATTCCACACTGATCACTCCCGCGGCAAACAGGTCGGAGGAGGCGGTCGCCCCTTCCCCGCGAATCCGCTCGGGCGCGAGGTACCCGGATTTTCCGCCCCGTGTCCCCTCGTCCGCCTGCCCATCCCCTGTCGCGCGGGAGATCCCGAAATCCGTGATTTTCACCGCGCCGTTGCGGGCCACCAGGATATTCCCCGGGGACACGTCGCGGTGCACCACACCCTTTTCATGAAGGTACGCGAGACCCGATCCGATCCCGTCGACCCAGTGACGCCAGACGCCCGGGGAGATGGGGACGTGAAGCTGTCGCGCCTGCTCCGCCGCCTGGGCGAGATTCCACCCTTCCACATATTCCATCGCGAGAAAGTGGGCGTCCCCCTCCCGGCCGAAATCGAACACCTGGACCAGGTTGGGGTGGGACAGGGAAGCCGCGAGGCGCGCCTCGCGGGCGAACAGTTCGCGAAAGCGCGGGTCATCCGCGTGACGCGGGTGCACCACCTTCAGGGCGACCCGCTTCCGGAATCCTTCCTCTCCCGTAAGACGGCACAGGTAAACCTCCGCCATGCCACCCGAGGCGATCCTTCGCAGGACGCGGTATTTCCCGAAGCTGTCCGGAATCAAATCCCCCGCCTGCCATCGTCGATCCCCGGCGCCGTCGACCCCGTCTTTCCCTTCGCCGGCGGACGGGCGGGAAACTCCATCTCGAATACGGTCCCCCGCGGCATGTTGTCCCTCATCCGCACGATGCCTCCGTGGTCGTTCGCGATCGCGCTCACGATGGCGAGCCCAAGGCCCGTGCCTCCCTCCCGGCGCGAAAAATACGGCTCAAAAAGGCGGTCCCGGTCCCCGGGCGGGATCCCCGGCCCGTCGTCCGCAACGCCGATCCGCACCTTCCCCGCCGACTCGTCGTGGGTGCACGTTACCGTGACGCTCCCCCGCTCCCCGAGTGCGGCGGCGGCATTATCGAGCAGGTTGGTGACGGCGCGCCGGATCTGGAACGGGTCGAACCAGACGCGCGGTGGGCCTTCCTGGCGGAACTCCCAGAAGATCCCCGGATGGGACGTCCGGTATGTATCCACGATGGCGCGAATCTCCACCGGTAGATCCGCCTCCTTGAGGCGCGGAACCGGCATCCGCCCGAAGCGCGTGAACTCGTCGACGAGATGCTTCAGTGTGTTCACCTCGGAAAGGATCGCCTGCGTGCACTCGTCGAACACGGGGTCTTCCGCGTGCGCCGCGGCGTATTTCCGCTGCATCCGCTCGGTGGAAAGCTGGATCGGCGTCAGGGGATTGCGGATGTCGTGCGCGATCCTCCGGGCCACCTCGCGCCACGCAAGGACGCGCTGGAGGCGCATCGTCTGGGAGAGGTCGTCGAACGCGGCGACCAGCCCCATGTACTCGCCCGCGTCGTCGTGCAGCGCCGTGAGGCTGACCCGGAACGCGATCCGCTTCTCCCCCACGACGAGCTCCACCTGACGCTCGACCTGTCCCCCCGCGGCCTCGCCCGCCTCGCGGTAGAGGCTCCGGATCGCCTCGTAATGCTCCTCCCGGAGCACTTCGCGGTACATCTGCCCCACGGCGCCGTCCGTGTGGATCCGGAGGAGGCGTTCCGCCACCTTGTTGATCATCGCGATCCTGCCGTGGCGATCGATGACGATGACCCCCGTCGA
>Ga0075518_1000118_pt1 | contig 13856 bp, 11 predicted proteins | sample NGEPerA_2_FD_76970 | JGI IMG/M metagenome (GOLD analysis project Ga0075518, IMG submission 76970) | Arctic peat soil microbial communities from the Barrow Environmental Observatory site, Barrow, Alaska, USA - NGEE PermafrostAB136-A | ecosystem: Environmental > Terrestrial > Soil > Wetlands >...
GGGGACGGGGGTCCGCTTGGTGGGTGTCTGCTGCGCCATGCGCCGAAGTCTGTCACCCCGCGTGGCGGGCGCACCGGGGTATCACCGCACCCAGGTCCGCCGGGCCACTCGCGCCGCCCGTCCCGTCATCGTGCCACCGTCGCGAATAGGCTGACACCGTGAAGGCCCCGAACCGCGCAGCGCTCCGGAACCCCGGCGTGCGGGCCGCGCTCCTCTCCGCCCTGCTCTTCGGCGCCGGCACACCCCTCGCGAAGCTCCTGCTGGTCGACGTCAGCCCGTGGATGCTGGCCGGCCTGTTGTACGTCGGTTCCGGGCTGGGACTGACGGTCCACCGCCTTGCCCGCCACGCCGCGCGCGTGCGGCTCGCACGCTCGGACGTGCTCCCCCTCTCCGGCGCGATCCTGTTCGGCGGTGTCGTCGGCCCGGTGCTGCTCATGTACGGGCTCCTCGGGATGCCCGCCTCGGGTGCCTCGCTCCTCCTGAACGCCGAGGGGGTATTCACCGCCACCCTCGCGTGGTTCGTCTTCCGGGAGAACTTCGACCGGCGCATCGCCCTCGGGATGGTCGCGATCGTCGCGGGCGCCGTCGTCCTCAGCTGGCCGGGCGAGGCGCGGTTCTCCGCGGCTCTCCCCGCGCTCGCCATCCTCGGGGCGTGCCTCGCGTGGGGCATCGACAACAACCTGACGCGCATGGTGGCCCTCACCGATGCCACGTGGCTCGCGGCCATCAAGGGCCTCGTGGCCGGGCCGGTCAACCTGGCGCTCGCGTTCGCCCTCGGCGCCCACCTGCCCCCGCTCCCCAACGTCGCGGGCGCCTTGGCGGTGGGGTTGGTTGCCTACGGGATCAGCCTGGTGCTGTTCATCGTGGCGCTGCGCCACGTGGGCACCGCGCGCGCCGGAGCCTACTTCTCGGTGGCCCCCTTCTTCGGGGCGCTGCTCGCCCTCGCCCTCGGTGAGCCGGTCACACCGCGCCTCGTCGCCGCAGGAGCGCTCATGGCCCTCGGGATCTGGCTGCACCTCACCGAGCGGCACTCCCACCGGCACACCCACCCGGCGATCACCCACGAGCACTGGCACACCCACGACGAGCACCACCAGCACTCCCACGCCGGGACGGTCCCCACCGGCGGGCACTCGCACCTGCACACGCACAGGCCCATCACCCACGAACACGAGCACTTCCCGGACGCCCACCACCGGCACCCGCACTGACCCGCGACAGCGTGCACCCCCACAGCCCTTGCGCCCCCGTGCCGCAGGAGTAGATTGGTATTATCTAAAGATGCGAAGGAGCTCCCCATGACCGACCGCCCCGCGGACATCCCCGCCGACCTGCCGCGCCTCTCCAACGCCACCGTTGGTGGCGCACGCGCCCACTCGAAGCCGGTTCCCCCGACTGGGATCGTCCACCTGGGCCTGTCCAACTTCCATCGCGCGCACCTGAGCGTGTACACCGCCAAGGCGATCGAAGCCGCCGGTGGCGACTGGGGCATCGCGGCCACCTCCCGCCGCCGCGACATCGCCGACCCGCTGGTCGCGCAGGACATGCTCTACTCCGTGGTCGACTTCGCGCCGGGCACCGAGGCCGTCACCGTCCCGGCCGTCCACACCGCCATCATCGACACCTCGGCCAGCGCCGACGGCGTCGTGGCGGCGATCGCGGACCCCGCCACGCGCATCGTGTCCCTGACGATCACCGAGGCCGGCTACAAGTTCTCCCCGCGCACCGGCGGACTGGACCTCGACAACCCGCAGGTTGCCGCCGACCTCGCCGGGAAGTCCCCGGTGACCGCCGTCGGGCAGATCGCCCGCGCCATGCTGGTGCGCGCGGCCAGCGGCGGCGCCCCGCTCGCCGTCCTGTCCTGCGACAACATGAACTCCAACGGGCACCTCATGCACCGCCTGCTCACCGAGTTCGCGGCCGCCATGCCGGGCGCCGAGGGCGCGGACCTGGCCGCGTACCTCACTGCGGCCGCCAGCTTCCCGAATGCGATGGTGGACCGCATCGTGCCGTCGACGAACGACCTGCACCGCAGGATGGCCGCCCAGCGCCTCGGCGCCTACGACGCGATCCCCGTTGCCGCCGAGCCCTTCACCATGTGGGCCATCGAGGACAACTTCGCCGGCGGGCGCCCCGCGTGGGAGGCGCACGGCGCCATCTTCACCGACGACGTCCCCGCCTACGAGGTGCTGAAGCTGCGGTACCTCAACGGGTCGCACTCGCTGATCTCGTACGTCGGCGCCCTGGCCGGCGCGCACACCATCCCTGACTCGCGGCTGACCCCGTTCATCGAGGAGGCCATCCGCGGGCTGCTGGCGGAGTACGAGCCCACCTTCACCCTGCCGGCCGCGGTGGACGGGCCCACCTACATCGAGCAGCTCATGCAGCGCTGGTCCAACACGGTCCTCGGCGACCTGGTGTCCCGCGTGGGCACCGACGGGTCCACCAAACTGCCGCAGCGCATCACCGAGCCGGTGCTGTTCTACGCCGCCCGGGGCGAGGTCCCGCAGCGGCTCGCGCTCCTGGTGGCGGCATGGCTGGCCTGCCTGGCCCCGATCAAGGGTTTCGACCCGGGTCCCGACGCCGCCGCGATGCTCGACCCCGCACGTCCCGTCCTCGACGACCTGGCGTCACGGGCGACCAGCGCGCGCCACCTGGTGGAGCTGCTGTTCACGGAGAGCCACATCTTCTCCCCGAAGCTGGCCGAGTACACCCCCTACCTCGACCGGGTGGGCGAACTCCTCGACATCATCGTCGACCAGGACGTTCGGGCGGCCGCGGAGGCGGCGGCGCGCGGCTGACACTCAGCGGGCACCGGGGCCGAGAGGGCCACTATCCTGAACCAGACAGACGGATCGGGCCACCCGAGTGGGGTTGATGATGGACACGCACCTGTATTTCTCGTTGGTCCCTGAGGCGCTGATCGCCTCGCAGCTTCCCCCGGAGAAGTTCGGGCAGTACTACGCGACCGGCTACGGCTACAAGTCGAAGGGGGAGGCAGCATTCTTCGATGTGGACCCGACCCTCCTCGGCGACTTCTTCGACCTGGAGAGCGCGCTCGAGAAATGCGTGGCGCATCCTGACGGCCGCCCGAAGAACTCCGTGTACGTGTCGACGTATCGGGTGCTCGAGCACATCCCGGTGAGTGCACTGGGCACGCTGTACCTGACCACCGCCTACGGGGCCACGCTTGGGGTCGAGCGCAGCGAGGGGCCGCTGCCAACCGGTGACGGCCTTCATCTGTACAAGGAACTGGCGCCGGTCAACAGCCTGGTGGTCAGTTCCCAGGACCCCCGGACCTTCTACGAGGGCATCACCACAGCCCCGTCGAAGTATGTCCGATTCCCCGGTCTCTGCTTCGTCGAGCTCCACCTCGGCGATTTGGCGACCGACCCGGCTCGAGGGCAGGGCCTCGATCTGCCGTACGACAACATCTTCCACCTGCGTGAAGTGCTCATCGAAGTCTCCCAGCCCGGCAAGACGACCAAGATCGTGGAGCGGGTGCAGTCCGCGGAATTCGCGTACCGGATGATCAAGGAGGGCAGCGGGATCTACTACGGCAACGGGCCCGACCTGGCCTTCTATCCCATGCCGTCGCACAGTGACCTGCGGGAGCACAACCCGCTCTGGTGGCGCTCCGCCAACCAGTGACCGCATGGCGCTGGGCCGTGCGCAGCCGGGGGTGTAGCGTCGGCATGGTCGCCGCCCGGGCACAAGTAGGTGGCGACGCCGAGGAGGCGTGCGAATGAACCGACCCTCTGCCCACGACGACGGGGCCGTGGGTACAACGCAGGGCGAGGCCGCCCCGCGCCCCGTTGGGGCGGAGCGGACGATGGTTACCTGCATCGACTACTCGCCTGGCAGGGCCCAGGTGCAGGCGGTCGAGGACATCGGGGCGTTCCTGGAACAGCACCGCCCGGACTGGTCGGCCGTGCGATGGATCAACGTGACCGGCCTGGAGGACATGGCCGCCATCCGCGCGCTCGCGGGCAAGTACGAGCTGCACCCGCTGTCTATCGAGGATCTCCTCAGTGGGTCGCAGCGGCCGAAGATCGATGCCTTTGGCGGCGCGGGCAGCGGCCAGAACGCGCGGCTCTTCATTACGACGCGCGCGTTGCGGGTGCGCGAGGGTCGGCTGCGCAGCGAACAGGTCTCGGTCTTCCTCGGCCACCACACAGTGTTGACCTTCGCGGAAGCGGACCCGGGACTGTGGGAGAACGTCCGTCAGCGCATCAACGCCGACGGCTCCCGGCTGCGCACGAACGACGCGAGCTTCCTCGTGTACTCGCTGCTCGACACCGTCGTCGATGGCGCCTTCCCGATCCTCGACCACTTCGATGAAGATCTGGAACGCCTCGAGACCGCGGTGGTCGAGCACGCGGACCAAACGGTCCTCTCCGAGATCCAGGGCATCAAGCGCCAACTCCAACTGCTGCGCTCGAGCATCTGGCCGATGCGGGAGGTGGTCGCGGTTCTCCTGCGCGACCCGCACGAGTGCATGAGCGACACCACAAAGGTCTACCTGAGCGACCTGTACGACCACATCGTCCAGGTCATCGAGATCATCGAGACCTATCGCGAGCGCGCAAGCGACCTGACCGAGTCCTACCGATCCGCCGTGTCCTTCCGGACGAACGAGGTCATGAAGGTACTGACCATCATCGGCACGATCTTCATCCCGTTGACCTTCTTCGCCGGGGTGTACGGCATGAACTTCAACCACATCCCCGAGTTGGACAAGGTGTGGGCCTACCCGGCCTTCTGGGCCATCTGCATCGGTGTCGCCACGGTGATGGTCGTGCTGTTCCGCCGCCGCGGCTGGTTCTAGCCCCGCGCGACATCCGCGACGATTCGTCAGGTGCGAATGAGTCGGCCTGTACGCCGGGTTCTGTACCGCCGCGCGGTCTCCCACATCGGCGGTGACGGCCATCCATCTCGGGACCACGTTGCCGCGGCCCTCCAGCGACCTACCCGCAGGCTCGGGCGAGCAGCCCTCAGGCGCCTGCTGTTTGGTCTTGCTCCGGGCGGGGTTTGCCCAGCCGCCCCCGTCACCGGGGGCGCTGGTGGTCTCTTGCACCACCGTTTCACCCTTACCTGCCCGCTCTCGCGGACCGGCGGTCTGCTTTCTGTTGCACTGTTCCCGCGGGTCACCCCGGGTGGGAGTTACCCACCACCCTGCTCTGTGGAGCCCGGACGTTCCTCGGCAGTTGCCTGACGCGGCCGCCCGGCCGACTCATTCGCCCCACTAGTCTACCCTCAGAAAAGCGTCAGGGGCGGCTCGGGTTCCTCCGCCAGTTCGCTTGGCAGACCCGCCACCACCAGCTCGCGCGCGTCCGGCCACACCCGCACGATCGACACTGATGCCGGCGGCACCCGCACGACCTGCCAGCTCTCCGGCGGCAGGCCCACGAGCGAACTGACGCCCACCTTGGTGACCGCCGAGTGGCACACGAGCACCACGGTCTCGCCCGCGCGCTCGGCCAGCGCGCGCCGCGCCACGCGCACCACCCGGTCCTCCACCTGCGACGGCGACTCCCCGTCCGGCGCGGCCACGTCCGCCGCGGAGTACCACGCCTCCAGCCGGCCGGGGAACTGGTCGTTGATCTCCCAACTCGTCAGCCCCTGCCACCGCCCGAAGTCCACCTCGCGGAGGTCCTCCTCGGTCTCGACGGCCAGACCCAGCAGCTCGCCGATCGCCGCGGCGGTCTCCTGGGTGCGCACCATCGGCGAGGCCCAGATGGCCGACGGCGCCGCCACGTCCCGCCACAGCTCGCCCACTCGCTCCAGCAGCGCCGCCACTCGACCGGCCTGCTCCCTGCCCCGCGCGGAGAGCGGCGGCCCGGGCTCCGACCCGCCCGAGAACCCGTTCGCCTCCGTCATCGCGGTCTCGCCGTGCCGCACGAACACCAGCGTCACGGGTGCCTCGGAACCGAAGTGGAACAGCGCGCCGGAGGGCTTGCGCCGCAGCTTCGCCGGCCACGGCACCTCCGGCGCCGCCACGTCCGCGACGGGGTCCGGGGTGACCGGCGAGACGTCGTCGTACTCCGCCTCGCGAGCGGCCGCCACGTGCGCCACCGGCACCCCGCCGAGCCCCTCCAGCCCGCCGCGCGCCACGTCCGCCCGCGTGTCCATGGCCGCGTTCGCGAGCGCGTCCGCGTCGGCGTTCTGCGCCCGCGGCACCCACACATACCGCACGCGCTCGGGGTCGAGGGCGCGCTTCACGCGCAGCGCCAGAGCCTGCAAGGCGCTGTTCTTGATCTTCCAGCGCCCCGACAGCTGCTCGACGATGAGACGCGAGTCCGCCCGCACCTCAACGTCGACGTCGGCCCCGGACTCCGCGATGAGCTCGAGCGCCGCCAGGACGGCCGTGTACTCCGCCACGTTGTTGGTGGTGTGCCCCAGGTGCCCGCCGCGCTCGGCGACCACCCGTCCGTCCTCCCCGCGGATGACGAAGCCGTAGCCCGCCTCACCCGGGTTCCCGCGCGAGCCGCCGTCCGTGTTGACGACCAGCCGCATCAGTCCTGCCTCACGAGGATGTAGCCGTGCTCCTCCGAGGTGACGACGACGTCGGGCGCGGCCGCGCGGATCTCCGCCAGTTCCGTCAACGGGAGTTCGATGTTGGCGCCCTCCGTGCGGGCGCCGTACAGGGCGACGGCGCCGAGGCCGCCGGTCTCGATGCGCACCTCGTCGTACAGCTTCACCAGGTCGGCGGGCAGCGTGGCGGCCAGCGCGTCCCGGCGGGCGCGGACGTCGTCGGCGATGTCGTCGATGCGGCGGAACTCGGCGTCCCGAACCCCCGTGCGCTCCCGGGTGACCGCCGCGTTCTCGCCCGCCCGCGTGTCCAGCCGGGCGATCTCCTCCTCCACGGCCTCCACGGCCTCCATCTGCTCGAGCTGCTGGTCCTCCAGCGCGGAGGTGCGGTTCGCGAGCATCTCCACCTCCTGCTGCATCGCGCGCACGTCCTTCGCAGAGGCTCCCGCGGCGTCGATGCGGGCCTGGTAGCGGGCGGCGCGCTGGCGGATCTGGTCCACGTCGTCCTCGACGCGGGTCAGGTCGCGCTTCAGGTCCGAAAGGCGGGTGAGTGCGCGGACCCGCTCAACCTCGATGTCACGGGCGGCGCGCTCGAGGGTGATGATCTCGGCGAGCACCTGCAGGGTGCGGCGTTCGTGGGCGAGGCGCGCGAGGCGTGTGTCCAGCGCCTGGACCTCGAGAAGTCGGCGCTGGTCCTCGATGGAAGCCCTCATGCTGGGTCCTCTCCGTGTGGTCCGACGGGAACCAGGCGGAATTGCGCTGGCGCCGGTGCCGCAGGTCGCGCGGCGGGACGGGTGGGCCCGGCCGGTCTCGAACCGACGACCTCCGCGGTGTAAACGCGGCGCTCTGACCAACTGAGCTACAGGCCCGGGAAATCCGATCCTACCGGTCGGCGGGGAGCCGCTACTGGCGTCCGCGCGCGATCAGGCGGATTCCGGACCAGGTGAGCCCCGCCGAGATCGCCGACGTCGCGTGCAGGCCGGCGGTCTTCGCCGCCTCCTCGACCTCGGAGGGCCGCACATGGCCCGAACGGCCCGGCTTGGGGGTCAGCACCCACACCAGCCCGCCGTTGTCGAGGTTGGAGATCGCGTCCACGAGGAGGTCGGCGAGGTCCTCGCCCTCCGAGTCGTCGGAGCGCCACCAGATCACCGCGCCGTCGACGACGTCGCCGTAGTCCTCGTCGACCAGGCGGTGCCCGGTGGCCACCTCGATCGCGTCCCGGATCGCCGGGTCGGCGTCGTCGTCCACGTAGAACTCCTGGACCACATTGCCGACTTTGAAACCGAATTGATGCTCGGCGCCTGGGGTGCCAGACATCTCCTGCCTTCCTGGGTGTTCGCGACGCAACTGCTTGTCCCACGTTATCGCACCCGGCGGGGCCCACGATCCCCCCAAAGGCGTATTCCATCGCTACTCGCACGGGAATCGGGTGTGCTCTGGATTACGCTTGGGGCACGTGAACGTCACAGCCCACGCCGCTGCGCCCAGCGCGTCACATTGGACGACTAGACAGAAGGAATCACCTTGGCGATCCAGGAAAACTCCCAGCCGCTGATCAACGGGTTGCTCAGCCGGGTTCCCGACATCGACCGCGAGGAGACCCAGGAGTGGATCGACTCCATCGACGGTCTCATCGACGAGAAGGGCGGGCCCCGTGCCCGCTACATCCTGCTCTCGATGCTGAAGCGGGCGCGGGAGCGGTCCGTGGCCGTCCCCACGTCGCTGAACACCCCGTACGTCAACACGATCGGCGTGCACGAGGAGCCCTACTTCCCCGGTGACGAGTCGGTGGAGCGCGCATACCGCCGCTGGATCCGCTGGAACGCCGCCATCATGGTGACGCGCGCCCAGCGGCCGGGCGTCGGCGTCGGCGGCCACATCTCGAGCTACGCGTCGTCGTCCACGCTGTACGAAGTGGGATTCAATCACTTCTTCAAGGGCAAGCACCACCCGAGCGGCGGGGACCAGGTCTTCTTCCAGGGGCACGCCGCCCCCGGCAACTACGCCCGCGCCTTCATTGAGGGTCGCCTCACCGAGGCGGACCTCGACGGTTTCCGGCAGGAGTACTCCCGCCCGGTCGGTGGGCGCGGCCTGCCGTCCTACCCGCACCCCCGCCGCATGGAGGACTTCTGGGAGTTCCCCACGGTCTCGATGGGTCTCGGGCCCGCCCACGCCATCTACCAGGCCTGGGTGAACAAGTACCTGCACGCCCGCGGCATCAAGGACACCGCGGACCAGAACGTGTGGGCGTTCCTCGGCGACGGCGAGATGGACGAGCCCGAATCGCGCGGCATGCTGCAGCTCGCCGCGACCCAGGGCCTCGACAACCTCACCTTCGTGGTCAACTGCAACCTGCAGCGCCTCGACGGCCCGGTCCGCGGCAACGGCAAGATCATCCAGGAGCTGGAAGCCTTCTTCCGCGGCGCCGGCTGGAACGTCATCAAGGTCATCTGGGGCCGCGAATGGGACCCGCTACTGAACGCCGACAAGGACCGCGCGCTGGTCAACCTGATGAACAACACCCTGGACGGCGACTACCAGACGTTCAAGGCCAACGACGGCGCGTACGTCCGCGAGCACTTCTTCGGGCGCGACCCGCGCACCAAGGCGCTCGTGGCGAACATGAGCGACGACGACATCTGGGCGCTGAAGCGCGGCGGCCACGACTACCGCAAGGTGTACGCCGCCTACAAGGCGGCCACGGAACACACCGGCCAGCCCACCGTGGTGCTGGCGCACACCATCAAGGGCTACGGCCTCGGGCCGTCGTTCGCGGGCCGCAACGCCACCCACCAGATGAAGAAGATGAAGGTCAAGGACCTGAAGGCCCTGCGAGACCTGCTGCACATCCCGATCACGGACGAGCAGCTCGAGGCCGACCCGTACCTCCCGCCCTACTTCAAGCCGAGCGACGACGACCCCGCGCTGCAGTACATGCTCGAACGCCGCAAGACCCTCGGCGGATTCCTGCCCGAGCGCAAGGCCCCGAAGCTGAACAGCCTCACCCTCCCGGGTGACAAGCCCTACGAGATCCTCAAGGGCGGCTCCGGCCAGCAGGAGGTCGCCACCACCATGGCGTTCGTCCGGCTGCTCAAGGAGCTCATCAAGGACAAGGAGTTCGGCCGGCGGATCGTGCCGATCATCCCGGACGAGGCCCGCACCTTCGGCCTCGACTCGATCTTCCCCACGGCGAAGATCTTCAACACGGCGGGCATGAACTACACCGCGGTGGACCACGACCTGATGCTCTCCTACAAGGAGTCCGAACAGGGGCAGATCCTGCACCTCTGCATCAACGAGGCCGGGTCGGCCGCCGCGCTCCAGGTGGTCGGCACCACGTACGCCACCCAGGGCGAGCCCATGGTGCCGGTGTACATCTTCTACTCGATGTTCGGGTTCCAGCGGACCGGCGACCAGTTCTGGTCCGCCGGCGACCAGCTGGCGCGCGGCTTCGTCATCGGGGCGACGGCGGGGCGCACCACGCTCGCGGGCGAGGGCACCCAGCACATGGACGGCCACTCGCACATCCTGGCGGCCACCAACCACGCGTTCGTCTGCTACGACCCGGCGTACGCGTACGAGATCCGCCACATCGTCCGCGACGGCCTGCAACGCATGTACGGCCAGGACGAGAGCCGCGACCAGAACGTCATGTACTACCTCACGGTGTACAACGAGCCCATGCAGCAGCCGGCCGAGCCGGATGACGTGGACGTCGAGGGCATCCTGAAGGGCATCCACCGCGTGGCGGACCACGACCACGCGGGCGGCTCGAAGGTCCAACTGCTGGCCTCCGGCGTCGGTCTCCCCTGGGCGATGCACGCCAAGGAGTTGCTCCGCGACGACTGGGGCGTGGACGCCGCCGTCTGGTCCGTGACCTCGTGGAACGAGTTGCGCCGTGACGGCCTTGAGGTCGACAAGCACAACTTCATCCACCCGGAGGAGGAGAAGCAGGTGGCTTTCGTGACGCGGAAGCTGGCGGAGACCGACGGGCCGGTCATCTCGACGTCGGACTGGGACCACATGGTGCAGGACCAGATCCGGCCGTGGGTTCCCCGCCCGTACTACACGCTCGGCGCGGATGGGTTCGGATTCTCCGACACCCGCGCGGCCGCCCGCCGGCACTTCCTCATCGACTCCCATTCGATGGCCACGCGCGCGTTGCAGGCGCTGGTCGAGGCCGGGCAGTACGACGGTGGCGCGGTGGCCCACGCCATCGCGAAGTACGACCTGTTCAACGTCAATGCCGGCCGGTCCGGGAGTGTGGGCGGCGACGCCTGACCCCCGACGCCTGACTGAGACGTGGAGTGGCCCGCCCCGAAAGGGGCGGGCCACTCCGCCTTGGCGGGCCGCGGGTTCCAGCGTGTCAGGCTTCCAGGGCCTCCACCAACTGCTCGAGTTCGGTCACCGCGGGGTCGTGGGGGTGGGCGTCGCCGAGACGGGAAACCAGCTCACGGGCCTTGATCTCGTCCTTCGCCTCCACGGCGGCGAGGACCAGTTGCCGCCCGGTCGCGAACTCGTGTACCGCTGGGGTCCACTTCGCGACGCCGAGTGACACGGCTTGGTGGGCCAACCCGTGGTCGCGGAGCATCTGGACCGACTGCGCGAGGGCTCGCCCAGTGGTTTCGCGATCGCACGCCGTCGCCAGGCGGCGGGCGGCGCCGTCGGGGTCGTCGACCACCACGAGCCGGGCCAGCTCGATCAGCGGTGCCCACGCATGGGGATTGCCGGCGTACTCCTCGGCCAGCGCCCAGAGCGCCGTGTTGTGCTGGTCGGCCAGCGTGGCGGGTGCCTGCGTGGCGGTCAGCGGGTCGACGATCTCGTCGGGCACGGGCGCCGTGAGTGCGTCGGCGAGGTCCAGCAGGGCCTCTCGATCGTTGGGATCGGCCTCGAGGCGCGCGAGCAGCGCGGCCTCCTCCGCGGCGTCGTTCTGGGCCTGTGCGGATTCGATCTTTGCCTTGATCCGGTCAAGAATTCCCATACCCATGACAATAACGCCTCCCGCCGCCCCGGAGGAGCCGGGTGGGCGAGAGGCTCCGCGCAACGCTGCCCGACGCGTGGCTTCGTATGCCATCCACAAAACCCCGCGGGCCATATGCTCGCTACATGGCCCGAGGACACACACCGGAGAACCCGCCCGCCGAGGGTGATGTTCTGGTCGATCTTGTCGGAAGGCTACGAACCGGCAGTTCCCTCCTCGCGGGCACGGCCGCCCGGCGCATGGACCAGGACCTCCCCTGGTACTCGTCACTCTCCGCCGAGGACCGTTCCTGGCTTGGACTGGTCGCCCAGGAGTCGATCGCCCGGTTCATCGCATGGCTCGAGGACCCCAGGCACTCAACCACCAACTCCGCGGAGATCTTCCGGGTTGCCCCCACCGAACTGGCGCGCGCCATCTCGCTGCAGCAGACCGTCGGGCTCATCCGGCTCCTCGTCACCGTGGTGGAGGAGAACACGATGGAGCTGGTCAGCGAGGCGCAGCAACCGGTGCTCCGGGAGGCGGTGCTCACGTACTCCCGCGAGGTCGCATTCTCGGCGGCGGAGGTCTACGCGCGCGCCGCCGAGTCGCGGGGGGCGTGGGACGCCCGGCTGGAGGCCCTCGCCGTCGACGCGATCGTGCGCGGCGCCCCGGACGAAACCCTCAGGTCCCGGGTCTCCACCCTCGGCTGGACCGGTGAGGGCCGCACGCTCGTCATGGTGGGCACCTCCCCCACCCGGCTCGCCGAGCGGTTCACCGCGGAGCTTCGGCAGCAGGCCCGCCGGCTGACGTCGGACGCCCTCATCGGCATCCAGGGCGACAAGGTGATCGCCGTCCTCGGCGCGGACCCGCGTCCGGAGGCCGTGGCGCTCGCCCTCGTGGACCACTTCGGCCCCGGGCCAGTGGTGGTTGGGCCCTCGGTCAGGGAGATCTCCGAGGCGGGGCGGTCCGCCCGTGCCGCGATGGCGGGCATGCTCGCCGTTCCCGCATGGGCGAAGGCACCCCGCCCTGTACTGGCGGATGACCTGCTCCCCGAGCGCATGCTCAACGGCGACCACCTCGCCCGCCACAGTCTCATCCAGGACATCTACCGCCCCCTCGTGGCCGCCGGCACCCCGCTCGTGGACACGCTCGACGAGTACATCACCCAGGGTCGGTCGCTGGAGGCGGCGGCCCGCGAGTTGTATGTGCACCCCAACACCGTGCGTTACCGGCTCCGCCGGATCTCACAGGTGGTGGGGTGGGACCCCACCGACGCGCGTGAGGGATACGTGCTGCAAACCGCCCTTGCGGTGGGCCGGCTGGCGGACGCGGGTGGCAGCGGCAATGGTGTGTAGTCTCGCTCACGAAATTGCGGAATCCTCCAAAACCCGCCCGGGCAACTTTGGGCTGGTCTGGCACGCGTCACCGCCGCGGTTGTTGCGAGGATGTTTCTTGTGCTTGCAGTCCTGAGTCCCGGCCAGGGTTCCCAAACCCCCGGCATGCTCCTCCCCTGGCTCGAAGACCCCGCGCTCGCCGACCTCGTCGGGGAGATGTCCGAGGCCGCCAGGTTGGATCTGAAGACCCTCGGCACCACCGCCGACGCCGCCACCATCACGGACACGACCGTGGCCCAGCCGCTCATCGTGGCTGCCTCGCTCGTGTCGTTCGCCGCCCTCGACGTGTCGCCGGGCGTGACGGCGGGCCACTCGGTCGGCGAACTGGCCGCGCTGGCCGTCGCGGGCGTCATCGCCCCCGCCGACGCCGTCGCGCTGGCTGGTGTCCGTGGCCGGGCGATGGCCGGGGCGGCCTCCGCCGTCCGGTCCGGCATGAGCGCCGTCGTCGGCGGCGCCCGCGAGGACGTGCTGGAGGCGATCGCCCGCTCCGGCGCTTCCGTCGCCAATGTCAACTCCGCCGCGCAGGTGGTCGCCGCCGGGACCCTCGAGCAGCTCGCCGACCTCGCCGCCAACCCGCCGGCCCGGGCACGGGTCATCCCCCTCGCCGTCGCCGGCGCCTTCCACACCCACCTCATGGCGGGCGCGGTCGCCGCCGTGCGCGACGCCGTCGCGGCGCTCGAGCCCCACGACCCCACGGTCCCGCTCCTCTCCAACCGGGACGGCGCCATCGTGACCGCCGGCCGCGACGCCCTCGACCGCTTAGTCAGCCAGATCACCTCCCCGGTCCGCTGGGACCTGTGCTCGGACCAGCTGGCCGCCATGGGCGTGGACGGGATCATCGAGCTGTGCCCCGGCGGGGTGCTGACCGGCCTCGCGAAGCGGGAGTTGCGTGGCGTGCCCGCCTGTGCAACAACGTCCCCCGAAGACCTCATCGCCGCCCGGGCGATCGCGAAAGGATTGACCTCGTGACC
>Ga0075518_1000120_pt1 | contig 13767 bp, 12 predicted proteins | sample NGEPerA_2_FD_76970 | JGI IMG/M metagenome (GOLD analysis project Ga0075518, IMG submission 76970) | Arctic peat soil microbial communities from the Barrow Environmental Observatory site, Barrow, Alaska, USA - NGEE PermafrostAB136-A | ecosystem: Environmental > Terrestrial > Soil > Wetlands >...
CACACCCGGCGCGAGGAGGAGTCCGGTCGGCTCGAGCTGATCGGGTCGGCCGTCGTCGGGCGCTTCGCGGCGCTCGCGGCCGCTCTCGCGCTGGCGGTCGGCGCCGTACGCGTCGACGCGCTGCGTCCAGCCGACCGCGCTGAGCCACCCGAGCCAGCCGAGCGTCGCGGGTTCGACGTCGGCAGCGCTGCGCAGACCGAACGCGATCGCGAGCGCGCCGCCCGCGAGGCCCGATGCCGACCGCGCACTCGTCGTGACCTGTGCCGTCACGCCGGCGATCCCGGCGAACACGATGCCGGGGACCGCGAGCGCGGCGCCGAGAGCGAGTGCGCCGCGCGCCGGGAAGCCCAGTACGGTGACGAACCCGGCCGACAGGAGCCCGGCCGCGACGCTCGCGCCGACCGCCAGCGCGAGAGCGGCCGCGAGCGCCGCGAAGCGCCCGACGACGGCCGACCCGATCAGCTCGAGCCGACCGGACTCCTCCTCGCGCCGGGTGTGTCGCACGACCGTGAACAGGGCCATGAGCCCGACCGCGCTCGCGTAGAACACCTGGCCACGCCACGCGAGCGTGCCGCCGAGGCTCTCCGGGTGCGTGAGCGGCCCGAGCAGCGCGACCATCGCCTTGTTGGCCGCGAGGGTCGCCGCGAGCTCCTCGCGCTGCGCCGCCTCCGAGTACAGCCCGACGAGCGCCGACGCGGTCGAGCTCACGAGCACAGCGATCCCGACGATCCACACGGGCAGGATCACGCGGTCGCGGCGCAGGCCGAGGCGCACGAGCGTGCCGGTCCCGGTGAGCGCGTTCACCGGGTACCCGGGTCGGTCGAGGCGGTCGCCGTCGCACCCGCGACATGTGCGCGGTGCACCGCCTCCTCGGCGCGCTCACGGGTCTCGTAGTGGCGCAGGAAGAGCTGCTCGAGCGTGGGCGGTGCAGCGACGAGGTTGCGCACCCCGCCGCCGGCGAGGAGCCGGACGACGCCGTCGAGGTGCTCGTGGTCGACGTCGAGCCGGACGTGACCGGCGTCGACGTCCAGGCCGTGCACGCCCGGGGCGCCCGCGAGGCCCGGGGGCACGGTGGCGAGCTCGGCGGTGATCGTCGTCCGCGTCAGGTGGCGCAGCTCGGCGAGAGTGCCGTGCTCGACGACGTGACCGTCGCGCAGGATGCTCACGCGGTCGCACAGCGACTCGACCTGGGACAGCTGGTGGCTCGAGAGCAGCACGGTCCGACCGGCCGTCTTCTCCTCGAGGATGCAGTCCTGGAACACCGCCTCCATGAGCGGGTCGAGGCCCGCGGTCGGCTCGTCGAGGACGAGCAGCTCGACGTCGGACGCGAGCGCGGCGACGATCGCGACCTTCTGACGGTTGCCCTTGGAGTACGTGCGGCCCTTCTTGGTCGGGTCGAGGTCGAAGCGTTCGACGAGCTCGGCGCGACGCCGTGGGTCGAGCCCGCCGCGCAGCCGTCCGAGCAGGTCGATGACCTCGCCGCCCGAGAGGTTCGGCCACAGCGAGACGTCGCCCGGCACGTAGGCGAGCCTGCGGTGCAGCGTCACGGCGTCGCGCCACGGGTCGCCACCGAGCAGGCGCACGTCGCCCGCGTCGGTGCGCAGGAGGCCGAGCAGCACCCGGATCGTCGTCGACTTGCCCGAGCCGTTCGGGCCGAGGTAGCCGTGCACCTCGCCCGTTGTGACGGTGAGGTCGAGCCGGTCGAGGGCCAGGGCACGGCCGAAGCGCTTGTCGACGCCGTGGATCTCGATCGCGGGGACGGTCATGGGGTGCGGCTCTCGTGAGGGGGTTCGGTGATCGGGTCGGCGGGGAGATCGGTCGGTGGGACGGCGGTGTAGGCCAGGTAGGCGTCGAGCATCGAGCCGTCGGTGAGCAGCCCGTGCGTGTAGAGCTCGAGCGCCGGGAACATCGAGCGCTCGGAGAGTTCCTCGATCGCGCGGGCCGCGTCGAGCGTCGGCGCCGCGCCCCGACCCGACTCGCCATCGAGCTGCGCAAGCTGCAGCAGCCCGAGGGACTGAGCGACGAGCAGGCGAGCACGGCCGGCCGGGTCCTGGCTCGGGCGCACCGTCCCGCTCGTCACACCCGCATCCAGATAGGTCTCGACGTCCTCGATCATGCTGGCGACGAAGGCGACGGCGAGCGGCCCGCCCGCCGCGAGGCTCTGGACGATGTAGGCGAGGAGCGGCGCGTACTCGCTGACGGTCGCGAGCTGCGCGATCGTGTCGCTGGGCCGTGTCGACGTCATCGACTCGGTCTTGACGATCCGGATCGTCTCGCGGACGTACGCGTCGCACTCGGCCCGCAGGGCGTCCTTCGAGCCGAAGTGGTGCATGACGAGGCCGGGGCTGACGTCGGCGTCGGCGGCGATGGTCCGGATGCTCGCGCCGAACCCGTCGCGGCCGAACCGCCCGACGGCGGCGTCGCGGATGCGGGCACGCGCCGTGAGGTCCTCGGGGGCTGAACGCATGTTCACCAGACTAAACACTCGTTCAGCCGAGCGCAACCACCCCGACGCGACCCGCGTCCGGCTGCTTCTCCGACGTCGTGTCGGCCCCCCGGGCTACCGTGCCCACCGTGAGCATCCCCACCGCGACCCGCCGGGCACCGACCGGCGGAGCCCGACCCGCCCGATCCGGCTACCGGTGCACCGAGTGCGGCTGGACGGCCTCGAAATGGGTCGGTCGCTGCGGCGAGTGCCAGGCCTGGGGCTCCGTGACCGAGGACTCCGGTCCGGGCGGCACCGCGCCGCGCACGTCGGTCACGGCCCCGACCCGCAACCCCGCGCGTCCGATCGCCGAGATCGACGTCGAGGCGAGCCGCGCGCGCCCGACAGGCGTCGACGAGCTCGACCGCGTGCTGGGCGGCGGGCTCGTCCCCGGTGCGGTCGTGCTGCTCGCGGGCGAGCCGGGCGTGGGCAAGTCGACGCTGCTGCTCGACGTCGCGAGCCGGGTCGCGCACGGGGCAGGGGGCCGGCCCGACGGCGCTCGCAGCAGCGGCCGCGTCCTGTACGTGACGGGCGAGGAGTCCGCGGGCCAGGTCCGGCTGCGCGCCGAACGGATCGGTGCGCTCGACCCGAACCTGCTGCTCGCCGCCGAGACCGACCTCGGCACGGTCCTCGGTCACATCGAGCACGTCGACCCGGTCCTGCTCGTGCTCGACTCGGTGCAGACCATCGCGTCGGCAGCCGTCGACGGCACCGCGGGCGGCATCAGCCAGGTGCGCGAGGTCGCGGCGGCGCTCATCGCGGCGGCCAAGGAGCGGGACCTGCCGGTCGTGCTCGTCGGGCACGTGACCAAGGACGGCTCGGTCGCCGGACCGCGCACGCTCGAGCACCTCGTCGACGTGGTGTGCCAGTTCGAGGGCGACCGCCACTCGCGCCTGCGCCTGCTGCGTGCGACCAAGAACCGGTACGGCCCGACGGACGAGGTCGGCTGCTTCGACCTGTCCGAGTCGGGGATCATCGGGCTCGCCGACCCGAGCGGTCTGTTCGTCTCCCACGAGCTCAACCACGTCCCGGGCACGTGCGTGACCGTGACGCTCGAGGGTCGCCGCCCGCTCGCGACCGAGGTCCAGGCGCTCGTCGCCCCCAGCATGCTCGCCAACCCGCGCCGGACGACGAGCGGGGTCGACGCGAGCCGGCTCGCGATGGTTCTCGCGGTGCTCCAGCGTCGCGTCGGCGCGCGCCTCGCCGACCAGGACGTGTACGTCTCGACCGTCGGCGGCGCACGCGTCGTCGAACCGTCGGCCGACCTGGCGCTCGCGCTCGCGGCCGCGAGCTCACGCGAGAACGTCGCGCTCCCCCGCGGGCTCGTCGCGCTCGGCGAGGTCGGGCTCGCGGGCGAGATCCGACCCGTGACCGGTGTCTCGCGGCGCCTCGCCGAGGCCGCGCGGCTCGGGTTCGTGCGCGCAGTCGTCCCGGCCGGCTCGGTCGAGGCGGGCAGCGTGCCCGCGGGCGTCGAGCTGATCGAGGTCCGGGATCTCGCGGAGGCCGTCCGGGTCACCGGCATGGCCGGTCAGCGCTGAGAAACCTGCGACGGGCCGCCGACAGCCACGCCGCCCGATAGATCCTGAATACGCCGAGCAGGGCCTCCGTCCGGCCGCCGCGGCGGCACCCATGCGGGCGAACCGCCGTACCAGGTCCGGTCGGGCGTCAGCCCCGGACCGTAGGATCACCTCGTGTCCACCACCCCCACGCCGGACGAGCTCCTGCGGTCGACGCTCGCCGCGGTCGCGCCCGGCCAGGCGCTGCGCGACGGCCTCGAACGGATCCTGCGCGGGCGCACCGGCGCACTGATCGTCCTGGGCCACGACGACACGGTCGAGGCCATGAGCTCGGGCGGGTTCGTCCTCGACGTCGAGTTCTCCGCGACCCGCCTGCGTGAGCTCGCGAAGATGGACGGCGCGATCATCGTCGACCGCGAGATCTCGCGCATCCTGCGGGCCGGCGTCCAGCTGCTCCCCGACCCGACCATCGAGACGTCCGAGTCCGGCACGCGCCACCGCACCGCCGAGCGCGTCGCCAAGCAGACCGGCTTCCCGGTCGTGTCCGTGTCGGCGTCGATGCGGATCGTCGCGCTCTACGTCGGCGGCCTGCGTCAGGTCGTCGAGGAGCCCGACAGGATCCTGTCGCGCGCCAACCAGGCCCTCGCGACGCTCGAGCGGTACAAGTCGCGCCTCGACGAGGTCAGCGGCACGCTCTCGGCGCTCGAGATCGAGGATCTCGTGACCGTCCGCGACGTGTCCGCCGTCGTCCAGCGACTCGAGATGGTGCGCCGCATCTCCGAGGAGATCGCGGGCTACGTCGTCGAGCTCGGCAGCGACGGGCGCCTGCTCTCCCTCCAGCTCGACGAGCTGACCGGGGGCATCGCCACTGACCGCGAGCTCGTCATCCGCGACTACCTCGACTCGGCCCGCCCGGACCGCGGTGAGCACGCCGTCCAGGTCGCGCTCGCCGAGCTCGACTCGGCCGAGCTGCTCGACCTCGCCCACATCGCGCGCGTGCTCGGGCTGCCGGGCGGCGGCGACACGCTCGATGCCGCCGCGGGTCCGCGCGGCTACCGGCTGCTGTCCAAGGTCCCGCGCCTCCCGGCCGCGATCGTGGACCGGCTCGTCGGGCACTTCGGCGGGCTGCAGAAGCTCCTCGCGGCGGGCATCGACGAGCTCATGGCCGTCGACGGGGTCGGTGAGCAGCGCGCCCGCGCGGTGCGTGAAGGCCTGTCGCGGCTCGCCGAGTCGAGCATCCTCGAGCGCTACGTCTGACCTGGTCTGACCGATCGACCCGACGCTCGAGTCACTCGAGCACGAACACCACGGGCTGCGAGCTGACCCCCGCGAGCGTGAGCGTCGCCGAGTAGGTCCCCTTGAGAGCAGCCGGCTGGTCGCCGGGGCAGCCGGCCGCGGACCGCGTGCGCTGCCACTGGACCGTGGTCGCATCGGGGGCGCCGGGCGCGAGCAGCAGCTCCCGCGTCAACGCGTCGCCGGTCGCGCAGTCGCGGCTCGACCAGATGCGGTCGGTGCCGGACGTGATGACGATCTCCCGCTGGGCCTCGCCCGCGTCGACGACGCACCCGGCCGGGCCGTTGTTGACGAGCGTGACGCTGAGGGTCGGCAGCGCTCCGGCGGGGTACGACGCGGCGTCGGCCGCGAGAGTCACCCCCAGCGCGTCGGTCGCGCACGGCTGCGGTCCGACCTCGGCCGCGGGTGTCGTCGGCGTCGGGCCGGGCGTCGCGCTCCGCGCGCCGGAGAACAGGTCGCCGGCCTTCCCGGCGACGAACGGCACGATCCACGCCGCGATCAGGACCACCGCGACGACCGCCGCCAGGACCACGAAGCGCCGCACCCAGTACACGCGGGCGGGCAACGAGCCCGCCGGTCGAAGAACCCCCAACGTCATCCCCCGATCCGCGTATCCCCGCCCCCGCAACCTACACACCCGGCGAGCCGTCCGCCGATACCCACGGGCGGACCCGGCGGGAGAAGATTCCTGCGTGAGCCGTGCCCCCCTCGTCCGCGACGCCGTACTGGCGTGGTTCGACGTCAACGCGCGCGACCTGCCGTGGCGCAGTGCCGACCGGACCGCGTGGGGCGTGCTCGTCAGCGAGGTCATGCTGCAGCAGACCCCGGTGGTCCGCGTCGAGCCGGCGTGGCGGGCGTGGATGGACCGGTGGCCCGAGCCGGACGACCTCGCGCGCGCCGGGACCGCCGACGTCCTGCGCGCCTGGGACCGGCTCGGCTACCCGCGCCGCGCCCTACGCCTGCAGGACTGCGCGCGGGCGGTCGTCGACCGGCACGACGGGGTCGTCCCCGCGACCGAGGCGGAGCTGCTGGCCCTGCCGGGGGTCGGCGCGTACACCGCCGCAGCCGTCCTGGCGTTCGCGCACGGGCGCCGGTCCGTCGTGCTCGACACCAACGTGCGCCGCGTGCTGGCCCGCGTGGCGGCAGGGGTCGCGCTCCCCGCGCCGAGCCAGACGGTCGCCGAGGTGCGTCTCGCGGAGTCCTTCGTGCCCGACGACGGCGTCCTCGCAGCCCGCTGGGCCGCCGCGTCGATGGAGCTCGGTGCGCTCGTCTGCACCGCCCGAGCGCCGCGCTGCGGCGAGTGCCCGGTCGCGGACCTGTGCGCGTGGCGCTCGGCCGGCCATCCCCCCGACGCCCACGCCGCCCGGCGCCGCACCCAGGCCTGGGCCGGCACCGACCGCCAGGTGCGAGGTCGCGTCATGGCGCTGCTGCGCGAGGCGCTCGGCCCGGTGCCGGACACGGCGGTCGACGCGGTCTGGCCGCACGTCCGCCAGCTCGAGCGGTGCGTCGACGGTCTCGTCACCGACGGCCTGGTCGCCCGGGTCCTCGGCCCCGGTCCGGACGACCCGGTGACCTACCGGCTGCCCGCCTGACCCGCGCCGGCCCGATGCGCGCGTTCATGCGCGACGATGCCCGCATGCAACTGTTCCAGATGCCCCGGGAAGCCATCACCGCGTTCGGCTCCACCGGCGTCAGCATGGACTTCCTGCCGCGCACGGTGGACGGGAACGAGTGCCGGGTCGCCATCGCCTACCTCGACGCGGGCGGGACCCTGGGGCGCCATCCGGCGACCCTGCGACAGGTCTTCGCCGTCGTGTCGGGCACCGGCGAGGTCGAGGCGAACGGTCTGCGCCGGGCGATCGGCCCGGGGACGCTCGTCGTCTGGGAGCCCGGCGAGGAGCACGAGGCACGGGCGACGTCCGACATGACGGCGGTCGTCGTCGAGGTCACGGGAACGCTCGAGCTCGACGCGCACTTCCACGAGCTCTGACGGCACCGAGCTGACGGGCGAGCTGCCGCGCCTGTCCCGGTCAGTCCAGCTCGAGCAGCATCCGGGTGTTGCCGAGCGTGTTGGGCTTCACGCGGGCCAGGTCCAGGAACTCGGCGACACCGTCGTCGTGCGAGCGCAGCAGCTCGGCGTAGACCTCGAGGGTCACCGGGGTGCCGTCGATGGGCTTGAACCCGTGCGCCGTGAAGAAGTCGACCTCGAAGGTCAGGCAGAACACCCGGTGCAGGCCGAGCCCGCCCGCGCGGCCGACGAGGGCCTCGAGCAACGCATGCCCGACGCCGTGCCGACGCTGCGTCCGGTCGACCGCGAGCGTGCGGATCTCGGCGAGGTCCTGCCACATGACGTGCAGCGCGCCGCAGCCGACGACGTCGGGCGAGCCGTCCTCGCCCGCGTCCGCGACGACGAACTCCTGGACCGCCTCGTAGTACCCGACCCACTCCTTGGCGAGCAGGATCCGCTCCTCGGCGTACGGCTGCACGAGCTCGCGGATGACGCGGACGTCCGCGGGGAGGGCCGGCCGGATGCGGATCGGTGGGGTGCTCACGCCCCCAACCTACCGAGCGGTCTCGCGCACGCGGTTCCGCGGGTGCTGTGCCCGCACGAGGTTGAGGAGACCTGTCGCGGTCAGCTCGTCGACGACGAGGTCCGTGACCGTTCCGGCGCGCAGCGCGGCGAGCAGCGGGACGATCTTGCCGTCGCCAGCCGCGACGCACACCCGCCGCGGGATGCGCTGCAGGTCGGCGGGCGACGGCCCGGTCGCGCGCGCGTTGAGCGGCACGTCCTCCCAGGACCCGTCGGCCCGCAGGAACACGGTGCACACGTCGCCGACCACGCCCTCGGCGTGGAGCACCGCGAGATCCTGGGCGTCGAGATAGCCCGCGGAGTACACGTGGCTGGGGAGGGTCCCGGCCACGGCGCCGACCGAGAAGACCGCGAGGTCGGCGCGCGCCTGCACCTCGAGCACGCGGAGCACGGACCGTTCGCGCCACATGGCCTGCTTGGTGTCGGTGTAGTCGAAGAACGCGGGCACCGAGAAGTGGTGCACGGTCGCACCGAACGCGGTCCCGAAGCTCGAGATGAGGTCGCTCGCGTACTCGAGCCCCCCGTTGTGGAGGTTCGCGGCGCCGTTGAGCTGCACGACGATGCTGCCCCGGGTCGGCTTCGGCGTGAGGTGGCGCGAGACCGCGGCGAGGGTCGTGCCCCACGCGACGCCCAGCACCATGTCGGACTCGAACCACGAGCCCAGGAGCCGGGCGGCGGCGCGGGCGACCTGGTCGAGGCGCTCGCCGTCCCCCGACGAGTCGGGCACCGGGACGACGTAGGCGTCGATCCCGAACGCGGCCTTGATGGAGCGGCCGAGCCCGGGTGCACGCGTGCTCGCGGGGCGCAGCGTGATCTCGACGAGGCCGGTGTCGCGGGCGCGCTTGATGAGCCGCGACACGGTCGACCGCGACGTGCCGAGGTGCCGCGCGATCACCTCCATCTTGAGTTCCTGGAGGTAGTACATCGAGGCCGCCCGGAGCACGTCCTGCTCGCGGTCCCCCGGCGGATCCATCGCTGCACGTTCGTGCAGGGGGGTTGCGCGTTCGTTCGTCACCCCCTGACCATAGCCATCACACCCGGGTTTAGTCACCGCTCGGGACGGGGAAAAGGACGACGGGGGTCGGGCACACATGAGGACAGCAGCGCTGACGGCTGGACTGCGCGAGGATGCGTTCGCAGCCATGCGGGCGAGCACCGAGGCAGGTGGCGAGCTCGACGTCCTCGTGATCGGCGGCGGCGTCACGGGCGCCGGCATCGCGCTCGACGCCGTGACGCGCGGCCTGTCCACCGCTGTCGTCGAGGCCCAGGACTGGGCGGGCGGCACGTCGAGCCGGTCGAGCAAGCTCGTGCACGGCGGCCTGCGCTACCTGCAGATGCTGGACTTCCACCTCGTCCGCGAGGCGCTGACCGAGCGCGACCTGCTGCTCTCGCGCATCGCGCCGCACCTCGTCAAGCCCGTGAGCTTCCTGTACCCGCTCGAGCACCGGGTCTGGGAGCGTGCGTACGTCGGCGCGGGCGTCGCGCTCTATGACACGCTCGCGAGCTTCTCCGGCCACAAGCGCCCGATGCCGTTCCACCGACACCTCACGCGCAAGGGCATGGAGCGCCGCTTCCCCGACCTGCGGCACGACGCCGCGATCGGCGCGATCCAGTACTGGGACGCGAGCGTCGACGACGCGCGGCTCGTGGAGACGCTGATCCGCACGGCGGTCTCGTACGGCGCATACGCCGCGTCCCGCACGCAGGTCGTCGGGCTGCAGACCACGTCGGGCGGAGCCGTCACGGGCGCCGAGCTCGTGGACCTCGAGACCGGCGTGCACCTCGACGTGCGCGCCCGGCAGGTCATCAATGCGACCGGGGTGTGGACCGAGCAGACCGAGTCGCTCGCGGGCTCGGAGGGCGGGCTGCGGGTGCTCGCGAGCAAGGGCGTGCACATCGTCGTCCCGCGCGCACGGATCGAGGGCAGCACGGGTCTGATCCTGCAGACCGAGAAGTCGGTCCTCTTCATCATCCCGTGGTCGCGCTACTGGGTGATCGGCACGACGGACACCCCGTGGACGCACGAGCTGCAGCACCCGGTCGCGACGTCGGCCGACATCGAGTACATCCTCGAGCACGCCAATGCCGTGCTGTCGCGGCCGCTGACGCGCGAGGACATCATCGGCAGCTGGGCCGGCCTGCGCCCGCTCCTCCAGCCGGGCACCAAGGCGGGCACGTCGTCGGCCAAGGTCTCGCGCGAGCACACCGTCGCGAGCCCCGTTCCGGGCCTGACGGTCATCGCGGGCGGCAAGCTCACGACGTACCGCGTCATGGCCAAGGACGCCGTCGACTTCGCGCTCGGCTCGCGCGCGACGAGCCTGCCGTCGATCACCGACCGCATCCCGCTCGTCGGCGCGGAGGGCCTCCAGGTGCTCCAGCGCCAGAGCCGCGCGATCGGGCAGAGGTACGGCTGGGACCGGGCTCGCCTCGACCACCTGCTGCACCGGTACGGCGGGCTGCTCGGCGAGCTGCTCGAGATCGTGGACGGGAACCCGTCGCTCGGCGCGCCGCTCGAGCACGCCCCCGCCTACATCGGTGCGGAGATGGTGTACGCCGCGAGCCACGAGGGGGTGCTGCACCTCGACGACGTCCTCATGCACCGCACGCGCCTCAACTACGAGCAGACCGACAAGGGGGTCGGCGCGCTCGAGGAGATCGCCGACCTCATCGCGCCCGTCCTCGGCTGGGATGCCGAGCGTCGCACGACCGAGATCGACGCGTACCGGGAGCGGGCCGAGGCGGAGGACGCCGCAGCGCTCGAGCCCGACGACGCGAGCGCCGAGACCGTACGGCTGCGCGCCGCCGACCTCGCACCCCTCGTGGACCAGTCCCTGCCACCGCGGCACTGACACCCGCGACAGTCCGGGCGGGAGTCCCCACCCCGCCGGGACCGCTGTACCCCTGGGGAATGCAGTTCATCAGGGTTTGTCAGTGTTTCTCACAGTCAGCACGCGCCCCGCCGACCCGGTCACCGGGCGGCGGGACCCCCTCAAGGAAGAGGTCGACCGTGGACACAATCTCCACCGGCACGTTCATGACATCCGAGATCATCGGGACCGCGGTCCTGATCCTGCTCGGGTGCGGGGTGGTCGCGAACGCGATCCTCCCCAGAAACAAGGGCTTCAACGGTGGCTGGCTGCTCATCAACTTCGGATGGGGACTCGGCGTCTTCACCGGCGTGTACGCCGCGTTCAAGTCGGGCGCCCACCTCAACCCCGCAGTCACGATCGGGCTGTTCGTCGCCGACCTGCCGTTCGCGCAGACGAAGGCTGCCGACGGCACCGTCCTCTCGCAGGTCGACCCGACCGTCGCCAACATGTTCCTGTACTTCGCCGCCGAGCTCATCGGCGCGATGATCGGCGCGGCCCTCGCCTACCTCGCGTACAAGAAGCACTTCGACGAGGACGCCGACCCCGCGACCAAGCTCGCGGTGTTCTCGACCGGCCCCGCGATCCGTTCGTACGGCTGGAACTTCGTCACCGAGGTCCTCGGCACGTTCGTGCTGGTGTTCTGGATCGTGTCCGCCGGCAAGTCGCCGTCGGGTCTCGGCCCGCTCGCGGTGGCCCTCATCGTCGTCGGCATCGGCGCGAGCCTCGGCGGCCCCACCGGGTACGCCATCAACCCGGCCCGCGACCTCGGCCCGCGCATCGTGCACGCCCTGCTGCCGATCAAGGGCAAGGGCTCGAGCGACTGGTCGTACGCGTGGGTGCCGGTCTTCGGCCCCCTCGTCGGCGGCGTGCTCGGCGGCCTGATCGGCGCCTGGTACGTCTGAGCCACGGCATCCCGGCTCACCCCTGAACGCCCCATTCTTGTGAAAGAAGGACCTCCCATGGCTCAGTACGTCCTCGCGATCGACCAGGGCACGACCAGCACCCGCGCGATCATCTTCGACCACGGCGGCCAGATCGTCGCCTCCGGCCAGAAGGAGCACGAGCAGATCTTCCCCAGAGCTGGTTGGGTCGAGCACGACCCCGCGGAGATCTGGACGAACACGCGCGAGGTCGTCGGCCTCGCCCTCACCCGCGGCAACCTCACGTACCGCGACGTCGCCGCGGTCGGCATCACGAACCAGCGGGAGACCACCGTGGTGTGGGATCGCACGACCGGCGAGCCCGTGTACAACGCCATCGTGTGGCAGGACACCCGCACCGACAAGATCGCCGAAGACCTCGGGGCGCTCGGTGGCGGCGCCGACCGGTACAAGGACCGGGTCGGGCTGCCGCTCGCGACGTACTTCTCCGGCCCGAAGATCAAGTGGATCCTCGACAACGTCGAGGGTGCACGCGAGAAGGCCGAGCGCGGCGACCTGGCGTTCGGCAACACCGACTCGTGGGTGCTGTGGAACATGACGGGCGGCGTGGACGGCGGGGTGCACGTCACCGACGTGACGAACGCGTCGCGCACCATGCTCATGAACCTCGACTCGCTGACGTGGAACGCGGACATCGCCGGGGACATGACCATCCCGCTGTCGATGCTCCCCGAGATCCGCTCGTCGTCCGAGGTGTACGGCTACGGCCGTGAGGGCGGCATGGTCCCGGGCGTCCCGCTCGCGGGCATCCTCGGCGACCAGCAGGCGGCGACGTTCGGGCAGGCGTGCTTCGAGGTCGGAACGGCGAAGAACACGTACGGCACGGGCAACTTCATGCTGCTCAACACCGGCACGTCGCCAGTCCCGTCGAAGAACGGGCTCCTCACGACGGTCTGCTACAAGATCGGCGACCAGGCCCCCGTGTACGCGCTCGAGGGGTCGATCGCAGTGACGGGCTCGCTCGTGCAGTGGCTCCGGGACAACCTGGGCCTCATCTCGTCCACATCCGAGATCGAGGCCCTCGCGGAGAGCGTCGAGGACAACGGCGGCGCGTACTTCGTCCCCGCGTTCTCGGGGCTGTTCGCACCGTACTGGCGGTCGGACGCGCGCGGCGCGCTCGTCGGCCTCACGCGGTACGTGACGAAGGCCCACATCGCCCGGGCGGCGCTCGAGGCGACGGCCTTCCAGACCCGCGAGGTGCTCGACGCGATGAACGCCGACTCGGGCGTCGACCTCACCGAGCTCAAGGTCGACGGCGGCATGGTCGCCAACGAGATGCTCATGCAGTTCCAGGCCGACATCCTCGGTGTGCCCGTCATCCGTCCGAAGGTCGCCGAGACGACGGCCCTCGGCGCGGCGTACGCCGCGGGGATCGCGGTCGGGTTCTGGTCCGGCGAGCAGGACGTCATCGACAACTGGGCCGAGGACAAGCGCTGGGAGCCCTCGATGGACCCGACCGAGCGCGACCGTCAGTACCGGCTGTGGAAGAAGGCCGTCACGAAGACCTTCGACTGGGTCGACGCGGACGTCCGCTAGCCGCTCCAGCCGCCACCGCGAGGCAGTCCCTGCCGGAGTGACGTGGACCCGCCGCTGGGCCACGGAACACCCTCGGGACCGCCTCGCGGTGGTGCGCGCAGGCGCGGGGCCCGCGCAAAAGGACGAACTCGACAGGATCGGCCGCGAAAGTGCGCGGTCGGCCGCTCATGAGATGGCAAGATCCGAACATGACAACTGTGGCTGTGACCGGTGCCTCCGGGAAGGCGGGTCGCGCCGTCGTCGCCGACCTCATCGCGCACGGGTACGACGTGCGCGCGAGCGACGTGACCGGCATCCCCGGCGACGAGGGCGATCTCGGTACCCCCCTGATCCACGCGGACCTCACCGACTACGGCCAGGCGATCGAAGTCCTCGCGGGAGCGCACTCCGTCGTGCACCTCGCGAACATCCCGGCCCCCGGGCGCGCGACGCCGCCGGCGACGATCAACACGAACAACGCCATCAACACGAACGTGTTCCTCGCCGCGTCCCGGCTGGGCCTGCGCAAGGTCGTATGGGCGTCGAGCGAGACCAC
>Ga0075518_1000121_pt1 | contig 13747 bp, 9 predicted proteins | sample NGEPerA_2_FD_76970 | JGI IMG/M metagenome (GOLD analysis project Ga0075518, IMG submission 76970) | Arctic peat soil microbial communities from the Barrow Environmental Observatory site, Barrow, Alaska, USA - NGEE PermafrostAB136-A | ecosystem: Environmental > Terrestrial > Soil > Wetlands > Peat...
CGAGTGGCCAGGAAATGTCAGAGAACTGGAAAACGTCATCGCCCGGGCAGTCATCATCTCTCAGGCACACGTGCTCCTTCCCGAAACAGTGGACCTTAACTCTCAACCCATTCTGCATCGGCGCGAGGAATCTTCAGATCCTGAGGGTCAACCGCTGGCAGCACAACCCGCACAGCCGCAGCCCATCGCTGCAGACGGGAACGGTGGGCTCCGTCTGTCAGACGCCATCCAGCAAATGGAGATCGACATGATCCGCAAGGCCTTGCACGAATCCGGCGGCAATAAGACCAAGGCCGCCCAGATCCTCGGCATCTCCCGCAAATCGCTGTTCAACAAGATCCGGGACTACAAGCTGCTGGACCGGAACCAGTAGCGACGACATCCTGCAACTGACCTCCTTATTCTACGAAGCCCCGGACATGAACCACCGGGGCTTCTCTCCTTCTCGGCAGTACAGGTGTAGCCTCGCATCCCCCTCTTTGACAAGAGCTGCCGGTAGAGGTACCATCATACAATCATGCGGACAAGCCGAACTGCCAACATAGCGTCCGTCGTAGCATCAGCGTTCGTCTGGGGAACGTCCTTTACCGTGTCCAAGCTGGCCCTGCGCTCGATTCCGCCGCTTTCGCTCGCCTGGATACGCTTCGTGCTCGCAAGCGCCATCCTGCTCGTCTGGCTGCTCTTTCGTCACGAAGACCTCCGCCTGGACCGCCGGGCATTCGGCACCATGATTCTGGGAGGAGTCCTGGGCTATACGCTGAACCACATCTTCGAGAACGTGGGACTCACCCTGTCAACGGCCTCCGAGATCTCGCTCATGATGGGCGTCTTTCCCGTGCTGTCGCTCTTGGTGGAAGCTCTTGTGTACCACAGGAGGTTCTCGCATACCACCCTCGCAGGCATTGCGCTGTCAGTCGTCGGCGTCGTCCTCATCGTCAACCCACGTTCGCTGGGAGGGACTCTGGAAGGGAAACGCCTGCTTGGCGATGGACTCATTATCCTCTCAGGCATCTGCTGGGCATTCTACAGCATCCTGGTCAAGAACTTGTCCAAGAACAGCTCAGCCAGCAGGACTGCGATGTTTCAGATGTTGTTCGGCAGTGTCGTCCTGCTTCCTCTGGTGGGGGTATTCGAACGGCCGGTCTTCCCAATTCCCGCCGCAGCTGTCTGGGCCGTCATCTATCTGGCGGTTTTCTGTTCGGTCGGAGGGTACTCACTATACAACTATGGGGTCGCCAGAATGACATCGACCCAGGCGGTCAACATCCTCAACCTTATCCCGGTCTTCGGTGTGCTGACCTCCTGGGTCGTGCTGCACGAAACAGTAACAGTGATGCAACTGACAGGCGGAGCCGTCGTCCTTCTGGGCGTCCTGCTCAGTCTACGCGATTCTTCGCCTTTGGCTTCTCCTTCATGACGACGACGGGTCCCAGAACCGTCGGACCCACGTGACAGCCGACGACACAGGAGACCCTGTTGTACTCGACTGGTACGTGGAGCACAGATTCCATCCAGTCTCCGAACTCCTTGGCTTCATCCCAGTTATCGGCCCAGTGCAACCCTGCAGACACCACGCCATATGAGGCCATTTCCAGGACCAGCTCCTTGAGTCGTTCCTTACCCGCTTTGATTGTTCGGATCTTGTCGTGCGTTACCATGCGACCAAGGTCGTCAAACCAGACAATAGGTTTGAGCTGGATGATCGTCCCGATGAGGGCCTGTGCGCCCGTGAGGCGACCGCCCTTGTACAGCCAGTGGAGCGATTCCATGATGAAGTAGACCCACGTGCGGTCCCGCAGCTCGGTGAGCTCTTCGACGATCTGAGCACGACTCTTGCCCTCATCTGCCATGCTCTTGGCCAGCCTGCCCATCGTAAGCTGGCAGTAGCCACTTTGGCGAGAGTCCACGATGGAAATCCGATCTTCGGCCTCCAGCGTCTGGGCGGCAACGCGACCCGCATTGACGGACCCCGAAATAGCCCCCGATATCATGACACAGACGATTTCGTCTCCAGCCTCCACGATCGGCCGGAAGATGCGCACCAGGTCGTCGGGATTGGTCTGCGCGCTCTCGAAGATGACGCCCTCCCGCTCCTTCCTGTAGAACTCGGCCGGCTTGATGTCGACGCCGTCGCGATAGAGAGTCTCTCCTTCACGGATGTAGAGAGGCACCATGACCATACCTGCCTTCTCGAAGTCCTCGACAGTCATGCCACACGTCGAGTCCATGACAACTTTGATCATTCGACTCCTTTCCAGGGCCCTTTTGTGGGCCGCCTGTCACTATTTTCTGTTGTCACTTGCAAACGCGTCCATCGTGCTACACGACAGCTTGAGGGTCGGCATCGCCGGCTGGTCCGACTAGATGATGTGGTCACGACGCCTTCATGATGATACAAGGCCCGAGAAGGTCAGGGCCCGTGTGCACACCCAGTACACACGACAGCTTGGTATAGGACACGGGGGCCTGGAGGATTTCCTCCATCTCGGCGTGGAACCCCTGAGCCTCATTCAGATTATCCGGCCAATGCAGGGTCGCAGCCTCGACCCCGTTCTTGCCACAGTCTGCGACAAGCTGGCGCATGTGGTCCTTGGCAACCTTGATGGTTCGTGTCTTGTCGTAGGACGTCATACGTCCAGCCTCATCAAACCAGACAATCGGGTTCAACTTGATCACAGATCCAACGAAGTACTGTGCTCCCGTCAGACGACCCCCGTGGAACAGCCACTTGAGTGATTCCATGATGAAGTACGTGCGCGTCCGACTCCGAATGTCGGCAAGAGCCCGAACAATTTCCACGCGACTTTCCCCGGCATCGGCCATCTTCTTTGCCGTGTGACCAAGGTATGCCTCACCGTAGCCGGATTCCAGAGAATCTACGACAGTAATCCTGTCTTCGGCCCCGAGCATCTGGACAGCGACATGCGCTGCGTTCACAGAACCCGAGATGGCGCTTGAGATGAGCACACATACGACTTCATCGCCAGCTTCCACGATGGGCTTGAACACGGAAACCAGGTCTGCAGGATTCGTTTGAGCCGTCTCATAGACGAAACCCGCCCTTTCCCGCCGGTAGAACTCGTCAGGAAAGATATCCACCTGTTCCCGGTAGACCTTGTCGCCGTCCCGGACGTAGAGAGGGATCATCGTTATGCCTGACTGGTCGAACTCCTGTCTGGTCATGCCTGTTGTCGTGTCCATGACAACTTGTACCATGCGTCGTTCACCTCCGCGTATTCGCTCGTGTAGTCTACCAGAAAAAGCGGTTCACAACAACCAGCCAAGGTTGAGATCTCGTCCCGGTACCCCTGTGGCATCCTCTTGCACCGCTCCAGCATTGTAAATCAGCCCTGTCACCGTACAATATTTGTAGTCTGCAGTACATGGCTGACTGGCAAAGAGGTGGTCTTGGCATGAGGCACTCGGGATACCGTGCAAGACAGGACATGGAATCGTGAGGGCGGCATGAGGCGAATTCTCCGCGTCGCAGGGCGCGCAATCCTTATATCCTCGCTCGCGACGGTATCATGGCTCATCCTCGGCACCCGGTCCCTGTTCTATCTTGCGACCCTCATCACAACGTACACGGCAATCATGGTCCCGCTGGTATTGCGGACAAGTGACCGCATCAGTGTCGTCAAGCGTCTGCGACAGGCAGTCGTGCAGATGAAGTCACAGGACACACTGACGATTTCTCTTGAGGGCATCCCGCGACGTTCCCCTCTCTCGATCCAACTTGAGCCACTGGTCCCTGAATACATCATCCGCGAAAGCTCCTCGTGGCACGACCGGACGTACGTCCTGCAGTTCCACGTCAACCGTCGAGGGGTGTATGACCTGGGGGAGTGTATCCTGACCGTGACCGACCCTCTACGCCTGTTCCGCATCAGCAGACGCCTGATAGCAGATGAGAAGCTCACGGTATTCCCCACGGTCCTTCCCCTCGAGAAACTGCGCATCTCACTGACCTCTCCCCTCGATGGTCAGCGGGTCAAGTTCGCACCCAACTATGATGTCTCGCAGCTGGCGGGAGTGCGACCCTACGAAAGTGACCCCATGAACCGTATTCACTGGAAGATGAGTGCTCACAGGGGTGAGCTCATGGTGAAGGAGTTTGCCCCGTCCGCTTCAAAGACCGTTGTCATCCTGCTCAACCTGACGCTTCGGCGCGAGCCCAGTTTTACCCTGGAAACCTTCGAAGATTACATGACCATGGTGGGCGCGAGTGTTCTCCAATATTCCTATGACCACAAGCTGCCCTTCGGGCTTACCGTTCTGGGAGAGGAGATGCTCTCCTCCAATAGCTTCTCGAAGGACGCGACCCATCTGTTCGCCTGTTATCGCCTGCTTGCGCACGCGCGGGCCCGTATGGACCGGGAACCGTCCAGTACGGTGTTCCTCGACTATCTCAGACGGGAACGGCTCCGCATCCCCGCCCGCTCACAACTGTTTCTCATCCAGCACGAGCTGAAGGAAGAAGAGATTGGAGCGCTGCTTCGCATGCAGGGGCAGTTCTCTCGCATTTCGATCTGCCTGTTCCCATACGGAAGCTTCCTGCTGTACGGTGAGCGGGCGGTCCCATACTTCATGCCAGATATCGAACAGATTGCCCGGCTCAAGAAGACGCAGAGGATCCTGAGAGATGCCAGCGTGGATTTGTCCATCATCGGTCTCAACGATACCCTCGCCGCCCTGGGAGAGACCTGACCATGAACCACGAGAAATTACTGCTACATGTCTCCTTCATGATGGTAGCGACACTCCTGGTCTTCTGGACAGCACGCGCTACTATCCCACTGTGGATCGTGGTGCCGGCACTGGCTGTCCTGGTGGCGGGACCGTGGCTTCAACGGCGCAGGCTGACGTGGGAAGCCATCATCGCCGTTGCCCTGGTGAGTGTTCTGGCCACAAATAATCAGCGTCTGGCCATCGATTACGCGGCCCGCTACCGGGAATTCTTCTTCCTCCTCGTACCAATGCTCTTCTACGCCGGCATCGTGCTCACCAGGCTGAAGACTCCCGGGGAACCGGTTTACCTTGGCAACGTCGTGTGGCTGGCACTGCTGATCACGCTGGACGTCGCAGGCGCCGCCGTGTCAATCGCCGTGCTGTCACTCCTCCTCGTGCTGGCACTGCTGCTCGCAGGAACAGACGGGGATCGGCCGAGGTTTCTGCAGCGACTGATACCGGTTGCCGTCATTCTGATCGCGGTCACCCTGCTCGCAACGTCCCTGCCGGTCGAGACAGGTCCCTTCAGCGCATCGACTGCCCACAGTCTGCAGAACTTCCTGTTTGGCCGTCCTACCGCCGTGGACTTCATCACAACACGCCATACCACCAACTGGTGGAAACCTTGGCCGGCCGCTGCGACGAATCTCCTCGGCTCCTGGTTGATGCGAATTGCATTCGCTGAGGAACTCAAAGTCCTCGTCTTCTCTCTGCTACTGGCTCCACTCATGATCCTGCTTGCGTGGATCTTCCTGGGAGGAGTCCTCCAGCAGGGTCCTGGAAGATCCCTGCGGAGACTCGTGCCTGCCCTCCTCCTGCTGCTCGGTATGGACTGCATCTTCCTCGTTCTCATAAGCATACACAGCAAGACTCTGAACACGCTGATGTTTGGCCCTTCTTCGCCCTGGATCATCGAGGGGAAACTTCTGGTGCCGCGTACCTGGCAGATGTTCCTTGCACTCAAGTTGAAGGTCAATCTCTTCCCATCTTCTGCCGTCATAGTGTTGCGGCTCGTCCTGCGCAACCTGTCGATTCTGACAGTGCTTTATTGCGCCATCACGTGTACTCGGCAAGCTTTCGCAACGCAGTGGGACCGTCTCGAGGGTATTGGACGCAGGCGTGACCGCATCATCATCGAACGAACCATCAAGAGGATCCGCAGTCTGGATGACGAAGACTTGCTGCGCGACCCACGCGGGACAGTCATCGCGATCTTCTATATGGCCGCCAACGCCTTGTATCCACTCGACCTTGCGATGGTGCGTGGAGAAACGCCGACAGAACTGACGGCTCGCGTTGCCCGGTGGTATCCTGACCTGGCCGAGCAGGTCGACGTTCTGGGACGACTGTTCTACATCGCGCGCTACTCAAAGGTCGACGTGACTCCCGATCAGGTGAGACTTGCCAAAGCCGCATACCTGAAACTGCTGGAAATGCTAAAGGTCGAGGCGCAGCACCCAGGGATCAGAACCGAGGGGGCATTGCCCGTCTCCTCATAACCCGACCGACCTGTAACGTGCCGGTGACCGGTGCGGGGGTCGTTGATTTCGAGCTGAACGGCCTACAATGGAGAAGACAGCACACTACAGAAGGAGCTGACCATGAACGAAAACCTGAACAAAGCCATAACCTACGTCGAACAGTACTTCGTCGGCAAGAACACGGTCGTCGACGTGGCCTTTGCGACTCTGCTCGCCGGCGGACACATCTTCCTCGAGGATGTCCCTGGCGTGGGCAAGACAACACTCGCCAACCTCATCTCTCGATCGCTGGGACTGGAGTTCAAGCGTATCCAGTTTACCCCGGACCTCTTGCCGTCGGACATCTCCGGCGTTTCGGTCTATGACCAGAAGACGCAGGAATTCCGGCTGAAACGGGGACCAATCTTCACCAACCTTCTCCTGGCAGACGAAATCAACCGCGGAACCCCCAAGACGCAGTCCGCGCTTCTCGAGGCTATGGCTGAATACCAGGTCACTATCGACGGGACCATCGTCAAGCTGGACCGCCCGTTCGTGGTCATGGCGACCATGAACCCCATCGAGTACGAGGGTACCTTCCCATTGCCCGAGGCTCAGCTGGACCGCTTCATGACCCGACTGACGATCGGATATCCGAGCAAGGAGAAGGAAGAGGAGATCGTAACCGGCTTCTACGCCCGGGTCAAGGTTATCAGCGACGACGTCCGCATCATATCCCGTGACGACCTGACGACGATGCAGAAAGAGGTCGAAGGCGTTTTCATCGCGCCGGAACTCATCACCTACATCGTCTCACTGGTCGACGCCACGCGACACGACGATACCGTCTACCTTGGACTGTCTCCCCGTGGCAGCATCGACCTTATGCGCCTCAGCAAAGCGTACGCATATCTCCAGAATCGCGACTTCGTCATCCCGGACGACATCAAGCTGGTGTTCCCATTCATCTCGGGACACCGGCTCATCCTGCAGGCTGAAGCCCGACTCCGGGGCGTTACGACGAATGAGGTCGTGACCAACACTCTCAAGAACGTCCCCATTCCCAAGCTGGCCGACTACAGCAAGCAATGAAGCGGTACCTCCCCCCGAGCATGTTGGTTCAACGCGAGGGGTACTTCCGTACCGCCTCGCGCGGCCTGACTCTCGGGGCCGGGCTGGCCGTGCTGTGGCTCATTCTGGGCAGTCATGCACTGTTCTTCACCGCATGTGCGGTGATTTTGTACAGTGTGGTGCTGCCCATCGTCATGATGCGTTCGATCGACGCAGCCGGCGTCTCGGTCCTCGTCAAGCGTCAGCTGGTGATGATGGGCAAGCCGGACATGGTCAGTGTCAACCTGACCGGTACAGGGGCGCGGAGCCCACTGCGCTATGATATTACGCTGTGCCTGCCGCCTTACCTAGTCAAGAAACATGAGCGACACGCTCATCCCGGGTTGATGGTCTTCTTCGAGGCTAATCGGCGAGGGGAGTATCAAGTCGGTGAAACGATCGTGACCGTCCAGGATCCCCTAGGAGTATTCTCGCTGACTCGCATCTTTTCCAGTCTCCAGCGTGTCACGGTGTTTCCCCGACTGCTTTCCTTTCCTCAACTGCGTATCGCCCTTACGTCTCCACTCGACGGACAGCGCGTCCGCTACGCTCCAAATGTCGACACGAGCCAGCTCACCGGGACTCACCCATATGACGGAGAGCCGATGAACCGCATCCATTGGAAAGTGAGTGCGCATACCGGGGCACTCTATGCAAAAGACTTCAGCCCCAGTGCCTCCAAGACAATCGTCATCCTGCTCAATCTGACACTGCGCCACACGCCGATCTTCGATACCGACGCGTTCGAGGACTACATGTGCACCGTCGCCGGCTCTGTTGCGAACTATGCCGGCGACGCTCACCTTCCTTTTGGACTCATCGTTCTGGGAAAAGAACAGTTGAACAGCGGCTATGGGACCGGCAGTGCTCATCTCGTGAAGTGCCTGTCGCTGCTCGCGCGCGCCCAGTCAGTCATCGAACCTGATCCGGCCAAGGCTGTGTTCCTGGACTACCTCCAGACTCGCCGGTTCGCCATTCCCCCACGTTCGCAGCTGTTCCTGATTCAGCAGGAGATGACCGAGAACGAGATTGGGACGCTGCTCCGGATGCGTGCACAGTTCTCCAGGCTGTCTATCGCCCTCTTCCCACAGGGGAGCTTCCGGCACTATGGCGAGCACAAGACTCCCTATTTCATGCAGGACTACCTGCAGATCGAGCGGCTGCGGTCCGCCCAGAAGGTCCTGCGCGATGCAGGTGTCGACCTGTCCATCATCGGCCTCAACGACACGCTCGGCGTCCTGTCAGGGGTATGACATGAGTCAGCCTCGCCCCTCCCTGCAGCACCTTCCCGAACGATTCGCTGTGGCGGCCATGGCCGGTGTGCTCGCATGGTGGTTCACCCACACCGCGGTTCCCCTCTGGTGGGCAGGTCTGCCATGCATGGCTCTCGCTTTTGCGGTACTGTCACGACGCATCTGGCCGACCTGGCTCGCCTGGGGAGCGGCAAACGGCGAACTGGCCACTCTCCTGGCTCTCACGTTTCGCTCACTCCGTTTCGAGATGGTGTTTTCCTCCATAGCACTGATGGTGGTCTTCGCTGGACTGACGGCGGCGGCGTGTGCACTGGTCACGTCGCGCAGCTTTCCACGGCAGACCGCTTCACTTATTGTCTGGCTAGCCGTTGCCGCAGCATTGACCGGTCAAGGGTCTCCCTGGATCGCACCGGCCGGTCTGGCAGTCCTGGCCGCAATCGGCCTGCTGGCCAACCGTCATGAGGCCCGTCCAGGCAACGGCCTCCGTCCACTTCTCCCCATACTGGTCAGTCTCCTCCTGCTTGTCGTCATCGCCGGTGCTTCTCCTGTCAGCCACTCTCCCGCCCAGGGTCCCCTCACAACGTTTGTCCAGCATGCTCTGTTTCCGGAGACTCCCGCGCCTCAGCAACCTCAACAACCTCAACAACCTGCACAACCGGGTCAAGTCGCAGAGGAACCGCAATCGCCCGGGAATCCGGTCCGCTATGTTGCACCGATGCTTCGGCTTTGGATGACTGGACTACAGCAGGCATTCGTGCAGTGGGGCTCATTTCTTGTCCTGGGATTGCTGACACTCGTGCTGGGACTCATCATTCTCCTGATGCTGACCCGGAGTCCGATCTCCCATGTCCTGCGCATGCTGAGACTCCCTTTGCTCATCTTCAGTGGCACGATCCTTGTCCTGATCCTGGCTTCCAGCTGGCAGTTGCCCCGAGGTTCCGCCTTAGTCAAGCTGGTTGAGCAGCTCGGTGAAATTGCCAACCTCGCCCGCACCCAGCAGCCCTCCGCCACCAGCCAGGCACTTACCGAGGCAATTCGCAGCGTGCCCTCCTGGCTGCAGATTGCCGGCACCATCTTCTTCGCCATTGTCTTCGTCGCCATGGTGGTGATTGTCGCTCTCATCCTCTCGAAGGCCGCATTCGACAGTCGCTTCGGCTTTCTGCTCAACATCACGGACCCCCGCGAACGGAAGCGGGTTGCCACCTCAATACGCCGGATGGCATCCCTGGACGAGGCTCTGCTGATTGCGAACCCGCGCGAAGCGATCATCGTCCTTTTCTACATGGGAGTCGCCGCCCTGCAGGACCTGCCCCTCTCTCTGGCCCGTGGCGAGACCCCCGAAGAGCTAGTGATAAGGGCCCGCGAACGGTCCGAACCCGTCGCGTTCTTTCTGGACCTCCTTGTGACAGCGTTCTACCGGGCCCGCTACTCCGATCAGGACGTTCAGCCGCAACAGGCTATCGCGTGCCGGGATGCGTACAAGGGTCTTGTCACCGCCGTCAAGACCGAAATTGAGAGCAAACGGGCCTCCCACTCGCGCGTCGTCACAGTCAAGTAGACAATTCAGCGCGGGACGTCCTTCGCAGAACAGGTATTTTCGTTCTGTCAAGCCCCTGAGCCGCATCTTCACAATACTTGACGCACACCCTTGCCACCGTAAAATGGTCACGTGCCCGCTGAGGGTGCAACAATCTGAAGTATCCGGCGCACAATGAGTCAAGGCCATCAACAACAGCTGGGGGCGATACGTATGCAATACGTAATCAAGCGCACGGGTGAAAAAGTACTCTTCGACCAAGCCAAGATCCGCATCGCCATCACAAAAGCCGGCAAGGCTACGAAGGAATTCGACGAGACTGAACCGGAACGCCTGACGCGCATTATCGTCGCCCAGATCCCCGACGACATCGCCACGGTCGAACAGATCCAGGACCTCGTCGAGCAGACGCTCATGGAATCACGCCATCACAAGACGGCCAAGGCCTATATCCTGTATCGCGAACAACACCGGAAGTTACGCGACCTCAAGACGCTGCTCGACCCGCGCGAGACCATCCAGAAGTACCTGGAGAAACTGGACTGGCGCGTCAACGAGAACTCCAACACCAGCTACTCTCTTCAAGGACTCAATATGCACCTTGCGACCAGTGTCGTGAGTCGGTACTGGTTGAACGAGGTCTATCCGCCGGAGGTGCGGGACGCGCATGTGAGCGGCGACATGTACATCCACGACCTGGGATACCTTGCTGCCTACTGTGTCGGCTGGGACCTCAAGGACCTTCTCCTGAGAGGACTCGGAGGCGTGTACGGCAAGGTCGAAAGCAAGCCCGCCAAACATTTCCGCTCGGCGCTGGGGCAGATGGTCAACTTCATTTTCACCATGCAGGGCGAGGCGGCCGGCGCACAAGCGTTCAGCTCGGTCGACACCTATCTCGCGCCCTTCATCCGCTACGATCACCTGCGCTATGACGAGGTCAAGCAGGCCGTGCAGGAATTCGTGTTCAACATGAATGTCCCCACGCGGTCAGGCTTTCAGTCCCCCTTCAGCAATATCACCCTGGATCTACACCCGCACGGCGCGACTGCCCGCGAGGCAGCCATCATTGGCGGAAAGCCTGTATCTGAGACATACGCGGACTTCCAGCCAGAGATGGACATGTTCAACCGTGCTTTCGCCGAAGTCATGCTTGTCGGCGACGCCAGGGGCCGTGTCTTCTCGTTCCCCATTCCCACGTACAACATTACGAAGGACTTTGACTGGCAGAACCCGGTCTACGACCCCATCTTCGAGATGACCGCCAAGTTCGGCATCCCGTACTGGAGCAACTTTGTGAATAGCGACATGGATCCGGACGATGCGCGCTCAATGTGTTGTCGTTTGAGACTCGATACGCGCGAACTGCGCAAGAGGGGCGGCGGATTGTTTGCGTCCAACCCTCTCACCGGCTCTATTGGGGTGGTCACCATCGACCTCCCGCGTATCGGCTACCTCTCTCACAGCAAGGACGAACTGTTCGAGCGCCTGTCCCGCGTCATGGACGTCGCTCGCACGTCGCTCGAGATCAAGCGCAAGATCATCGAGAACCTGACGGCGGCAGGGCTCTATCCCTATTCGCGTCACTATCTTGATGCAGTCAAGCAACGCAACGGGCTCTACTGGGCCAACCATTTCAACACGATCGGCATCAACGGCATGAACGAACTTCTGCTCAACTTCGCCAGCGTCACGATTGCCGAACCAGATGGACGGCGTCTGGCGCTCGAGATTATGGACTTCATGCTGGGCAAGCTCGAGGAGTTCCAGCACGAAAGCGGACAACTCTATAACCTTGAAGCAACTCCCGCCGAATCAGCAACCTATGTGCTGGCCAAGCAGGACAAGGCCCTATATCCGGACATCCTCGTGGCAAACGAAGAGGCCGTCAAGAACGGCGGTGACCCCTACTACACGAACTCTACACAGTTGCCTGTGGCGTACACGACCGACCCGTTCGAGGCGCTTGACCTCCAGGACCCTCTTCAGGTCAAGTATACAGGAGGCACTGTTGTCCACCTGTTCCTCGGCGAACGGCTGGAAAGCGCAGATCAGGCCAAGCAGCTGGTGCGCGCAGTCACGAACAGTTACCGACTGCCCTATTTTACGCTTACGCCCACGTTCTCCGTATGCCCCAAACACGGATACATCGCCGGTAACCATCCATTCTGTCCCAAGTGCGACGAAGAGCTGATCGTCGAGGTGCAGAAGGTGGCTGCGGGTCCTGCCTCTGGAGACGTCCCGTTTGCAACCCATCCTGAAAGCTAGGAGGTGTTTGCCCCATGAGAGGACTTCGTCGTCCCAAGAAGAAAGCCATTTTCCTTGCCGTCGCCGTTCTGGTTCTTGCTGTCTCCATCTTCATCGTTGCACGCTACCTGAATTCTAACGGCACACCAGGCACTCCGGGGGCGACACCAGGCACCACGACAAAACCCTCGAAGAATGACATCGGGCTATATCTGGACAAGGGCGACCTCTGGCAATGGGTGAACGGGCGCAAGACACAGCTGACCAAGCTTGGCACGATCATCACCTTCGACTGGCACCCCGCCGGAGGCGAGCTTGTCTACGTGACCAGCGAAACCGACGGTTCGTACAAAGCTGTCGACCGCAAACTTGCGTCCAAGCAGGAACTGGTCATTTACCAGGGCAAAGCCGAGATGTCGCCCAAGGTGCTGTGCTCGTCAAGTGGTGTCCTTGTGGTCGAGGCATCGTCAACAACGACTGCGCGGCTGTTGCAGCTGACCATTACCTCTGTGGGCTACAATGGCACGACCAATAGCTCATTCTGGACGCAGGTCCCACTGACAAAAGACCAGTTTGACCGGACAACACAACTCATTCTGAGCGGAACGACTCCTCTCATCGTCTCTCCCGGCGGCATCTGGACTATCGCCGACTCAAGCCTGGGCTTTGATACGACCCATACTTTCCTCGGTCCAACAGGAGTCACGTTCGCCGACGGCACATTCTTCGGCCCCATGCAGGATACAAAAGGGACGTTCCTCGGCATCAAGACCAAGGACGGGAAGGTCACGAGCGTGACTCCGCCGCCCACCTCAACCGGCGTCCTCCCGCCATTTGTGCGCGGCGCATCACGGACAACCGATGGCAAGACCCTTGTCTATGAGCTTGGCATTTATGGTTCGGGCACGGGTGCCGACGGCAAGACCGCCCCACTGACCTATGAGACATGGCAGTACGTCGAGGGCTCCCGCAAACCCAAGCTCGTCGTCAAGAGCAATACCCCATCGTTGTTCGCCTATCAATTCACGGGCGGCAGTGCACCCGTTGCCTCCGGTAAGCAGCCCGGCGCGACGCTCACGACCGAAACGGGACTCATGTTCCGGGACCAACCCATTACGATCGGCAGCACTGTCCTCGAAGTGGCCGCACCCACGGAGACCCGAACTGCACTTGGGCTCGGTCAAGGCTGGGTTCAGGCGAAGGGACTCGGTCAGGCGAAGGGAAAGACCGGCTGGGTCTATGGTGGGTACGCTAGAATAACGCGTGGAAAGGCAACGTATGTACCGTTTGCCAGGGTGACAGCCTCCACGTCTGTCAAGGTCTACCTCGACGAAAGTCTCAGCGGAACGGCGACAACAGTACTTGCAAAGGGCGACAACGTCGTTGCAATGAAAATGACTGCGAACAAACGGGCA
>Ga0075518_1000122_pt1 | contig 13696 bp, 11 predicted proteins | sample NGEPerA_2_FD_76970 | JGI IMG/M metagenome (GOLD analysis project Ga0075518, IMG submission 76970) | Arctic peat soil microbial communities from the Barrow Environmental Observatory site, Barrow, Alaska, USA - NGEE PermafrostAB136-A | ecosystem: Environmental > Terrestrial > Soil > Wetlands >...
GGGGGAGGTGCTGGCTGGGCGCGAAGACGTACAGCTGGACGGCAGCGAGAGCGACGGGCTGCATGATCCGCTGCCAGCGGACGCCGGGCACGCGTAGACCGGCACCGGTGAGACCGACCGGCACGATAGTGAGCACGGCCGACCCGTGGCTCGCGACGAGGGGGACGGCAGTGCGCACGAAGTCACCGTCGGCGAGGAGCGCCCCCGACAAGCCCGCCAGGACGCCGATCGCCACAGCGCCCGCGAGCGCAGCCACGACCAGGCGCTCGACGTCGCGCACCGTCGCGAAGCTCGGCCGTCGCCCGTCCCGGGTCAGCAGCCAGGCCACGATCAGAGCCTCCACGCCGTTGGAGAGCCCGTACGCGAGAGACAGGTCGAGCGGCCGGCCGGCCAGCTCGTTGGACAGTGCCGTCATGAGCCACACGCCGGCCGCTGCCGGGACCTGGAAGCGGCGAGGGACCGCCAGCACCGCAAGCACGGCAGCCCCCGCGGCGGGCCACCACCCGGACACGATCTGGCCGTGAGCCGTCAGATCGACGGCCGCCAGGCCGAGCAGGTAGGTCAGGCCGACCAGACCGAGGTACGTCGCGAAGATGCGGGCTGGCTGTCGTGTGGTTGTCTGGTGCTGCAGGACCATGGAGCTCGCCTCGCATTCTCGGCACTCCGGTCGACGACGTCGTAGGGTAAGGGTAGCGAGCGCGGGGCCGCCACTCGGCGCATGGTCGAGCGAGGGTGGTGAGATGGCACGAGTGATAGTTGTCGAGGACGACGCCGACATCGCGCTCCTCGTAGCGAACAAGCTCCGCACGGCGGGGCACACCGTGACGGTCGAGACCGACGGCGAGGCCGGGTTGGCCGCTGTGCTCGCCGACCGCCCGGATCTCGTCGTGCTGGACTGGATGCTGCCTCGCATGAACGGCATCGAGGTCTGCCGTGCCATCCGCCAGGACCCGCAGGTCGCGTCGACGCGCGTGCTCATGCTGACGGCCAAGGCACAGGAGAAGGATCTCGAGCTCTCGTTCAGCGCGGGCGCCGACGAGTTCATGCAGAAGCCGTTCAGCACGCGGGAGCTCGTGCTGCGGGCGCAGGCGCTCATCCACCGGCCCTGACGAACGTGCTCGACTTCGCCGGCGCGGGGACGTGGCTGCTGGTGGCGACCGCCGGGGCCACCGCTCTCGTGATGCTGGCTATCGCGGGCGTGCGCGTGGTCACGACCCTCCGGCGCCGGCGCGGCTCGCGTGCCCATCGGACGGCGATGGAGCTCGTCCTGCGGATCACCGACGGCGAGGCCGTGCCCGTGCCGACGACCCGGCGGCTGGCCGACGCGCTCGCCCTGGCAGCCGCCAAGACGGTGCACAAGGTGCGCGGCGCCGACCGTCAGGCACTCGCCGACTGGCTCGTCGAGGCGGGATTCCAGGACTCTGCGCTCGAGCTGATGTCCGCACGCCGGGCCACGCGACGCGCCCGGGGCATCGAGCTGTACCTCGCGGCGACCTCTGGCGCCGCTCCGGGGCCGGTCGTGCCGATGCTGCGCGACCCGCACCCCGGCGTCCGTGCGGCGGCGGTCCGTGCTCTCGGGGCGTCGGGCGCACGCGACGCGGTCCCCGCGCTCGTCGCGGCCATCGGTGCGCGGCGCCGCCCCATCTCCGCGAGCGCGGCGACGATGGCGATCGTCGACGCGGCCCCGAGCAGCTCGGCGAGCCTCGACGCGGCGTGGCGCTCGGACGACCCCCGCATCCGCCGGATCGCCGCTGACATCTCCGGCTACCTCGAGCTCGCGGATGCGCGGGCCGAGCTCGAGCGCGCACTGACCGCACGGGACGTCCGGCTGCGCACGCACGCCGCACTCGCGCTCGGCCGGATCGGCTCTCCGAGCTCGATCTGGGCCCTGCGGACCGCGCTGCGGGATGCCGACCCGGGGTCACCGGAGGCCCATGCGCTGCGGGGCGCCATCACGGCCGTCCAGGCCACACCGGGTGAGGAGGCCGGCGGATGAGTGTCGTGTCGACGGTCATCACCGTCATCACCTCGGCGCTGATCGTCTACTACCTGCTGCACGGCGTGCTCTTCGGGGGTCTCGTCGTGCGTGCGGCGATCACGATCGCCCGGGAGCTGGCCTGGCCCGACACGATCGCCCATGACGTCACTTTCGCGAACCCGCTGACGCCGACCGTCTCCGTGCTCGTGCCGGCTCACAACGAAGGGGCCGGAATCCTGCAGGCCGTGGAGGCTCTCCTCGAGCTGCGCTACCCGCACGTCGAGATCATCGTCGTCGACGACGGGTCGACCGACCGCACCGCGGCGATCGTCATCGACGAGTTCGACCTCGTCGAGACCGAGGTGCCGGTGCTCGTGCAGACGGTCCCGCAGGACGGTGCGACGCTGGCCACGTACCGCTCGCGCACCCATCCGTCCCTGATCCTGCTGCGCAAGGACAGCGTCGGTCGGCGGTCCGACGCGATCAACGCCGCGCTCCGCGTGAGCACGTCCGAGCTGGTCCTCATGATCGACGGGGACTCGATCCTCGAGCCCGATGCCCTGCTGCACGTCGTGCAGCCGTTCGTCGACGACGCTGAGGTCGTCGCCGCCGGTGGCGTCGTCCTGCCGTCGAACGGCGCGCGCGTCCACCGCGGCCGCATCGTCTCTACAGCGGTCCCCCGCGGGTGGATCGAACGGACGCAGGTCCTGGAGTACCTCCGGGCGTTCCTGGTCGGCCGGTCGGGCTGGTCCAGCCTCAACGGGCTGATGATCATCTCCGGGGCGTTCGGCCTGTTCCGGCGCGACATCGTCGTCGAGATGGGCGGCCTCGACCCGACATCGCTCGCTGAGGACGCCGACCTGGTCCTCGGGATCCATCGGATGCTGCGCGACCGGGACCAGCCGTTCCGGGTCGTCTTCGTGCCGGAGCCGGTGTGCTGGAGCGAGACCCCATCGACAGTGCGCGTCCTCGGGCGGCAGCGCAACCGCTGGTCGCAGGGGCTCGGGGAGCTCCTGTGGAAGTACCGCCGCATGATGTTCCGGCCGCGCTACGGCGTGCTCGGCTGCGTGACGATGCCCTACTTCCTCGCGTTCGAGCTCTTCGGGCCGGCCGCAGAGCTGGTGGGCCTGTCGTCGGCGGTCGTCGGCATCGTGCTCGGAATCCTCCCGGCGCGCCTGTTCCTCACCTACCTGGGCGTCTCCATCCTGCTGTCGGTCCTCGTGTCGCTCGCGGCGCTCCTCGTCGAGGAGGTCTCGTTCGCCCGGTACCCGAGGGCACGCGACGTCGAGGCGCTGTTCACGGCGGCCTTCATGGAGCCGTTGTGGTACCACCTGCTGCACTCGTGGTGGCGTGTAACCGGACTCGTGCGGGCCATCCGGCGGCGCGAGTCCGGCTGGGGTGAGATGACGCGCGCGGGGTTCGGCCAGGAGCCCTGAGGCCCAGGCGCCGGGTAGGCTGGCGGCGCAGCCCAACTGAACAGCACGGCCGCTCGAACCGCGGCGGGAGAGCCCTCCCGCCGGTCGTCCGCACCCTTCACCGGCGCGGTCGTCCACGGCGAGGCGCCGAAGGAGCAAGCCCCTCCCCGGGAAACTCTCAGGCACCCGTACCGCCGCGGCGAGGCAACTCTGGAAAGCGGTCGCTCGGCAACGGGCGGCCCACCGACGGTGCAAGCCGGCGCGCCCCGGTGCCCCCGCAAGGGCACATGGCGGACCGGCCAAACTCTCAGGTCGCATGCCCTCGGGCCGGCGGATGACAGAACGGGGAGGCCACCCGTCCGTCCCGGTGCCCGCCGGACGACTTCCGGAGGCCCACGTGACCGAGCTCGACCCGACCGCAGCGCTCGACCCGACAGCAGCGCTCGACCAGACGGCCGTGACGCACCTCAGCACCGACGCCGCGCGTGACTTCGCCGACCGGCACATCGGCCCGCGGTCGCGCGACACCGCCACGATGCTCGAGCAGCTCGGCTACGACTCGCTCGACGCGCTCATCGATGCCGCCGTCCCCGCCTCGATCCGCACCGACCGTCCGCTCGACCTGCCCGCAGCCCGCAGCGAGGCCGAGGTGCTCGCCGCGCTGCGGGCGATCGCCGCCAAGAACACGGTCATGACGCAGATGATCGGCCAGGGCTACTCGGACACGATCACGCCGCCGGTCATCCGCCGCAACCTGCTCGAGTCCCCCGCCTGGTACACCGCCTACACGCCGTACCAGCCGGAGATCTCCCAGGGCCGGCTCGAGGCGCTCCTCAACTTCCAGACGGTCATCGCGGACCTCACGGCGCTCCCGGTCGCGAACGCGTCGCTGCTCGACGAGGCGACAGCGGTCGCGGAGGCCGTCGCCCTCATGCGGCGTGCCGCGAAGGGTCGCACCGACGGCGTCGTCGTGCTCGACTCGGAGTGCTTGCCCCAGACCATCGCGGTCACGCGCGGGCGCGCCGAGGCGATCGGCCACCCGGTCGTCGTCGCGGACCTGAGCGCGGGCCTGCCCGACGTCGGCCCCGGTGGGATCGTCGGCGTCGTCCTGCAGGCACCCGGCGCGTCCGGGGTCGTCCGTGACCTCGCTCCCCTGATCGCGGCAGCCAAGGCGGCCGGTGCGCTCGTGACCGTCGCCGCGGACCTGCTCGCGCAGACGATGCTGACTCCCCCGGGCGAGCTCGGTGCGGACGTCGCGGTCGGCTCGGCGCAGCGGTTCGGCGTCCCGCTGTTCTACGGCGGACCGCACGCCGCGTACATGGCGGTGCGGACCGGCCTCGAGCGGATGATCCCCGGTCGGCTCGTCGGCGTCTCGGTCGACGCGGACGGCGCACCCGGCTACCGGCTCGCGCTCGCGACGCGTGAGCAGCACATCCGCCGCGAGAAGGCCACGAGCAACATCTGCACCGCGCAGGCGCTGCTCGCGATCGGGGCGTCGATGTACGCGGTCTACCACGGGCCCGATGGGCTGCGGGCGATCGCGGAGCGGGTCCACGAGCGGGCCGTGACGCTCGCGACCGACCTGCGCGCCGCAGACGTCGTCGTCGAGCACGACGCGTTCTTCGATACGGTCCGCACCGTCGTCCCCGGCCGGGCCCTCGTGGTCGTGGCCGCTGCTGCTGCGCGCGGCATCAACCTCTGGGCGCCCGACGCCGACCACGTCCAGATCGCGTGCGACGAGACGACGACACCCGAGCACCTCGAGGCCGTCGTCGCGGCGTTCGTCGCGGCCGGGGCCCCGCGGTTCGTGCCGGACGAACGCATCACCGAGCTGGGTCTGCCGGCGCGGCTCCGGCGCACGTCGGAGTTCCTGACGCACCCCGTCTTCCACCGGTACCGGTCGGAGACCGCGATGCTGCGGTACCTGCGCCGGCTCTCCGACAAGGACCTCGCGCTGGACCGCACGTTGATCCCGCTCGGCTCGTGCACCATGAAGCTCAACGCGACGGCCGAGATGGAGGCCATGACGTGGCCCGAGCTCGCGTCGATCCACCCGTACGTCCCGCGCGAGCAGGCCGCGGGGTACACCGAGCTGATCGGGGGCCTGTCGGGCTGGCTCGCGGAGATCACGGGCTACGCGGGCATCTCGGTCCAGCCCAACGCGGGGTCGCAGGGCGAGTTCGCCGGGCTGCTCGCGATCCGCGGGTACCACGCGGCCAACCGCGCCGAGGGTGAGCCCGTCCGTGACGTCTGCCTGATCCCTGCGTCGGCGCACGGCACGAATGCGGCCTCGGCGGCGCTCGGCGGCCTGCGCGTGGTGGTCGTCGCGACGGCCGACGACGGGTCGATCGACCTGGCCGACCTGCAGGCGAAGCTCGCGGAGCACGGCCCGCGGACCGCGGCGATCATGATCACCTACCCCTCGACCCACGGGGTCTTCGAGGCGGACGTCGGCACCGTGTGCCGTCTTGTCCATGAGGTCGGCGGCCAGGTGTACATCGACGGTGCGAACCTCAACGCGCTCGTCGGGCTGGCCCGGCCGGGCGAGTTCGGTGGCGACGTCTCGCACCTCAACCTGCACAAGACGTTCTGCATCCCGCACGGCGGCGGCGGCCCGGGGGTCGGCCCGATCGGCGTCGGCGCGCACCTGGTCCCCTACCTGCCCGGCGACCCGCTCGGGACGCGCACACCGGCCGGCGGCACGGCCGGGGGCGGTGCAGCGGCTCCCGTGACGGCGGCCCAGTTCGGCTCCGCGGGCATCCTCTCGATCTCCTGGGCGTACGTGGCCCTCATGGGCGGCGAGGGTCTGCGCCGCGCGACCGAGACCGCCGTGCTGGCCGCGAACTACCTCGCAGCCCGTCTCGACGAGGCCTACCCGGTCCTCTACACGGGCCCGAACGGGCTCGTCGCGCACGAGTGCATCGTCGATCTGCGCCCGATCACGGCTGAGACCGGCGTGACCGCGGAGGACGTCGCGAAGCGGCTCATGGACTACGGCTTCCACGCCCCGACGCTGTCGTTCCCCGTCCCCGGGACGCTCATGATCGAACCGACCGAGAGCGAGGACCTCGCCGAGCTCGACCGGTGCGTCGACGCGCTCGTCGCGATCCGCGGCGAGATCGACGCGGTCGCCGCGGGCCGCTGGCCGGTCGAGGAGTCCCCGCTGCGCGGCGCACCCCACACGGCCGCGTCGGTCGCTGCCGACTCGTGGGACAAGCCCTACGGCCGTGAGCTCGCGGCGTTCCCGCTCGCGAGCCTGCGCGCCGACAAGTACTGGCCGCCCGTGCGCCGCATCGACGGTGCGTACGGTGACCGGCACCTCGTGTGCTCGTGCCCGCCGATCGAGTCGTACACCGAGCACGTCGAGGGCCAGGAATGACGCACGCGACCGACCACACCTCCACCGCACCGACCGATCGGAGCCTTACCGTGAGCGACATCCTGTCCCCGCTGCACGCCGAGCACGTCGCACTCGGTGCCACGCTGACGTCGTTCGCCGGCTGGCAGATGCCGTTGCGGTACGCGGGAGACCTGGCCGAGCACGTCGCGGTCCGGACGGCCGCGGGCCTGTTCGACCTGTCCCACATGGGCGAGCTCGAGATCACCGGCCCGCAGGCCGCCGCCGCGCTCGACTACGCGCTCGTCGGCGACCTCACGGCGCTCGACGTGGGCCGGGCGCGCTACACGATGATCGTGCAGGACGGCGGCGGCGTCCTCGACGACCTCGTCGTCTACCGCCTGGCGCCCGAGTCGTTCCTCGTCGTGGCCAACGCGTCGAACGTGGACGTCGTCCGCCATGCCCTGACCGAGCGCCTGGCCGGGTTCGACGCGCAGATGGTCGACGCCTCGCTCACGACCGCCCTCATCGCGGTGCAGGGCCCGCGCGCCGAGGAGATCGTCGCATCGGTCACCGACCCGGCCGACCTCGAGGCGGTCACGACGCTGAAGTACTACACCGCGACGAACGCGACGGTCTCCGAGGTGCCCGCACTGGTCGCACGCACCGGCTACACGGGCGAGGACGGCTTCGAGATGTTCGTGCCGGCCGCGCGCGCCCCGCAGCTGTGGCGTGACCTGCTCTCAGCCGGCGCACCGCTCGGGCTCGTGCCCGCGGGGCTCTCCGCGCGCGACAGTCTGCGCCTCGAGGCCGGCATGCCGCTGTACGGCAACGAGCTCGACCGCACGACGACCCCGTACGATGCGGGCCTGGGTCGCGTGGTACGCCTCACCAAGACCGCGCCCGACGGGTCGCCGCTCGAGTTCGTCGGTCGCGCCGCGCTCGCAGCACGGCACACGTCGGAGCCGGCACGGGTGCTCGTCGGGCTCGAGGGGCTCGGCCGCCGCGCCGCGCGCCACGGGTACGCCGTGGTCACCGGGACCGCCGCCGACGCTCCCGTCGCCGGGCACGTCACGTCGGGCGCGCCCTCCCCCACCCTCGGCCACCCCATCGCGATGGCCTACGTGACGCCCGAGGTGAGCGCACCCGGCACAGACCTCGCGGTCGACGTGCGCGGACGCCGCGAGCCGGTGCGCGTCGTTCGGCTTCCCTTCTACCGTCGACCCCGCTAGACCTTGAGGAGTGGCGCGCCGCGCACGCTCCACCTTTCTTCCACGACCTGGAGACATGATGAGCAGCGTTCCCGACAACCTGCAGTACACCGCTGAGCACGAGTGGCTCGACGGCGGCGACCCCGCGACTGTCGGCATCACCGCGACCGCCGCCGACGCGCTCGGTGACATCGTCTACGTCGAGCTGCCCGCGGTCGGCGACGAGATCACCGCGGGTGCGGTCATCGGTGAGATCGAGTCGACCAAGTCGGTCTCCGAGCTGTTCTCCCCCGTCTCGGGAACCGTCGTCGAGATCAACGGAGCCGTGGTCGACGACCCGGCGCTCGTCAACTCGGACCCGTACGGCGACGGCTGGTTGCTGAAGGTCGCCGTCACGGCCCGCGGACCCCTCCTCACAGCAGCGGAGTACGCGGCGACCGCGGGCGCTGACGGGCACTAGCCCGAACGGGTGATTCTGATCACCCTTTCAACATCGATGTATCCCTGTGACCTGCACGATCACCTCTGAGTGTGTCCGTCAGGACTCGCGCGGCAACCATCTCGGGTGATTGATGGGTGAAGAACGCGTCATAAACGCGTCACCTGCCGATCTCCTCTAGTAACAGCCGCTCGACCACGGCACGCAGGGCCCTTCACCCGGGCGCCGTGCAGCACACCGGAGGACATGATGAACACGCTCGAGGCAATGCGCGAGACGTCTCAGCTCCACGAGCCCCTGACCCGCCGCGAGCGGGTCGTCCTCGCGGAGCTCACCGAGGACGTCACCCTCGAGGAGATCGCGACGCATCTGTTCGTGACACGCAACACCGTCAAGTCCCAGGTGCGCAGCGTCTACCGCAAGATCGGTGTCTCGACCCGCGCTCAGGCCGTGGCCTGGGCCGAGGCGAACGGCTTTCGCTGACCTGACCCGGCCGTCGGGTCGTCGCGCGTGAGCCCGACGACCAGAGCCGCGAGCTCGCGCGCCGCTGGCGCGGGCTGTCGCCCTCTGGCCCAGACCATGCGCAGCTCTCGGCGCAGGTCGACGCCCTCGACCCGGACCTCGCGCAGCGTGCCGAGCGCGAGCTCGGCCGAGACCGTGAGCGCCGACAGCACCGCGACCGACCGGCCGCCCTGCACGACCGACTTCACAGCGGCTGTCGAACCGAGCTGGGCCGGCGTGCTCACCAGCGGGTGACCTGCCACCTCGAGAGCGCGTTCGAGCGTCGCCCGGGTCCCTGAGCCGGCCTCGCGCAGCACGAGCGGTGCGTCGGCCAGCTCGGCAGCACCGACCGCGCGGTGGAGCCCCGCCCACGGATGTCCCGGTGCGGCCACGACGAGCAACGTGTCGTGACCGATCGTCCTGGCCCGCAGACCGTCGTCGAGGTCAGGGCCCTCGATGAAGCCCAGGTCCGCTCGTCCGTGCAGGACCGCCTCCATCACGTCCCGCGAGTTGGCCACGTCGAGGTCGACGACGGCCGCCCCCGCCGGCCGGGCCGCGAGCCAGTGCGGCACGAGGTACTCCGCGATGGTCATGCTGGCCGCGACGGTGAGGCGGCCGCCCTGTTCCGATCGCAGCGCCACGACCTCGCCCTCGAAGGCATCTGACGCCGCGAGAACGTCCCGCGCACGCCCGACGACCCGTCGTCCGAGCTCGGTCAGCACCGTGCCTGCGGGCGAGCGCGCGACCAGACTGAGCCCGGTCTGCCGCTCGAGGCGCCGGAGGCCGGCACTGAGCGACGGCTGCGCGACGCCGAGCGCGTGCGCCGCCGCAGTGATCGAGCCGTGGGCATCGATCGCGACGAGCAGCTCGAGCGCCCCGAGCGGCGTGCGCCGGGACGCGACGGGATCCGTGGTCATAGCCTCAGGCTAGGGGTCGACAGCGAGGCCGGGGTTCTGCAGCCGCACCGTGACGACCAGAGTCGTCAGCGTGATCCCCCCGAACCTGCGAGTCCCCGCTGCGCCGCGCGCCGCGCCGTCGGCATCCCTCCCGACGCCGCGACCGCCGCGGCCGCCGCGCGAGGGCCCGGTCCCCCGCGCGCAGTCGCTGATCCCCGGAGCTCTTGCGGCCATCGCAGTGTCGGGCGTGTGCCTCGCTCTCACCCTGGCGGTCCCCGCGGCGCCGGCGCTGCTCGTGGCGATCGTGCTGGGTGTCGTCGCACGCGCGGCGCACGCCGTGCCGTCGTCCTTCGAGGCCGGGCTGGCCTGGGCCGGTCGACGCGTGCTCCGGACCGGCGTCGTCCTGCTGGGGCTCCAGCTCTCCGCGCGCGACGTCCTCGCGCTCGGCCCGGCCGAGCTCGGCGTGCTCGGCGTCACGGTCGCGACGACCTTCATCGCGACGCTGTGGCTCGGTCGCCGGCTGCGGGTCGGGCGGACGCTCACGCTGCTGGTCGCGACCGGCTTCTCGATCTGCGGTGCGGCGGCCGTCGCAGCGATGAGCCCGGTGGCCGACGCCGATGACGACGACGTCGCGACAGCGGTCGCGGCGGTCACGCTCTACGGCAGCGTCGCGATCCTGGTCGTCCCCGTGGTCGCCCGAGAGGTCGGCCTCGACGACCGCACCGCGGGGCTGTGGGCCGGCATGTCGGTGCATGAGGTGGCCCAGGTCGTCGCGGCGGCCGGCGCGATCTCGGCGGCTGCTCTCTCGGTGGCCGTCGTCGCCAAGCTGGCCCGGGTCGTCCTCCTCGCCCCGCTCGTGACCGCGGTCGGCGTCGTCCGGCGACGCGGCGGCACAGGCTCGCGGGGCGCGCACGTACCCGTGGTCCCCCTGTTCGTCGTCGGCTTCCTCTTCGCGGTCGCCGTGCGGACGATCGGCGGCGTGCCCGAGGTCGCCGTTCCCGTCGTGCACGCCGCCACGACGGTCGCGCTCGGGGCAGCGATGGTCGCGCTCGGCACCCAGGTGCACGTCGCCCGGCTCGCGCGCTCGGGCAGGCGGGCCGTCCTCCTCGGCGCGCTGGCGACGACGGTCGCGATGACCGTCAGCCTCGGCGGGTTGTTGGCCGTGGGTGCCGTCGGCTGACGGTCCGGCCTGACAGACTCGGAGCATGAACCCACCGGTGCTGGTCGTGGCCGCCGCCATCGTCGACGACCTCGACGACCCGCGTGAGCTCTTGGCGGCTCGGCGCGCCGTGCCCGCGAGCCTCGCCGGTCGCTGGGAGTTCCCCGGCGGCAAGGTCGACGACGGGGAGTCCCCCGAGGAGGCGCTGCACCGCGAGATCCGTGAGGAGCTCGGAGTGCGGATCGTGCTCGGCACCGAGCTCGTCGGGCCGGACGACGGCGCCTGGCTGCTCTCCGAGCCGTACACGATGCGGCTCTGGCTCGTCGAGATCCAGGACGGTACCGCCGAGCCGCTCGTCGAGCACGACCGGGTGCAGTGGCTGCCCGTCGGGCACTGGATGACCGTGCCGTGGCTCGATGCCGACGTCCGCATCGTCGAGGCGCTCGCGGCGCGGCACGCGTCCGCCTGAGTACTGGCACTCTCGCTCATCGAGTGCTAGTACTGAGGTGTAGCCGCTTGACCCTGTGAAGAAGCCGGGGTCGGGCCCGCTCCGAGGCATCGGGCGGTCCGGTGCCTCACCGTCAGGGAGGTGATGGGTATGGCTACGCGATACAGCCCGTTCCAGGACATGGATCGGCTTGTCGGCGAGATGTTCGGGTCCGCCCGAGCAGCAGCGGCGATGCCGATGGACTTCTTCCGTTCCGGTGACCACTACGTCGTGCACGTCGACCTGCCTGGTGTCGACCCGGGCACCATCGACGTCAACGTCGAGGACCGCACGCTCACGATCCGTGCCGAGCGGTCGCCCGTCGAGCACGACGTGCAGTGGCATCTCCGCGAACGCATGACCGGGTCGTATGTCCGCCAGATCACCGTGGGCCGTGGGATGGCCCTGGACAGGATCGATGCGACATACTCGGACGGCGTGCTCACCCTCACCATCCCGGTGGCCGAGGATGCCAAGCCACGCAAGATCGAAGTCCAGCACGGCGGTCAGCCCGCGACGATCACCCAGACCGTCGAGAAGCCCGCCGAGCCTTCACCGCGGTAGCTCGTCTGACAGTCCGCACGGCGGTCCGTTCCAGGATCACCGCGCGGCCCCGGGTTGAGCACGTGGCCTCGGTGGGTGGGAACCCGCCCCGGTCACGCAGCCCGTGCACATGGAAGCCCCGGCCGAGCCAGCTCGACCGGGGCTTCTGTGCGGCTGCCTGAGACGGCTCAGAGCGTCGCGCGCACCGCCCGCGTCGCAGCGAGCATGTGCTCGAGCGACGGCGTGACCTCCTCGTAGCGACGGGTCTTGAGACCGCAGTCGGGGTTGACCCACAGCTGGTCCGCGTCGATCGACCTGACGGCCTCGGTGAGGAGCTCGGAGACCTCGCCCTCGGTCGGCACACGCGGCGAGTGGATGTCGTAGACACCCGGACCGATGCCGCGCGCGTACCCGGCACCCGCGATGTCCCCGATGATCTCCATCTTCGAGCGTGCCGCCTCGATCGACGTCACGTCGGCGTCGAGGCCGTCGATCGCGCCGATGATCTCGCCGAACTCCGGGTAGCAGAGGTGCGTGTGGATCTGGGTGTCCGCGCGCACGCCCGACGTCGCGAGCAGGAACGAGCGGACCGACCAGTCGAGGTACGCCGCGTGGTCGGCAGCCTTGAGCGGCAGCAGCTCCCGCAGCGCGGGCTCGTCAACCTGCACGACCGCGATGCCGGCGGCCTCCAGGTCCTCGATCTCGTCGCGCAGCGCGAGCGCGACCTGGTTGGCGGTGTCGGCGAGCGGCTGGTCGTCGCGCACGAACGACCACGCGAGGATCGTTACCGGACCGGTGAGCATCCCCTTGACCGGCTTGGTCGTGAGCGACTGCGTGTACGTCGTCCACGCGACGGTGATCGGCGCGGGCCGGGACACGTCGCCCCACAGGATCGACGGCCGCGTGCAGCGCGAGCCGTACGACTGCACCCAGCCGTTCTGGGTCACCGCGAACCCGTCGAGGTTCTCGGCGAAGTACTGCACCATGTCGTTGCGCTCGGGCTCACCGTGCACGAGCACGTCGAGGCCGATGGCCTCCTGGAGCTCGACGACGCGGCGGATCTCCGCGCGCATCTCGTCCTCGTACTGCGCGGTCGTGAGGTCGCCCTTCGCGTGGGCTGCGCGCGCCTTGCGGATCTCGGGGGTCTGCGGGAACGAGCCGATGGTGGTCGTCGGCAGCGGCGGCAGCGCGAGGCGCGTGGCCTGGGCGGACCGGCGCTCGGCGAACGGACCGCGGTGGAACTCGTCCTCGGTCAGCGCGGCGACGCGCTCCCGGACCTCGGGACGGACGACGCCGGGCGCCGCGGCGCGCGAACGGACCGCGTCGGTCGCCGCGAGCAGCTCGGCGTGGATCGCCTCGCGACCCTCGGTGAGGCCCGCGGCGAGCGTGACTACCTCCGCGACCTTCTGGTCGGCGAACGCGAGCCAGCCGCGCAGTGTCGGGTCGAGCGCGGTCTCGTCCTCGACCGTGTGCGGGACGTGGAACAGCGACGTCGAGGTGCCGACGGCGACCGCAGCCGCGCCGAGCGTCTCGAGCTGCTCGAGGACCCGCAGCTTCTTGTCGAGGTCCGCGCGCCAGATGTTGTGACCGTCGACGACGCCGCCGACGACGACCTTCGACGTCAGCCCCTTGACCGCGACGCTCGGTGCAGCGCCGCGGACGAGGTCGAGCGCGATGCCCTCGACCTCGGTCGCAGCGAGCACGCCCAGTGCCGCACCCAGGTCCCCGTA
>Ga0075518_1000123_pt1 | contig 13672 bp, 12 predicted proteins | sample NGEPerA_2_FD_76970 | JGI IMG/M metagenome (GOLD analysis project Ga0075518, IMG submission 76970) | Arctic peat soil microbial communities from the Barrow Environmental Observatory site, Barrow, Alaska, USA - NGEE PermafrostAB136-A | ecosystem: Environmental > Terrestrial > Soil > Wetlands >...
CGGCGTATGAACGCACCGACACATTGCCGGCGTCGGTTTCCTTGTCACCGACTACGAGCATATAGGGAACCTTGCCCATCTCGGCGTCGCGGATCTTGCGGCCCACGGACTCCTTGCGGTCGTCCAGGTCAGCACGTAGCCCTGCTTCCTTAAGCCGCCCGGCCACCTGCCCGGCATAATCGTTGTGCCGGTCGGCGATCGGCAGGACTACCGCCTGCACCGGCGCCAGCCAAAGCGGGAAAGCACCGGCATAATGCTCGATCAGACAACCGATAAAGCGTTCCGGCGAACCGAGCAACGCCCGGTGGATCATGATCGGCCGGTGCTCGGAATTGTCTTCCCCCACGTAGGTAACATCGAAACGCTCCGGCAGGTTGAAGTCCACCTGGATGGTGGTGCACTGCCAGGCGCGGCCGATAGCGTCGCGAATTTTCATATCGATCTTGGGACCGTAGAAAACACCCTCGCCAGGGTCAATCTCGTAAGCAAGACCAACTTCTTCGAGTGAGGCCTTCAGAGCCGCGGTCGCCTGCGCCCAGTGCTCGTCGCTGCCCACCGATTTCTCCGGCCGCGTCGACAGGTATACGTCATATTCTTTAAAACCAAAAGTTTTCAACATAAACAAAACGAACTTGATGACACTGATGATCTCATCCTGCAGCTGGTCGGGGCGCACAAACAGATGAGCGTCGTCCTGGGTGAAGCCGCGCACGCGCAAGAGGCCGTGAAGCACACCGCTGCGCTCATAGCGGTAAACGGTACCGAGTTCGGCCCAGCGGATCGGCAGCTCGCGGTATGATCGAGTACGGGACTTATAAATCTTGATGTGCCCCGGGCAGTTCATCGGCTTGACGATATATTCCTGGCCGTCGATGTCCATCGGTGAATACATGTTCTCGCGGTAAAAGTCCCAGTGGCCGGATGTCTTCCAAAGCTCGGCGCTCGCAATATGCGGAATCATCACCATCTCATAACCGTTGGCCAGGTGAGCGTCGCGCCAGAAATCCTCTATGATCTTGCGGATCAGCGCGCCCCTGGGATGCCAGAGCGGCAGGCCCGCCCCCACTTCCTCGTCGATATGGAAGAGATCGAGCTGTTTGCCCAGCACCCGGTGGTCGCGGCGCTCTGCCTCCTTGAGCCGCTCCAGGTGTTCGTCGAGGGCTTTTTTCGAAATGAAAGCGGTTCCGTAGATGCGCGTGAGCATGGGGTTCTTCTCATCGCCACGCCAGTAGGCGCCAGCGACCGACAGAAGCTTAAAAGCCTTGACGCGGCCTGTATCCGATAGATGCGGACCGCGGCAGAGGTCGGTAAAACCCTTGATGGAATAGGCCGTCACTTGCTCGTCCAGTGGAAGATCCGCAAGCAGTTCCTGCTTGAAGGGCTGGGCGCCAAACATCTCGGCCGCGTCCTCGCGGCAAAGTTCGTGACGTATGAAAGGCACCTTCGCCTTGATGATCTCCTTCATCCTCGCCTCGATCTTTTCTAGGTCGCTCTCGGAGACGGGAGACGGGAATTTGAAATCGTAATAGAAACCGTCGGCAATGGCGGGACCGATTCCCAGCTGAGTGCCCGGGTAAAGTTGCGTTACCGCACTGGCGAGCACGTGGGAAGCACTGTGCCGGATGACCTCGAGACCTTCAGGGGAATTATCGGTGATGATGCCGATCTCGTCGCCCTCCGCGAGCTGATGCGAGAGGTCGACCGGTTGACCGTTCACGGCAGCGGCGACTGCCGCTTTCGCCAGCCGGCTGCCGATCTTCGCCGCGGCGTCCAGCGCCGTGGCGCCGTCGGCAATTTCGATGGTGCTTTTATCGGGAAGAGATACTTTCATTCGTAAACCACGCCAATCTTTCGGCCGTTATTGCCGCCAGTTTAACACAAAAACCCTCTCCCCCTGGTAGGGGAGAGGGTTTCCAGGCTGTCCTCAATCCTCGCCGCCGAAGCGGCTCGAAACGCGTGCCTCTACAAAACCTTGCCGCCCAGATACGCCCCGTGCCAGCCATGATACCAGACCTGGCCGTTTTCGCCATTGACGCTGAGCATCCCCAGGGTTCTGCCATCTTTCGCTATCTCGACTGTGTAGTACCCGTAGAAAGTATCGAGTTTACCGCTTTTCGAGCCGGGTATTTGTTTATCCAGATATTTCTGGGCTCGATCCAGCGCCTGAGCCTTCTTGATGGTCATATCGGTGGTGGCAGGTTTGTCGCTTGCCTGGCTACCCATCATGCCGCCCATGCCACTTGAGCCGTTGCCACCCATCATCGAATGGTCCATGCCACCGGTTTCATTTCCATCCATCATCGATTGATCCGTGCCGGAGCCACCGTCGTCCATCATGTCTCCGCTTTCGCCCTCCATGCAGTCCATCATCCCGCTCATATAGCCAGAGTTTCCACCCCGGTTGTACCTGGTGTTCCAGATCAAGTTCGGACCCATCTCGGGAGTGGCGTTGCCTGTATTGCGGTCGATCGACAGTTCGTAGGCGCCGGCTCCGGTCGACTTCTCGTCGACACGGGCGTAAAAGTCATTTGTGAATTCCCTGATCTCCCCGACCTTCAGGTCGGGATTACCCTGTCCGTCAACGTAGCGTCGGGCGGCGTCCACGGCCTGGTCGATGGTTATCGGCAAAGCGGCCTCGCTGACCGGAGCACTCATCATGCCACCCATGCCACCCGTCATGCCGCCCATGCCGCCGCTCATCATGTCTCCCATCATGCCCATCATGCCACAGCCGCCGTCTTCACCCATCATGCCTTCCATGCCGCCGCTCATCATGCCGCACTTTCCGTCTTTCATCCTGCCGCACTTATGGCCATCGTCATTAACCGGCCAGACAAACGCGTAGCTGACAATAAACGCCACCAGGGCGATTACGCCGGCTCCAAGCCCCCAAAAAAGCAGAGGTTTGTTTTTCATGCCAGCCTCCTCGGGCTATCCGGTCAGATCTTTTCTCTTCTCCTCGAATTCCGCCTTGTCGATCTCGCCACGGGCGTATCGCTGGCTCAGAATATCAACAGCCGAGTCGGTGTGACCAGCCGCATGCCCTCCGCCGAATGTCTGCCCACCGGCAACCTGCCTGGTCAGCCAGACCACCAGTAAAACGACGCCGACGATGATCGCTGCCCAGAACACCATCATCAGGATACCGCCAAAGACACTCATGCCGCCGTCAAAACCATTATTCCATCCATTATTCATCATTTCATCAACCTCCAAAGTTCGTTAATCATTAAATCAGATCACGCTTGCGCGACTCATATTCATTACGGTCGATCTCGCCGCGGGCGTACCGCTTCCTGAGAATCTCCAGCGGCGTCTCTGTGTTGACCGTTGTCCTGGCCACGGCATGGCATCCGCCGGCCGCTTGGCCCTGGGTCAGCAGCCAGCCGACCAGCCCGATCACCAATATTATCAATATTATTCCCATTTGCACTTCTCCTTGTTTCCATTTGGCGCGCCAGTCAAACCTGTCGACGATCCGCGCCTGTTTCAGTAATTACTACGTGCGGCACACCCGTCGGGGCAGATGTGCCGCATTATGTAAGCACACCCACTGTGCTTATATAAATAAGTCTGCCCCAATTACATGAAAATTATCTGAAGAGAGTGTTAAGGAACGATTAAGCGTTGAGGGATAACAAATTCGGCTTACGCCAGGGTTCTGACTTTGAAGGAGAGTTTTCTGAAGGAGACCTGCCAGAGGCCGCCAGTGGGACGCTATTTTCTTGCTCGCGCCCTGGCGGTCTTGTTCAGCAGCTTTTTTCTGAGCCTGAGGCTCTCGGGAGTGACTTCCAGCAGTTCATCGTCCTCGAGGAAATCGAGGCTCTGTTCCAGGCTGAGCACCGTCGGCGACGTCAGCATGATGGCGTCATCGGCTCCGGATGACCGCATGTTCGTCAGCTTCTTTTCCTTGGTCACATTTATCTCGAGATCTCCCTCGCGGGAGTTCAGGCCGACTATCATCCCCGCATAGACCTGGGTCTGGGGAAAGATGAAGTTGACGCCACGTTGCTGGGCGTTGTTGATGCCGAAAGCCACAGCCTTCCCCGTTTCGCTGGCGACCAGCGCCCCGTTTCTCATCCTGGGAATCGGCGCGCCCACCGGCTGGTAGCGGGTAAAGACCGAATTCATGATCGCCGTGCCCCGGGAAAGGGTCAGCAGCTGGCTTCTGAGTCCAAGCAACCCCCGGGTGGAGATTTCAAAGAGCAGACGGCTGGTGCCGTCGGAGTTCTCTTCCTGACCGAGCAGAAAACCTTTTCTGCGGCCAACCTCGCCGGCCACGGCGCCAACATGCTCGGTGGCTACGTCCACGGTCAGCTCCTCAACAGGCTCGTTGACTACCCCATTGATCTCTTTCGTTATCACCTGGGGTTTGCCGACCTCCAGCTCGTAACCTTCCCGCCTCAGATTTTCGATGAATACCGATAAATGCAGCTCGCCCCGGCCGGACAGAACATAGTCACCGGCTTCGCCTATTTCCATTTTCAGCGAAACGTTGGTCTCCAGTTCCTTTTCGATTCTCTCCAGGATCTGACGGCTGGTCACGTACTGGCCGTCATTGCCGGCGAACGGCGACGTGTTGGCTGACACCGACATCTTCAGGGTCGGTTCTTCGATTTCGATGGTCGGCAGGACCTCCGGGTTCTCGCTGTCGGCGATAGTCTCGCCGATGCCGGCATTCCTGATTCCGGTCAGGGAAACGATGTCGCCGGCCTGGGCCTCGAGGACCTCTATCCTTTTCAAGCCCTGGGAGACATAAACCTTGTCGATCCTGGCCTGTTCTTCAGTGCCATCTTTTTTCATCAGGGTAATCGTGGTGCCAGGCTTGATCGAACCCCGCTTGATCCTGCCGATGGCATGCTTGCCCTGGAAGGCGTCGGGGTCCAGCTGGGTCACCAGCATCTGAAACGGCTCATCCTTCTGGACGTCGGGAGCCGGCACATAGTCGAGAATGGCTTCAAAAACCGGCGTCAGATCGGCGTATTCCTCCGAGTCGCCCGGTATTTCATCCCAGGCCTTGCCGCTGCGCCCCACGGCGTAATAAATCGGGAAGTCGAGCTGGCCGGAATCAGTTGCCAGATCCAGGAACAGATCGTGGGTCTTTTCGATTACCTCCTCGATCCTGGCGTAAGGTTTGTCAATCTTGTTGATGACGACTATCGGTTTCAAACCGAGTTCGAGCGCTTTCTTGAGGACGAACTTGGTCTGCGGCATCGGACCTTCCTGGGCGTCGATCACCAGGATGGCTCCATCCGCCATGTTCAGGGTTCTCTCGACCTCACCGCCGAAATCAGCGTGACCTGGCGTATCGATGATGTTGATCTTGGTGTCGCCGTACTTCACGGCGGTATTTTTCGCGAGGATCGTGATGCCCCGCTCCCGCTCCTGGTCGTTGGAGTCCAGGATCAGGGTCTGGGTAAAGGCCGCTTCGTTTTCCCGGAAAGTCTTGGATTGCTTGAGCAGGCCGTCCACCAGCGTCGTCTTACCATGGTCGACATGGGCGATTATCGCTACATTTCTCAATTTCATCTGTTGTCCGCCTGCTTTCTTTACACAAAAAAAGGCTCTCGCCGGAGCCCTGTTTAAGTTTTCGTGACCGTATTCGTTGTTTATATTGTAACAGCCCACCCGCGGTATGACGAATCGGGCACTGGAACAGCATTAATAGAATAGTCCGGACTCTGACGTAATTTCGAAACGAGGAAAGTGAAATAGTACATTTTTGGCCGCAAAATCAGTAACGGACGCTCACAAAAAAGCCGGAGAAATCATTTCTCCGGCTTTTTCATTTTGTTAAATGGTGGGCGATACCGGGCTCGAACCAGTGACCCCCAGCTTGTCGAGCTGGTGCTCTCCCAACTGAGCTAATCGCCCAAAACTGCCGACTATTTACCGCTGTTTCCGTTAAGCATCTGGCTGGTAGCGATACCATTGTAGCTATAGACAGGTATCAAGGCAAGAAGCCATGCGCCATCGTTTAAAGCATGCGTGTGCCGGGTAACTTAAGGAACATCATCCCTGGTAAGGAGGAATGTTTCATGAAAGAAGTCCATGTTAATCTGCACAACATTCGCAACTGCATCTGCGGGAAGTGCCCCAGCTTCCCGGGCAAGTGGAAAGAAATGGCCCATGCCGACATGCCCGGTCTGTTTTGCGGCCATGGCAGGTCCAAGCTGGAAATCGATCAAATAGGCTGTGTCTGCGGAGAATGCGAAGTACAAAAGGAACACGAGCTCACTGGTGAATATTACTGTGTCAGCGGCAAGGCAGTCGAATAAACTGTTGCGAAAAACCTGACATCAAAGACGGTCGGCCAAGCTGAAATAACCGGTGTTTGTTAACGTAACAACGCTAAAATTCAGGGATGCAGAGCCCAGGCAACATACCATGACTGTAACCTTTTATCCAGGGAATCCGCCAGCTTGTCGAGGGCGCCAGTGTCCATGCCGGCCAGCGCCTGTCGTTCCTCATTTGTAAGCTCATAGCCTTCGAATGCTGCATGGGGACGCTTTTTAAGCACTTCGCGGTATTTCTTGTCCACCACTGCACGGCCGATTACTATACCTACTCCCTGCTTGGACAATCTGGCCCCTCCTTAATTATTATGTTTTTCAGCCAGAAAAACAGCCGCCGCCGGCAGATTCAGACCGGCGAGGCTCTTTTCAACTCCCGCGCTTTCAGTTACCCGTTTCACTTGTATATTATTCCCGGTATTCCTTCTTTTTAGCTGTCTCTATCGTTCTGCCTGTTTGAGACTATGCATAATTTGGGAATGATATAGAATCATTTTGTAATGATATAGGATCGCCAGGGTTGGTTCTGTCAAATATCGAAAGTGAGGATCCATGGTCAAGAAGATTCTGGTTGCTACCGATGGTTCGACCCGCTCGGAAAAGGCCGCCGATACCGGAATATTGCTGGCTCAGAGCTGCGGCGCGGAGCTCCACGTGGTCAGCGTGGTGGACACCGGCAAACCGCGTTCCGCCATGGACTTCGATCTCGACGTCACTGAGGAGATCAAGGAAGACGACCAGGTCATCGCCACGCAGGTCGAAGCCGACCGCATAAAGCCCGAGCAACAGTTCGTCAGGCATATAACTGACAAAGCCGCGGGAGAGGGCCTGCAAACCAACGGCATGGTACGTTTGGGCAATCCGGCTGAGGAGATACTGGGCTACGCCAGGGAGAACTCCTGCGATATCATTGTGATGGGAACCCACGGTCGTGGCCCCATCGCTAACGCGGTCATGGGCAGCATTGCCACAAAGGTAATTCGCGGCGGGGCAGCTCCGGTGCTGGTGGTTCCAACGGCGGATTAGCATATCTGCAATAGCTTACCTGCGATAAGGACCCCTGAAGGGGCCCAAATACCAGGCCGGTTCCAAATGGCTGCCAGTCGAGGCTCATCACCTCGCACTGACTAGCGTCGGGGTTCGATGATAACCTTGATCGAGTCTTCCGGGTTCACCACGAGATCGAAGCCACACCCTGTTTCGGCCAGGGAAAGCCGGTGGGTGATGGTTTCCGACACCGGCAGGCGCCCGGCCCTTACCAGCTCCAGTGCCGTCTGGCAGTCTGCTGGGCTGCCAGCATAACTGCTGGTCAGGGTTACCTCTTTTCGCCAGAAAAACTCGTTCACGGACAGAGGGATCGACACCTCAGGGCGGGTCGTCGCGAAAAAGAGTACCGTGCCCGAACGAGCTACTGCCTGCATGGCCTGCTCGATGGCCTGGGGAGCGCCGGCACAAACGACAACCAGATCGGCGCCACGACCTTCGTTCATTTCCCGGAAGCGGGCGTTGACGTCTTCGGTGGCAAGAATGGTAGCTTCAGCGCCCAGCTGACGGGCTTTCTCAAGCCGGAAGTCCAGCATGTCGGTTGCGACTATCCGGCCAGCGCCTAAGGCGCGTGCCACCATGACATGCAAAAGCCCTGAGATCCCGCTGCCAATGACCAGCACCGAACACCCGGGCGCGAAGTTGCCCTGGCGCTGGCCGCGGATAACACAAGCGAGCGGTTCGACGAAAGATCCTTCTTCATAGGACACGGTATCCGGAAGGCGGAAAGTCCCCAGTTCGACATTAATGGCCGGAACTCGAACGAACTCCGCGAAACCTCCGGGGTCAAAGCTGGTTGTCCGTAGAGTATCGCAGACCGTTTCATGACCGCTGGCGCAGTAATGGCAGGACATGCAGGGAACATGATGGGTGACGGCGACCCGGTCGCCTGCACTGAAGCTGGCAACGCCCTCCCCCACCTCCACGACCTCGCCGGCGATCTCGTGTCCCAGTACCAGGGGAACCTTGCCGGCGCGATACCATTCCATGACGTCGCTGCCGCAGATGCCACTGGCCTCGACGCGCACGAGCAGCTCGCCGGGACCGATCTCCGGCCGCGGCATCTCTTCCAGCCGCAGGTCGCTGTTGCTGTAATACATCGATACGCGCATATGTTACTTTTTTGCCCTGGCTTTCTTCGGCTTCGCCTTGGCCTTGGCCTTGATCGCCTTGGCCTTGGCCTTGGCCTTGATCGCCTTGCCGGCTTCCTTGTCCCTGACACTCTTGAAGATCTCCAGGCCTTCCTTGACGCTGGCGCCCTTGTGGACGACAGCGCGCACCGCCTGTATCATGCCTACCGGGCTCGCGGACTGGAAGATGTTACGGCCCATGTCCACACCGATGGCGCCCGAGTCGATGGCGTTCCTGGCCATCTCCAGGGCGGCCTTTTCGGGTATCTTCTTGCCGCCGGCGATGACTACCGGCACGGGGCAGCTCTCGACAACCTTGTCGAAGCCCGGTACATAATAAGTCTTGATGATGTCGGCTCCCAGCTCGGCGCCCAGGCGCGAGGCCAGGCTCATGTAGCGGGCGTCGCGGGCCATCTCACGGCCGACAGCGGTCACGCACAGGGTGGGAATGCCATAGGCGGTCGCCTCGTCGATCACCTCGGTGAAGGCGAGGATGGTATCACGTTCATACTCGGCGCCAACCAGAATCGAAAAGGCGACGCAGGAGGCGTTGAGCCGGATAGCGTCCTCGACGTTACAAACGATGCCCTCGTGAAGCATGGCCTCCTTGTTAAGGATGCTGGTGCCGCCCGATACTCTGAGCGTGATGGGAATATCCACGCCGGGGTCTATGTAGTAACGCAGGGCGCCGCGGGTGAGCATCAGCGTATCCGCGTACGGTAGCAGCGGGTTCACGGCCTCGTCGAGCTTTTCCAGGCCCGAAGTCGGCCCCATGAAATAGCCGTGGTCGACGGCCAGCATGACCGTCTTGCCGGATTGCGGCTTGATGATCCTGGAAATGCGGTTCTGCTTTCCCCAATCCATCTGATTCAACCTCCGTTGGTGTATTGGTTTAGTAGTCCGGCACGGCTGTTTCATCTGATTGCCTGTCCGTCTCACGGAAATAATAAGATATCACGCGCCGGTGCGCCGTTGCCAGAAGACGGTTGCTTTTCAGGCGTCGAGGATCTCCCTCAATCTGACCAGATTCATCACATCTTCCTCGTTGTACTTGAGCAACACCTTCAGGGCCTCCTCATCGCCCTTATGCTTCCAACGGCTCCAGCATCGCTGGATCTCATAGTTGTCAAGCGGCGGCTGCGTGCGCTGTATGCCCAGATTTTGCTCGACTACTTTCAGGCCGCCCTTCAGGCCGTGCTTCCAGCAGTCGTACATGAGGTCGCGGCTCTTGTAGCGGTCCAGCAGGTTGATTCCGTGAAACTGACGGATGACCTTCAAGTCGAAGTTGTTGCCGTTGAAGGTGTAGATACGGTCCGCGTCGGGAAGGGTGGCGTCCAGTGTTTCGGTGGTGATGTCAGGCCAGAGCATCTGGACGAGGCCGGTTTCCTCATGGTAGAAGCCGATCACGGTTATATAGTGCATGCGGCCTGGGAAAGAGCGGGTCTCGATATCTAGATAAATCGAATACATGCTTCCATTTTAAACACAAATTAAGACGGAAAAAATCAGGGGCGCTACTGGAGCGCCCCTGAGATAATTCGATTTATCCTGGCTGGTTACTTCTGGCGAACCCGGATCAGTTTCCCGATTGATTTCGACAGTGACAGAAGAACCGCGCCTATTGGTGCAATCACCAGGGCAATCAATATCGCCGTCAACAGGCTGAAGCCGGTCGATGGCAGGGAGGACCGGTCGGCTGCCGCAGACAGACTCAAGCTGGAGGCTAATGTACCACCCTGATCAGCGGGATCATTAACTGTCGGCGTGTCACCGGGCTGATCGTTCTGCTGAATGTCTGTTTGATCGTCCGGCTTGTTGCCTGGATCATCGTTCAAGTTGTTGTTTGAATCGTCGTTGGAATCGTCGTTCGAGTCGTCGTTCGAGTCGTCGTCGGCGTCGTCGTCGGCGTCTTCTTCGTCCATTTCATCGCTGCTGGCGCAGATCGTCAGCTGGGTGATGAAACGGTTGACGCCGGTGGGCACATGCCACTGCAGAGTGAAGATCATCGAATTGCCGACACCAAGAGTCCCCAGGTTCGGCAGCGGGGTGACGATCGTTACGCCATTATTGGCAGTGGCGCTGGTAACGTGCAGGTTAGGAGCCGCGTCGGGGCCGCTGTTGGTCAGCTGGTATTTGATCGACAATAATCCGGCGAGGTAATCGGCCTGGCTGGCCCAGTAGGTGCCGGGATTCCCGTAATTGCAGATTAGCGTCAGGCTGTACTGGGCGGCGCTGGCGCTTTCGTCATCGTCTGATGATGAATCGTTGTTCCCACAATTCTCGCAGTTGTTTTCGTTATTGCTTTGATTGCCGCTAGAGGTGGAGTTGCTGGTAGTGGTCGTTGTTGTGGTGTTGCTGGCGCCGGAGCTGCTGTTGCTTTCGGTGCCGCCGGTCTTTCCCTCATCTCCCGGCTTGGCACCGGAGTCGTCATTGCTGCTGGTGGCATCGTTTCCGACATTGTCATCATCCAGATCAGCCGGGTCAATTACGCCTGTAGTAGTGTCTCCCAGCGGGCTATCGGAGCCGCCCTGACTGTCGTTAATTGCGCTGCCGCGATACTCGCCCAGTGTTGCGGATCCATCGGCCCAGGCAAGCGGCGCTCAGAAACACACAGCGAGCAGGAGTAGCATGAGGACACTACTGGCGAGTATCCGACCGTAAGCTGATACAAGTCAGATTTGCGGTAAATTATTATAAGACAGGTCAGGTTTAACCGTCAATAGGCAAGGGGGGTATTCCTTTTAACAGGAATTGGAGGCGACGAGCGGACTTGAACCGCTGTACGAGGTTTTGCAGACCTCTGCCTAGCCACTCGGCCACGTCGCCCGGGGGGTAACGCCGCGCCACCGGCCGGCGAAAAGCAAGAAACTGGAGCGGATGAAGGGATTTGAACCCTCGACCTTCTGCATGGCAAGCAGACGCTCTAGCCAACTGAGCTACATCCGCTCTTGCGTTTGAAATTATAGGGAAAGGCGTGGCCGGTTTCAATCATAACCGGAAATGGAGTTTCGAGATGCGTCAGTCCGTGCCGTCAACTGCCGACCAAATGCCTATCGTCGGCAGCACGCGGATGAACTCTTCCCACTTGCGCTGGAGCTCCAGATAATCAGCGAACGGGTCGCCTTTCAACTCCATTTCGGACTTGCTGATGGCGATGTTGACGAGGCATTCCCGGGCGTCGGCATCCATGCCTGCCTCCATGTACTCGCTGGCCATCTCCAGCGATGTGTCCATCACAAGATCGTGGAAATCACTCTTGAGAAAGCGGCCCGGATAAGGATCGAAATCCCCGGCCGTGATATGCCCGCTCCAATCCTCAGGCTGCGTGGCTAGCTTTGCGCGCTCCCGGGCGAAGCGGATTATATCCTGGCGCATCTGGTGCCAGGGCGGCGCGCACTTGGGCGGTGGCAGGTGCCTGATCCATAACTGATTGTCGAGCAGAAATTCGTGGCCGAAGAAGCGCGCGTTCATTAAATAATCGATATCCTCGCCCCGGGGCACCGCGGGATCGAAAGGAACTTTCTCGAAGAGCGACCGATGGATGACCATGTTGCCGCCGAAGACAAAAGGAGCCGGCTTGAGTCGTGGTTCCCGGCCGATGATAGCAAAAGCTTCGTTCATGGCCTCCCGGTTGCCCCACCTGCGCTGCCAGTCCAGTTCCGCCGGTGGCAGCAGCCAGCTGTCATCCGGATTCAGGTAATAGCCGGCGATGCATGTTACCGGACGTCCGTCGTGCTGACCGCCGATGAATTCGAGCGCCTTTTTCAGATAATCCGGATCTTCGTAGACCTGATCGTCATCGAAGAGAATCGCCACGTCCGCGTCGGTGAGTTTCGCTGCCAGCAGACACATGTTGCGGATGTTGGAATAGCCGTCGAGGCTGAGAAATTCATCGTACTCGGCCATGCCGGCGGCAGCCAGGCGACGCCGCCAGAAGACCAGTTCGTCCGGTCCGATCATCAGGATCGGGAAATCGTAATCGTATTGGGCGATTATGGACTGCACCTTGAGCTGGACCGCCTGCTTGATCTCAATTCGCGTCGATGCCGCAACGACGGCTACGGCGAAGCCTTCGTCGGCATCGAGGACCGAGAGGCTGTCCAGGGCGCCGGCCAGGGTACCCTCAGTGTCCAGTGGCGTCGCATGGTCGTAGTTGTAATCCGAATCCAGGGTGCACAGTCCATCCTCGGAGACCGGGCCACGCCAGTAGGTAGGTATGACTATGGTGGCTTTCACAAGCAGATTCCCTGGTTCCTGGATCCTGGCTGGGCTTATCCGATTTTCCTACGGGGAAACGGAACCCGTTTTTCAGTGCCCGGCTTCGTCGAGAGCCTGATTCACCAGCTCGTCTGCATGGGCATTGGCCTCTCGCGGTATGCTGTTTAACTCATACTCGTCGAGACTGGCGAGCAGAAACTTCGCCTGTTGGTAGTATGGCCGCAAACCCTCGTTCTTAACCCTGTAGGCTCCCTCGAGCTGGCGGACGATAAGTTCGCTGTCGGAAAAGATGGCCAGCCGGGTGATGCCGCGATCGATCGCTAGCTCCAGGCCGGAGATCATCGCCTGATATTCAGCCACGTTATTGGTCGCCTCGCCGATGTAACTGGCTATCGTGTCGACGGTCTCGCCATCAGGGCCGGCCAGAACGGCGCCGATGCCCGCCGGGCCCGGGTTGCCACGGGCTCCACCATCGACGTGCAGGTTGTGCATGGACTTCTCCTCCTGGTCGGTGATAACAGATATTCTCTTCGCGGGCGCCGCCTGCCAAAAACCGGTTGGCGCTGAAGAAAGCTCGACTTTTACGCCTCGGGATTCCATTTCCCGCACCAGGTGGGGCAGCCAGTTCGCCAGCGCAACTCCTTCACTGATGTTATGAGGAATGTTGATCAGGGCCAGACCCAGTTCGCGGGCCTGGATAGTCTGATGATAGTTGAAATCGCCGGTGACCAGGACTTCCGCCTTGCCGGCCGCAGCCGTAATATAACTGGCGCCGCTGCCGGGAACCAGAGCCACCCGGCGGATCGGTGTATCCGGGTCCCCCACGAAATGGGCGCCGCGCATGCTGAATATCTCGGCCAGCCGGCTAGCCAGATCGGCGAGCCGGAGTTCCCCGGGAAGCTCACCTACCCGGCCGCTGCCGGCGTCACGGCGCCTATTTTCCAGAGGAAAGATGTCGTAGGCCGGCTCCTCGTAGGAGTGGGCGGC
>Ga0075518_1000124_pt1 | contig 13625 bp, 12 predicted proteins | sample NGEPerA_2_FD_76970 | JGI IMG/M metagenome (GOLD analysis project Ga0075518, IMG submission 76970) | Arctic peat soil microbial communities from the Barrow Environmental Observatory site, Barrow, Alaska, USA - NGEE PermafrostAB136-A | ecosystem: Environmental > Terrestrial > Soil > Wetlands >...
ATATGTAATTTCGTCGAGTGATTCTGATTCTGAATACTTCACCATATCCAGAGGCATCGTGCATCTCTATTGAAAATGCCTCCAGGGGCTCACCGTGCTGCCCCAGAAATGCCGGGCTCTTATTTGTAAGTTATCCCCGCCGCTCCCATATCCTTCAAATTTGCTGCCCAACCCTATAGGATTTGATTCATGAGAATCGGTATCGAAGGCCTGCCCCTCCTGTTCCACCGAACTGGAACCTCCACCTACACTCACGAGCTCGTCGAGAACCTGCGGCGGCTGAACCTGGGTGACCGGGTGATGCTCTTCGCTCGGGATCAGCGGATGGCGGGGGATTCATATCACAAAATCTCCTACACGGAACGGGTGGCCAACTACCTCTATAAGGAATATCGGCTTCCCAGGGAACTATCCGAACACGGCGTCGAGATTTATCACGCACCCCGGGACATGGGTCTGCCCACACCATCGCGGCTGCCCTGTCCCTGCGTCATGACGCTGCATGACATTATTCTGGTGCGATTGGCGTCTGACTATTACAGCCCGGCGCGGGCACGTATTTATGAACATCGCTTGCGGGAAAAAGTGGAAAGCGCGGACCACATCATCACCATCTCGGATTATTCCCGCAGCGATATCCTCGACTGGAGCGGCATCGACCCGGAGAAAATCAGCGTGGTCGCCGACGGTGTCAGTGACAATTTCCGGCCGGTCACCGACGAGACGGCGCTGGCAACAGTAACCAGCCGCTACCAGTTGCCGCCGCGCTTCGCCCTCTGCGTCGGCTCGACTGAGCCACGCAAGAACATCCGCAGCTCGATCAAGGCTTTCAGTCAGATCAGACGTGTCCATGCCGACGTACAGCTGGTTGTTACCGGCGTGGATTATTGCGGCGTCGGTCCGGCTGAGGCCTTCGCCGGCCTCGATCTGGAAGGTGTCCACTTCGCCGGCTATGCGCACGACCTTGATATGCCCGCGATCTACAGCCTCGCCGAGGTCCTGGTCTTTCCTTCCCTCTACGAAGGTTTTGGCCTGCCGCCGCTTGAGGCGATGGCCTGCGGCACGCCGGTGGTCACCTCCAATACCACCTCCATTCCGGAAGTGGTCGGCGACGCCGCCGTACTGGTGGACCCGCGCAGCCCCGCCGAGTTGGCCGGCGCCCTGGAGCTGTTGCTCTCTTCCCGGGAAATCAGATCGGAGCTCATCGAAAAAGGGAAGCGGCGGGCCGCCGTCTACAGCTGGCGAACCGCCGCCGAGGAGACGCGAAAAATCTACCAGCGGGTATTATCCAACCAGAGCCTTTGACAGCTGAATGCCTTGTGCAGACGCAGCCTGAAAGGTCAGCAGCCGCCGCCATCGGAGTGACGCCTTGCCCACAAACGCCGAAATAGCCAACATCCTTGAGACCCTGGCCGAGCTGATGGAGCTTGACGGCGTCAACAAGTTCAGGTTCATCGCCGTGCAGAAGGCGGCGAGGCGCGTGGCCGAGGCCAACTTCTCCATCGAGGAACGGGCGGCCGCCGGCACACTCACCGAAATTCCCGATATTGGTGACAAGATCGCCGCCAAGATCGAGGAGATCGCCGCCAGCGGCAAGCTGGGCGAACTGGAGGAATATTTCCAGAGATATCCACCGGCCCTGGTCGAGATGGAGCGGGTGCAGGGCATCGGTCCCAGGACCGCCCGGCGGGTCTGGGAGGAGCTGGGCGTTTCCACAATAGCCGAGCTGGAGGCGGCTGCCCGCGATGGCAGTATTGCTGGCCTGCCCGGCATGGGGCAGAAGTCGGCGGACAACATATTAAAAGCCATTCAGCGGCTCAAGGCGCGTGGGGACAGGCTTCTGCTGGGCGAGGTTCTGCCTGTCGCCGAGGAAGTTGCAGGTTTACTCAGGGAAATCACCGGAGCACACAACGTCAGCTGCGCCGGCAGCGTCCGGCGGATGAAGGAGACGGTGAAGGATCTGGATATCATTGCCACTTCTACCGAACCGGAGTTGTTGACCGATGCCTTCTCCGCCCTGCCGATGGTGGCCGCGATAATCGCTCATGGCCCCACCAAGTGCTCGATACGCAGCCACACCGGTTTGCAGATCGACCTGCGGGTGGTGCCCGACAACCAGTACGGCAACCTGTTGCAACACTTCACTGGCTCTAAAGAACACAACGTCGCCCTGCGCGAGCTGGCAATCTCTAAAGGAATGAAAGTCAGTGAGTACGGCGTCGAGGAGACTTCTTCCGGCAAGGTCCACGAATGCGCCACGGAAGCGGAGGTATATCAACTGCTGGGCCTGCAGTACATCCCGCCGGAGCTCCGCGAAGACAGCGGCGAGATCGAAGCGGCGGTTGCTGGCTCCCTGCCGAATCTCATCAAGACTGGTGATCTGAAGGGCGATCTGCATCTGCACTCGGACTGGAGCGACGGCCATGCCACCATCATGGAGATGGCGCTGGCGGCGAAGGATCGCGGCTACCAGTATATCGCCGTTTCCGACCATACCCAGTCACTGGGCATGGTGCACGGGCTGACTCCGGAGCGGCTCGAGGAACAGCTGGTTGAGATCGCCCAGGTGAATAAAGAGCTCGACAGTTTCCGTGTATTTGCCAGCGCCGAGGTGGACGTCAAGTCCGACGGTTCGCTGGACTTGCCGGATGAATCACTGGCGCGACTGGACTTCGTTACTGTTTCGATTCACTCTGGCTTCAATCAGGACAGGGGACAGATCATGGAACGCCTGCGGGCGGCGATGGAGAACCCTTACGTGCGTTCCATCGGGCACCCGACCGGACGGCTGATCAACCGACGCGAACCGTATGAGGTTGATATGGAGGCTATCATTGACATGGCCGCCCGCACCGGCACGGCCCTGGAAATCAACTCGCACTTCCAGCGCCTGGACCTGAACGACCTGCATGCCCGCGCGGCCCAGGCGGCCGGGGTAATGCTGGTCATCAACAGCGATGCCCACCGGCCGGAGCAGCTGGATCTGCTGCGCTATGGTGTTGCAACGGCTCGCCGCGGCTGGATCGAGGCCGGTTCGGTGCTGAACACACTAGGCGTCGCGGAACTGGAAAGCTTTCTGAAAAAACCGAAATCAGGGCCGACTCGCTAGATGGCTGCTTCCGCAATCAACAATCCCGGGCATGGCAGAGCAACCTCAAAAAGCAATTCCGGCGTGAACACTCCACGCCGCGGCAATTATCGTGATCGTACTTTTTTCGCTGTCGACAAAGTATTCTTGCTGCTTGCCGCCGTAATTATCATTTCCAGCATTACCGGCTGCCTGGGCGAAACACCCGTCAATATTGACTGGGCCACACCCGTCGGCACCGTCGCCGCCGGTAACGGGAACGGCGTTCAGGAGACGCTGGACATCTACACGAGTGCGCTCGTTGAAAAAGATCGGGACAAGTTCGCCAGCGTCCTCGATAGAGACAATCCCGCCTTTGTGGCGCAGGAGTTACAGCGCTTCGACCGGCTCATCGATGTACCATTCAACCAATATTACCTGGGACTGATCAGCCAGAGTGAGACCGCACCTGGAACAGTCGCCGCCAAGGTCAATACCGCCTATACCCTTCAGGGCAGCTTCCCGGAGCTGCCTGATCTGGAGCGCACCGCCTGCCTGCTGGTTAAACGAGGCGATACCTGGAAACTTGCCGGTGACGCCGACGAGCTGGTGCTCGGCAAAAAACGTGATGCCCGCTTCGAGGATTTCGGCAAGGTCGAAGTATTGAACGGCGACCGCGTAATAGTGATGTACCAGGCGTCCCAGCGCGGCGTCGCCGAGCAGGTGCTGCGAATGACCGAAGCGTCACTGCCCCGCCTGGAGGAAGTCATCCCTGGAGACCCCCTTCCCAAAGTGCCGGTCAAGGTCTACCCCGGCAAGGAGGAGATCGACCAGACCTACCCCGGCAAGTGGCAGGAATGGACCGGTGGCGCCTCAAGACAGCTGGGTGAAAAGGCCGGACAGGGTGGCGAGATAATCGTCGATTCCCAGGTATTCGACCAGACTGATAAAAGCAATCCCGGTTATAACCAGCAGATGCTCGCTCATGAGCTCACTCACATCGCCCTTTTCCCCCAGACCGGCAACCGGACGCCACCGTTCCTGGTCGAAGGACTGGCCGACTATGTCGCTGGCATTGAGGACGCCAGTCTGCTGAAAGACCAGCTGCGTCGCGGCGGTTCTATCAGCCCAACGCTGCGGAACATCTATCAACCAGGTGGCTTCTCGATACTGTTAACCACCGAGGCGGCGGCGCTGGCCTATGAAGAAGCAGATACGGCTGTTACCCTGCTGGAGCAGAAGTACAGCAATGAGAAGGTACTGGCGCTGCTCAGGGAATTCCGCCGGCGGGAAAATGACAAGCAGGATCAGGACACACTGGTCGATGAGGTTTTTCGTTCGGTGCTCGGCATCAGCTGGAGTGAGTTCGAGAACGAGTGGCTACTCTACGTGACCGGCGGGTAAGCAATGCATTCCGGACCAGGATATAGCCGGCCAGGCTGGATCACCCTGCTGGCGGCGGTAAACCATTGAACAGATATTTACTCGCATTCATATTGCTGGTATCGGCCATTCTCCTCGCCGTCGGCGGCTGGCACGGGCTGAAATGGCTGCAGGTGAAACTGGCGGACTACCTGTTGAACAGCGCCAACTCCCACATGGAAAAGGCCAACGGTCTCATGGGCGATATAAAGCTTGAACAACTCAGCTCGGAGAGCTTCACCTCCCTCGACAACATCAATCTTGCTTCGACTGCGCTACAGGAGATGAAGCCGTTCCTGGAACAGGCTGCAACCGAGGTCAGGCAGGCTGAGCTGGACGCTGGCTCGGCCGCGACAATGCCTCTTTTGCCCGAATGGCAAAGCGAATATCTGCAAAAAAAGCAGGAAACAGCGGCAATCCGCGACCAACAAATCGCAAGCCTGGTCGAAATTGTCAGCCGCTTGCAACAGCTATATGCGGTAGGTTCCGTCGTTTTCAGTTCTGTCCAGGAGATGGACCGGTTATTCGGCCAGTTCCAGGCAGCTATGGGAAGGGTGCAGTCGAGTCCGGTCGAAGCCAGTGAATCGCTGGACCAGATTGCCCGGTCTTTTTCGCAGGTCCAAAAACAGCTGGAGGAGTCCTACAGGCAAACTGGTTTTGAGATCCTGCCGGAACTTTCGAAGACCGCTGCTGACAATGCCGAACTGTCGGCGCTCGCCGCCCAGCTGGCCGATGCCGCCGGAGCAGGTGACCAGGGAAGGGCGCAGCGGGCCGCTATTCAACTGGAAGAAAAACTGCTTTCGGCTTCGATTGCCGGCAATGCCATCGATTCCTGGTGGCAAAGCCAGATCAAACCGCTGGAGCAGGAGTACAGCGACCTGCAGATGCGGGAGGAAGCACTCGACGTGGAAGCAGCTACTTTGTATAGCTCCAGAAGATGAATTAAAGAATCATCGGCAGCTGTCTGATTCTTCCGCCGAGGGCGAATTATTTTCCGTGGCGATCCGTTTTCCCCTGTTAAACCTGACCCTGAATTAAATAACTGCGAATAAGAAGTTCTGCCTCTGCAAACCCGTCCACCCGCCTGAGTCCGTCCCGCAGCGCCGCGTCGGGTTTGAACGGTTTCAGATACCAGCCGTAAAACTTGCGCAGGTAGCGGCCGGCGCGCTCCTGGCCCATTTCTGCGGCGGCGTCGTGGTAGAAGCGTCCCATCTCCGCCAGCACTTTTTCGATCGGGCGCCGACGGGGCTCGGCTCCAGCCAGAAGATCCTCAAAAATCCAGGGGTTTCCCAGTGCGCCGCGGCCGATCATCACGGCAGCGCAGCCAGCCCGGAGTAAAGCGGCAGCCTGATCCGGATGGTAAATATCACCGCTGGCAATGACCGGCACTGTCAACATGGCAGCCAGCGCGGCACTTACTGAATGGTCTGCCAACCCCTTCTGTCCCTGTTCCGCCAGCCTTGGATGTATGTAGATTGCCGCAGCCCCGGCATCGGTCAGACGCAAGGCGAATTCTTTGGCCGTTAAATCACGCCTGAGTCCAGACCGGATCTTAACCGTCACGGGAACGCTCACCGCCTTGACCACCGCGGCAGTAAGCCGCGCCGCCAGCTCTCCATTTTCCATCAAGGCAACACCGGCGCCGGTTTTGATTACCTTGCGCACCGGACAACCCATGTTGATGTCGATGATGTCCGCGCCGGCCGCCTCTGCGGCGCGTGCCGCCTCGGCCATCACCCGCGGCTGATTGCCAAAAAGCTGCACCGCCACGGGATGCTCGGACTCGACGAGTTCCAGCATCACCAGAGTCCGCCGGTTGCGATATTGAACACCATAACTGCTCACCATCTCCGTCGTGACCAGCCCGGCGCCGAAGCGGCGCGCCTCGAGACGGAAGGCCCGCCCGCTGATTCCCGCCATCGGCGCCTGCAGCAGCCGGTTCGACAGACGCACCCCTGCAATGCTGAAAGGGTCGCCGATTCCTGGTGTGACATTGCCACCGCCACCTGGCGCGTCGCGGTCAATACCCTGCCTGATGTTTCCATCGCCCGCCGGGAAGCTTCCATCGCCGCCAGCGCCTTGAGGACTAGCGTCGTTAAAGGGTTCTCCGATATGTGCCGTCGTATGCATAATGTTAAAATATCCTCACATGACCGACGTGGTTCTCGAAACACATAATCTCACCAAACAGTTTATCAGGCGCAAGGGGCTGTCATCGCCCCGAAACCCCTTCGGCAAGACTGTCTTTACCGCGGTCAAGGGTATAGATCTGACCGTTGGGCGGGGCGAGGTCTTCGGCCTGCTGGGTCCCAACGGCGCTGGCAAGACCACGCTGACCAAGATGCTCTGTACCCTGCTGTTGCCCAGCGCCGGCAGCGCCAAAGTCTGCGGCTATGACCTGGCCAGACAGGAGGGCAAGATCAAATCAAAGATCGCCCTGATTTCCAGCGAGGAACGCAGCTTCTACTGGCGCCTGACCGGCCGCCAGAACCTGGATTTTTTCGCCGCCCTGCACGGTATACCCAAGAAAAACGCCAGGCAGCGAATCGAGGAAGTGCTCGAAATAGTAGACATGACCGAAGCCGCCGGCCGCCGATTTCAGGAATATTCCACTGGGATGAAACAGCGCATGGGACTGGCGCGCGGGCTCCTCGCCGACCCGGAGATCTTTTTCATGGACGAGCCTACCAAAGGACTCGATCCCATCGCCACCTGGCATTTGCACGACTTCATCCGTAACCGTCTGGCCGAAGCGGGCAAGACCGTAATTGTAGCGACCCATCACCTGGCGGAGGCCGAGCAGATCTGTGACCGGGTCGGCATCATGTACGCTGGAGAAATGCGCGCCAGCGGGCCGGTGAAAGAACTGATCGGTGACTCAACCCTGTCGGATTTCTTCCGCGACCTGGTAGAGCAGACCATGGTGGAACGGGCAGGGAACTAGCTTGCCAGAACGGACGAACAGACTGTGTTGACCATGAGAAAACCAATGGCTTTCCTGAAAAAAGACTTCCTCATGGAGGTCAGCTACCGCTTCTCCTTCGTGCTGCAGTTCGCCAGCATCTTTTTCTCCGTGGTGATGTTCTACTTCGTGGCCAAGCTCCTTGGAGAGGCGCCTTCTGTGCAGAAAAGCCTCAGTGAGTATGGAGGCAACTATTTTTCCTTCGTTCTGATCGGTATCGCCTTCTCAAACTTTCTTTCCGTGGGACTGGGGAGTTTCTCCACCAATATCCGCTCGGAGCAGATGATCGGCACTCTGGAGGCGATGCTGGTCACCCCCACCACGCTCTCTAATATAGTGCTCTCCTCTTCCCAGTGGAGTTTTGCCTTCACCTCGCTGAGGGTGGGCGTCTACCTTTTGATCGGCGGTTTTTTCTTTGGTGTCAGCTTTACCGGAGCCGCCGTGCTGCCGGCGTTATTGGCACTGGTATTAACCGTGGTCGCATTCTCGAGCCTGGGCATCATCTCGGCAAGCTTTATCATGATCTTCAAGCGCGGCGACCCCATCGCCTTCGCGATAACGACTTCATCGACCCTGCTGGGCGGCGTCTACTACCCGATCAGCATTCTGCCAGGCTGGCTCCAGAGCCTCTCTTATCTGTTTCCTATAACCTACTCGTTACACGCCATCCGCCTGTCGCTGTTACAGGGCGGCGGCTTCAGCGAGGTGGGTGGTGACCTGCTGGCGCTGGTAATCTTCTCCTGCATCACACTGCCGATCAGCCTGGTCTGTTTCCGCTTGGCCGTCGCTCGGGCCAAACGGGACGGCAGCCTGGCGCATTATTAAACAGGAAGATCCGGAAGACCGTTCATGGAACTCAAACCAACCCTTAAAACAGCTCCCTCCGTCAGCCAGCAACTGGTGCTTTCGCCAAGGCTCTACCAGAGCCTCAGTGTCCTGCGCCTGGGCGCCCATGACCTGCAGAAACTGATCCAGGAGGAGCTGGATAATAATCCGACACTGGAGATCCCGGAACCAGCCGACCTGGACGATGAAGCCGCGCACTCCGCGGAAAGGGAACTCTGGGAGGATTACCGGGGTGCGAACCGGGGCGAGCGCGGCCCTGGCGCCGGCAACCGCGAAGGAGCAACTGCCGGGGAGCTTGCGGCCAGTCCCGTCACCCTCACTGAACACCTGACCCTTCAGCTCGATTTGGAAAATCTTGAGGACCGCAAGCGCCGGATCGGGCTTTCCATTATTGGCAGCCTGGACGATGACGGCTATCTGCGCGAGCCTTTAGCATCGTTATCCGAAACCATAGCCCGGCCAGCTGCCGAGATCGAGGAGGTTCTGGCCATCGTGCAGCACTTCGACCCTCCGGGCGTCGCGGCACGCAACCTGGCTGAGTGCCTCGCCATTCAGCTCGAGCAAATGGATGCCGGCGAGACCACGATCCGCATCGCCCGGGATTTCCTGCCGGAGGTAGCGAGAAGTGCCCACGCTGAAATTGCCAAGGCCCTTTCAGTTTCAACCGCCAGGGTTCGGCATGCGGTGGATCTGATCCGCCACCTCTGCCCCTCACCCGGGTCGCTATTCGATACCAGCCCTCCGGCGGCGGCGATTATTCCCGATGTTTACGCCCGGCCCGACCGCAACCGCGTTCGCATTCTGGCCAACCGGGAGATCCTGCCATCCTTAAAGCTCAGCCAACTGTACAAGCAGATGGCTGAAGCCGGAAAAGGCGAGGGCACCGATCCCGAAACCATTCGTTATATCAAGGAAAAAATCCAGGAGGCTTCGCGACTGATCCGTGACATCGACCAGCGGCGCGCAACGGTGACAAAAGTGGCCCGCGCCATAGCCGAGGCGCAGCCTGAATTTTTCAGCAAAGGGCCGGAGCACCTTCGGCCTTTGGGTTTGGAAGAGATCGCCCGCCGTCTCGAGGTACACCCTTCGACGATCAGCCGCGCCGTACTGGGAAAATACATGAGCACGCCTTACGGAGTCTTTGAATTCCGCTTTTTCTTTTCCGCCGGTTATGCCACCGACCATGGGGAAGGACTCTCGGCAACGGCGGTGAAGAAACGGCTCGCCGGCCTGATTTCGGCTGAGGATTCCAGCCGCCCGCTATCCGACCAGAAGCTTGCCGGCCTGCTGGCTGAAAATGGCCTCAGCATCTCGCGCCGCACCGTAGCCAAGTATCGGGAGGCGCTGGGCGTCCCGGCGTCCTGGGAGCGCAAAAAGACCAGATGACAGAAATCAAGGCAAAACCTTGGTCACAGATCCGCGACGGAGTCCTGGTGGCGGTAGCGATCGTCGTCATCACATACTTCCATTACTACCCCCTGCATCTGGAGTTCATTTCTCATGATAACTACCACATCCTTCTTAAACGTCTTTATTACATTCCCATCCTCTTCGCCGCGTATCGCTTCGGCATCAAGGGCGGACTTCTGGCATCGTTATCTGTAACCGCCCTTTTCATCCCCCACGCGATAATGTCCATGGGCGGGCTCTTTGAAAGCGCTTCCCTGGAAAACCTGTTTGATGTCCTGCTCTACAACATGATGGCGTTGATCACCGGCGCCGTTGTCGAAGCTAAACGTCGCCAGGCACAACGATATGAGGAAGTGCTCAAGCTCAACCGGGAAATTGAGGATCGCGAGACCGATATCCGCCACATGAAGGCCTACACCGAAAGCATCCTGAGCAGCGTCAGCAGCGGCGTCATTTCCTGCGACCAGCGGGGCATAATCGTCACCGTCAACCCGGAAGCGCGCAAGATGCTCGCGCGTGACGAGGAGGATCTCGTGGCTTTTCCGCTCGCCCGGGTTTTTGCAGGACATGGGGAGCTTAACCGCGCCGCCGAACTCATACTGGCCGGGGAGCAAACACGGGCCACCCTGGAAACCGAACTCAAGTCCAGGGACCGGTCTCTGCCGGTCGCGGTGCGCGTCACACCCCACCGCAGCCGCGGCCAGACCGTGGGTATAGTAATCACCCTGGAAGACCTGACCGAGGTCAAGGATCTCACCGAGCAGCTGTTGCGCGCCGACAAGCTTTCCGGCCTCGGAGAGCTGGTGGCCGGCGTCGCCCACGAAGTACGCAACCCTCTGGGCGTCATCAAGGCCAGCGTGCAAATGCTGGAGCAGGAGATGGACCAGGGCTGCCAGGACGCGGAACTCACCCACGTAATGGCCCAGGAGATCGATCGGCTCGACTCAGTTGTGAACGCCCTGCTTGACTTCGGCAGGCCTTCTCAGTCACAGTTTGGGCCAGTGGATGCCTGCCGTGTGCTCAGCGAGGTTGTGCTACTCACCAAGCAGTTCGCCAAACAGCAGAATGTGACGGTCGTTACCGATTGCCCGGATGGACTTCCTGATATCTGGGCCGACGAGGACAGGTTGAAACAGATTTTCGTGAACCTTATTTCAAATGCCATACAGGCGATGCCCGAAGGCGGCGACCTGACAATTGTTGCCGCTGCCCGTGACGGCTACCTGCGGCTCGCTTTTACGGACACCGGCATCGGCATTGCCCCAGAGGAGAAGGACCGCATCTTCGACCCCTTCCATACAACCCGCGCCGAGGGAAGCGGACTCGGCCTCTCCATCGTGCATCGCATCGTTGACGCCCATAATGGTTTTATTACGGCGGAAAGCGAGCCGGGCAAGGGGAGCACTTTTATCGTTGGATTACCTGTCGTTCACAGGCAAACCGGCGCCGCCAAAGACACAGCTCCGTCCACAGTGAACACTTCAGAGGAAGCCGTCCTGGAACCACTCGAGGAAAACATTGATGCCCAGTAGCATCCTCATCGTCGACGACGAAAAAAACATGCGCTTCGTGATTGGCCGGGCGCTCTCGAGCGCCGGTCACGACGTACGCGAAGCCGCCTCCGGCGAAGATGTGCTCAAGGCTTTCGAAGAGGCCATCCCTGATCTGATCATTCTCGACCAGCGGATGCCGGGAATGGGTGGACTGGCCACCCTCACCGAGATCAAAAAGGAACACCCGGACCTGCCGGTTATCATGCTGACAGCCCATGGCAACGTCGAGAGCGCCGTACAGGCGATGAAGGCCGGCGCTACCGAATATCTGACCAAGCCCTTCGACGTGGCGGAACTCAAGCTCACCGTGGCCAGGGCCTTGAAGGTGGGTAACCTGGTACGCCAGGTGGACTACCTGCGCGGCGAGCTGGAACGCGACTATGACACCTCGGGCATAGTCGGTGAGAGCCAGCTGATGAAGGATGTCCTCGAGACGGTTTCACGCGTGGCCGCCTCTGACGCCAACGTAATGGTTTATGGAGAGAGCGGAACCGGCAAGGAACTGATTGCCCGGGCGCTCCACGAACAGAGCAATCGCAGCCGTAACCCCTTCATCCAGCTCAGTTGCGCGGCGCTGCCGGAGACGCTCCTGGAAAGTGAGCTCTTCGGCTACGAGAAAGGCGCCTTTACCGGCGCCGCCGACTCCAAGCCCGGCCGGTTCGAGCTGGCCGACAGCGGTACCCTTTTCCTGGATGAGATCGGCGACATCTCCCTGACGGTACAGGTCAAACTTTTACGCGTGCTGGAGCAGATGAGCTTCGAGCGGCTGGGCGGCTCCAAGACCCTCAGCGTCGACATACGTCTGATCGGCGCCACCAACCGCGACCTGCCGTCGATGGTCAAGGAGGGCGAGTTCCGCGAAGATCTCTTTTACCGGCTGAACGTTATCCCCATTACCCTGCCGCCGCTACGAGAACGGCGCGGCGATATCAAGTTGCTGGCTCAACACTTTCTCAGTCGCTTTTCCACCGACAAAGAGCTGTCAGCTGAATCACAGAAGCTTCTGGATGACTATCACTGGCCGGGAAATGTACGCGAGCTGCAGAATACTATCGAGCGGGCGACCATCCTCAGCCGCGGCAAAATCATCGGTCCCGACGACCTGCCGGCAGAAATCAGACAGGGTGTCTCCTTGTCCAGTGACGCAATACGTCTGCCAGCCGAAGGCGTAGCCCTGGAGAAAGTAGAGCGTGAGCTTATTACCCAGGCCCTGGAACGAACCGGCGGCAACCGTACCAAGGCCGCCGAGCTATTGGGAATCAGCCGCCATACACTGCTCTACCGCATCGAAAAATACGGGCTCGATCAGTGACTGATATGATGAAGACCAACCTGCGATATGTGAACAATATTTCTGGCCTGTACCCGAAACAGGTGATTGCCTTGACCCTGACTGGTGACACAGGTATTCTGAATAACAGTATTATGATGCACTTTAGTCCCATTACCGAGGAGCCGAAGATAGCCGGATGAAACGACTCGGACTCCTCTACTTGGCCGCTCAAAACCTGAGGCGCAAGCCCTTCCGGAGCTTCGTTACTATTGCCATAGTCGGGCTGGCGGCCGGTACCCTCTTCTCCGCGACCCTGCTGATCGGCAGTGTCGACCGCAGCCTGGAAGTAGGCATGGAGCGGCTCGGCGCCGACCTGCTGGTGGTACCCGAGGGCTATCAGGAGTCGGGCAGGCGGCGCTAATCACCGGCGCACCCACCAGCTTCTACATGGATGCCGGCATCCTCAACCAGGTAAAAAACATCACCGGAGTAAACCAGGCCTCGCCGCAACTCTTCATCGAGTCCATGGTCTCATCACAGTGTTGCACCGGTCACGTACAGCTGGTCGGCTATGATCCTGGCAGTGATTTTGTTATCAGCCCCTGGCTCAAGGATAACCTGCAGCGGCCCCTGAACCAGGATGAAGTCGTCATCGGCTCGCTCATCCTCGCCAACAAGGGTGAGCAGGTACATTTTTTTGGTCATAACTTCGACGTTGCCGGCGTTCTCGACGCCACCGGCATGGGCGTCGACGAAAGCGTTTTCATGAGCCTGGACACCGCCTACCTGATGGCGCAGGAGTCAGCCCAGGTAGCCGAGTCGCCGCTGGACGTGAAGCCCGGCCAGATCTCCTCGGTGCTGGTGAAAAAGACTCCAGATATCAACGTCGACCAGTTAACTCAGCGCATCAAGACCAGCGTGCCGGGGACGACGATCATCACCGCCAACGAGCTCAGCCGCTCGGTAACCGATCGCATCTCCGGCTTCAAGCGTGGCTTTATCGCGGTAGACGCTATCGTCTGGATCATGTCGCTGCTGACCATCGCCGCCATATTTTCCATGATCGTCAACGAGCGGCAGCGGGAGATCGGC
>Ga0075518_1000125_pt1 | contig 13593 bp, 12 predicted proteins | sample NGEPerA_2_FD_76970 | JGI IMG/M metagenome (GOLD analysis project Ga0075518, IMG submission 76970) | Arctic peat soil microbial communities from the Barrow Environmental Observatory site, Barrow, Alaska, USA - NGEE PermafrostAB136-A | ecosystem: Environmental > Terrestrial > Soil > Wetlands >...
GCGGACACGTACGGCGCGTGCGGACCCAGGGGAGCGAGCAGCGCGACGCTGCCCGCGCACACGAGCGGCCCGATCGTCATGGGCAGGCGTGGGCCGATCCGTGTCCCGAGCGCGCCGGCGCGCGAGGAGAGCGCGAGCAGGAGCAGGGTCACCGGCAGGGGCGCGACGCCGGCGGCCAGGGGCGAGTACCCGCAGACGACCTGGAGCGTGACGACGAGGAAGAAGAAGATGCCGGACAACGCCGCGTAGACCAGGAAGGTCGTGGCGTTCACGGCGCTGAAGGGCCGCCAGCGGAAGAGGTGGGGCGGGAGCATCGGGTACCGCGTGCGGGCCTCCACCGCGAGGAAGCCGGCGGTCGCGGCGACCCCCACGGCGAGGGGCACGACGACCGCCGGGTGGCTCAGACCGCGGGTCGGCCACGACGTGAACGCCGCGGTCAGACCGGCGAGCCCGACCGCGCCGAGGGCCGTGCCCCCGACGTCGAGGTGCGGAGCCGCGTCCGGGTCGGCCGACTCCGGGACGTGACGCAGTGCGGCGACGACGACGACGGCGAGGGGCACGTTGATCCAGAAGACCCACCGCCAGCTCGCGACCTGCACGATCCACCCGCCGAGGAACGGAGCGACGGCGCCGGCGATGCCGCCGAGCCCGGACCACGCACCGATCGCGCGGCCGCGGTCCGCGGCGCCGAACGACGACTGGATGATCGCGAGCGCGCCCGGCGTGAGCAGCGCGCCACCCACGCCCTGGAGAGCCCGCGCCGCGATGAGCGCCCGGACGTCCGGCGCGAGCCCGCACAGCAGGGACGCGAGCGCGAACCAGATGACACCGACGCGGAACACGCGGCGTCTGCCGAGCCGGTCACCGAGCGACCCTCCGAGCAGCAAGAACGCCGCGAGGGTCAGCCCGTACCCGTTGACGGTCCACTGGAGCGCCGCGGTGCCGGCGTGCAGCTCGCGGCCGATCAGCGGCAGCGCGATCGTCACGACCGTGCCGTCGATGAACGCGAGCGCGGACCCGAGCACCGTAGCGAACAGGACCCAGCGCCCCTGCGCGGTCCCGTAGGCCAGCCCGCTGTCCGTCCCGGTCATGGCGCCACCCTGCCGCGCACCGCGGCGGTCCCGCAACCAACGCCGCCGCGCCACGTCCGAGGTCGATCCGGCGCGAACAGGCGCCGCCGGCGGCCACGCGGGACGATCATGGGACCGAACGGCGGTGTCGAAGGAGATGGCAATGAACGAGACGGTGGTCGTGGGGTACGACGACTCAGCGGAGTCCGCCGCGGCGGTGCGGTGGGCGGCCGCCGAGGCCGTCCGGTTCGGGGCACCCCTGGAGGTCGTCCACGTGTGGGGGTTCGCGGGAGAGCCGCACGGCGGCGCAGGCACGTCGCGGCTCGGCGAGCAGGTGCTGGCGGCGGTCCGGGGGGTCGCCGACGCGGGCGCGGACATCGCGAGGGAGACCGCACCCGGGGTCGAGGTCAGCGCCGTCGTGCGCCACGGACCGGTGGCTGAGGTGCTCGTCGACCTCTCGCAGGACGCACTGCTTGTCGTCGTGGGTCGACGGGGGAGCGGGCGGGTCCCCGGTGGGCTGCTCGGTTCCGTCGCACACGCAGTCCTGCACCTCGCGCACTGCCCCGTCGTCGTGGTGCCGGCAGCGGACGCCGGGGCGACGCCGGGCGTGGGCTCGGACGAGGTCGTGGTCGGTTTCGACGGCTCGGCCGGCGCGTACCAGGCGCTCGACGCCGCGGCGGCGGCCGCGCGCGTCAGGGGTGGTGGGGTGCGGGTCCTGACGGCGTGGTCGCCCGCGAGCGAGACACGGTCGATGACGTACTGGGCGGTGGCCTATCCCGATGCGAGCCCGGGTGAGGTCGCCCTCGGGCGCGCGGAGCACGCGCAGGCCGAAGCCCGCGAGTGGTGGTCGACGCGGCACGCGGACGTGCCGGTCGAGTGGGAGCTTCCGGTCGGTCTGCCGATCGAGGCGCTCGTGAAGGCGTCGAGCGACGCGGGGCTCGTCGTCGTCGGCGCTCGCGGGCGTGGCGGGCTCGCGAGCCTGCTGCTCGGCTCGGTGAGCCGCGCCGTCGTGCACGGAGCGCACGGGCCCGTCGAGGTGACGCGGAGCGAACCCGCGTCGTCGTAGGCGGCGCGGCGGTCGGCTCGGTCACTCCGACCGGCGGAGCTCTCCCTCGGTGCCGCCCGCGTCGTCCCGACGACGGCGCGGGGTGAGGCGAAGGTTCGGCAGCGCGGGCGCGGGGATCCGCTCGTCGCCGTGGCCCGCGACGTGCCCGTAGCGCGCGGGCCCGTCCTCCTCCCAGTCGCGGCGCGCCTGGACGATCTCGGCGTGGCTGCGGCCGACGAAGTTCCACCACATGATGAGGTCGTCCGCGAACGGCTCACCGCCGATGAGGAGCACGCGGCCCCCGGCGGCGGTCGCGATCGACACGTTGTCCCGACCCGCGCCCAGGTACAGCAGGGGACCGGGGGTGAGGTTGGTGCCGTCGACCGTGACGATGCCCTCGAGACCCAGCACAGCGTGCTCGAACCGGGCGTCCAGCGGCAGCGTCGTCGTGGTCCCGGCGTCGACGGCGACGTCGGCACCGACCAGCGGCGTGCTCACGCGCGCGGGGGAGGTGCGCCCGCCGAGCTCGCCGACGAGCACCGTAGCCACCAGACCCTCGCCGGTGACGACGGGCAGGTCGAGGTGCTGCTCGAAGCGGGGCGCCTGGTCGGCCTCGCCGGCCGGCAGCGCGACCCACAGCTGCACACCGTGCAGCAGACGACCCGTGCCGAGCGAGATCTCGGAGTGCGAGACCCCGTGCCCCGCGGTCATGAGATCGAGCTGCCCCGGTCGGACGACGACGTCGCTCCCGAGGCTGTCGCGATGACGGATCTCGCCCGCGAGCGGCCAGGTCACGGTCTGCAAGCCGATGTGCGGGTGGGGGAGCACGCGCATGTCGACGTGCTCGGGCCCGAACGCGTCGAGGAAGCACCATGCCCCGACGAGCGGCAGGTCGCGGGTCGGCAGCGTGCGCTGCACGTGCATGGCCCGCAGGCCGCCGAGCGGGACCTCCCGGGCGTCCAGGAGGCGGTTGACCGGTCCACGCACCAGGACCGGGTGGCACAGCGTCTCGTCCGGTCGCGTGTCGAGGTTGCTCATCGGGACACTGTGGCACCCGGCCGGTGCCGGCGACAGAGGCCGCGACGACGCTGCGCCCGCCCCCCGGGGCAAGGGAGCGGGCGCAGCATCAAGCGGGTCGGGGCGGTCAGGAGACCGTGCAGCTCTTCCCGTTCAGGGCGAACGTGCTGGGCCGCGTGTTCGTCCCACTGTACGACGCGTTGAAGCCGATGTCGGCGCTCCCGCCGGCCGCGATCGAGCCGTTCCACGCGGCATGGGTGATCGTGACCGATGACCCGGACTGTGCGTAGACGCCCGACCAGCCGTTGGTGATGACCTGGCCTGACGGGAACGTGAACGTGAGCTTCCAGCTCGAGAGCGCGGACGAGCTCGCGTTGGTGATCTTGACCGAGGCTGTGAAGCCCGAACCCCAGTCGTTGGTCGCGTACTTCACCGCGCAGGCACCCGCGGGTGTCGGCGTCGCTGTTGTCGTCGGCGTAGGTGTCGGTGTGGCGATCGGGGTGGCGGTCGCAGTCGGCGTGGCCGTTGCGGTCGGTGTCGGCACCGTGCCGGTCACGTTCCCGACGACGATCCCTCGACCGTTGGTGCTGACGTACACGCGACCGTAGACGTCCGGGTCACCCGTGATGACCTCACCGGTCCACGCCCACTGGTGCTGGTCGTCGTTGATGCGGACCCACGTGGCTCCGGCGTCCTCCGACCGGAAGATGCCCCGCACCCCGTTGATCTTCGACGACGTGTAGACGACCGGGTAGGTCTTGCCCGGTGCAGCCTTGCCGAAGCCGACGTTGTCGCCCTGGTCGACCGCCGCGAGCTGGGTGAAGGTCGCACCCGAGGTCGTCGAGTGCCACAGCCCGTAGCTACCGGTCGCACTGCCGCCGGCGAGCCACACGTCGCCCTCGATGCCGGGCACCGCGCCGAACCGGACATTGCCCGACGTCGGTAACCCCGTTGCGGCCGATGCCGTGAACGAGACCCCGCCGTCGGTCGACACGAACAGCGTGCCGCCGCTGAAGGCGTAGAACTTCAGCGGGTTCACCCGGTCCGACTCGACCCGTGCGCCGGCCGGCACGCCCGTCGACGCGGTCCACGACGAGCCGTAGGTCGTCGACACGGAGACGCCAGTCCCGTCGGGGCTCCACACGATGCGACTGCCGTCGGCGGCAAGGGCCACCGTGCCCGCGCCCGTGACTCCGGACGGCTCCTGACCGGCCCACCACGACGAGCCGGAGGTCGTCGAGATCCCGATGTGAGACACGCCGGTACCGCCGGAGCCGACCCGGACCATGGTCGACGGCGACAACGCCGCGAAGTCGACCCCGTTGACGCTGCCGTGGGTCGGCTGGGTGTAGAAGCTGCTCGGCACCTTGGTGATGTCCGTGTGCACGAACCCGCCGATGTCACCGAGCCCGGACACGAGCTCGACGGATCCGGACGGAGCCGCGAGGTCCAGGACGGCGGTCTCCTCGATGCCCTGCGCTGTGACCTTGAGGTCGATCTTGCCGCCCGACGTGTCCCAGTTGAGCAGGTTGTCGGTGCCGTAGATCGTTGCGCCGGTCCCGTAGAGCGCGCGGTTGGCGTTGAACGGGTCGATCTCGAGCGACTCGGTCATCCAGCCGAGCTTGGGGCTCGGCTCGGGGTCGGCGGCGGCCTTGCCGAACGTCAGCCACGGGGCGCCCGTGATGTCGAGGTTGTACCTCAGGGTGCGGCTCGCGTAGCCGTTCCAGTCCCAGATCCTGCTCCAGGTCGCGCCGCGGTCGGTGCTGCGGAAGATGATGACGTCCGGCCACCAGGAGACCTGCGTCGTCACCATGATCGTGTCCGGGTGCTGCCGGTCGATCGTCAGGCCGCTGTACCCGAAGTAGTCGTCGGTGCTCGACGACGCGATCGGGCTGATCTGGGTCCAGACCCCGGTGGCGGTGTCGAGGCGCCACACGTCACCTTTGGCACCGTCGTACGGTCCGCCGGTGTCGGAGGTCGCGATGTACAGCTGCTTGCCGACCTTGTCGAAGACACCCTTGTGAGGGAGGTACCCGGTCGGCTGCCCCGCGACGCGCTCCCAGGTCGTGCCGCCGTCGGTCGTGCGGTAGACCGAGCTGTCCTTGTCCGCGACGCCGACGTAGATGGTCTTGGTCGCCGTGCCGGCGGATCCGGTCGTCGGGTCGAACGTGACCCACAGGACCCCCTGGTTGCCCCCGAGGGAGGCGCTGGTGGCGTCCTGCACGTAGTTGCCCACGTTGGGGAAGTTGGTGACCTTGGCCCAGGTCACGCCGTAGTCGGTGCTCCGCCACAGACCGTTGCCGCCCTCGGCCCCGAAGTACAGGATCGAGTCCTTGTTCGGGTCGATGTTGAGACGTTCGCCCTGGCCGCGCCCCGGCATGTTGCCGCCGATCTTGAACGGCAGGACCGTCCTGGCCCACGTGGCGCCCTTGTCGGCGGACCGCAGGATCGCACCGTTGTTCGGGTCCCAGTCGTTCGTGTACGTGCCTGCGGCGAGGTAGACGCGGTTGGTGTCGACCGGGTCGGTCGCGAGGCTGAGGATGCCGTTGTAGCTCCAGTCGGTCCAGCCGACCGAGTCGGTCAGCGGGATCCAGCGTTGCGTCGCGTTGTCGAGCCGGTACGCGCCGCCGATGTCCGTGCGGGCATAGACGAGGTTCTTCTCGGTCTGGTTGAAGATGATGCCGGGGACGAACCCGCCGCCGACGACCTCGACGTTTCCCCAGGTGTAGCCGGTGGAGGCGGCAGCGGCGCTGGGGGCTGTCGCGACGGACGCCGCACTGACGCCTGCCGTGACGGCCGCGACCAGGCCGATCGCGGTCAGGGGCGCTATCACTCGTAGGACACGCATCCGCTGCACTCCTTCGTGGGAACGGTGAGATGCCATCGCGGACCGGGGCATGCCGGACCGTGGCAGAGGTCGAACGTATCGAAGCGCTTCGAGGGATTCGAGGGATTCGAGGGCGCGAAACGTTTAGCCAGGGCCGTGCGGAGGCTGCCCCAGCAGCGCAGGTCGCCCCGAACGCGTGCGCCGCGTGCGTCCACGGAGTAGAACCGGTTGCATGAGTCGTGGACACGCGAACCTGACATCGGACCCGGCCGCCGAGCACCTCGCGGACCGCACCGCGTCGGACGACGAGGTGCGGTCCGCGGACGCGCGCGCCGGCGGTGACGCGTCACACGCCCCGCGCTCGCTGCTCGGCGTCGAGCTCGAACCGGACGACGAGGCGATCGCGAGCAGCGAGGAGTGGGACGACCCCGAGCGGCTCTGACGGGTTCAGTCGAGGCTGACCCCGCGAGACGTCCACTCGCGCAGGAGGGCTGCGCCGTCCACGCCCTGCAGCAGCGGGACGTCCTCAGCGAGAGTGCGGGCCTCGGCGCTCGCTGTGCCGGCCCACGGGGCGGGCGCGCCGTGGGCGAGCACCTGTTCGGCTCCCGACAGCCGACGGATGGCCACGGCGCGCACGCTCTCGGGGTGCTCCTGCACGACCTCTGCGTAGACCTGCGGGTCGCGCTGCCCGTCGTCGCCCACGAGGACCCACCGGATGCCGGGCAGCTCGGTGAGCAGGCGGCGCAGCGCCGCGCGCTTGTGCTCGGCCCCGCTGCGGAACCAGCCGGTGTTCGTCGGTCCCCAGTCCGTGAGCAGCAGCGGCCCCGTGGGGTAGCCGTGCCGGCGCAGGAACCGGCCGATGGCCGGCGCCGAGTTCCACGCGCCGGTCGAGAGGTACACGACCGGGACCTCGCCGCGCGCCAGGAGCACGCGGCGGTAGAAGTCCGCCATGCCCGGGACCGGCTCGCGGGCGTTCTCGTGCCGCACGAACGTGTTCCAGGCCGCGATGAACGGGCGGGGGAGTCGAGTGATCATCACGGTGTCGTCGATGTCGCTCACGACGCCGAAACGTGTGGCGGCGCTGATGACGATCACGGGCACCGTTGCCGTCCGACCGTCGGTCGTGACCAGCTCCACGTCGTGCCAGCCGGGGGTGAGGTCGACGTCGACGACGACGTCGAGGAAGCCGCCCCGGTCGGCGACGAGGCTGCGTGCCACCCCGTCGACCACTGCCCGGACCTCGGCGAAAGGTTGCGGGACGACGGCGAAGCTGCGCCAACCGCGCAGTGCCGTGACCGGTCGTGCCCTGCTCCCGGTCGGGTGCGCGCCGACACCCGGCAGGTCGTCGTCGCGCACACCCGGCCCCGCGAGGACGACCCGACCCAGGACCCGGGCCCAGCCCGGCGCCCCGTAGCCCACGTGCGGCTCGACGCGCGCTGTCCACCCCCGGCGCCGCAGGAACGCCGCGAGCCGCGAGTCGAACGCGTACTCGAGCCGGGCCGCGCGGTGCGGACGGCTCGACGACCCGCCCGACGTCGCGGCGGGCGGGTGCGGGCCCGTGCCCTCAGCGCGAGGAAGCACCCTTGGCCGCCGTCCCGGCTCGTCGGGCGGCCTCCTTCTCGGTCGCCGCGCCGGCGGTGCTCAGGGCGCCGCCGGCGGACTCGAGGTGCGCGCGGACGAACCAGTGGAACAGCTCGAGGGAGTGGAGATGGCCGATCAGCAGGTCGTTGGTGACGGCGTCGAGCTTCTCGACGTCGCCCGCTGCCTTCCGATGAGACTCGATGATGTTCTGGTAGACCTCGTCGAGCGCCCCGAGGTGCTCGATGGCGCTCGCCCGACCGATCGAGTAGTCGTCCCACGTGCGCTCCGCGACGAGTGCACCCGGCGTCCCGCGGGGAGCCACGCCGAGCGTGGCGATGCGCTCGGCGATCTCGTCGACCATCACGCGTACCGCATCGACCTGCGGGTCGAGCATCGTGTGGACCGCGATGAAGTGGGGACCGACGACGTTCCAGTGGATGTGCTTGAGCGTGAGCGCCAGGTCGTTGAGCGAGTTCAGACGGGTCTGCAGGACAGCGGCGACCTTCGCACCGTCCTCGAGGGTCAGCGAGGGGACGGTGTACTGGGGCAGCTCGGTGCGGCGGGCCATGTCGGTGCCTCCTATAGTCGGTCGGACGACGCGGGATCGGCGTCGTCGCGACCCACGCTGCCGCACGTCGCATCGCCTCGCATCCGGAGCCGCCGGTTCGCCACAGGTCAGCGCAGTGGGTCACCGGTGTCGTCGAGCCGGCGCAGCACCTCGTCCGGGGACAGCTGCTCGAGCCCGGGTCCGAGCTCGTCCCAGTCGCGGGGCGCCGCGACGGCCGGGCGCTCGCGGCCACGCAGCGAGTACGGCGTGATGGTCGTCTTGGCCGGGTGGTTCTGCGACCAGTCGAGCAGCACCTTGCCCTCGCGCAGCTCCTTGCGCTGCAGCGCGACGAGGACGTCGGGGTGGCGATCGGCGAGCTCGTACGCGAGCGCGCGGGCGTAGGCGCGGACCTCCATGGCCGTGCTCGTGCCGGGCAGGGGTGCATACAGCTGCAGCCCCTTGCTGCCCGACGTCACCGGCACGGTCGTGAGCCCGTCCTCGCGCAGCCGGTCGGCGACGAGATGCGCGGCGCTCGCGCACTCGGCCAACCCGGCCGGTGCGCCGGGGTCGAGGTCGATCACGAGCCGGTCCGGGTTGTGGGCGTGGCCGTCGCGATCGACGCGCCACTGCGGCGTGTGGAGCTCGAGAGCGCCCTGGTTCGCGGCCCACACGAGGGAGGGCAGGTCGTCCAGGAAAGGGAAGGTGACGTTCTTGCCCTCGTCGGGTGCACCGGGCGCCGCGGGCATCGTCATCCGACGCACCCAGTCGGGGGCCCCGGCGGGCGTGTTCTTCTCGAAGAACCGCTCGCCACCGACGCCCTCGGGGAACCGGATCCGGGTCACGGGGCGGTCGCGGAGCTGGTGCAGGAGCGCGGTGGAGACGCGCGTGACGTAGTCGATGACCTCGGCCTTCGTCATCCCGTCCGACGGGTACATGACGCGTTCGAGATGGCTGAGGCGCACCTGGCGGTCACCGATCGTCACGAGCTCGGCGTCGTCCTTCGGGTTCATGCGTCCTCCTGGTCATGCGCCGGCCCGAGACGTGGTCGTGACAGCTCCCGGTGGCGGGCGTGCGGTCACCGGTCCATCCTGCCCAGAGAGTCCCGATTCGTCGCGCGATCGGCGGGGTGCCCGCGAGGAGGTGGTCGTCGGCGGCGGAGCCGAGCGGCGGCGGCGGAGCTGCCGGTCTCGACGTCCCGGCGGCGTCCTCAACCAGGGAGTCCGCGCTCGGGTCGCTGCGCCGGGTGGCGTTCCTGCTCGAGCGTGCGCAGGCCGACGAGCACCGCAGCGCGGCGTTCCGTGGCGCGGCCCGCGTGGTCGAGACTCTGCCGGCGGGTGAGCTGACGGCTCGCGTGGCAGCGCAGAGCCTGACCGCCGTGCCGTGCTCGGCGGTCGAGATCAACTCGCGCCCGGACCGGCTCGACCCCCCGCACGCCCTGCTCGAGGTGGTGATCGCGGCCGGCTGCGTCTTCGCCATCGACTCGGACGCGCACGCGCCAGGTCAGCTCGACTGGCAGGCCTCCGGGTGCGCACGAGCCGCCGCGCACGGCCTGTCGGCTGACTTCGTGGTCGACGCGTGGCCGGTCGAGCAGCTGCTCAGCTGGACGCGCAAAGGGCTGACATGACCGCAATTGCGCGTGGCGATGCGTAGACACGGCCCTTCGGAGGTTAGTGTCATCCGCGACGGACCGGGGTACACGGGCGCAGCAAGAGTGCACCCGGGCCAGGGGCGCAGTCCGTCACCCGTCCGGGCCGGTCGTCCGGGCACGTTCGTACCGACCAACTAGGAGCACATCCCGTGAGCGTGAACCGCACCGAGCTCGTCCAGGCCATCGCTGCCAAGGCGGGCCTGACCAACACCGCCGCTGACGCGGCTCTGAAGGCCTTCCAGGAGGTTCTGGTCGAGCAGCTCTCCGCAGGCGAGAGCGTCACCATCCCCGGCCTGCTCGCGATCTCGCGCGCCGAGCGGTCCGCCCGCACCGGCATCAACCCGCAGACCGGTGAGAAGCTGGAGATCCCCGCGGGCTTCCGCGTCAAGCTCTCCGCGGGCAGCGCGCTCAAGCGCGCCGTCGCCGCCAAGTAGGACGCCGGCGCCGGCAGGTCCGGCGCCACGACGCACGACGACCTCGGGCCCGGCCGCACTCCGGCCGGGCCCGAGGTCGTGAGGCACCCGTCGCACCTCGGCCACCGAGGAGAGGAGCCCGGCATGACAACGGCCCCACGCCCGACCCGCCAGCGCGCGGAGGTCATCGCCCTGCTCGACGGCCTCGACGAGTTCAGGAGCGCGCAGCAGCTGCACGAGCTCCTGCGGTCGCGCGGGTCCACGATCGGCCTGGCGACGGTGTACCGCGCCGTCCAGCTCCTCAGCGAGAGCGGCGAGGTCGACGTGCTGCACACCGAGGACGGCGAGGCCGTCTACCGGAGGTGCGAACGGCGAAGCCACCACCACCACCTGGTCTGCCGGCACTGCGGGCGCACGGTCGAGATCGACGGGCCCGGCGCTGAGTCCTGGGCCACCCAGGTCGCCTCGGCGCACGACTTCTCCGATGTCGAGCACACGATCGAGCTGGTCGGGACCTGCGCCCTGTGCCGAGCGGCCCGCGCCGACCGCGACTGACCACCCCCGGGCCGCGAGTCCTGCCCGGAGCTGCGGCCGGGTGGGAGAGACTGGTCGCCGTGAACCGACTGCACGACCCCCACCGACGCCATTTCGCCTCCGACAACTACGCAGGCGTGCACCCCGAGGTCCTGGCTGCTCTCGCCGAGGCGAACGGCGGCCACGAGAGGGCCTACGGCTACGACGCGTACACCACGCGGTTGCAGGAGGTCCTCGCCGGCCATTTCGGCGCGGACGCCCGTGCCTACCCCGTGCTCAACGGCACGGGGGCGAACGTCCTCTCGCTGCAGGCGCTGCTGCCCCGCTGGGGAGCCGTGGTGTGCGCCGAGACCGCGCACATCAACACCGACGAGAACGGTGCGCCCGAGCGTGTCGGCGGCCTCAAGCTGCTGACCGTCCCCACCCCGGATGGCAAGCTCACCCCGGAGCTCGTCGACCGCCAGGCCTGGGGCTGGGGCGACGAGCACCGCGCTCAGCCCGGGGTCGTGTCGATCACGCAGACGACCGAGCTGGGGACCGCGTACACGCTCCAGGAGATCCGCGCGCTCGCCGACCACGCACACGGCCTCGGGATGACGCTGCACATGGACGGGGCACGGATCGCGAACGCCGCGGCATACACGGAGGCACCGTTGCGCGCCTTGACCACCGACGCAGGGGTAGACGTACTGTCGCTCGGGGGGACCAAGAACGGGGTCATGTTCGGGGAGGCGGTCGTGGTCCTGCGGCCCGACATCGCACCCGGGCTGGAGTACCTCCGCAAGCTCGACATGCAGCTCGCGTCGAAGATGCGGTTCGTCTCGGCGCAGTTCCTCGCGCTGTTCGACGGCGACCTGTGGCTCCGTTCCGCACAGCACGCCAACGCGATGGCCGTCCGACTGCGGGCGGGCGTCGAGCGCATCGAGGGCGTGCGTGTCACCCAGCCGACCCAGTCGAACGCGGTGTTCGCTGCGCTCGCCCCCGCCGCGGCCGACCGGTTGCGCGAGTCCTACCAGTTCTACGACTGGATCCAGGGCGAGGTCCGGTGGATGTGCGCCTTCGACACGGCTCCGGCCGACGTCGACGGGTTCATCGCCGCGTTGACAGCAGCGGTCGCGACGGTCTGACGGCAGTCCGCCCACCGATCGCACAGAACTGCGGGTGCGGGGGGCGATCCGCCCGCCTCCCGCACCCGGTCCGGAGTCCGCCGGGCGTGCGGCGGTGACCACGGTGGCCCTCCTCGGCGGGAGGGGCCACCGTGGCGTCGGTGCCGCGCCGTCTCAGCTGACGGTGCAGGTCGTGCCGTTGAGCGTGAATGCGGTCGGGTTCGTGTTCGTCCCGGTGTGCGAGCCGTTGAAACCGGTGTCCACGCTGGCGCCGGCGGCGAGGTTGCCGTTCCACGCCTCGTTCGACGCGGTCACGTCCGCGCCCGACTGAGACCACTTGGCGCTCCACCCCTGCGTCACGACCTGGCCGTTGGCGAAGGAGAACTTCAGGCTCCAGCTGGTCAGCGCGCTCGCACTCGAGTTCGTGACCTTGATGGAGCCCGTGAAGGCGGTGTTCCAGCTGCTGGCCGTGTACTTCACGGCGCAACCACCGGTGCCGTTCGTGGCGGTCGGAGTGGGTGTGGGCGTCGGCGTCGAGGTGCTCGTCGTGGTGACCGAGACCGCGCTCGACGCGTTGGAGACGTTGCCGGCTGCGTCCTTGGCCTTGACCGTGAACGAGTACGTCGTCGCGGCGGTGAGGCCGGTCGCGGTGTAGCTCGTGGTGGTCGACGACCCGACGAGGGTCGTGCCGCGGTAGATGTCGTAGCCGGTCACGCCGACGGCGTCGGTCGAGGCGGTCCACGACAGCGCGACCGAGGTCGCCGTGGGGGTTCCGGCGGCCAGGGCCGTCGGGGCGGTCGGTGCCGTGGTGTCGGTCGGCGGCGGCGTCGTGCCGGCGGTGATCACCGGGTACGCGTTCGTGACGAGCTCAGCGAACTGCGACTCGAACCAGGCGCCGGCGAGCGGAGCGTTGGGGGAGGCGCCGGTGAGATGGTTGGCGAGCTTGGGCGACACGAACGTCGGGTCGCACATGCGGTCGAAGCCCTTGCCCTGGTCGTTCGCGATGTCGGTCGAGGCGCCGTCGGACTCACCCGGGGGCTTGATCCACACGTACGCGTCGAGGTACGAGCTCGCGTAGCCGGTCGGGGACGCCTTCGGGCGTTCGCCGATGCCCGCGCCGAGCGGGTTGCACCATGCGCCGCGGTGGACGCGCTTGTCGACGCGGGACTGGTCGACGTAGGTGTTGACGTCGGTGCTCGTGGAGACGGCGGTCGGGCGAGCGGTGCCGCCCCAGCCGTTGCGCGAGGTGTCGATCAGCATGCCGGTGGTCGCCGGGAAGCCGGCGGCCACGAGCAGCGTGTGCAGGTGCGCCGTCCAGTGGACCTCGCCGAAGTCGAAGTTCCACTCGTAGAACTTGCTCGACCGGATCGGGGTGCCGTTGATCGAGAGCGACGAGTCCGTCAGGAAGGGCTCGACGAGCGGTGTCGTGTTCGCCGTGTCGGTCACGAAGCCGTCGATCGACGCGAATCCCGCTTGCGTCGACTTCGCCACGTCGGCGAAGAGCGTCGCAGCCGGCCCGGCGTTGGTGTCCCAGCCGAGCCATCCGGAGTGCGCAGCATCGACGTAGGTGTAGACGTTCGGGATGGCGTGGAGCTTGTCGAGCGCGTACGCCACCCCTGACTTGTAGTACGGCGCCGCGATCTTGGCCGACTCGAAGTACCAGGACCTGCGGATCTCGACGGTGGTCGAGCCCGACTCCCTGCCCAATCTCGTGACGAACATCAGCGAAACCGCGTGCTCGACCTCGGCGCCGTACTACAAGGCAGGGGTGGCGTACGCGCTCGACAAGCTCCACGCGATCCCGA
>Ga0075518_1000127_pt1 | contig 13437 bp, 14 predicted proteins | sample NGEPerA_2_FD_76970 | JGI IMG/M metagenome (GOLD analysis project Ga0075518, IMG submission 76970) | Arctic peat soil microbial communities from the Barrow Environmental Observatory site, Barrow, Alaska, USA - NGEE PermafrostAB136-A | ecosystem: Environmental > Terrestrial > Soil > Wetlands >...
ACTTTTGTGCTATTTATCTCTTCTAGCAGGTATAAACTGGAGCCAGTATTATTGTCGCATTGCATCATGATACCTTCAGGGTTTAAGTTTTTAAATATTGTAAAAGTGCGAAATGGAAAAGGTCGCGCCGATGGACAATGAAGTTCTAAACGCGCAAAGCAACCACTGGGAAAAAACATTCCAGAACAAGCCCGACATGTTCGGGACTGAGCCCAGCCACGCCGCTGTTCAGGCTGTAGACCTGTTTAAAAAAGAAGGAAGGAATAAGATTCTGGAGCTGGGTAGCGGTCAAGGGCGCGACACCATCTTCTTGGCTCAGCAGGGTCTCCAGATCTATGCGCTTGATTATTGTGAGACCGGCATTAATCCCATGAGCCAAAAAGTTGAAGACCTCGGACTATCCGAATCCATCACAACGGTATGCCACGATGTAAGAAAGCCGCTTCCTTTTGAGGATGAAGTCTTCGATGGCTGTTACTCGCATATGTTGTTCTGCATGGCGCTAACAACGGCGGAGCTCGAATATCTGTCAGGCGAAATCAGAAGAGTCCTGAAATCAGGGGGCCTGAATATTTACACCGCTAGGAACACAAATGACGCCCATTACGGAACCGGCATACATAGAGGGGAAGCTATGTACGAAGTTGGTGGTTTCATCGTCCATTTTTTCAGCCGGGAGCAAGTCGAGCATTTGGCGGAAGGGTATGAGATCGTCGAAGTGGAAGAATTTGAAGAAGGCGCGTTGCCGAAGAAGCTCTTTAAGGTGGTGCTGAGAAAGCCATGAATGAGACAACACTGAAAGATTTAATGAGCACGGCTCTGGTCCTGGGAGCTGAGCGGGCACAGATAATCGATACCAGTTCTGTAGTTGTAGAGGACTGGGTTATCTGGAAATGCCGGTACGGGTGCCCTCTGTATGACAAAGACTCACTTCATCCGCCATGCGCCCCTGGCCCGGAAAGCACGAAAAAGGTGCTGGGAGAATACTCCCAAGCCATCCTGCTAAATGGTTCAAAGGGAAAAAAGTTAAGCGAGGTTGCCTTAAAGCTTGAGGGCAAAGCGTACCAGGCAGGTTATTACAAGGCGTTTGCCATGATTGCGCTACCTACGGCGTCCGATGTTTTACCGGAGTCGGAAAACGCGGCCGAGGAGGCAACCTGACCATCCGGGAAAGAGGCTCAGGATGAGCCTCAGGAGCCGGCGAAAGAAAAGCGGCGCATTATGAGGCCGTTGATGGAGGCATGCGGAATCGATGTCTTTAAGACTGCCAGGGCCAACGGCTTTCAGATCGATACGAAGAAAGAGACCTTCGGAAGATGGAATTATTTTGCGCTAGTCCTTGTTGAATAGCTAAGTACCAAAACATTTACGAGAACACATCATTCAGGGTCTTCCATTTTGTAGGAAACAGGAGAGAACGCTGTGAAGATTAGTTGTTATTTATCATAAGGATGCAGTTCCGAGGGCGAGCTGAAGGCAAATATTTCCGGAGCATTGGAGGCTGAACAGATTGAAGCTGAAGTCAGTGTTCAGAGGATCGATGATGCCAGAGCATTAGAGTTGAAGCTAAACGGGTCGCCATCTGTATTTATCGATGGGAAAGAGCTTCAGCCACAAAACGTTGTCGGATTTGGTTGAAGACTTTACAAAGTCGAGTCCGGGGGACTAGTAAATGTACCTTCAATTGATATGTTGCGAACAGCAATCAGAGAGCGGAAAGCTCTATGAATTAAATTCCGTCAATACCAGGGGTGCGGAGTAGGTTTATAGGGTATTTAGCGGGTTTACGCAACAAAATTCTTTACCGCCTTTTCAAGTTGATTTAAAATAGAGAGGTTCGAATAGCATCCCGTAAGGTCCACCAACTTTTGACCCCTCACAAATGGCTTTGTTAAGCCATTATTTTATTGGTATATCGATGAGACCAGAGGGGATTCGAACTTCTTTTGCATACGGCCTTGATATAACAAAAACAGTATAGTATAAATATGATATGTGGGAAGTATATGAGCACCGGCGGGCCGATAAATCTCTTAAAAAAGCGCCAGGGGAAGTCTTAAAGCGCTATGAGAAATGGAAAGACATCGTCATGGTCTCCGGTCCTTCCGGACTACGTAAGATCAAAGGTTTTCACGATGAGAGCCTAAGGGGAGAATGGAGAGGCCATAGATCTTCAAGGCTGGGTCTGGGCTTCAGAATTATTTACCGTATAAAGGCACAGCAAGTCTTGGTCGAAGTTGTCGATTTGACAGCGCACGATTACCGGAGGAAAAAATGAAGGATTATCAGAAAGCAAAAAAGAGAATAGAGGTTTCGGTGGGAGAATCCGTGAGGATAATTCGAGAGCTTCAGGGCTTTAGTCAGAACCGGCTTTCCGAACTGACTGGAATTCCTCAGTCGACCCTCTCTGCCATAGAGAACGATAGAGTGAAGCTAGGGGTGGAGAGGGCAAAAGTTATCGCTCGCGCCCTGAATTGCCATCCCGCCGTTCTGGTGTTTCCAGGCTGGGACGTTGAAGAAGAAGCTGCGGCATAACCGAAGACGAGGACAATATTCCGATTAAGGATAATAATGCTAAGCAACTGCAAATCAGGATTGCTCAAGAGGCAAAAATATTTCTAATTACAATGGGAGATTATGTAGTAGGCGTATCAGTTTCACTTGGCGGGCTAGATCTGCGATTGATAATAGCTGGCGATCCGAGCGCATGGCTACAAAAAAAGGAATTTGCTTACAGACCAAAATATATTAATTTTTACCAAGGTAATGAGGTTTACTCAATTGCCACTGCGTGGATGGCGGGAAAAGATGAAGCTATTTGGATATCTCGCGGTGACCCCATTGCCCCATTACCTGAAAACTAGTCTTTGTCTATGTAAGAAGAATGGAAAAAGGGTTTTTATTTTTCGAGCTTTCACCGCACGGGCAACAACTACAACTCTACGGGGACCGGGTCGGGCTTAGACGACTATCAGTAATCCTAGAGCGTCTTGCTGCAAACGATGAATCTGAACACGAACAGCTAATAACAGCAGAGTGGGGTGGTGATGACCTGTCTGGAGAAGTGCAAGGTGTTGAACAAGGCGATCGGTTAATTAACCAGTTCACCATTCATTGCTGGGTTCAAAAGTCATGAAGATGAATGGTATTTACGAGCAAAAAGTGATTCATAGAAACACTTCCACCATAAATTCATTTCGTATTAATTAATCTTGTAAAAAGGGTTACCGACAAGTACAATATAGTACATAATAGTCAGAAGATGCAATTTGGCTATTTTGGGTATAATGACTATAGTTGGAAGGATCGCCATGAACGTTATCTCTGCAACAGCTGCAAAAAAGGACATATCCGGCACATTAAGCTTGGCTGAGTACGGGAAGGAACGGGTAGTTATCACACGCCAGGGCAAAGAGGTAGCGGCAATCGTACCAATGGAAGATGTAAAGCTACTGGAAGAGTTAGAGGATCAGCTAGACCTGAGAGAAGCACTGGAAGCCCTCAAAGAAGCAGACAAGAAGGGAACCAAGTCCTGGAATGCTCTTAAGGAAGAGCTTGGCTTCTAACAAGTGAAGTATCGCGTCGAATTTTCCCCCGCTGCCGAACGTGAACTAAGAAAATTAACCTCGAAGCTAGGCAAACGTGACAAAAAACGGCTGGCCGAATGCATTGAAAGTTTAGCGGACGATCCTTATTCGGAAGGTTCCAAGAAACTGATAGGCGCTGAGATTTACCGGATAAGAAGCGGTGATTATCGGATTGCCTATACTGTAAGAGCCGGGAAATTGCTCGTGCTGGTTTTGAAGGTGGGCAACAGAAAAGAATTTTACGACCGGATCAAGGATGTAGAAAAACGGGCCAAGGCTTTATTTGAAGAAGACTAAAGCACAATCTTTACCGCCTTTTCAAGCTGATCCAGGGCTGAATAGTTCGAATAGCATCCCACAACCTCCACCAAATTTTGACGCTTTAAAAATGCCTTCGTTGAGGCATTTTTTTGTTCTTAAATCGATGAGAGTACAGGGGAGTCGAACCTTTTTGAACATCAAAGCTGTTGATTAAACACTTGTGCAGGCAAGTATGCCCGCAGGCACAAACAGTCAGCCCCTTGCTTATATCCGTGTATCCGGATAATATGCTGTATATGAAGCAGACCGCTCAATCATTTAAGGCGCTTGTTGATGAAACCCGGTTGCGCATTCTGGTGCTTTTAACCGAGGGAGAGCTGTGCGTCTGCGACATGGTGGCGGTTCTTGAGTTGCCGCAGTCCACGGTGTCCCGGCACCTTTCCTATCTCAAAAACGCAGGTTGGGTGACCGACCGGCGGCAGGGCCTCTGGGTACACTACCAGCTAAACAAAGCCGGCAGCCCTTTTCAGGGATCTTTGCTGAGTTACCTTCCCCGGCAATTGGCCGGGCTGTCACAGGCCGGGGAAGACCTGGATAAACTAAAACGACACCTTCAAACCAGAACCAAAAGCGCATGCGCCGGAAACTGAAACAACAAAAGGAGAAACAACATGCCTAAAATCGAAATCTTTGATCCTCCCCAGTGCTGCTCCACCGGCGTCTGTGGACCGAAAGTAGACAAGAAGCTGGTGCGATTCGCCGCCGATCTGGACTGGCTGGCAAAAAACGGCGCCGTGGTCGAGCGTTTCAATCTGGCCCAGCAGCCCGATGCATTCATGGGAAGCGACGCGGTGCGGGAGAAGCTGGTAATCGAGGGCAACGGTTGTCTGCCGCTGGTCGTTGTGGACGGAGAGATTGTTTCGTCTGGGCGTTACCCCGACCGTGGCGAGCTGGCAGGTCTGGCGCAGGTCGGTATGGAGAACGGGGAAGAGGCCGTCAACCAGACAGCAGCTTCCCAACCGTGTTGTCCACCAACTATCGAGAATGAGGCTGGTTGTGGGTGCGCCCCATCCGACCCGTCGAGTTCCGGGAAGGGCTGCTGCTGAATCTTCTGGAAAAACTGCCGTCAGCGCCCACGCGAATCATGTTCTTCACGGGCAAGGGTGGGGTCGGCAAGACCTCGTTATCCTGCGCCACCGCCGTTGCTCTGGCGGATCAGGGGAAAAAGACGCTGCTGGTCTGCACGGATCCCGCTTCTAATCTGAACGCGGTTCTGGGGACGCCGATCGGCTCGACGATAACTCCGGTGCGGGATATCGATAACCTCTCAGCGATCAATATCGATCCGGAAGAAGCGGCCCGGCACTATCGCGAACGGGTGGTCGGGCCCTATGCCGGCGTATTGCCGGAGGCATCGGTGGCCGCTATCGAAGAGCAGCTCTCCGGAGCCTGTACTACCGATATCGCCGCTTTCGACGAGTTTGTCAGCCTCCTGGGCGACGATGAAGCCACCGGCCGTCATGATCATGTTATTTTCGATACGGCCCCCACCGGCCATACCCTCAGGCTGATGAAGCTGCCGGCAGCCTGGTCCCATTTCATCGACACCAGCTCCACCGGCACCTCTTGTCTGGGCCCGTTGTCCGGTCTTCAGGCACAACACGCTCTTTATCAGGAGGCCATGCGCAGGCTCGCGGACGCTTCCCTCACCACCCTGGTTCTGGTCAGCACCCCGCGGCACGCCGCCCTGGTGGAGGCGGAGCGCAGTAGCCTGGAGCTTGCCGGGCAGGATATAAAAAACCAGATCCTGATAATAAACGGCGTCTTCATGATCTCGGACGTGAGTGATCCGATCGCCGTGGCTATGTGGGAGGAAAACAGCGAAGCACTCGCGGATATGCCGGCGGCGCTTCGAGCGTTGCCAAAAACTGAGTTGCCTCTGCAGGCGGAGCCTCTGCTCGGCATTGCGGACTTGCGCCTGTTCGGCGACAGCCAGGGTGATAGCCAGGGCGGCAGCCAGAGCGACAGCCAGGGCGACAGCGCCGGCGCCAGCGTGGACATCGCTGGCGGTGTACTAAATGATTCAGCTGACAGGGCTGGACCGGAGCCAGGTGAAGCGCCGGCCACGCAGGCGGATATTGATCTGCTGGACGATCTGCTAGAGACGGATGGACTGGAAGCTGTAGTGGAAAGCCTCGCAGCCCGTGGTAAAGGCGTGGTCATGACCATGGGCAAGGGGGGAGTCGGCAAAACAACCCTGGCCACCGCGCTGGCCGTCGCGCTATCCCGGCGTGGCTTTCCGGTTCACCTGACGACGACGGATCCGGCCGCCCATATTGATCAGACTCTGGCCCACAGGGAAGAGAACCTGAAAGTAAGCGTCATCGATCCGGAAGTCGAGACCAGGCGCTACCAGGCAGAGGTGATGGCCGATCAGGCTGGTGGCCTGGACGAGGAGGGCAGGAAGCTGCTGGCAGAGGATTTGCGTTCCCCCTGCACTGAAGAGATCGCCGTTTTCCAGGCTTTCGCCCGCAAGGTGGACCAGGCGCGCGAGGGCTTCGTAGTGATGGACACGGCGCCGACCGGCCACACCCTGCTGCTGCTGGACGCCACCGAGGCCTATCACCGTGAGGTGTCCCGCACAAAAAGCGACCTGCCCGAGGCGGTTACCAGCCTGCTGCCACGCCTGCGGGATCCCGGTTTTACAGCAGTGTTCATCGTCACCTTGCCCGAGGCGACACCGGTTCAGGAAGCCGCCGGCCTCCAGGACGACCTGAGGCGCGCCGGCATCCAGCCAGCCGGCTGGATAATCAACCGGAGCCTTGTTCCCCTGACTGTGACCGACCCACTACTCACCGCCAGGCGGGCAGCGGAGCTGCCCTACATCAACAAGGTTAGACGGGAGCTTTCGGAATTCGCGGCGCTGACAGCCTGGCAAAAACAATCCAGCAGGATCGTCATTTCCAATCCAGCCGCCGCCGGTCCATAATCATCATAGATGTCAATTAGCGGAAAAATAGTTGAAAGACTCATGCGGAAATACTCCGACCAGTGCACCGAGGTGGCGTTGCGATACCTGCCGGTGGTGCACATCCTCAGACAGGCTGGAGTTGGGAAGGTGCTGGAAGTCGGTTCCGGCAGCCTCGGCCTGACGCCTTATTCGGGAGATTTTTCGCTCACCGGTCTGGATCAGTCCTTCGAGCAGGATAATCCTGGCATGAAACAGGTCATCGGCTCGGCGCTGACGTTGCCATTTGAAGACCGCAGTTTCGATGCCGTGATCTCAGTTGATTCACTGGAACACATACCTCCCGGGGAAAGGGAGGCGGCGGTCACGGAGCTAATACGCACAGCTTATGGCCTTGCGGTCATCGCCGTCCCGACCGGAACGGCCGCCGAAGCCCAGGACCGCTTCCTTTCCGAAAGATACCGCCAGGTGCGCGGCGAGGACTATCCGTTCTTCCAGGACCATCTGACAAACGGCCTGCCCGGCGCGGACGCGCTTGAGCAGATGGTAACCCGCTGTCTTACAAGGCTCGGCCGCAGCGGCACGCTTACGTTACATAAAAATTCCAATCTGCGCCTCCGCGCCTTCCTGATGAAAGGCTGGATCAGCAACAACAGGTTCTATCACAACCTCGCCGTTCTCGGCCTGATGCCTTTCTCGGGCATTCTCAGCCGATTGAATTACGGTGGCTGCTACCGGACCATAGCCGTTATAGACCTGTCCGGTTAGTAACAAATGTGACTAAAACGGTTGAGTATTAGTAGCTTTTCACCTACAATATTTATGTTCGTCAAGACAACTGAATGATTCCGCCGTTAGGCTGTACCTTGGCAAACGGTGGCCTCCCGAGTCAACTCCTTTCGCTGTTCTGCTCCTTCTGATCCCGTGCTCGAAGGCTTTCTGCCTGTCTGTGCGTGTTTAGATTCGGGGAAAAGTCGTGGTCATGTCCGGCATAGTGACATAAGACGGCAAAGGGAAATTGAAGGAATATGGTCATTCAGCGGAGAAAAGATGGCGCGGCGCCCCAGGGAGCGCTATTTTTATGTGCGGCTACTGGCCGCTGGCACTGTCAAACGAACAGAGGAGTTGCAGCACCTTGTCACCGGGCAGGCGGCAGAAACCGGATTTAAAGCGCCTGCCAGTAATGGAAGCTATTCAGAGGCCCCAGAAGGCCGGAAGGGATGCATGCGTTATGTTGCAATGGTTGTCACGGTTGGATTGCTGGTCGTAGGTGTAGGCGTTTACACCGCACAGGCGGCAGAGGGAAAGGCGGCGCGCGACGGCCGCCTGATCGAGTTGCCAGGTCGGGAAAGCGCGATTTCAGCGAGTTTTCCACTCTGGCAGAACAAGGTAGAACAGGCCCGCATCGCCTATGTGGCGCTGCAGGAACAGGAAAGACTGAAGCAGGAACAGGAAAGGAAGCGGGCTGAAGCGGTGGCAAGCTTCGGTGAGTGGGGACCCTATCTGGTTGAGGCGGCTGAGCAGTACGGGCAGGACCCGGCGGCGCTCTACCGGACGATGATCTGTGAAAGTGGGGGAGATTCGAATGCCGACAACGGTGTCTGCAAGGGGCTCTTCCAGTTCAATCCCGGCACCTGGTCGGGCACGCCCTTCGGCGGCCAGAGCATCTACGACGGACCCGCCCAGATAAAGGCGGCCGCCTGGATGTGGTCACAGGGAAGAAAAGGGGAATGGACCTGCAGCTAAGCTTCGGCTGAACCGGCCACTCCCGTTCTATGCATGAGCCCGGCGGTACATGTCCCGGAAGTCGTCCAGCAGGAAGAAGATGGCCATCAGCAGCGTTGCCATGGCCGCCGTCAGGTAACCGCCACCGCTGATTCCCCAGAGGCCGCCATCAGTCCATAATTTCACCGGGATGGCTATCATCCCCTCGATCATTGCCATGAAGGCGAGAATTCTCGCCATGCCTGTTCTCATCGGTCCTCCAGTCGGTTTTACTGTCCGGTGTGACGCCCGTGGGGGCAACGTCCCGAGGATGAGCTTCGCCGCTGCTGCCGCCGCTCCTGCAAAAAACGTTTCTGCTGGTATAATGTTCGCGGCCCATGGACAAGTACACTCCAGCAGATATCGAAAAAAAGTGGCAGCAGGTCTGGGAGGAAGAGTGCACCTTCGAGGCGCCTGACCCGGAGGAGCCTGCGTATGCCGACCGCTCCGGCAAGAGTTATGTCCTGGAGATGCTTCCCTACCCCTCCGGCACCCTCCATATGGGCCACGTCAAGAACTACACCATGGGCGATGTCATCGCCCGTTTTCGCGCTCGTAACGGCAGTATCACCTTTCATCCCATGGGATACGACGCCTTCGGCCTCAATACCGAGAACGTGGCCATCAAGACCGGTATCCACCCGGCGGAACTGACGAAGATCAACACCGGCAACATCAACCGCCAGCTGCATCGCCTGGGAGTCTCCATCGACTGGAGTCGCGAGCTGGCCACCTGCGATCCGGAATACTACCGCTGGACGCAGTATTTCTTCCTCAAATTTTTCGAGCGTGGCCTGGCCTACAAAAAAGAGGCTCCGGTCAACTGGTGCCCTTCCTGCCAGACTGTGCTCGCCAACGAACAGGTGGTCCAGGGCGGCTGCGAGCGCTGTTCGACCCCGGTGGAACAAACCAGCCTGGCCCAGTGGTTCTTCAAGATCACCGATTACGCCGAGCGGCTGCTCAAGGATTTTGATCAGCTGCAGTCCTGGCCGGAGCGGGTCATCACCATGCAGCGCAACTGGATCGGCCGCAGCGAGGGCGCCGAGGTCATCTTCCGGGTCGAGGAGCTCGACCTGGACATCCCGGTCTTCACCACCAGGCCCGACACGCTTTTCGGGGCCACTTTCTTTCTGCTGGCGCCGGAGCACGAGCTGGTGGGCCGGATAACCGAAGGCATGGCCGAGGCTGACGCTGTTACAAAATACGCGAACGAGGCGCGGCAGAAACCCCTGATCGACCGCGCCGCGGCCGACCGCGAGAAGACCGGCGTCTTCACCGGACGCTATGCCGTTAACCCGGTAAACGGCGAGAAGATCCCCATCTGGGTCAGCGATTATGTGCTCATGGAATACGGCACCGGCGCCATCATGGCGGTGCCAGCCCACGACCAGCGCGATTTCGAGTTCGCCCGCAAGTACGGCATCGAGGTACGCGTGGTGGTATCAGGCGATGTCTCAGGTGATGATGCCAGCGATGCCGCAGGTATTGATTCCGGCCCCGCGGTGGACACTGACGCCGGCTCATCAGCGGGCAAGGATTCCGGCTTCCCGGCAAGCGCCGGGCCCGGCTTTGAGGTGGGCGCCGATTCCGGCCCCGGGCTGGAATCGGCCTTCGAGCAGGAAGGAACTCTGGTCAACTCCGGCCGCTTCGACGGCGTGAATAATCGCGAGGCCGGCGCCGCCATCACGGCCGGGCTGGAGTCTGAAGGGAAGGGCAAAACCGCCATCAGCTACCGTCTGCGCGACTGGCTGGTCAGCCGCCAGCGCTACTGGGGGACGCCGATCCCCATCATCTACTGCGACAAGTGCGGCACCGTTCCCGTGCCCGAAAAGGACCTGCCGGTGCTGCTCCCCGATGTCGAGGATTACGCACCCAAGGGCAAGTCGCCCATCGCCGCCAACCAGGAATTCGTCAACACCAGTTGCCCGGAATGCGGCGGCCCCGCCACCCGCGAGACCGACACGATGGACACCTTCGTCGATTCCTCCTGGTATTTCCTGCGTTATACCGACCCAAAAAATGACCGAGAAGCCTTCGACAAGGAGCTCGCCGGCTACTGGATGCCCGTGGACCAGTACATCGGCGGCGTCAAGCATGCCATCCTCCACCTGATGTACGCGAGATTTTTTACCAAGGTGCTCTACGATCTTGGCCTGGTGGATTTCGAGGAACCGTTCAACAATCTGTTCACCCAGGGAATGATCTATTACCAGGGCGCCAAGATGAGCAAGTCCAAGGGCAACGTGGTCAACCCCGACGAGCTCGTAGACCGCTATGGCGCCGACACGCTCAGGCTCTACATTCTCTTTATGGGGCCGCCGGAGCTGGATGTTGAATGGCAGGACCAGGGCATCGAGGGTACCTTCCGTTTTCTGGGAAGGGTCTGGCGGCTGGTCAACGAAATCGTCGAGAAGGCGCCGCCGTCGGAGTATTCAGATTTTACCAAGGCCGCCGCCGAGTCGGTGAAGCTGGTTCGCAAGGCAAACCAGACCATCGCCAAAGTCAGCGCCGACGTATCTGAACGTTTCCGCTTTAACACGGCCATCAGCGCCGTCATGGAGCTGGTGAACGACGCCTATCTGGCCAAGGACGGACTTTTTGCGACCGAAGCGGGGAGCGGCGTACTGCGTTTTGTGGCCGAGACCGTGGTCAAGCTGCTGGATCCGTTTTCCCCGCACATCTGCGCTGAGCTCTGGCAGCGAATGGGCAACGAGCGTCTCTGGACCGAACCGTGGCCCCGGGCTGACGAGCGCTTCCTCGAGGATGAAACTTACGAGCTGGTCGTGCAGGTGAACGGCAAACTGCGGGAGCGGCTGCGGGTTTCCCGCTCGGCGGGGAAGCAGGAACTGCTGGCGGCCGCTCATTCCAGCGAAAAGATTGCCAGGCATATCGAAGGAAAACAGCTGGTCAAGGAAGTGGTAGTGCCGGGGCGGCTGGTGAACCTGGTGGTCAGGTAGGGCAAAAAAGCTTTCCTCGTTCCCTTTTCTCATGGCCGGTTAACGCTCGATTAACGGCTGGCTGATTCAGCGAAGAATACCCTCTCGAATATTACCCGGAAAATTGATTGAATTCCTGGCTGTTCAATTATAGAATCCCGCTACAAAGTGTTGACGGGGCGCGGCGGTGCGCTACCGGAGAAGTGGAAATTCGAGCGGAAGTTGTCATGAAAAGAAATTGGAAGTCTCACCCATGCCGGGCCTGTCGCGCCAGCAGCTGATCGCCTGGGCGGCCGTGGGCCTGGTCATCCTGCTCATCGGGGCCAACTATCTTCGCGGCCAGCTGTCTTCGCCTGTCCGTGAAGAGCCGGCGGCGGTTACCCTGGGCATCAAGGAAGATCGCACTTCGGCGCGGCTCAAGGTCCATGTAGTCGGCGCCGTTGCCCACCCCGGACTTTACGAAATCGAACCCGGATCCCGGGTCGCCGACGCTCTCGAAAAAGCCGGGGGAGCCACCCCCGCCGCCGATCTCAACCAGATAAACCTCGCCGCCAAACTGGCTGACGGCCAGCAGCTGGTCGTGCCGGAAGCAGGCGCGGCTGGCGTCGCGGCCGGCGCCGGTGGCGCCGGTTCTGGAGCAGGTGGCGGTTCCGGCACGCCAGCGGTCAACCAACCGATAAACATCAATACGGCGACGGCGGAACAGCTTACCGCACTTGACGGTGTCGGCCCCAAGACGGCGCAGAAGATTATCGAATATCGCGAAGCAAACGGTGGTTTTAAAAGTGTCGAGGAGTTGCTGGAAGTGCCGGGCATCGGTCCGGCCAAGTTTGAACAGATCAGGAATCAGGCGGTGATATAGAAACTCCTTCCAGAAACGCCGGCGGCGCCATTACTGGCGCCGCCGGTTGGTAGAAGGAGCCGATCGACAGAGCCGCGGTCCTGGTCTTCCCTCCCAGCAAGGAGCAGCATGACCCCTTACAGGAAAGCCCAACATCCAGCTTGATTCTGCGTCATCCCGGACGGGTGGGCCAGGATGAGATCGACACATGGTCTATTTTTACCAAAATGCAGTTATTTTTGCCACTATTTTTTCTTTCCGGCTGAACAGATAACAGAAACTTAATTATTTGAAACACCCCTTTAAAGCCGAAACGCGCCGGATGATCCGGCTGGCGGCTCATGCTGTACAACCGTTGGCGCTGCTGGCCGCGTATATTGCCGGTCTGGCGCTGAGTTTGTGCAGACCAGGGCTGGCAATCGCTGCGGCTGCCGGTTTGAGTGCCCTGGTACTGGGCGCGGTTGCCTTCAGGCAAAGAGGCGGGCGCGCTGACACATCGTTCGCTGGAGCGGCACACCCGGGAATGCTGATTCTGATCGCTTTTGCCTGCCTGGGTTTCTTCATCGGTTCCATCCGCCTGGAAGTGCTCGGCCAGAGCGGGTTCCGCGGCCTTTACGGCAAGCGGGTGACAGCCGAGATCACCGTCAGTGAACCGGTGCGGGTGAAAGCCAACAGGATCTCTTTTACCGGCCAGGCGACGCAGGCGCGACAATTACGCGATCAGCTGGATGTCGACGAGGATGTCATGGTGCAGCTGAGCTGTCGTGGCAACTGTCCGCCGGCCGGGGATATCGGTCTGGACGAGGGCGTCAGGATCAAATTGAGCGGTACCGTCAGGGAGCCGGTCTCTACCCCCGGGGCCGATTTCGATTACGCCCAGTATCTGCGGCGGCGTGGTGTGAGTTCGGTGTTGTCCGCCGGTTATGACCAGATAGAGGTTTTGCCCGACCGCCGCGGTGGCATTTCCGGTCTGGTCGACGCCGTCCGACGGCACTCCCGCCAGGTGCTTAATATCGGCGACTGGGGTGGCGCCAGCGACCTGCTGCAGGGCATGGTTCTCGGTGACGATGAACAGGTGTC
>Ga0075518_1000128_pt1 | contig 13363 bp, 16 predicted proteins | sample NGEPerA_2_FD_76970 | JGI IMG/M metagenome (GOLD analysis project Ga0075518, IMG submission 76970) | Arctic peat soil microbial communities from the Barrow Environmental Observatory site, Barrow, Alaska, USA - NGEE PermafrostAB136-A | ecosystem: Environmental > Terrestrial > Soil > Wetlands >...
AGCACATAGACACACGGCCGTTCGCAGCATGACATTCCCCTGTTCAGGGAATCTATCTCTTTTTCCATAATTCTTCCCGCTATACTTGGTAATGATTCTGTAAAACCCGTTACGGAAAGATGCGACCTGTGTGATACCGAAAACGCATCGTTCAGGAATATATCGCAAACCGCTGTAAGGCGCCTTACCATATGGGTTTTCTTATGGTCTTTTGGCGCGCGTTCAATCGATTCTTCCGAATAGAAGCGCGTATTTTCAAGCAGGATTATATCGCCTATAATCATTTTTTTTATGGAATCAATAGCATGTGAGCCAAAAATATCATCAATATAATTAATATTACGTTTCATCAATTTAGACAATAGCTTTGCATGAGGCTCCATCGTAGTAAAATCGCTCTTTCCCGGGCGGCTCTGGTGGGAAAGTATTACAACTTTTGAGTCTTCAAGTTCCTTCAATGTTATATGGTGGCTCCTGAACCGGCTATCATCAAGAATGATCCCGTTCGGGTCCATCGGTGAGTTAAGGTCAAGCCTGCATAGAACCGTCTTCCCTTTAGTATCAATGTCATCGATAGTGAGGTAGTCCCTGGTCATAAACAGGTGGTTTAATTCTAAGAGGATAGCATTATAATTAACGGAAAGATTTCATCATCAATATGCTATAGCTCGATCTCCACCTCATACACTTTTTCCGGATTTTCTTTGTGGACCTTCCAGAATACATCCTCGCCCCATTTCTCAATGAGTTGTTTTGTTCTTCTGGGGACCGTCTTTGGCCCCAGTACGGATCCTGGTCTTTCAAGGTCATCGATGTAATCGGTTTCCATCATGAAACGTGTTCCCTCAGAAAGGGCTGTTTCGATCGCATTTTCACCTGCCAGCACGCTCGGGAAAATCCCGTGTTTTTCACATATCCTCACCATGGGCGGTGAAAAGTGCTTGACTACTTTTCCATCAGGCAATCCCACGCTTCGTGCAATTCCCGCAATCTGTGCAAGCCCTTCCTCTGTCGCGCTTTCTGTATGAAGCTGCACAGCGCATCCTGCATCTTTTGCAAGCTCAAAGCTGTAGCGCATGATTTCATTTGAATTATCCCATATTTTGGGTTCAACTTCATAATGCGGGCGCCCTGATTTTAATCCAATGGCTCGTCCTTGCACCACATAATCGCGCGCAATTTCAAGCCCGCCCATCATTATTTCCATAGAGCGCGAAAGGCCAAGGCGCCCGTAGTATTTTGTTAGCTCGGCAGGATGCACGCCAAGCACAACAAAGACTTTCACTTTCTCAGCTTCTTGTGCGCGCCGGGCGATTTTGAGGATTTTATCGAATACTTTCCTGTAATCTCCGGGTGAGTTAATATCGATGCCCAGCGACCAGGGCGGAAGCGAGACAAGAACGATATGCGTGCCGCCAGCGCGCGCGAATTCGCGCACTGCGTCGAGGCATCTGCCGGAGGGGTTCAGATGCATGTGGTTGTCGAGGATGGGGATGGTCAAGGTCAAAATTTTCCAGCCCCTATTCCCATCTCTCCGAGCAGCTGCGCCGCTTCTTCCACACATGCATCCAGGTCGCTGCGCTCGATGTAGGGTGCGAGTTTCTGGAGGAATTCCCTGTTTTTGCTGTTTTCGGGCATGATAAGCTATACAATCATAGTTCTTCAATATCCCTGGTCACAATTATTGATTTTGACCGCTCTAACATTTCTCTGTCAAGGCTCACCAATGGAACATCGAACTCTCTGGCGATCTGGATGACAATTGCATCCATTCCCCTGACCCCGATTTCTTGAGCAATGTCCGCTGCTTGATGCGCTCTTGTGGACATGATGTCCAGGAAAACAATGGAATTTATATTACAAAGGTCTTCTTTAACTCTTTCAGCAAGATAAGATGAACCCGTCCTTCTTTTTATGGCTGCAACTATCTCAACTAAGACAATATACGGCTCTATGGCAATGTATTCCCCATTCTTAACCTTTTCAAGTAAATTCCTGCATTCATTATGCTTTTTCTCCCTATCAAGAAGTGAAGCGACAATAACCGAACTGTCAATAGTAATTTGCTTTACCATTCTTTTTCTCTCTGGCTCTGTATTTCCTCTAAAGCAGAACGCCCTTTCCATTCTTCGGAAATATTTTTGGATATATTCATCAAATCATTCCATGCCTTTTCTGCTTTTATTTTATCCATAGTTATATGTCCAATGGTCATTTTCCTGATTTGATTTAATTCATCGGTAATATGTACCAAAAGCTCATCTATTTCCTGATAACTTTCCATAATTTCCTCTAATATTCTATTTGGATTGGTTTTTCTTATATTTATCGTTATAATATTTGCATATCATTATTCTTTTCTCATCTTCAAGAGGGCAAGATTTGATTCACATCTTTCAATCAAACTCTGCAAACCGCTTCCTTCCATTTCATCAAAAATATTTTGTGGCAATAACACATAATTCCAGATGCGTGGCTGGTTTGTTTCAGGAATATTTTTCACCATTGAGATTTTAGAGCATATTCCTGAAGCGGCAATTGCTTTTATTTTTGTATCAATATCATTGGCTGCGTCTTTTGTTGATTTTGTCTCGATAATATACATACTATTTCTGGTTTTTACCAGGAAATCAGGATAATAAGGCACCAGGTGTCCCATATTATTAATGTAAGGTATAGAAAATTGATGCACATATTGATTGAGCTTAACATATGCTTCAACGGAGGAATCATTCTCAAGGACATCCTGCGTAAATTTCCTTTCAAACCCTCCTCTGGGAGGAAAATCTACATAAGGATACACGCATTTTTTTGTAGCGATTGCTCGTTCCATGCGAACTTTAAGGGTTTCAAAAGTTGAAAGTTTCGTCCAATCTGCTTCAATAACTTCATTTGATTTAGCATTCTGAACAAATTTCATTAACTTTTTTCTGACCTCAGTTACGACAAAATCAAAAACTTGCTGATTTCTCAATCTTCTCAAATTCTCATCCAGATTGAAATCTATTTTTCTTCCGAATAGATGTCCTGAAATGTATTGATCAACAATACCCGTAATTTCAGGCGCAAAACGTGTGAGCCAGGCTGATCTGCGATTTCCGCCGATAATGCCTTTAACTGTGTTTCGCAGGAATACGCTGTATGAGAAATTTGACTCTTCAAGTTCCCATTCTCTTCTATATTTTGTATCAGGATGGAAATCTGTGATCAATATTCGGGTCTGTATTATTTCTTCAAAAGGTTTCCCAAAAAATGGCAGCTCAGAAAGATTGAAATATGAAAAATCAATTTCTTCTTCAGTTTTATATGCGAATGAAACTGGCCAGCTCATATCCAGGGCCTTTATCCTGCTTTCATCGATGTTGATGAGAACACTCTTTGTATCAAGAGATAAATCTATGGAATTACCGCTTGCAATCGCAGCGCCAGCTTCGGTTAACTGTGTATAGATCTCGTTATATTTAGGGTGTTCGACAACGAAAAGGAGGTCATAAGAATTAATAAGGGGCTCCTTGTTCTTGATCTTCTGATAATTCTCTATTTTTTCAGGTATATATTCAGGTTCAGGGAACATCTGCCTTATGCCTCTGCCTATCACCTGTTCGGTCAAAAGGTCTGAATCCGAGCGCCGGAGTACCACGAGAACGCATACGTTTTTAACATCGAATCCTTCCCGCAGCATAAGAACACTGACAATTACTCTAACGGGGTTCGAAGCCTCATCACTTGAAAATACTTTATCACGCAGGGTATCAAAATCATTTTCTGAGAGTGAATCTTTTTTTCCGATATGCAGAGTTACTACTTGCTCACCTCTGGAATCGTCGCCAAATGATCTTCCGCTTGAATCTGTCTTTTGCTTGATATACTTTGCAATCATGTTGGCTTCTTCGTTCATATCAGCCATTACGAACATGACCGGTTTTTTATTTATTTTGAATTTGTTGAAATCGTCTTGCAGAGCATCAAGTTTCGCCAGTCCGATATCTAACATATGCTTCTGGACTTCTGAAAGCTCGATGGGTTTGTTGCTTTCGTCCCTGTGGGCTGTGACCATCAGTTTTTCAGATTCTGGCAGCGATTCTATCTTGTTTGATAGAAGACTGCTTTTTTCTATGAAAAGCTGTTTTACCAGCATTGCATGCATGGCTTCAACCAGACCATAATCATAGACGACATGAGGGAAAAATTCTTTTTTCTTTCCTTTGATTGTAAATGGCGTTGCAGTAAAATCAAGCTGTGTAAACAGGGCGTCTTTATTCTTTTTGATTTTTTCCCGTAATTCCTCAATTGATTCCTGCCAGCGCTTTTGCTCAGCGTCAGATGCGTTATGCACATGATGGGCTTCATCATTAATGACCATGAGATCCCCGTTGTATGTAAGAAAATCCATAAAGCGCTCGACCCGCTGTGAAACCGTGTTTTCCCTGCTCTGGATACCTAAATCCTCAGCAAGAGTAATTTCTTTTTCCCGTGAGGTATCCATGAGTTGATGCCAGTTGGTTATCAGGATAAAAGGCGATTCTGTAAAAGGCATGTTTTCCTGTAAATCTTCTTTCGAGAATATCCGCAGATCAAAATCCTGGCGGATATTTTCGGGCATGAAAAGGGATTTTTTCAAGTCTGCCGTCATGGGCTGCCTTTTGCCGTTGCGTTTCTTTCCAAGGAATGAATCAAGCAGCCTCTCATAAACGATATTTCCCGGAGCGACAAGAAGGAAGTGGGAAGCGAACCTTTTGTCATTGAACTTTGTTCTGTTCCAGTACTGCCATATTATCAAAGCTGTCAAAACCCATGTTTTTCCCGTACCGGTTGCCATCTTGATGGCAAACCTCGGATGTTCCATGGATTCGATCCCGTGGCGCAGGTTCTCTTTTTCAAGTAATTCGCATGAGAACTGCTCAAATAATGCATCCACATGCGGTATGCTGAGTATCTCGTAACAGTAGATGATTGTCTCTATGGCGCGTCTCTGGCAAATGTGGAAAGCTTCTCCTTCATGTGCCATATCCGAGAACCAGTAATCCATCAGCTCTCTTGTTGCGTGGGTGATTTGCTTTCCGTTGACTGCGGGATAATTTTCCTGGGACCATTTTTCTATGACAGGTTCGATAGATTTAGCCAGCGGATGTTTGCCGAAAAGTTCTGTTTTAGATTTTGTGCGTGCCATCTGAATCTTTTTTCTCCATTTGTTTAACCTGATGCAGGTGGTTTTTCTTTAGAATTAAAGAGCAATTTACCCTTCAGAATTTCTTTTACAAAAGGATTCCCTTTCCTTTTCATTTCATCAAATTCGTTTTCTGTGTAGCACAGGGGTTCTATTGGCAGCTCTGTCATCTCAAGAATTCTATCCGCGCGGTCTAAAAAACGTTCCTTGAAATCCCCTATGATAGCAAGGTCTATATCGCTGCCTTCATTAAGATCGTTACGCGCTACTGAACCGAATAGATATACCTTTTTGATATTGATACGAGAAGTGAGCTTCTCAACAAAACTTTCTATTTTGCCAGGAAGTTCCTCACTTCTGCTAATATCGATTCTGCATATTTTATGCATTTGTCTGCATCCTCTCTTGTATAATATTCATAAGGTGAACCTGATGGAAATGCATCCGGATAACGCGGTGGAATATAATGTTTATCGAGTTCCGTAGAAGCTCTAGCAAGGTCTTTGAATTCGGGGATGATTTTTTTAACTTCCCTGTATAATTCTCGTGTTGAATGGGTTATAACAGAGCGTTGCCCTTTCAAAAAGAGCAGGCTTTTAAGCGCCTTTTCAGAGGCTTGTTGGGCATGAAAACATGCGCTTTCGTGGAACTCTTTATCCATTAAAACAATAGCAGCGCCCAGATCGCGTTCGCCCTGATTTAACCACCGCACAGCTTCCTCTTTATTGCTCATATTTCAATAAACCTCCTGAAATTCATTTGATTTGCATAAGTAATCAACCACAGAGTACACAGAGAACGCAGAGTGCTGCAATTATTCTCTGTGTACTCTGCGCTCTCTATGGTATTCAGATGCTTTTCACAATCCTTTTTGATAGATTCCCTTACAACCATAATCATCTCAAATCCAACTCCTTGGTAACAGAAGCATCATTCCCAAAGACATCCACCACACGCTCTTCCAGGATTGTGAAGTCTGGGGTTTGGGGGAGTTCTGATGACATTTTGATGATTCCCTGTGAACGCTTTGCGCTCATTGCGAACTTTGCGGTGTTTTTAGTTTTTCACCGCAGAGAACGCAAAGGGCGCAAAGACATAATTACTCTTTTATTTCAAGACCGTTTCATTTCGTGTTGATATTAATCCTTATATGCAATATAATACCCTAGTACAGGGGTTATGGTTAATTGTAGTTACGTTTATTATTCATTGTATTCGACAGGTTTTATTATTTTTGTTCCAGAGTCTCTAAATTTTGTTAAAAGTAAATCTGGTAGTTGGTTATCTGCTTTTGGATTTAAACATAATTCTTTAACAATATTATGTTTATTGTCAAAATAATTGATATATAGCAAAATCGCGGAAATCATTGATTTATCCATAATGTGCTCTCCTTCTTCAATGTGAACAATGGTTCCATTCTTTTCCCATAATCTATCAAAGCCAAATCCTCTATAAATATTATTCCTTTCAGGAATAGAAGAAGGGTCTAAGTATAATGCAATAATTCCAGGATTAGACTTCGATAATTGATTGCTTTCCGTCGATAATTTCTCTCTATAAATAGAAGGTTGTTGAAATTTGATTTTTCCAATTCTAGTAGAATTCTCATATACATTTAGCTTGCCATTTCCAATCTTCGCAATAAATTCATCCATTCTGCCATCATCGGTTTTCAAGGTCACTTTGTTTTTTTCATCATTAAGTTTCAAAACAAGAAAATTCTTTTCAGCGGATATTTTTATAGTGTTACAGTTATCGATTTTTTCAATTGTTCCTGTTTCTTCTAAATCAACATCGTAAATATGTTCTAGATAGTGTATGAGTTTGTCATTATCTTTTCCTGGAATATCATCCCAACTAAACATGTAAATATCTTCTATTTCAGGTCCACGCCGAATAGACACTTCAATAAATATTTCCAATCCGTCACTAACAATTTTTATATCACTTTTCTTGCCTGAAATTGAAGGTTCGAATTCAACTTTAAAGTCCATATTTTTTAAAAAATATCCAATTTCAATCTCAGCTAAGGTACTTAGAAAAGAATTTTTTTCAGCTATCCTTTTAAAATGCTTTTTTTTGGAGTTAATTTCATCCTTCATATCCTTCAATAATTTTTCTAAATAATCTATGTATTGAAGTGAATGGCTATCCAAAGAACTTCCATCTTGACTCGTAAACGTGAATTGTTTTGCCAATAAATGCATTTCATTTTTATCTTTCGTTATCTCCTTTTCAAACCATTCTTGTGTAAATACCTTTAAAATATTTGGATAATTCTTAATAATTAAGGAAATGTCTATCATTATTACTCACTGTAAACTTTATTTAATAAAGCCTTAATTATATCCCTGAAGTGCGCCCCCAAAAACGAAGATGTTTTATAAGTCAGCTTAGGTATAAAAATCCTACGCCACCCGCGCCGCCTCCTCCACACATGCGTCCAGGTCGCCGCGTTCGATGCAGGGCGCGAGTTTCTGAAGGAATTCTTGGATATTATTATTCATTATTCTGTCACCCTTTTAATCGTTGAATAAGGATGTATTTTTCAAAAGTCTTGATATTTCATCCGTGGTATAAGTCACTGCAATTTTCTGCTGTTTTAAATGCGGATCATTTGACCACACAGGACAATTTAATTGCAATGCAAGGGCTAAAAAAGGAGTGTCTTTTTCATCGATATATTTCATAATTTCATATGCTTCTTTTATCCTGTTGGAATAAAGTTCAGAAGGTATTATTTGTACAGATTCAAGGATAAACTTCAAAGCATACTCAAAACTTTTTATTTGTACAGATTTATTTCGTTTGGAAATAATATACTCTTTATAATATTCTATTTCACTCAGTCCATCTTCAGGATAATACAAATCAAGAAACTCGGATTTTAATAATTTTTCTGTAAAAGCGCTGTCCTTTATAAGGGCAGACATTAAAATATTGGTATCAATTACAATACGTATTTTTTCTTTGTTTCTTTCCATGCTTTTTCTCTAACGATTTCGAGTACTTCCAGTTCTTTTTCACCCAATGAAAGTTCTTTTTTGCATTTTTCAAATAAAACCCATCGAATTTCTTCTTCTCGTATCAAATCATCAATTTTTCTTTTTAGAGAAGACACTGGTATATCTTTTGGGATTTGTATTAATAATTCACTCATATTAACCCGCCTTATGTTCTTGTACAATCTGAATACTTTCCATATATGTTTTATTGGATTGGTTTTTCTTATATCCTTCTATTGCCCTTTTATCGTGTAGTTCCACCAACTCCCCCGCCTCCTCCACGCATGCATCCAGACCGCCGCGCTTGATGCAGGGCGCGAGTTTCTGAAGGAATTCCTTGTTTTTGCTGTTTTCGGGCATCATCTGATCCAATTCTTCTCTAATCTTATTATTTTTAGGGACAAAAATCAAATATGGGTAACATGCTTGGTTGTGAGCATAAGTTCTTTATTAAAAAACCCTCATACCACTATAAGGTATAGGACTCTTATGAGAGTTGTAATGGACCCGGCGGGATTCGAACCCGCGGCCTTTGCGTTGCGAACGCAACGATCTACCCCTGATCTACAGGCCCGAAAAATAGGGAAATGGTTTTTCTACATCCGGCCCAGTTCTTCGACTGAAACGCTTTCAACACCTTTGACCTTGCTGAATTCTTCTTCGACTTTCTCAGTTCCGCCTTCGATATCGCCGACTTTTACAACTACCATTAAGGCTTTTAACCCGAATGCGACAGGTTCTTCTGAGAATCCGTGGATTCGCGCTCCTTCCGGGATAGCTTTTGTCAGGGCATCTTTGAGTTTATCAAGATCAACATCCATGCCCGAAGGCATTACTCTTAGTTTTGCTGCTACTTCTGCCATTATCCTTCACGGCCCTTCGAATTCGCATCCAGGACATTTATATGAATTGCTCTGGTGCCTGCAGGCTGCGCATCTTCCGACCTCATTCCCGCATTGCGGGCATGGGAATCGTGCATAACCACGTTCAATAAGATTTATTCCGCATGAAACACAAATAGTTGCTTTTTCTTTTCTTACCATAATATTCTCCATGTTGGGTCTTCCATACACCTGCGAAAGCTATTAAATTTATCCTTTAATAAGAGTCCCGGTAATATTATCTTTTAATGCATTTACCACCTTTCCCGGACAATTTCCATTAACGATCTCGCAATTCATGTTATTTTTGAGGAGAAAATTCGGAAGTTCTGCATCTACACAGGTCTCTTTGCCTATGAGTTCCTCTGCTTTGATCTCATTTTGAAGTATGCCGTTTAAGTAAATACCATCAACATCCGTGACTTTGATAAACCTTGCTTTGAGTTTGCATGCCACCCATGCTGCAATGGTGTCTGAGGTCACATCCCATGTGTGGGGAAGTTTGTCATTTTTTTTCAGGAGGTTGTAAGGAAGCAAAATGTATGTATCGTTTCCAGGAATTTCCAGGCTGTCAATGAGTTTTACATTCGTTCCATCAGCCACATAATACCCATATTGCTCCATCGCAAGTATTGCCATCCAGTGCGCAGCTTCTTGAGATGGATTGGCTTTGCGCACTGTGTCAGCGAAGATTGAGCCTCCCGGGACGATGAGAATAGTTTCCCCGGTTGAGTTGGAATATTCAGTGACGTCTTTTATAATTCTTTTTGCGCTCTGGATCAGGCTTCCACCTAATTTTAGAATTATCATAATTTTTCCTATCAGATCGTTTTCACATATTATAATTTGCTGTGAAAACAAACCGCAGGGACAAGAAAAATCCCTTGATTATTTTTTTTATTAAAGTTTATTTTTGTTATTTTAAATTTTATTTCAATATGTTACTGGCAGCCTCTACTCCCGGTCCCATTTTCTTAACCACATCATTCCTGTGAAGGACAATTTCCACTGCCTGGATCGTGCTTAAAATATCCAGCTTGCTAATATTGCCCATGCTTCCTATCCTGAATATCTTGCCTTCAAGAGCGCCCTGCCCGCCTGAAACCTGGATCCCAATCTCCTTTATCCCATTTCGCAATTTCTTATCATCGATACCTGTGGGGATTTTCATCGCTGTTACGGTATTTGAGTATTTACTGTATTTGTTCAACTGTGGGAACAATTCGATATTCATGGCGCATGCGGCTGCACGGAGCGCTTCTGCAAATTTTGCATGCCTTTTGATACGAGCTTGGAGTCCTTCTTCCTTTACGATGCGAAGCGCTTCTTGAAATGCAAAAAACAGCGAGACAGCAGGAGTATAAGGTGTCTGGGCTGTATCTTTATTTGCTGATTTCTTATATGCTTTAAGATCCATATAATAAGGGGGTTTATCAACAATGGATTCCCATGTTTTTTTACTCACAGATATTGCGGATAATCCCGGTGGTGCGCCTATGCACTTCTGGGAGCCAACGACAGCAATATCAACACCCCATTTATCAATAAGAACTTCATCGCCACCTATCGTTGTCACTCCGTCCATGATAAATATGGCGCCATATTTTTTCGCAAGGTCCCCTATCTCTTTTGCAGGATTCTTTATGCCAACGGATGTATCATTATGAACCAGAGTTATTGCTTTTGCTCCTTCTGCCAATGCGCTTTCAACCCTGTCAAGTTCAATGGATTCACCTTTTGACCAGTCAAATTTTACCGCCTTTACTTGACCATAGCGTTCCCCGATCTCCCTGAAGCGTTCCCCGAATTTCCCGTTCTCAATAGTTATAAGAGTATCTTTTTCCCCAATAACATTACTAACCGCAGTCTCCATCGCGCAGCTTCCCGACCCGGTGATTATATACACATCGTTTTTGGTGCCGAAAAGCTCCTTTAGCGTCGTTTGGCATTCACTGTAAATATCCCCGAATTCCTTTCCCCGATGGCCGATTATAGGTCTGGACATGGATCGCAATATCCTTGGCGCAACGGGCACAGGACCTGGTATCATCAATAAATTATTTTCAAGATTCATATTATATTCTCCTGATTTTTTTCCTATACAACTAACTTGAATGTATATCTTTTGCATTAATATAGCGATTTTGAGCAAAAAATCTATTAAAACTGATAAATAAAACTGAATCTAACTAAGATAATTAAGATATGTCAATATAAGAACTGCAAGCTGCCCGTTAAATCCTGAAAAAACGGGTATCAGGAGATTATCATCCAGCTTATCGGTAACCGTCTCAACGATCGTTGCCGTAGCTGCCATCACCAGAACCAGTATCAGGTTTGGCAGGAAAAACAACCCAATAATTATATCCACGATCAACTCTGCAGCGCAGCCTTCATATGCCCTGTTGTTCAACCCTTTTATCCACGTCCGCCCGAAGGCCTTCCCGAAAATAGCTGCCGAGGTATCCCCGAATGTGGTCATAAGGATGGCAGCGGATGCAATTTCTTTAGAAAAAACTGAAATTGCGATTATGCTTCCAATTGTGAAAAATACATGCCCTCCAAGCCTGTCTGCTTCTTTTATCCTGTAAAGGCTATGAACTACGGGTATTTTTTCACCGCATTCTATCCTGAAATACTCAAGCCCAAGCACCACTATCAAATAAACCGTGAGCAATAGAAGTACCGCTTCCTTCCCGAAAAAATAATAGGTCAGGACTATTATGATAGATGTCAGGTGTATTGCTTTCCTTATTACTTCCCGGATAAGGTCTTCACGATGCAAATTTTCACTTTCCTTTTTCGTGCAAATTATCTATATCCATGTACATATCATCCTTTGCTTTCTCCTATGTTATATAATCGCATTATAAAAATGGCTGCATATGCGATAAAAATGACAAAAAATAAATAGATCACCCTGTCTATCAGGGAAACGATGACGGCAGTGGTTATTGGTATTCCAACCATGGAATAGATACCTATCATGATCAATTCTTTTATCCCCAAACCCCCAGGAATTGGAAGAATAGAGCTAAACCAGAGTATCAGGGAAAGGGAAATTATGATATCTGCAATTGTAATATCATATCCCACACTTTGAAAGATCATGAAGGTTTTTAAGTAAATCAATGCAAACATGACAGCAGAAAGACCAATATCTATTGAAAGGATTTTTCTGCTTTTCATGATCAGTTTGTAGGTTTTTTCGAATTCAGCAATACCTGTTATTACAAGTTCTTCAAATATTTGATATGACTCAAACCTGTTCCTGATAAATTTGAATAGCGAAAAATCATATGTTCGCTTAAGGATCAAATAGAAGAACGAAACTATGGCAGGCCTATTAATCTTATATTTGGAAAGATATGCAAAAGATGCCAGCAGGAACATTATAAGTGCTATTACCTCTAATAAAATTGATAACCACAAAGGTATGTCAATGAACAGGAATACAAAAAGTAAAGAAAAGATCAAGGGAATCGAAAACACGAAGCTGTTTGTTGTCTGGTCCATGACCACAGTGGCATACCAGTTTGCATGACTATGATCCTTAGTTACATTTTTAAGGAATTTCGCTCTTCCGAAACCGCCAAATATCCTTGCGCGCAGTACATTGGTATTGAGGACATTTCCTCCCATAAGCCCCAGGAAAAGGATTGAAAATTTTACCTTCTCAAGCCTGTCAACCAGGAATTTCCATTTTAAGGACCATATCAGGAAACCGCCCAGTTCCAACAAAATCGCAAGAATTACCAGGTTTGTGTCTATTGACCGAAGAATTATGACCAGCTGTTCATAATCGATAATCCGGAGTATAATAATTAATGTTGATAACCTGAATATGAAGAGTATCTCGCCAAGCTTCATTATTTCTTAATCGGTATTGATATATATAAAAGAAGGTATTGAGTATAGGGTTATATATATTTACCTTAATCATAATTGAAATAACTATGCTAGATAATATCATGCAATTGATGGAAAAAGGAAATCCTGTAAGCATTCTTATTTCCAATGAAAAGGGCACGCAAAGTCCACTTTTATATTGTGAATTGATACATAAAGCAAGGTTTGGTGAATCTTTTATGATCACGAGTCAGGGATGCAGGGTTTGTGAATATGTGTTCTGCAATACAGAAAACAGTCCGCAGGATTATTATAACAGTACTGGCAGGTACAAGAACCATAAGGCAACATCAAATGCTGTTTCTTCGTTAAAGAGGTTTGAAATTAAGGGGCGGTCAATAAGAATAACGCCTTTTACGGGAGAGAAATTTGATGTCCTGCTACTTTACCTGACACCC
>Ga0075518_1000129_pt1 | contig 13357 bp, 7 predicted proteins | sample NGEPerA_2_FD_76970 | JGI IMG/M metagenome (GOLD analysis project Ga0075518, IMG submission 76970) | Arctic peat soil microbial communities from the Barrow Environmental Observatory site, Barrow, Alaska, USA - NGEE PermafrostAB136-A | ecosystem: Environmental > Terrestrial > Soil > Wetlands > Peat...
GGACAACGATGCGGTCCTCCTGGTGCAGGTCACCGCTGTTGGCCAACTTGCGCAGCGCAGCCACGGAAGCGGCAGCGGCCGGTTCAGCGAAGATACCCTCGTTCCTGCCCAGAAACCCTATGGCGTCGATGATCTCGTCATCTGAGACTGTGACCGCCAGGCCGCCACTGGACCTGATGTCGCGTCCCGCCATGAGGTGGTTACGCGGAATGCCGGCCACGATGCTGTCAGCGCATGAAGTTGGATTCTCCAGGTAAGTGACCGGTTTACCGGAGATAACCGCTTGTGCGATCGGAGCGCAACCTTCAGCCTGGACCGCTATGAGTTGGGGCATATGGTCGATGAGTCCGAGGGTCAACAGGTCGTGGAATCCCTTTGCGACACCCGAGACGATACAGCCATCCCCAACTGAGACAATGACCTTGTCTGGTGCTTCGAAACGCATCTGCTCGGCGACCTCAAGGGCGACAGTCTTCTTGCCCTCGACCATGTAGGGGTTGAAGGCCGTGTTTCTGTTGTACCAGCCAAATCGTTCCGTTGCCTCCATGCACAGGTCGAATGCCTGGTCGTAGTTGCCATCGACAAGGAACAGATGGCTGCCGAATACTCGCAACTGCGCTATTTTTCCCGCAGGCGCGGAGGCAGGCGCAAAGATGTATGCGGCGACTCCTGCATTCGCGGCAAGCCCCGCAAGGCTGGAACCTGCGTTACCCGTTGTTGCGGCTGTGATAATGTACTCGCCAAGTTCGTCTGCCTTGGCGATGGCGATGGCGGAGGCTCTGTCTTTCAGGGAAGCCGTTGGATTACGTCCGTCGTCTTTGAACCACACATGGGACAGTTCTAGTTGAGGACCAACACGTTTGCTTGCATACAGCGGCGTCCAGCCGATCTGGAGTGTCAGCGACGCAGGACGTCCCTCAACAGGCAGGAGCGCGAGATATCTCCACATCGAGAGGTCGCGGTCGTTTTCCAGCTGTTCCCGGGTGAGGCTCTTCCGGACCCGATCGTAGTCATACAAGACTTCGAGGATTCCGTCGTTACCACAGGTGGGACAGACATAGCGGGTTGTGGAAGGGTCGTATTCACGTCCGCACTTCATGCATTTCAGCCCAAGAACTGAAGACATTATTCCTCCTTAACAGAAAGGCGGGCGAGGTTGTTGCCTCACCCGCCCGTATCATTCGTTGCTGCCGTGGCTGGCCTATCATCGATGGATATTCAATCCGGGATCGTACTTCTGCATTCTTTACCTTCCGCTTTGCGAGATTTTCCTTGGTGCCTGAGTCTTTCTCGGAGCACGGTTGGCAAGAAACCGCTCTTCAAGGCCCGGTAAAGAGTTGTGGTGCAAAGGCACATGCCATGATGCCCAACACATCTTGGAGTCAGAGCAGGCTACTTCCATCCACGTGCCATCGTGAGGGCCATTATTGCCTTTTGGGCATGGAGCCTGTTTTCTCCAATATCGTAAATGATTGAACGAGGGCCACTTGCTACTTCATCGTCCACTTCATTCCCTCTATCAACCGGCATAGGGTGAATATAATAGGCCTTGTTCGTCAAATTATCGAGCTCTGACGTGAATCTCCAATCCTTGTATTGAAGGGCGGATTTTTGGTCTTCTTCTTTGCCAATAACATATCTCTTTGGACTCATCCAGTTCCTTGAATAGACAACGTCAGCACCCCTGACTGCTTCAAACCTGTCATGAGTCATTTCAAACTTTGCTCCAGCTTTCTCAGCATTATTCTTTGCTGTCTCAATGACTTCCGGATCAAGATCAAAACCTTCAGGATATGCCACAGTGAGGTTCATTCCATATCTTGGAAGAAGGAGGATATCTTCCTGAACGGAGCTCCAGGAACGCACCATTGAGGAATACCCCCACATCACAGTTATTTTTTTGCCCTTGACATCTCCCATATGTTCCTGTAACCCCATAAGGTCTGCAAGCCCCTGGCAGGGGTGATACTTATCATGAGCCATTGAAACAATGGGAATTGATGCATATTTCGCATATTCTCTAAGCAATGCTTCGCCGTCGCCGTACTGCTCAACAGCATCTTCAAGAATCCTTATTCCAAGACCAACACCGTATCTGGACATGATATTTGCTGCATCCTCTATCGTTTCGCCTGCTTTATCTTTTGACTTCAATCTCATTGCTTTTGGCTCGAGAAACTGAGCATGCCCTCCAAGTTCTGTGGCCGCCGCTTCAAAAGACTGCCTCGTCCTCACCGAAGGGTTATAAAAGAACATGAAGAAAGTCTTGTACTTGAGGATTTCCGTGTATGGCTCTTCATACCTATGTTTTTTCATGTCTTTTGCAAGGGCAAGAACTTCATCAAGCCATTCCTTTCCCCAGTCCTGCGTAGTAATTAGATCTTTGCCATAAAGGTCCATTGTCGCCTCCCTGGACAATACTATTCTCTAACGATCGTTGTCCCAGCTTTTCCTTCGAGCGTTTCAAGATACTTCGAAGTCAAGGAAATGTAAGCCTTCTTGCCGCCGCCTTCGAGGAACTTAATCGTTGCAAGAATCTTAGGTCCCATACTGCCAGCAGGGAAATGCCCCTCAGAATAATATCTCTTTGCTTCTTCAAGGGTCAAATGTCTCAGATCAACCTGATCAGGCTTCTGATAGTGAAGCTTGGCGCCATCTTCTCCCGTGAATACGGTCAGTGTGACATCAACATCTTCCCCCCTGTCCTTTGCTCTCTTTAGAAGCATCGTACCAAGCAAAGCGGAGGCAAGATCCTTGTCTATCACCGCCTCAACCCCTCTGTAAATCTTCGAATCTTTAGCATCTTCAAAAGTGAAGCCATAGTTGCTGTGATAGACACCATTTTCGTCAGGTTCTTCCAAGACAACAGGGATACCACCGCCACCAACTGTTATCGGGACCATTCCCTTTTCAAGCGCTGCCTCAACAAGATCAATTTCGACTACGTCAAGGGGTACAGGCGATGGGACAACCTTTCTCCAGATCTCGTTGCCCGTGTCGTCTTTCTTGTATAGTTTAACGACCCATCCATCTGTACGGGCTCTTTCCATTGCTTCCCCTTTTGAATAAGATGGGCCAATGAACTTTGTAGGATTCTGGAAGCCGGGGTCATCTTTACCAACGACAACCTGTGTTACAATGCTGACAACCTGTTTCTTGATGCCTTTTGTCTTCAGCTGGTTTGCAAGAATCTGCGCCAGCATATATCCCATCGAACCCTGAGTATCTGCCCCACACACATCAAGGGGAAGAGGAGGAAGTATGGGCCTTGAATACTCCGAGCGAAGAAGAACATTGCCTACCTGAGGACCATTACCGTGCGTAAGAATGTAATCATCTTCAGGAAAGGAATTTACAATGTTTGCTATGTGCTCGCAGGTTTCTTTTGTTCTTTTCCATTGCAAAGCAATATCGGGGATAATTGCTTTTCCATTTTCATCAACTAAGCCCACAGGGGCAACTTCATTGCCACCAAACGCAAAAATCCTGATCTGTCTTTTTCCCATGATGAACTCCTGTTTCTTTGAATCTCTCAGATCTTCAGCAGAACTATCTCATTGTCAACGACATGATTGCTTTTTGAACATGAAGCCTGTTTTCTGCCTCATCATTAACAATAGAAATTTTTGGGTCATCAATAAGGAGGTCAGTAACTTCAAAACCCCTGCGGGCAGGAAGACAATGCATATACACGGAATTCTTACTGGCGACCTTGAAATGCTCATGCGAAATACGCCAATCATCCTTGTATTTCTTGCCCACTTCAGCGTGCTTTTCGGGATTCCTGGCCCACGATTTAGCGTAGATAACATCTGCGTCTCTTGATGCTTTCCAAATATCATTCTCAATCGTGAGAGAACCGCCACTTTCTGTTGCTGCCTTCTTTGCGAATTCAACATATTCGCTATCAAGATCGTAAAGTCCTGGCTCGTCAGGATAGGCAAGAGTAATATTCAACCCAAGCGTGCAACCTGCAGCAATCATTGTTTGAGGTACCCCTGCGGATTTTGCCCTCTCATCATATGCCCATGACATAACGATCTTCTTCTTTCGAGCTCCTTCCAACCCACCGAATTTTTCCGTCATCGTAAGGATATCACCCATGATCTGACAGGGGTGCTCCTTGTCATCAAGCATATTAATCACAGGTATATTCGCATATTCAGCTATTCCTCTTAAGACCTCTCTAGCATCTCCATATTCATATGTTTCTGCACCCATCTGGGCCTTGAGATTGTAGAGACGAATTGCAAAACCGTCCAAGAATCTGGAAATCATTTCGGCAGTATCCTTCCATGACTCCTTGTGGGAAAGCTGCAATTCCTCAGGATTATAGACTTGAGCAGATCCCCCAAGCTGAACTATCCCTGTTTGAAAAGAAAGTCGAGTTCTCGTTGAAGGCGATGCAAAAAGCAAACCCAAAACCTTTCCTTTGAGGATTTCTGCCTGTGGCTCACCCACTGCATTCCTCATTTTGAGCCACTTAGCAACGTCAAGAATTGTCTCCAGTTCCTCTCTGTTAAAGTCGAGTACACTAATGAAATCCCTGCCTCTCAAATCTGTTTTCATTTTTTACCTCCTTAGGTGCCAATTATCTTATGCTTTTAGCGTTCGCAGTCAATAGAGAGAATGAATCGACGGAGTCACTGGTCTCATACGCATATAGGGCGTGCCAACTCTCGTACGAATGGAGATGAACCATCAGATCGTCAACTCACCAGAAACGGAGGCGCAGTTGCCACGTTTTCTTGATCACCAGTGGTTGTCTTATCTTGGTGATTTTTTCCAGTCGGTCCTGGTGGAGGAGGATCTTGTGGAAAAAGGTTATCATGTCCAACTCCACACGTACGCATCGCGTCGGGACCGGTAGACTCTGCAGACGCGGGGCGTCGAGACCGTACCTGAGAGGAAAGGACTGAGCTCTAAGGTTGCACCCGGACAGTGGTCGCTACTTGGAAAACCGTATCAAGCGCAGCAGATCGACCCACGATCGCGATCTCCAGAGGACCTGCCAAAGTCGCCACATAGGCCACTGTCGCGGGCAGCGATGAAGCTGAAGTGACGAGTGACCCTCCAATATACACGTCAAATGATACGGCTGCTGACCCGGCGGGCTGAGCCACGTCGAGACTGAGCGTCATCTGCTGTCCGACCTTGAACTGCTTTGGGAATGCAGTCACACTGAGTTCACCACTGGGAGGAATCGGCCCAGGAGGAATCGGCCCAGGCGGAATCGGCCCAGGCGGAATCGGCTCTTGGTAGACTTCCGTAGGGGCCTGGCCCCGGAACATTGTCCTCACGACGACTCTGTTGTCGGGCCAGTTGGCCGGGGCCAGCTTGGTCGGATCCTCGATCGCGAGTCGTACGGTCTGAAGAATCGGTGGATGAACCGTGCATGTCTGCGTGGGTACGTGGCTCGACAGAAAGTACGAGGAGTGCGTCAAGGATGTGGGACAGGCCTCGGTGGCGAGCAATCCTGAGGCGTCACAGATTGTGCGTACCGAAATGCCCTCGGGTTTAGGGCCAAAATATGTTTGTTTCTTAAGCTTGATGGCCTCCAGCATGTACGCTTTCCATGTCATGGCCGGAAACCGTGAGCCTGCGTTTCGGATGGCAGACATGTTTGCCCGCGTGGCGTCGTTTCCTATGTGGATCACAGTGCAGAGTTCGGGAGTGAAACCATCGTACCAGGCGTCGTGCCAATCGTTGGTGCTGCCGGTCTTCCCGGCCGCCTGCAGCCCGCTGATACGCGCGTTGGAAGTATTCTCATACACGCCCCTCAGCATTGTCTGCACAAGCCAGGCCGTGGAGGCCGGTACGACCCGGGTTGCAGCAAAGTTGTGCTCCTCGATCGTTGTGCCGTTCTCTGTCTCGATGCGCCGGATTGGATAGGGCGTGATGCGGACTCCTCCATTGGCGATCGTCGAGTAGGCCTCGACCATTTCCAGGGGCGAGATCTCGAAGCTGCCTATAGAGAGAGACGTGTATGGTTTCAGAGGGGACGTGACCCCCATCTTGCGGGCATAGTAGATGATCCTGTCGAGCCCAGTTCTGAGTGATGTCTTGGCAGCGATGATATTGGACGATTGCTTGATGGCATTGGCCACAGAGATCCGACCAAACCATTGGTTGGTACCCAGCCATTCCGGGGGACTCCAGCCACCAAAGTTCGTCGGTTGCGAAGCTACAATCTCAGACGGAAAGGTTACGCCGTTGTCGAATGCGGCGGTATAGTCGAAGAGTTTGAAGGTCGAACCTGGCTGTCTGGGTGCCAGCACACGGTTGAAGTTCGTCTCGTCGTAGTTGGTTCCCCCTACCATGGCCAGAATGTACCCAGTCTTGGGGTCGACGCTCACCAGGCCCACCTGGGGTTGGAAGACCCCAAGAGAATCGCGGTCGCTCTCGACGAACACCTTGTCTTTCTTGGCCTGGTCCCAGACCTTCGTGACGGCTGATAGCGCCGCAGTCTGGAGCTTGGGGTCGATCGTTGTATAGATGCGCAGTCCCCCTTGATACAGCATCTCAGCGCCATACTGCTTCTCGACGATGGATTTGACGTAGTCGACGAACCACCCGATGCTTCCATAGGGGGACCGCATGCCGTTCTTGAGCGTGAGCTTCTCGGCCGCTGCGGCGTCGGCTTGCTCCTGCGTCAGGTAGTGGTTGCGCACCATCTTGCGCAGCACAAGTTGCTGCTGCTCGGTGGCCCGCTTCAGGTCGACATATGGGTTGTACGCTGACGGGGCAGGGAGAACGCCAACAATCATTGCAGCCTGAGCTGCATCAAGGTTCAGTGCATGCACGCCGAAGTACCCGAGTGCTGCTGACTCGATGCCGTACAAGCCGTTGCCGAAGTACACGTAGTTGAGGTACATGTTCAGGATCTCCTCTTTCGTGTACTGCTTTTCAAGCCTGTATGCAACGATGATTTCCTTGACCTTCCGTGCTATCGTGACGTCAGTGTCATGGAGGATGGCCTGACGTGCAAGTTGTTGTGTCAGAGTGCTCGCTCCGCGAATGCCCCGTCCGAGAAGTGGGTCGATAAGGAGTCCCGCTATGATGCCACGAAAATCGATGGCACCGTGGCTGAAGAATCGCTCATCTTCCGAGGCAATGAGCGTTTTGATGGCGGTCTCGGAAATCTCCGCCAGCTTTTTGGGCAGGCGGTTTTCAGCAAAGTACACTGACGAGAGGAGGTTGTCGTTGCGGTCGAACACCTGAGAAGCCATCGGTGTCTGGATGAACAGCGCACCGACGGGCGGTACCTGGGTGGAGTAGTGTGCAAAAACGAGAGAGACAAAGGCAGTCGCGGCAATTCCGACTGCCAGGATCGCGACAAGAAGCCATCCAAGGACTGCCTTAACCCGCGGACGAGCATGATGTCTGGGTGAGTTGGTGTGTTCCACCGGTGAGTTGGCGTGTTCCATGGTCAAGTGGTGCCTCCTGGTTGTCGACACGGAGTGACGGTACGCAGGGTTCCGCGAAGAGCAGACATGGATGCCTGCCATCCGATTTGGAACGTGTACAGTGCTACCGTGATGACTTAAGCGTCTCCTTGCGAGCGGCAAAGTCCTGCGAGATGACCTCGAGACGTTTACGGATGTCTTTTAACGTATCTCGACGGCCAAGGTCCTTGGGCGACTCGAACGCAGTCTCGAGTTCATCAAGACTATCGTATATCTGTGTTTCCAGTTGATAGACCCTCGACAAGAAATCAGGGTTGAGCTGTTCATCGGTGAAGAATGTCGCATCACCATATCCAAGAAACTCTATCTTGTCGCGCAGCTCGTTCATTGTTCGAAGTATCTTGGAGATGTCATCGACAACCGACGTTTCTGCGTCGTTTGCCTTCTCGATGACGTCGGAAAGGATTTCCCTCAGGTCGTCCAGCTTCAACACCATGGTATCTCGCACCATCTTATCAGCAGTGCGGCGCTGGTCTTTGCTCTGATAGCCCACAAAATTCGGGATGCGAGCTGTCAGTTCTGCAAACCAGTCACGCGGTGTAATTCCTGCGTCGGCCTTGTCATCCATAGCATCCCCCTTTGCCACCAAGAGTCTACTCTGTGAATTCTACATACGGTGGCAGAACAAGTCAAACCACGATGCTGGCCTGCTCCCGCCACAGTCGGCTGTTTGACGAAAGCCATGGGCGCGGTAAACTATCTTAGAAACAGATATGCAGGGGTCCGGCTCTCCTTTGCGTCACAGGCAGTGCCGGGAACGGAGGCATTATTCCATGAACTGGGCAAACTTGACAGAACGTGCTCAAAAGGCCGTATGGATGGCACAGGAGTCGGCCAGCTCGCTGGGTAACGACTTTCTTGACACCGACCATCTCCTGATTGGTCTTGCCAAGCTGGAAGAAGGTATAGCGTATGAGGCCATGGTTGCCAGTGGCATTGATCTTCACAAACTGGTCGACTATGTTTCCGATCAGGTGCGAGGGGTCAAGCATAACAACTTCCTCGGCAGAAATGATGAGATCATCCTCACGCCCAGGGCAAAGAAGGTCCTTGACCTGGCTGAACGCGAGGCTATCAACCTCGGAGACGGGTATATCTCAACGGAACACATCTTGCTGGCGATCGTTCACGAGGGTGGCGGTGTGGGTGTTCGAAGTCTGGAGGATGAAGGTGTCGACATTTCGAAGCTTGTGAACACAGTTCTCTCGTTGCGTGGAACCGAGCACACGACGGAGCCTCCTCGCCCAGGTCACCAGCCGCGGCAGCGCACCAAGACGCCGACGCTTGACCAGTACAGTCGCGATCTGACAGAGATGGCTCGTCAGGGAAAACTCGACCCGGTCATCGGTCGTGACAAGGAGACTGAGAGACTGCTCCAGATATTGTTGCGGCGGACCAAAAACAATCCTGTTCTTATCGGTGACCCGGGCGTAGGCAAGACAGCCATCGTCGAGGGGCTGGCACGAAAAATCGTTGCGGGCGAAGTACCTGAACTTCTCAAGAACAAGCGCGTCATTTCGCTCGATATCCCAAGCCTTGTGGCGGGGACCAAATACCGTGGCGAATTCGAAGACCGGATGAAGAAGTTTCTGGCCGAGATGAAGACGGCTGGCAACACTGTCATTCTGTTCATCGACGAGTTGCACAACGTTGTGGGGGCCGGGTCTGCAGAAGGAAGTTCTATCGATGCGGCCAACATCCTCAAGCCGGCGCTGTCGAGAGGCGAGCTTCAGACGATTGGAGCGACCACACTCGGAGAGTACCACAAATATATCGAGAAGGACCCGGCGCTCGAGCGCCGATTCCAGCCAATCGTCGTCAGCGAATCCACCGTACCCGAGTCGATCGAAATCCTGAAGGGACTACGCGACAGGTATGAGGCTCACCATCAGGTAACCATTACGGATGCGGCCATCGAGGCTGCCGTCAGGCTCTCTGTGAAGTACATCACGAGCCGGTTCCTGCCGGACAAGGCAGTCGATCTCATGGATGAAGCCAGCGCCAAGGTAAGGCTTGCTTCTACCGTTCCAAGTGACGAATACCGTCAACTGCAGGATGAACTCGACAAGATCGAGCGGGAGAAGGACGACGCCATTCGCAATCAGGAGTTCGAGAAGGCGGCGGGTCTGCGAGACCAGGAGCGGGACGTTCACGACAAGATCGAAACGATGAAAGGAAGCTCGTTTGTGGCATCGGCTGCACGGGAAGCAGTAGTGAGCCCGGATGACATTCGCGCTGTTGTGGCTCTGTGGACCAACATTCCAGCCGCGCGGCTTGCTGAGGATGAACGTGCAAAGCTGCTTCACCTCGAGGACGCTCTCCGAACCAGAGTCGTTGGGCAGGACCCGGCTGTGGCCCTCATGGCAGAGGCCCTGAGGCGTTCTCGTGCGGGACTCAAACATCCTACGAAGCCCATCGGGTCGTTCCTGTTCCTTGGCCCGACAGGAGTGGGGAAAACCGAACTGGCACGCGTCCTGGCCGAAGAGTTGTTTGGCAGTGAGTCATCGCTCATTCGCCTCGACATGAGCGAGTACATGGAGAAGTTTGCGGTGTCTCGCCTGGTTGGAGCCCCTCCCGGCTACGTAGGATATGAAGAGGGCGGGCAGTTGACCGAGGCCGTGAGGCGTCGCCCATTCAGCATTGTCCTGTTCGACGAGATCGAGAAAGCCCATCCAGACGTCTTCGATATTCTGCTTCAGATTATGGACGATGGGCGTCTGACCGACTCGAGTGGAAGGACGATCGATTTCCGGAACGCCGTCATTATCATGACGAGCAACATCGGGGGCGGGTTCAATCGGATGGGTGGCCTCGGATTCAAGCTGCCCGGAGAGGGCGGTGAGGCAGAAGCCCACACTGCATCCATGATGGACGAACTTAAGCACAGTTTCAAGCCGGAATTCCTGAACCGGGTCGACGAGATTGTCGTATTCAACCAATTGTCGGTCGAGGACATTGAGAAGATCGTAGCGATCCTGCTGAAGAGAGTGACCAAAGAGATCGAGGAAGAGGACATGCACCTTGAGTTCAGCCCCGAGCTGGTGTCGTATCTTGCACGCAAGGGCTTCAACCCCGAGTATGGTGCCCGGCCGCTCCTAAGGTTGATCCAGCATGAAGTGGAAAACGAGCTGTCCTATCGGATCCTGGAAGGTGAGTTCAAGCATGGCGATACCATTGTGGTGACGAGCGACGGCCAGAAGGTGGTCTTCGAGTCAGCACGGAAAGAGCTTGTGCCAGCCCAGTAGGCTGGAATCATGAACCCGAAAAGCATACGGAACTTCTGTATCATTGCCCATATTGATCACGGCAAGTCCACGCTTGCCGACCGTTTTCTTGAGCGAGCCGGCTTCATTCTGAAAAACAAGGGTGACCAGGTCTTGGATCAGATGGACATCGAGAAGGAACGCGGCATCACGATCAAGGCACATCCCATCCGCCTGACGTATACCGGACGAGATGGTTCGCCGGTGGTGTTCAATCTGATTGATACACCCGGCCACGTCGACTTCAACTATGAAGTCTCGCGCAGCATAGCCGCCTGCGAAGGGGCAGTACTGGTCGTCGACGCGACACAGGGTGTCGAGGCGCAGACTGTGGCCAATACGTATCTGGCGTTGAATCACAACCTCACCATCATCATCGCGGTGAACAAGATCGATCTGCCAAATGCCGACGTGGACGAGACGAAGAGGGAGATCGAGGAGATCATCGGACTTGATGCATCGGATGCGTCACTTGTCAGCGCAAAGACAGGGCTCGGAGTCGATGAGCTGCTTTGCATCATCGAAGACAAGATTCCGAGTCCTTCCGGCGATTCCGGTGCCCCTCTCAAGTGTCTCGTGTTCGACTCGCACTTTGATACCTATAAGGGCGTGGTCGTTCACATCAGGGTTTTCGAAGGGACCATCCAGAAGGGTGACCATATCCAGTTCATGGCCACCGGCAGCGAATTCGATGTCGTCGAAGTAGGGTACTTCGAGCTGGCACCTGTTGTGACAGATGTCCTGACAGCCGGGGAAGTCGGTTACTTTGCCGCCGTGATCCGGGTTCCTGCCGAGGTTCATATCGGGGATACCGTGACCAGCGCGGTCCAGCCGACCGCAGAGCCCATACCGGGATACAGACCGGTGCTTCCAATGGTTTTCGCGGGACTCTACCCTATCGATGCCAACGACTATGAGGGGCTCAAGTCATCACTGCAGCGGCTGCAGCTGAATGATGCTTCTCTCACGTTTGAACCTGAATCGTCGGGGGCTCTGGGTTTTGGATTCCGGTGTGGGTTCTCCGGACTGCTGCATCTCGAGGTCATCACAGAACGCCTCCGCCGGGAGTACAACCAGGACATTATCGTCACCGTTCCGAACGTGCGGTATCGCGTCATCAAGCGCAATACCGGCGAGGAAGTTCTTGCTGACAGTCCTTCGAAGTTTCCCCCGTTGGGAGAGATCGAACGTATCGAGGAGCCCTTTGTCAAAGCGGAGATTGTGGTGCCGCATGAAGCGATCGGAGACGTCATGGAACTCACCAACAAGCGCAGGGGGATCTACATCAACATGTCCTACCCCGAGAGCAGGCGAGCGGTTCTGGAATATGAACTCCCGTTGTCGGAGATCATCACGGATTTCTTCGATCGGCTCAAGTCGATCACGAAGGGGTATGGAACGCTTGACTATGTGCTGGCGGGGTACCGCAAGGAACGGCTCGCCAAGGTCGATGTCTTGGTCAACGGGACGCCCGTCGACGCACTCTCGTTCATCGCGCACGAAGATGAAGTCCAGCATATCGCAAGATCGATGCTGCAGCGGCTGCGCAAGTATGTTCCCCGGCAGATGTACGAAGTTGCGTTACAAGCCGCAATCGGTGGAAAGATTGTAGCGCGTGAGAACATTGTCCAGTTGCGCAAGGACGTCCTTGCCAAGTGTTATGGTGGAGACGTCACGCGAAAACGAAAGCTTCTGGAGAAACAGAAAGAGGGCAAGAAGAAGATGAAACAAATCGGCAAGGTGAGCATCCCCCAGGAGGCGTTTCTCTCCATTCTCAAGCGTGAGTCGGACGACTAGACCGGTCGGCGTCTACGTCCACATTCCCTTCTGTCGCAGAAGATGCAACTACTGTGACTTCCTGTCGACCGGAGGTGCAACGGGTGTTCCCGACGAGTATGTGGACGCGTTGCTTTCCGAGTGGGGCCTGTGGGCTGAGACATTGTGCCGACAGGACCTCGGTCTGCAGTCCATCTACGTCGGCGGTGGTACACCTTCCCTGCTGGAGCCTCTGCAACTTCGACGGCTGATCGACGGGGTGAGCTCTCCTGTGCCGGCAATGCCGGATTGCGAGATCACCATGGAAAGCAATCCGGACAGCCTCGATGCTGAGAGAATCCGAGGCTACGTCGGCGCGGGTATCAACCGCTTGAGTGTTGGAGTCCAGAGTTTCAGCGATTGCTCGCTGGAGAGACTGGGGCGCCTGCATGATTCGGCAGGGGCCGACCGCGCACTTCGGCAGGCGCGGGAGGCGGGGATTCATAACCTGTCTGTGGATCTCATGTATGGACTTCCCGGTTCCTTGCCTGGTGAAGAGATTGCTTCGCTGAGACACGCCATCGAGCTTTCTCCGGAGCACATCTCCTGGTACAACCTGACTCTGGCTGCCGGCACCCCGCTGGCCACGTCCATCGCTGAAGGTCATGAAGTCATGCCAGACGACGACACGGTTCTGGCTACGATGCGGGAGGGATGGAGTCTGCTTGCGAAAAGCGGATTTGAGCATTACGAGATCTCCAATTTTGCCCGTTCGGGTTTCATCTCGCACCACAATCTCGGCTACTGGCTGTTCACCGACTACGTTGGTCTCGGTCTGGGAGCGTCTGGATTTGTCTCAGGCAAGAGGTGGAC
>Ga0075518_1000130_pt1 | contig 13340 bp, 15 predicted proteins | sample NGEPerA_2_FD_76970 | JGI IMG/M metagenome (GOLD analysis project Ga0075518, IMG submission 76970) | Arctic peat soil microbial communities from the Barrow Environmental Observatory site, Barrow, Alaska, USA - NGEE PermafrostAB136-A | ecosystem: Environmental > Terrestrial > Soil > Wetlands >...
ACGCCGAGCGGTACGCCGGACTCCACGAATCCGATGAACATCGGAATGGCCGAGCACGTGCAGAAGGGTGTGAGAATGCCCAGAGAAGCAGCAAGGATGTTGTCGACGAATTGATGCCGATGGGTCAGTAACTTCTTGATCTTCTCGGCGGGTATCCAGGTTCTCAGCATCGCGACCGCAAACACGATAACGACGAGGAGCAGATAAATCTTGGGGATGTCATACACGAAGAAGTGAATGGCTTCCGTTATCAGGCGCCCCTTCGGCAAGCGCAGAAGCGTATAGGTGAACCAGTCAGCAAACAGTGTCAGCATAGCAACCTCCGTTGATATATAAGCGTTCAAAAAAAGGCGGTCTCCCGCCCTCTCATTGCCTCGTCAGGCGCCCACGCCGACGATAGTTCCTGTTGCTTCCTTTCGTCCTACGTTGACAGCAGTCCTGTCAAGGCTTGTGTCAACTGAAGAATGCGGTCCTCGACGCGCGAGTAGTACACGAACTGCCCCTCCTTGCGAGCAGAGACAAGCCCAGCCTCGCGCAGGACCCTCAGGTGATGCGAAACCAGGTTCTGCGGGATGCCCAGCGCACGCTCGATCTCACAGACACACTGCTCACCACCACGCAGCAACCTCAAAATCTTGATGCGCTGCAGGCCCACCAGAACTGACACAAACTTCGCCTGCTCCTCGCATACGGAGTTCCAGTCCGTACCTATGTCCTGTACCCCACTAACCGGCACACGCTGGATCATGTCACAACTCCCATTGATTCAATGTACATTGATATATTATGTGGAGGTGTTGCATTGTCAAGACCCAAACACTAGATGAAGTGGACCTCCTGGAACGCATATACCGAACGACACTAGATTGGTCGATGTGGGTCATCAGTCACCTTTGGTTAGCTGCCGTAGCAGTTGGGTTCAGATTGGCAGACCAAAAATGTACTTGAGACAGTAGTAGATGCCGACCAGCACGAAGATGGTCCCGGTGGCCCTGCGGATACCCTCAGCTCGAGACTGGTCATCTTCTCGAAGAAGCCTCGCTCAGGGAGCTGCTGACCCGAGGCACTCCTCACGGAACGAAATAGGCTTCAAAGAAGACCACCACGACAATCAGCAGTTTTCGATTTGGACTCAGCTCTCTACTTGACACGTTTCAATTCATCACAGATGAGTGTCCGGACTTTCTCGGTGACGTTGTCGATGACGTCGGCCGTGATAGCGGTCTTGCCCTTTTCGATACCAAGATCCGTCGTAGCGACGTGCAACTGACGGATGCCGAGTTTATCCATGATCTGCTTGCCGCATGACACAGGGCAACCGTCGATCACGACCACCAAGTCGGCAGTACGTGCAGCCTCTACATATCCGGAGTTGCCTGCTCCCACCGCTGCCAAACACGTCATCTTTCCTACCCGTCAGCAAAGAGCTTCCGAGCGATCTGATCGGCAAGATACCCTGTATTCGCAGCGCCAGAACAGGAGTAAAGAAGAACCTTTGAACCAGCTGTGCAAGAGATTCCCCTGTCAGTGACCTCCTTGGTCAACAATTCAGCGATCTATGCGCTCGACTGCACTTTTCCGCCACTCCGAACGATGCCGTCCACGACCAGAACAACAGAGAATCACTTGGCATTGTGCGACGCAGAGTAGATCTTCTCAACGTCCTCCGCGGTCAGCAACTTGTTCAAAATGAATGCAATGAGGAAGATGCCGGGGACATCGACGAGGAACCGCGCGACCGCAAAGCGCGCCCCAAGCGACTGCATCTCGAATAGAAACATCGGGATCTTCAGCGTGGACCACGCTCCGATGAACACGAGCACGTTCATGAAACTGGCCCCTTTGTCCATGAGGACGGCGGCCACCGGAAATGCCGCATACAGAGGCCCTGCAGCAACAGCGCCCAGAACAATACCCAGCGAAGTCCCTTTTAGCCCAGACCCTTTGCCCATGTACCTGATGAGCATCTCTCGTGGAACCCAGACATCCAGCAGTCCCAGCAGGACGAAGATCGGAGGCATCACGAGGAACATGGTCCTCAACTGATCAAAGAGGGACTTCTCTGCCCGAGCAGCTTTGGAGGGAAACAGGAACAAGAACGCCACGAAGATGACGACCATCATGAGAGTGACCCGATACTTCTTCAGCAGACTCCTGAGCGTCATCTTGCTACCATCCATCCGACAAACAGCGCAGCTACAATGGAAAACGCGAAGGCGAGGGTGTTGCGACCAATGGCCGCTTTCTTGCCAAAGTACCTGATTTCCAGAGGCAGGGTCACGATGCCGACCATCATGAGCGAGGACACAAACGCTGCTATCTGTGTTACTCCAGCACCGTTCCGAAGCAGTTCGGCCGCTGCCGGAAATGCAACAAATCCGGGGATAAGGCTAATGGCACCTACCAGCGCAGCGATCATGATTCCCATGAAACCCGAGCCAGCACCGAGCAGCCGCGAGATTGTGGCAGGATCGAACACAGCCAGAACGATCGCGACAAGCATCAAAACAATCAGGAACTGCGACAGGATGCCCTCAAACGCCTTGAGTCCCTTCATCAGGGCTTTCTTTGTCTTGGCCCTGTCTCTGATCATTGAGAACACTAACAGGACAGTGACGACACTATACAGAATCAAGTTCTCCACATGTACCTCTCCATATTGTATTTGCTATGTTGCCATTATTGGCAACTTATCAACATTGTCAAGAGTGAATTTGACAAAGTTTCCGAACCTTGCAACAATATGATTATGACTGAACAAGAGAGAATACACTGCGAACTGACAGCACATATGTTCAGGGCCATGGCTCACCCCTTGCGCGTGTTCTTGCTCACTCGGCTTGCCACCAGACCTTGGTGCGTCTGTGAACTGGCTGCCGAGGCAGGGGTCGAGAAGTCCGTAGCATCCAAGCACCTCTCCCTCCTCAAGGAAGCAGGCCTCGTAGACTCCATGAGGATCGGCACGCAAATCCGCTACTCGCTTACGGTCCCATGCGTTCTCAACTTGGCTTCGTGTGCAGAGCGGTGTGTCTTCACAAACAGGAAGAAGTCCCTGGGCATCGACCCTGGCCGGGACGAACCGCACGACGCCGATGACGGAAGTGGAGTGCCTGTCACCGGAAGACCGCTATGATACGCAGTTGTGAAATGAGGTCGACTATAACCCCTCCGGCAGATCGATCAAGGAGAAGTTGGCGGACCTCCGCCTGTACCACGAGCGGCAGTTCAGGAAGCTGCAAGACGCCGTGTAGACGCGTCGCGGCTGGGGTGCCGACTACGTTCCCACGCTTGAGACTGTCAAAGTCGATGACATCGACTTCACCGAGGTCGTCGGGTTGATCGAGGAACACGCACGCTAGAACCAGACACAGCTGCACCAGGAAGAAACAGACCCCGGCCTCGACGAGGCCGGGGTCTGTGCTGGTCGTTCCTGCTCAGTGGTCTAGAAGATCCAGTTGAAGAGATATCCCACGATGATGATACTGAATCCGACAATACCCGCGAAGGTTGCCAGGAGTTTCGGTTTCATCACCTGCAGGACGGCCCGCGGGACGGCCCGCACCCCGATCCTCCGCCCCAGTCCATGGATCCGCCGATACCGCTGCCTCCACTCTGTGCGTGGACAGTCTCTGCAAGCCTACACTCGGCTCCACAGGTTGGACATACTGCGGTCCACCGTGTGCAGGGTCCGTACGTGCGGTCGATCCACTCGGTCCTGGTACCCTCCGTCTCAAATTTTGTGCGGCATGCGTCGCAGTAGAATACGTTCATGTCTCCTCCTCGATTCGCGCTCCGGAACACATCCGGACACGTTGGATGACGGACCAGTAACCTTGGTGTCCAGTCTCCCAATCCTCACAGCGTCGACGCATTGCCAGACGTTTCCTCCGCCAGACTGGTTGACCATCTGCTGTGTCCTTGACTGCTTGACAAAGTAGATTCCCCAAGCTGATCGAGCCCCTCGACGAACACTCTGGATGACAACATAGGACTCACGAACAACGCAGGCTCCCCATCTCCATCATATCCGATACAGCTTACGTTGTCGTTGCTGCGTCAGTGCGTCAGCGTCGAGTCTCGACTCCAGTCTTCTTGCCGGTCAGTTCCTTGATCTTAAGGTAGAATGTATCATTTGAGATGCCACCATAGAACGACCACTTGCTGTTCAACGCTGTCAGTGGCAGAGTGTACCCGCTTTCGGCCAGATGACGTACCTCATTGACCTGAGAGTCGCTGTCCTTCATGACATCTATGAACCTCAGCGAGCATTGATCTACTATATCGCTCGCACCGAGGGACGTCCTCAGACTCTCGAACATCTCGCCCATTGTCGGCGTTGGCGCAGCGTTGGGGCCACACCCACCCCCGCCACAGCCGCACGACGAGGCTGCAGGAGCCTCGTCCCAGATTCCGTAGACATCAATCTGAACAACATTCTCTGCCATTATGCAACTCCCTCGAATACGATTTTGTCCAGCATGTCCAACTTGTCGATACCACGAATGTCGCTGTCCATCATTGGAACCCGTAGCAATGCAGCTTCTGCAAAGCGTCGCTTTATCTCTTCCAGGTATCCCAACTGAAGCTGTCTCCGCTTCTGGAAGAAGGGTGTCGTCGCCTGTTCCTCCGCAATCAGCAGGTTCGCCACGACAAGCTGCGTTGCCACACCGATGCCCGCCAGTTCCTCCGATGCGCGGGATGCCTCAAGAATTGGGGTGCTCTCGGGATACATGACGAAACTGAACGTCGTCAGATCGGGATCCCGCATCGTCGTGACTGCCCGGTCAAACCGGTCCTTCTGTTGGCGGTCTCCAGCAGACAATGTCTCAGTGCCGCCAGTGGCCTTGAGCTTGATCTGTTCGCTCCAATCCATAGGCAGCTCGAGCAATCTCAGCGTGTGACCCGTCGGTGCCGTATCGAAGACAATAACATCGAACCCTGGAGTACTCGAAAGGTCAATGAAGCGCTGGAACGAAGCCATCTCCTCAGTGCAGGGGGAGGCCAGTTCTTCGGTCATCGTCCGAATTGTGTCCTCATCGAACTTGGCCCGCGCATCGTCGAGAATACCCTTCTTGTAGTCCTCTGTTGCCTGCTTCTGGTCGATCTTGGCGGCGAACAACCCCGGGACGCCGTCGATGACTTCTACCTGATCCGTCACTTTTTTCCCAAGCACGCTGCCAGTATGTGCCGCAGGATCCGTAGTGAGGAGCAGAGTTCGGTACCCGCGTCTGGCAGCATGCACCGCAGCCAGACATGCCATGGTCGTCTTGCCCACGCCACCCTTGCCCGCGAAGAATACCTGCCTGGCACCCTTTGCACTTGGACGCAACAAACTCTCGATGTCAGCCATTGCTCGCCCCCCTCTGAAACAACATTGGAGCGACTTTACGGAACATCTCCACTCCCCTGATCTCACTGTCGAGCAACTCCATCGTCTGTACCGGTATCCCCGCATACGATTGCTTGGCGCGCTCCAGGTATGTCAGCTGCATGTCGCGTCGTTTCCGGAAGAACGGATTCACCGTCTCAGCCTCAGGGACAAGCCCGTTCACGATGATTCTCGACGTCGCCACGCCTATTGCTGCCAGCTCAGTGACCGAACGTGACGTCTCCTCAAGAGATGTCTGTTCTGCCTGCATGACGAAGATGAACTGCGTTCGGCTTGTGTCACGAAGTCGCGCCACAGCATCGTCGTACTTCTTCTTGCTGTCCTGAATCAGGGCGACGGGTCCCATGCATGTCTGACCACTGCCCTCCGCACTATCTTTGATGTGCTTGCTCCACTCGACCGGAAGCTCCAGAAGTCGCAACGTATGGCCAGTTGGCGCCGTATCAAAGATGATGACATCCCAATTGTCATCCTCCATGAAATCGGTGAACTTGTCGAATGAAGCCATTTCTTCTGTACACGGACCGCTCAACTGCTCTTCGACAACCTTCAACATTTCGTCGTCAAAGAGACCCCGCATGGGGGCCAATGACCGCTCCTTGTACTCGCGGGTAGCCTCGTCTGGATCGATTTCCATGGCCCAGAGATTCGGGACACCGGTGATCGGAGTCACGTGGTGGCCAATCGGCTGCTCAAACACGTCGGCCAGGTTTGATGCCGGGTCGGTCGTTACAATAAGCGTCTTCTTGCCCTGGTCTGCGTGGTAGACGGCTGTCGTCGAAGCCATTGAGGTTTTGCCAACACCCCCCTTGCCTGAAAAGAAGACGTACTCAGGATTCATGCTATTCCTCCAGTCAGTGCAATTTTCATCTCATCGTACGATGGGTAGCTCATAGTCTTGAGAACCTTGCCGTCGACAGTAGTCACCGGAAGGATCTTTTTGCCATTGCCCGTTACTAGCTTATAAACGTCTGCATTGTCGCGGAACTTGAATGGCTGCTGATTGATCGCGTAGCGTTCAACGATCATGCCAGGCTCCTCCCCTTGAAGACGTTTGAGATCTTCATTGAGCTGAACAAGATGTTCATCTACAGACGGTCCACACAGCCCCGTCGTACAACACATAGGTGGTTCATAGAACTCGATTTTCAACGTGACCTCCTTAAAAACGAATGTTGTGAAGATATGAGTGAGGCGATTCAACCGCGTACTTCAGCTTTTCCGGTGCAACGCGCGCGGACCTACAGCAAGCTTGTTCTTCGAATCACGGCGACACAGGAACACCGGCGTGTCTGTGAGTCGGCTCTGGTCGACTGGGAAAGAAACATGCGCTTGCTCCGTAAGGCGTAGCAGGAACTGACGAATGTCCGACGGCAGATCCTCACGGATCGAGTACACCGTCCAGTAGCTCTGTTTGGACACCGACAGTAACCCTGCATCGAAAAGGACGCGCGTGTGGTCCGACACAGTTGCCTGGGACAAACCAAGAGCAGTCATCAACTCACAGACGCACAACGCACGAAAACCCAGGAGCCCTACGATGCGTGCACGCGTCTCGTCTCCCAGTGCCCTCGCAACTGCAATCATATCTCCATTCCCAGCGTCGTTTGTCAGCATCACCTTTCTCCAACTATATCGTCACCTTCCGATTCAGAGTAGACCGATTCTCTGGCTTGTCAACAACGAGCCTTCATACTCTGCCGACGTAGGCAAGAGTCGTCAAAGCGCAACCCCCTGATAGACCGGTGGCAACGTAAAATCAAGACGACCATCCAGGCTTCGAGGCTACTGCGTGCATCAACCGGCTGGGGGCCGACGTTCTGGAGGACAATGGCACTTGCAGGAAAAAACCACCCCAAGGGCAATGAAGGCGGAAACTCGCAAGCGACAGCTCGGCGGTGCAGCTTCTTGCTGCGAAACTGCCTGCTAGGGTTTTCTGGCTACAAAGACGAGATTCTCAGCCCAGGGACGGAAGACTTTGCCAGCGTACATGCTGGCGACGACCAGTGGTCTGAAAATGGGTCTGTTGCAGTAGAGGGGCAGCAGGTCCTTCTTCTTGCCGGCACGAAAGTAGTTGAAGAGCCACTGCAGGTAGATGCCCTCTCGACACAGGATCTTCAAACCATGCGCTCCCATCATGGTATTCAGTTCTCGGTACGACATCTCACTGATATGTTCGGGGTTGAGTATGTCGGCAGCGCGGTTGATCGCGTTCATCAGGCGGTGTTTATTGGGTGTGCTCAGGATGATCACGCCTTCTGGCTTGAGGATCCGTAGCCACTCGGCGAATCCGGAGCGCGCGTCGGGCAGATGCTCAAGGATCTCCCCCGCGAAGACGGCATCGAAACTCGCGTCCTCGAAGGGAAGGCTAGCTGCGTCCCCCGTGACCCAGCTGTAATCGGGCGCCTCTTTGGCCATCTTGCGCATTGCAGCCTCATCCAAGTCGTAGCAGGTCACCTGGAAGGGCCAGTCCGGGCGGGTCATCCGAAAGACACTGTATCCGGAGCCCACGTCCAGTACCTTTGCTCCCTCCGGGATATAGTGTGCAAAAATGCGGCGAAACACCCGCAGGCGTCGGTTGCGAAATTCCTCCGACACGATGTTCGCGGTGTCGTTATACGCCGTCTCGTGGTGCTCCTTGCGAGAGTAGTAGTCAGAAAGAAGCCCAGTGTCGCGCACATAGCAGTCCAGGCGCAGCAGCTCCATCCCAATCTCACCGTCCCGCGCCACCAGGTCAATGTCCTGGATGGGGTGGAGCGGGTAGTCTGGATTGAACCAGTGGTCGGTCAGGTTCAGCGGAATACTTGCCTTCCCGCAACCTGCTCGGACTATTCCTTCTCCGCCCGCCGCACGAAAGTCAAAGGTCAATTCCAGGGGATTGGAGGCCCCCGCCACTGAGAAATTCCACGAGCCAAAGTGGCTGCCTGGGTGACGGTGGTCGCCGTGAGCGTAAATGTCGACAGTGAGGGTAACTCCATCACGAATGAAGAGCCCGGGCTCCAGCTCGAGCTGGAGGTTCTCCACTCCTTCCTGGATAGTCAAGGCATGTCCGTTCTGTCTAAAGTAACGCAATTGTCCTCCTTCCCAGTCTGGTGGTAACAGCAATGTCGAGTAGTTGTGTAGATTTCAAGCCATCGGGGAAGGCGACAGGCAATTTTGCCCGGAGTAGCTAGAGCCATTGATTCGAGTCTAGCTCGCATGGCCCTGCAACCGCAATCATGTCCACAGTGATTGAACTGTCCATTTGCATCGTCATTCTCCGATTGAATCGTTATATACCGATGCAATATACATCGCTGTCTGGATTTGTCAAGAACGAGTCGTCCTCACTTCTCGGAGATGGTGGTGAGTCTGTTACACTTCGGACGGTTCCATACGTGTAACAGTCTCACCGCAACAAGGCACTTCCCCAGCGTGGAGGGGGAAGGGTACTGGCACCCTTCCCCCTTTGTGGCGAATCAGAACGACTGCTGCTCGGTTCGAGCGATGATCTCCTCCTGCAGGCTGGGCGTCAGGTCACAGAAGTAGTCGCTGTATCCGGCCACCCGCACGATCAGGTCACGGTACTTGTCCGGCTCGGCCTGGGCGGCACGCAACGTCGCGGCGGTCACGACGTTGAACTGGATATGATGCCCGTCCAGCGTGAAATAAGAACGGATCAGGTGCGTGAGCGCGCCGAGCCCCACATCTCCCTCCACCAGTGACGGCGAGAACTTCTGGTTGAGCAGGGTGCCGCCGGTGCGCACATGGTCCATGCAAGCAGCTGAACGGATGACGGCGGTCGGGCCTTTCCTGTCGGCCCCTTGAACAGGCGATATTCCATCTGACAACGGTTGCCATGCGCGGCGACCATCCGGCATGGCGCCGGTCACCGAACCGAAGTACACATGAACCGTGGTCGACAAATAGTTCACATGATACGTCCCGCCCTTGGTATTGGGGCGACCATCGATCGCGTCAAATACAACGTCAAAGAGCCGAGCAAGGATATCGTCGGCAGCCGGGTCGTCGTTGCCATACTTGGGCGAGCGGTTCCACAGCAGCAGCCGCGTTTTCTCATGATCTACAAAGTCCACATCGACCGCCGCCAGGATCTCGTCCATGGTCAGGTCCTTCTGGTCGAAAACATGCGCCTTCAATGCAGAGAGGCTGTCGGTGCAGCTCCCCGGTGCCGTGACCTGGATGTACGTCGAATTGTACCGCGGGCCACCGTCGTTGTAGTCACGCCCGCGCACAATGCAGTCCTCCACGAAAAGCGACAGGAACGGTGCCGGCATCTGCTCGGCATACAGCCGCTCGATAACGTTGTTGCCACGCACCTTGATATCCACGAAGTGATACAGTTGCGCTTTGAATGCTTCAAATAGTTCGTCATAGCTGGCAAAGGTTCGCGGATCACCTGAGTGCAGACCGATGACCTTGCCTGTACGTGGGTCCAGACCGCCATGCAGGGTCACTTCGAGGATCTTGGGCAGGTTCAGGTAGCCAGTGAGGATATACGCTTCACGGCCGAACGCACCGGTTTCGACACAGCCGGAAATGCCGCCCATGCGAGCATCGACGACAGACTTGCCTTGGCGGAGGAGTTCCTCGACAACCATGTCGGCATTGAAGACAGAGGGCTGACCCCAGCCTTCGCGGATGATCTCGGCGGCACGCCTGAGGAAGCGGTCCGGACTCTTGCGGCTGAGCTGGATGTTCGAGGACGGCTGGAGCAGGTGCATGTCATCGATGACGTCGAGCAGGAGATAGCTGACGTCGTTCACGCCGTCTGACCCATCCGGGCGCAGTCCACCTACATTGATGTTGGCAAAGTCCGTATACGTTCCGCTTTCGGCAGCCGTCACACCCACTTTTGGCGGCGCAGGCTGATTGTTGCACTTGACCCAGAAACACTCCAGGAGTTCCATGGCTGATGCGCGCGTCAATGTACCGTCGGCAAGTCCCTTTGCGTAGAACGGCTCCAGGTGCTGTTCGAGGCGCCCGGGACAGAACGAATCCCAGGTATTCAGTTCGGTCACGACACCCAGGTGAACAAACCAGTATGCCTGCAGTGCCTCGTGAAATGTGCGCGGAGCGTGCGCGGGGACCCAGGAGCAGACCTCGGCAATATCCAGAAGCTCCGCTTTCCGCGCGGGGTCCGTCTCTGCCTCAGCCATCGACCGCGCAAAATCTGCATTGCGCTCTGCATAACCCATCATCGCATCTGCGGCAATGGCCATGGCCACCAGCTCCTCGCGGCGCGCAGTTGCCTGAGGGTCGTTCAGGAAGTCGAGGCCGGCAATGGCTTCTGCCACCTCCGCCTTCAGCTCCAGCAACCCCTTGTGATAGATCACGTCGCCCAGCACCGTATGGCCTGGTGCACGCTGCTCCATGAACTCCGTAAACACGCCGGCTTCGTAGGCGTCCTTCCAGGCAGGTTCCATCAGGGCGAACATGCGATCGCGCATGGACCGTCCGTTCCATACAGGAATGACCTCCTCCTGCTGAATGCGGCGACCCTCATCGTCGACCTTGTAAGAGATCTTCTCCCGTGTATCGAGGACGGTGAGGTCCTGCATGCTGTGACAGCACAGTTCAGGGAAGGACGGCACGGCTTTGGGAGCGGGACCACGCTCGCCCACGATCAGCTCGCCAGGTCCGATGAACAGCTGCTTGTGTTCAAGAATGTACTGCAGGAGACGTGCGCGGTAGACAGGCACCGACAATCCCCGCGCCTTCTGGTCGAACTCCGTCACCAGATGCGCTCGCTCCAGGGACAGCCGGGGTACCGCGGCAAGACTCTCCTGGCGCAGACGTGCAACACGCTCATTCATGCTATCCTCCCACCGATGCTTCGATACCGGCGTCTGCAAACACCCGCCGGATATTTTCCATGGTTTCCACCGAAGGAGGCTGCAGTTCGGCCAGCTGATACGGTCTTCCGAGCCTCCGGTACTTGTCCGTCCCGATGCGGTGATAGGGAAGCAGGTCAATGCGGTGCAACCCCAGACGATCCATCATCAAAACCATCAGGTCGACATTCTCCCTGTCGTCGTTGAGCCCCGGTATCACGGGAAATCGTACGACGACATGAGCATGGACTGCTGCCAGCGCTGCGAGGTTCGTAAGAATTGTCTCGTTTCCCACCCCTGTCGATTCTCCGTGCTGCGCGGTATCCATCAACTTGACGTCATACAGGAACAGGTCGACCTTGTCCGCCATCCCCAGCAATTCCCCCTGGTCAGTCATCCCACAGGTCTCGACCGCAGTCGATATGCCCTGTTCTCGACACGCCTCAAGCAGATTTCTCAGGAATGCCGCCTGCATGAAGGGCTCGCCACCGGAGAACGTGACACCACCACCCGACTCCTCGAAGAACACGCGGTCCCGAACAAGCTCGCTCATCACCTCTGCCACCGTAATGGTCCTTCCCGCAATCGTCCTGGCCCCGGCGAGACAGGCGTCGACACACTGTCCACATGCGGTACACGCCTCAGTGGCTCCGGGTACTCCACCCTCCAGGATTGCCGCATGCGTCGGGCATACTGTCAGGCAATCCTCACACCCGGTACACCGTTCCGCTGTGATCATAAGTTCGGGGCGGGAGCCCTGGCTTTCGGGGTTGTGGCACCACCGGCAAGCCAGCGGACAGCCCTTAAGGAACACGACCGTGCGGATCCCCGGCCCATCATGTAAAGCATAGTGCATGACATTGAACACCATACCACTCATCCGTATACTCTACACGACCTTTTCATACATGATACCGCTTGTCGCCGTTTCATGCAGTCATTCTACCACAACACGCGGCAAGGTCATATTGTCCACATGATGATCCTTCCACAACCGCCTCCACCCCCTCTGTGGACAAGACGGCCATCGCTGGCAAAACGACCATCAGCTTGTCATCGTGACGCTGGAGGGGAAGTTCGCCTACACATTCAAACCATTGATGAACGCCACGGATGTGGCCAATCTGTTCGCCCAGGTGTTTGGCGCTATGGTGACATTGCGGCAGGAGTCTGTCGGGGCAGGGTCCTTTGTGCTTGATTGCCCTTTGTGTCTGCTCGCCTACAATGGTTGCTGGGGTGAGATGATGGCGACGGTGACGGTGAGAGTGTATCTGGCAGAAGACTTCAAACAGGGACCCGTTCCACTCTCAGCCTCGACGTATATCGAGGCGCTGCGAAGCCTTGTTGCGCAGTATCCCGTCCTCAAGGACGTCATCCTCACCAGGGAAATGAAGCTGAAGCGGGACTACATCTACCTGCTCAACGGAAGAAGCGTCGAGTTTCTGGGCAAGGAAGATGCGCTACTCAAGGACGGCGACACCCTTTCGCTGTTTCCACCGATCGGCGGTGGCTAGACAGGCCAGGCGCTCGACGAGCGCCTGGCCTTGCGGCAAGGTGACCCTTTACAGAGCTACCTTGAAAACGGACGGATACAAGTCTGCGTGCGCAATGGTTCCGTGCAGGACAGGATTGATCATGGAGCTGATGTCGGTCTGGTCTCTCATCATCCTGAGATAGACGCCGGGATTGACGACACCTTCTCCGACGAAGACAAAGCCTTTCAACCGGCCGTCCTTGACGACGATCTTCCTGTACTCGCCGTCACCCACCTTCCTGTAGACATCACCTTCGTCATGTGTGCTGATCCCGCCGGTGAAGATGGTCTGTCCAAAAACCATCAAGATATTCCTGAGGACATCACCACCGTAGGGCATCTCCATGCCGAGCATATTCTCAGCAGCGTTGTTTGCTTGCTCTATGGCCACGGGCCAGAGAGCATGAAGCGTTTTCTGGCCCAGCAGGATGTCGTCCGTCTCGACAGCATCCCCCGCGCCATAGATACCCGGTACACTTGTCTCAAGATACCGTCCAAGAACGACACCTTTGTTGAGCCGTACATCCGTTCCCTTGAGAAAGCCGGTGTTGGGGCGCACGCCTTTGCCATAGACGACGCAGGA
>Ga0075518_1000132_pt1 | contig 13318 bp, 11 predicted proteins | sample NGEPerA_2_FD_76970 | JGI IMG/M metagenome (GOLD analysis project Ga0075518, IMG submission 76970) | Arctic peat soil microbial communities from the Barrow Environmental Observatory site, Barrow, Alaska, USA - NGEE PermafrostAB136-A | ecosystem: Environmental > Terrestrial > Soil > Wetlands >...
CGCCGACAATTACGGCGTCATAGCTGGATTTGGCGATTTTTTTCGGACGAGGAGTCACGCTCGTATTCTAAAGGATAAAAAAACCAAGGGATACCAGGCTCAGATTTTCCCTGCGGAAAATTGGTGACCCTCTGCCCGACTCCCGTTATCCCTTGAGATCAGAGATCAGCTCGTCGATAGACACAGCCGGCATCGTCTGCATCTGCACCGAACCGCGCGAGCCGATCTCCACCGACATCCTGACGATGCTGTCGTTGTCCGGCGCCTCAAGGATGTTGATGAAATCGTACTGTCCCAGCAGCGCGTACTGGGCCAGGATCTTGACCCCCATCGCCTCCAGGTCCTTGTTCACTTCCTTGATCCGCTCGGGATTCTTCTTGATCGTCTTGCTGCCCTCTTCGGTGAGCTTGCTCAGCGCTACATAAACTGGCATTGCCACTCCCTTCGTGTACCGTCTGTAGGGACAAATGTCACTCGACAGACCCGATTTGAATGTGACAGTATGATTACCCGGTGAAAGGATTTGTTAATCTGTTTCTATCACCAGCTTAAGCATGCGGCCAGAACTCATACCTGACCCGAGGCTGAAATGGCACTATCAAGACGAAGGTTTTTAAGGCTCGGCTCTGTGGCCGGGGCAGGGATGTTGCTGCCCTGGCAGTTCAGCCTGGGCTGCGGAGATGAGACCGCGCCAACCAGGGAGACCGCGCCGATGAACTACCGGCTTCCAGCCGAGATCGACAGGTTCATCGATCCGCTCCCGCGGCCGCCGGTGCTGGCTCCCGACACCAGCGCACACGAGGGCAGCGACTATTACGAGATCACCCTTGCCCAGTTCACCCAACAGCTCCATAGCCAGCTGCCGCCAACACCGGTGTGGGGTTATTCCGGAAGTTACCCGGGGCCGACTATCGAAGCCCGCCGCGGCAGGCCGGTGCGAATCAAGTGGTTAAATGACGGCCTCCCCACAACACATCTTCTGCATGATTCAATCGATACGACGATATACCGGGGAATGGCTCTTCCCGAGGTCCGCACGATTGCGCATCTGCACGGTGGGCCGACACCACCGCTGTATGATGGCCTGCCCGGCGCCTGGTCCACACCGGGCGCGACGCTTACCGGACCGGAATACCATGCGGGCGATTTCATCTATGCCAACGACATTCGCGCCTGCGCCCTCTGGTATCACGACCATGCCATGGGCATAACCCGCCTTAATGTATACGCTGGGCTTGCCGGTTTTTATATCGTTCGCGACGATATCGAAGGAGGGCTCGGACTGCCGTCAGGTGACTACGAAGTCCCGATAGTCATCCAGGATCGGAGTTTTAATTTCGACGGCACCCTGTTCTACCCGACCGTGGGCATGACGACTGTCCACCCTGTCTGGAACATGGAATTTTTCGGCGATACGCCGGTAGTCAACGGCAAGGCTTTCCCTTACCTGGACGTAGAACCCCGGCGCTACCGCCTCCGTCTGCTAAACGGGTCCCAGTCCCGCTTTTATAACCTCTGGTTCGATGACGCGGGCGAGCCTCTCCTGTTTTCCGTCATCGGGTCGGACGGTGGCCTGCTGCCCGCCCCGGCCCATACAGACAAGCTGTTGCTGGCGCCGGCAGAGCGAGCCGATGTCATCCTCGACTTCTCAAACCTGCCCGCGGATACCGTCATCACCCTGAAGAACGATGCGCCCGCACCCTATCCGATGGGTGGAGCCAAGGCGCTCCCTGAGATCATGCAGTTCCGGGTGCGGGAGGCGTTCTCCGGAGATGACCTGTCGGCCCCGGCCGCCCGGCTGTCCTTGCCGGCCATCGAGCCCCTCTCAGCCACGCCCGGCTCGCCGGCGAGGGAAATCATTCTGGTTGAAAATCTCGACGCCAACGCCATTATGAGCCACGACGGAGGGGATCTGAGCGGCATGGGTGACATGGGCGGCATGAGCGGCGCGCGCATGGGCATCACCGAGTTGCTGATCAACGGCAAACACTATAGTGACCCGGTCGATGAGAAGCCGTCGGCAGGAACCACAGAGGTATGGCAGTTCATCAACGTCACGCCCGATACTCATCCGTTCCACATCCACCTGGTGCAGTTCCAGATCCTTAACCGCCAGCCACTCGATACCGCGGGCTACTGGACGCTTTGGGAGGCATGGCGAACCGGGTCCGGACCCAAACCTGTCCTCTCCGATTACTTTGCCGGGCCCCCCGCGCCGCCGGCGCCCGAAGAATCCGGCTGGAAAGACACGGCCCGCGCCATGCCGGGAGAGGTACTGCGGATCATAGCCCGATTCACCGTGCCGGCGGGTACTAAACTGCCGGCCCGGTATGTCTACCACTGCCACGTCCTCGAGCATGAAGACAACGAGATGATGCGGCCATTCGAGGTCGTGTGAGCAAAATAGACCCCGTCATCGAATTGATCGTCTACACCGACCCCTACTGCACCTGGTGCTGGGGTTCGGAGCCGGTGCTGCGCAAGATCCAGGAGGTCTACGGCGACCAGGTGCGCCTGGTATACCGGATGGGCGGCCTGGTCGAGGACACTTCCCGCTTCAGGGATCCACTGAACAGGATCGGCGGACCGGACATGCACAGGCAGGTCGCCGAGCATTGGCGCCAGGCCGCACAGCGCCACGGGATGCCCGTCGACGCTGACGTCTTCATCGATTTCCAGAACGAGTTCCGTTCCACCTGGCCCGCCTGTATAGCCTACAAGGCCGCCGAGTTACAGGATCCGGAGCTGGCGGGAAGGTACCTTCGACGCCTGAGGGAAGGCGCGGCGGCTGAACACCTGGCTATCCACCGCCTGGAGGTGCAAGCTGATCTCGCCGAAGAGGTGGGCCTGGACCGGCAACGCCTGCTGGCGGATATCGAGAACGGCAGCGCCGAGCAGGCCTTCAGGGAAGATCTCCAGATGTGCCGCGCCAACGAGGTCACCGGTTTTCCCTCCTACGAGGCCCACGTTCCCGGTGGTGAGGAAATGGCCGTGTTCGGCTACCACAACTTCGCCGCTTTTGAGTCAACTTTTCAGCGGCTCGCCGGAGGGCGCCTAAAACCCCGTGAGATAGTGGCTGACGACGATGGCATCGTCGGGTTCGCGCGCAAGTATGGCAAGGTGGCCGCGCGCGAAGTATCTGAGGTTTTTTCCCTGAAGATGAGCGAGGCCCGTGAGCAGCTGGATCGGCTGGCGTCAGAAGGCAGACTAAGGAAGCAGCAGGCAGGCAGCGGCTGGTTTTTCCTGGCGCCTGAGCTTTCATCCAGATGAACTCAGTTCCAGTTATGAACTGGTGAAACGACCCGTAATCAGGTCCGACTGGTAGCGGTGGTCGCCCAGATAATCAGGCCGACGATGATGATCCAGAAGGTGACGAAGACCAGGACGGTTACCGCCAGCATCGTCCAGACGTTTTTGTCGACCTGCAAGGGGTCGCGCCGGTTGAGAAAATGCAGATGCAGGAAGGCCTGACCACAGAGGAGAGCGAGAAACAGGAAGGTCGCGATGATCTGTGGCGCCAGGCTGCCCAGCACATTGAACCTGTGCATCAGGAAGAAGATCAGGATCGGCGGGATATCGACAATAATGACTGCCATCACGTACCAGAGCAGGTTGAACCAGAACCGTTTCATCTACTCTCCTCCGCGTTTCGCACAAGTTTCCCGGCGTTTCATCTACATTTCCCTCCGGCCGAGGAGTGCCCGGCTGACCGTTGCCTCGTCGGCGTACTCCAGGTCGGCGCCGACCGGCAAACCGCTGGCCAATCTTGTGACTTTCACCTTGCCGCGCAGGATGTCGGCCAGGTACATTGATGTTGACTCGCCGGTGGTGTTGGGGTTGGTGGCGAAGATGACCTCCTTGACGCCACCGGCATCGACACGCTCGATCAGCTCCTTGATGCGCAGGTGCTCCGGGTCGACGCCGTCAAGCGGTGAGAGCGCCCCGCCCAGTACATGATAGAGGCCGCGGTACTCGCCGCCCTTCTCGATTGGGATGATGTCGCTGGGCTCCTCGACCACGCAGATCAGCGAGGCGTCGCGACGGGCGTCGCGGCAGAAACCGCAGAGTTCCTCGTCGGTGAAGTTGAAGCATTGGGCGCAGAAGTGGATCCTGTCCTTGAGGGCGATGATGGCATCGGCCAGAGCCGCCGCCTCATCGTGTGAACGCCTGAGCAGGAAAAAGGTGATGCGCTGGGCCGACCTCCGGCCGATGCCGGGCAGCCGGGAAAGTTCGGTGATGAGTTGTTCAACGGGTACGGGGAACAAGTTGATCTTAACAGTCAGCAGCCGGGGGCTTTCAGCCCGTTCTGGTTGTCTCTGTTTCCGGGATGATGCAAACTCTACATCAGCCCCGGGATGTTCAGCCCGCCGGTGACGCCGCTCATCTTGCTGTTAGCTAGTTCCTGGGCCGAGCGCAACGCCTCGTTGGTGGCCGCCAGCACCATGTCCTCGAGCATATCCACATCTTCCGGGTCAACGGCGCCGGGGTCGATCTTGATGCTGATGATCTTGAGGTCGCCGCTGACCTTGACCGTGACCATGCCGCCGCCGGCGCTGGCCTCGACCTCCAACGTCGCCAATTCCTCCTGGGTCTTGACCATCTGCTTTTGCATGTCCTGCACCTGCTTCATCATCTTGTTCATGTTCATGTTTGCCACTAGCGCTCCTTTCTAGGGAATCTCTTCCGCGTCCAGCTCCGCCTTGAACAGGGCGATCAGGTCGTCGGCGGTAGGTGTGTCGTCATCGCCGCGGTCAGGCGCCGCCGTGGTCCCCGCCGGCGCGTTATCGGCTTCCGCTACCTGGCATTTCACTTTCAGTTCGACTCCGGTCATCTCCCTGAGAACGTCGATTATGACCTCCAGATAATTCTGTTTCTCCACCTGGGTTTTATGGAACTCGGCTCCCGCCGGGAAGCTGAGCAGCAGCACCCTGCCGTCGAGTTCGACCGGCCTGGCTTCCTGCAGCAATGAATAGAGCGGTATCTTCCTTTTCTTGACCTGGCCGAGAATAACGCTCCAGGCGCGGGTGATCTTGTCGAGAGACAGCTCCAGTTGGGGTTCGGACGCCTCCGGCTGAGGACCTGTTTCATCTGGATTCGAGCCGGGTTCCTCCGGCTGCAAAGTCAGTTCATCTGCTGCTGGTGCAAATGTTTCAGATGGAGGCCCGTCAGCGGTGACGCCGGCTTTCGCTTGTGAAGAGTTCTCCCACTGCGGCGGGTTTGCCGGCCCGACCTCGCCAACCTTGCCGGGCTGAAGACGGTTTTCCAGCTGGTCCACTCGGTAGAGCAAGGACTTGGTCGACATTTCGACTTCCGGCCGCGTCATTTTTATAAAAGCGAGCTCCAGCTGCAGGCGCGGGTCACTGCCGCGCTTCATCTCAGACTGAGCGTCCGTAAGCAGTTCGATGAAGCGGATCACGCGGCTCGGGGCGAGCAGCCGGGCCTGTCCCTTCAGGCGGGAAACATCCTCATCGGCGGCGGTAATGATACCAGGCGGATAGTCATCCAGTTGCTGGAGCAGGAAAATATTTCGCAAATGGCCCACCAGCTCCTGGGCAAACTGGCTGAATTCCTTGCCCTGATCGGCGAGTCGGTTGACGAACAGAAGAGAGCCACGGGCGTCGTTGGCCGCGGCTATGTCGACCGCCTCGAAAAGCAGTTCCGATTCAACCGTGCCCAGCATTGCGAGGACATCGGCGAGGGCGATTTTTTTGTCGCAATAGGTGGCCAGCTGGTCCAAGGCGCCGATGGCATCCCGGAAGGCGCCGGCCGAGCTACGGGCGATGGCCGCGAGGCCAACCTCATCGATCTCGATCGCCTCGGCGTCGGCGATGCCCTTGAGCACTTCCAGCACCATGCCGGCATCGGGGCGGCGAAACTCGAATCTTTGACAGCGGGACTGAATCGTGGGAAGAACCTTGTGCGCTTCGGTCGTGCAAAGGACGAAGATAACATGCCCCGGCGGTTCCTCGAGCACTTTCAGAAAGGCGTTGGAGGCTTCCTTGGTCAACATGTGGGCTTCGTCGAGGATGTAGACCTTGTACTTGCCCTCCACCGTGGCGAAGGCCACCTTGTCGCGGATCTCGCGGATGTCGTCGATGCCGCGGTTGCTGGCGGCGTCCATCTCGATGACGTCGAGCGACGAGCCGACACTGATGGCGACGCAGCTGTCGCACTTGCCGCAGGGATGCGCCGTCGGGCCATCGACGCAGTTAAGCGCCTTGGCCAGCAGCTTGGCGGTTGATGTCTTGCCCGTGCCACGGGAGCCGGCGAACAGGTAGGCGTGGCTGATCTTCCCCGACTCGATGGCGTTCACCAGCGTGCGGGTCACATGCTCCTGGCCCTTCACCTGGTCAAAGGTTTCGGGGCGGTATTTGCGGTAGAGAGAGACATGTGCCATAAACCGGGATCCTTCGCTTCGCTCAGGATGACAAAAAATGACCGTGCACCCACCGTTGAAACAAACCTACGGGCGTGCGCCAGACAGACAGCTCCAGCCAGGCAACCCCGCGGCACATGAAAGAGATCGCTTACCGCTGCTTCCTTCCGGACCTGACGGGGTTCACGACGTTCCATTGCGCAGGACCTGGCCTTCAACACGGCCGGCAAGGCCACTGGCCCCGCAAATCGGCCCCGAAGGTGGGGATTCAGCCCCGCTATAGCGGATTGCGGGTACAGGGCACCGCTGGCTCCCCGCCTAGCACGGTCACTAGTATCTTAGTAGAAAAGCGGAGTGGTTGGTAGCAGGGGGGCTGACTGAAGCGAGAGCTGTGCTGGATGCAGGCAACCTTGCACGCCAGGCGGTAGATTTTCACAACTTTTTAGTTATCGCTGAACCTCAGTAATACCCATCGCTTCCGAGGCCTCTTTAGGTCAGAATCTTAGGCAACCGTTCAAGGTCTTTCGACGTCCATCCCGCAATAATCATGTTTCCTGATTACGAAGCCAAGGGGATACACAACAGGTCTGACTCAGCAGACTCCTTGATGCTATAACATCTTGACGCTATAATGTCTTCGAAAGGAGTGAAGTATCATGTCAGGAACATCCGCAAAAAGATCCACGATATATTTTGACCCGGAGCTTCACCAGGCCCTGCGCCTGAAGGCTGCCAGCACCAACCGCTCTGTCTCGGAAATCGTCAATGAAGCGGTGAGCCGGGCTTTGAAAGAAGACCAGGAAGATCTGGCCGCATTTGGCGACCGCGCCGCCGAACCCACCATCTCCTACGAAGAGCTGCTTGACGACCTGAAAAAGCATGGTCGTATATAAGCTCCGTTTTAAGCGATCTGTCGCCAAAGACCTGCGTGCTATTCCCAGGAAAGACTTAAGCAGAATTCTCCGGCGCATAAGGTCGCTCGCATCCGACCCCCGACCCTCTGGTTGTGAAAAACTCTCGGGGGCTGAGCGTTACCGCCTTCGCCAGGGAGTCTATCGCATCATTTACACCATTAACGATGAAGAGGTTTGCGTGTTGGTGGTCAAAGTTGCTCACCGGAAAGATGCTTATCGCGGCTGACGGCTGGCACCGGACCTGACTATCTCCGCCAGCACGGGCCTAATACTATTGCCCACACTCACGCGGTGAACAACGCCCGGCCCACTGCCGGAATGAAGTCCTTTTTGCGCGACATGACGCCCGGGATGCGGCAGGTGCCGTTCTTGATCTCGCAGTTGAAGGCTTTTTCGATTATCCAGGTTTCCCCGGACGCCAGAACCCGTTCGAACTCGGCGTTCAGCGGGTTGGTCACCAGCATGACCGTCAGGTCGTAGCCATCTTCCTTACGCAAACGCTCCAGCTCCGCCAGCAGCTCTTGCTCTCTCACATCAATCTCGGTGCAATCGAGGACCATCATCTGGCCGATTCCCAACTTCTTCCCGCCGATATCAACCTTACGGAAGTCGGCTGCTATCAGTTCGGCGGCCGTTTTATTGCCGACGTTGATGCTGGCGTGCATCAGCTCCAGGCCGTAATCGTCTATGGAGACGCCGGCCAGGCTGGCCAGGCGCTCCGCTATCTCCTGATCGCGTTCGGTAGTCGTGGACAGGGTCAGCATCAGGGTATCGGAAAGGATGCCTGAGAGCAGGATGCCGGCGATTTCCGCCGGGACGTGCACCTGGTGCAGGAACATCATATCGGCCACGATGGTGCAGGTACTGCCCAGCGGGTCGTTATAGACGTATATCGGAGCCGCCGTGGATACGTCGCCTACCCGGTGGTGGTCGATGATCTCCAGAATCTCAGCCTCCTCGATGCCGTCGACCGCGTGGGAGATCTCGTTGTGGTCGACCAGAATCGCCCGCTTTCTCACCGGATCCAGCAGGTCGGTACGGGTAACGAAACCGATCAGGCGATCGTCGCTGTCGGCGACCACCGCCGAGCGATAGTCGGAATCGAGCACCGCCTTGCGCAGATCGGAGATCGGCGTGAACAAACCGACCGTCGCCGGCTTTATGTCCATGATCGAAGACACCGGCTCGGACATCAGCAATAGCTGGACCGAGGCGAAGGCCGGATGCGGCGAGGAAACTATCAGCACCCCCAGCTCTTCCGCCTTGCGGATAACTTCGGCGGCGACGCTGATGCCGTCGGTGATGATCAGCGTCGAGCAGCCCGCGTGCAGGCAATCGAGCTGCAGGTCCTGCTGGTCCCCCAGGACGATGATATCACCTTCGTGCATGGTATTTAAAAGGGTTCCCCGCTGCATGGAGGCGATGATGACCCGGCCCTTGAGGGTGTCGGCCTTGCCGGCGTTGGTGATCATCCGGCCGTCCAGGGTCTTGATGAAGATATCGAGGCTGATCGGGGCGTTGGAGAGGTCCATGAGGCCGGCGCTCGCCATATGGAACTGGGCGATATCCCTGAGACCCAGGATGCCCAGGACCCTGCCGGTGTCGTCAACGACCGGCACCGTCCTGACGCCCTCCTCGCGCACAAGCTGTGCCAGCGCGTGCACCGAATCGCGCTCGTATATCGCGATAGGCTTATGCAGCTCCAGATCGCTGACCGTCGGTGTCAGGCTCTCCACCTCGATCGGGACCGGGACGCCGAACCTGTCCAGCACGAATTTCGTTTCCTCGTTGATGCTGCCGGCCCGGGCAGGAGTGAAGACAAAACGCTTGTCCGTCAGGTTCTTGAACAGCGCGTAGCCGATCGCCGAGCAGACCGAGTCTGTGTCCGGGGTCGCGTGCCCGATCACGTAAACATTTCTTTTTTTTATTGGAGGAGAGGGCAATTTCATACTCGAATTCTGCTGGTTAACAGAGGGCGCAGACGGATCCTGGGGAGCAACGCAGACGGATCTGCGTGGATATTTACTGAAGGGGCAGCCTTTGGTGATGTTAGCAGGCTGGTTTTCCAGCGTCAAATAATCAGGGGCGCGGCGCCTTCGGCGCCGCGCCCCGTCCTATTTTCTTCGATCATCCTGGATCAGCAATAAAGCATCCAGCGGTATCATCATGATCAATCCAGCCATACCGCGATACCATGCGAGTGGTAGAACTTTATCGCCAGATAACCTCAGCCAGTCAGGACTTGGCTGCCGAATCGATGTACGACAGAATGAGCGCCCGCTCATCGGCGCTGATGTCCGCGCCGGTATATCCCACCATGCGATCAACCACTCCGCTCCATTCAGCCTTGGTGTGCAGAGTCACCGGGTAAAGGGCGTGACACTTGGAGCAAAGCTGCTCGAAATTCGCCTTGGAAGCGTCGGCGGATGGCACCTGGGGACGCTTCGCCGGCGGCGGTATAGTCGTCTTCTCGGCCGGCGGCCCGCCAGGATGGCACTTGTCACATTTATCGGTGGCCGGGTGGCACTGGAAGCAGTAGGCCATCGTCGGGCGGTTGGTCTGCTTTATATTCAGGTCGTGGGCGATATTCCGGTGGCAATCCGCGCAGACAGCGCCGAAACCAAAGTGTGTCTTGTGCGGTATGTTGATATTTTTCTCGTTCTTTTTAAAGCCTGCCATGTCGTTCTTTTCTTTCATTTCCTCATGGCAGGTCACACAATTCTCGCTGACCCGGGCCGGCTCGGCCTCAAAACCGGTCTGGTAACCATCGGTGACGAAATGCCCGCCGTTCTCGGCGTGACAACTGATGCAACCGACTTCGCCGTAATCGGGATGAACCTTGGCCTGCTGCCCGACGTCGGCGGTTTCCCCTGTTCCGTGACAGGTCAGACAGAGCCTCGGAGTGGTGGTTGTGTAATGGGCAAGCAGCACCATGGGCGACAGGGCCAATAACAGCACTACCACACCGACCAGAACCCATACTGGTTTTGATAGCTTCGGAATCTTCATCTATTTATCTTCCTCCTCTTACGCCACAGCGCATTGTCGCCTGCCCGTCTTACTAATCGGTAATCTTATCCGCGCCGCCGCAATGCAACTGCACCAGGGCTGACGTCAGCGTGGCCATGCCACGATAAAAAACGCTTTTCGTCTCCCGCTCTACCGCTTCACAAATCTCCGGCACCCAGATGTTCAGGTGCTCTTCACAGAACCGGCGCTGCTGCTTTTCAAGCAACGCTGCCCCCTCCGCATCTCCCGCCTCGCGCCTGGCAGCTTCACACTCTGCCATTACCGCCATAGCCTCAAGCTCGAGGCCAAGGTGATCGGGAGTCTGGCCCGGCCTGAGTTCCAGGCCAACTTCCTCATAAAATTTTGACACCGCCACCGTTGCCTCGCCCCACAACTGCGGCTTGTCCTCGCTCCAGGCCCTGACAAACACCGACTCATAAGGCGCGATATGCGGCCCGGTCGTCAGAAACAGCCTGGTGTACTCCACGGCCAGCTCTCCAGCCTGCCCTTCCTCGTCGCCGGCGAGAAAGGCCTCGTCGAAAACCACATCGAAAGACGCCAGCGCCTCAACCATCTCCGGGTCCTTCATACCCTTGAGCAGCTCCGGCGTCGGCCTGTCGCTGAATACGCGGGAAACGAGCCCATAAAGTCCGGCTCGAGCCCGGGCCATCTCCAGCTCCGGCCCGCCAGCCCCTTGCGGAGCCGTCGTCAACCCGATCGCCCGCTAGACCTTGGCGATGGTGACGACCATATCGCCCCAGGCCTGACCGCCGCCGATCGGTTCGGGAGAAATCGGCACAATCTGCTTGGCGTTAACACCGATACCGTCCTTGTGACCCCACCAGACCAGGGTGATATTCGGGTCCCGCAACGCCGACACTTCTATTTCATCCGGCACCATTTTCTCCCCTTCGGCGATGTGGCCGAAAGCAGTGTGCCCGACGCCATTGGCCATGGCCACTACCTGGGGATGAATGCCTTCGGTGACAAACGCGGTGGAAAGAACCGAACGCTCTTTGGCCACGCCTGACTTCTCCTTCCGCAGCAGCTTGATCGGATCGCCGTGCAGGATACCCAGCCGCGCCGCTGTAACCGAATTGATCCAGGTCGGATTGTCGTGCTGAATCTCGTCCAGCCACATACAGTTGGCCGTCTTGGCGTCGGTCTGCAGCGCTGTATCGAATATGGTCAGCACCAACTCGTCATCCTTGATCTCGCGGAAGGCGGCGATGGGCTCGTAACTCGGCAGGGCGGAAAAATTCTTCTCGGCAAGCCGGGACGAAAAGACCTCGATGCGGCCGCTGGGCGTACGGAAACCGCCGGCCATGAAAGAGCCGTAGTTGGGCCTGGTCTTGGGGTCGTACCAGACACCATGCTGCCTCAGGTATTCGAGACCGCCGGCCTGGGCGAGTCCGGGAATGTTTGCAATTCGCGCCTTGAGATAATCGTTTACCGTCTTAAAGGCAAAGTACTGCTCCATGCCACCCTTGACCAGGTTCGCCAGCTTCGCCGCGATATCAAAGAATGATGCCGTGGATTCCATCGGCGGCACGACGGCCTGGCGCAATGACACATACGGGACCAGTTCCGGCGAGGGCCGGACTTCCACATCCCAGTCTTCCAGGAAGGTGGTTTCCGGCAATATGATGTCGGCCAGCAGGGCCGTCTCGGTCATAAAGGGCGTAACCGCGATATGGTAAGGGATCATTTTCTCGTCCCTGAGCATGTCTTCCACCAACCCGCCGTCAGCACTGGAGTAGGCAGGATTGATGCCGTGGGTCATAAGCACACTGACCCTCTGCTTGCCTTCCTTGATCTGCTGGAGCGCTTTCTCGATGGACCCGCGCGAAGCCAGTGGCAGGTCCGGCGGGTTTGAGAGAACGCTGGGAGCAGGCACCGGTGGAACCGGTTCAGGCTCGGCCAGATCATACTTGCGAGGCAGGCAAAGTCCGCCCTTGACGTCGATGTTGCCGGTGATGATGTTCAGCAACATCACCGCGCGCTCGTTCTGAACGCCGTTGGCGAAATTGGAGAGCATGGCGTCGCTGATCGTCGTAGCCGGGTGCGTGTTGGCAAATTCCGTAGCAATACGCCGGATGACCAGGGCGCTGACGCCAGTCTCGGCCTCGGCCCGCTCCGGCGTATACTGAGCCAGGTGCTGGGTCAGCTGGGCCGGCGACACATTGGTCCACTGCTCGATGAAGCCGCGGTCATACAGGCCTTCCTGCATGATGACATTGGCCATCGCCAGCGCCACCAGGGCGTAGGTACCCGGATTTACATAATGGGACTCGTTGGCGCGGGTTGAAGTATTGGTAAGCCTGACGTCGAAGACGACGAGCTTGGCCTGGTTGAGCTGGATTCCATCGATCATGCGGCGCGCCAGACCGACGAACTGGGGATTACTCTCCAGCGGATTTGCCCCGAACACCAGCATGTACTTGCTCTTGGAAACATCCGGCACGTCGCCGGCGGCACCCCAGGTAAGCTCGGTGGCAACCAGCTTGTTGGCGTCATAGAATCCCGTGCTGCCGAGGGCGTTGGGGGAGCCATAGGCATAGGTGAACCGACGGCCCAGTGCGTCCTGGTCCAGATCATCAGTCATAAAGACAAAATCGCTCGGATTGGCTTTGGCGGCCGTAAGAATCTTTGCCACCTCGCCGTAGGCTGCTTCCCAGGAGATCGTTTCCCAGTTGTTATTGCCTCGCAAGCCGTTTCGCCGCATCGGCTTGAGCAGCCGGTCCGGGTCATAAAGAGCGTTTATTCCGGCCTGCCCGCGGGCGCAGAGGGAACCCTGGTTACTGAGATGCGTCGTGTTACCGCCGATCTTGACCACCCGGCTCTCCTCGATATAGCCGATGTTGCCGCAACCGGCCGGGCACTGCGTGCAGGTGCTGGGCAGGAACGACCGTGGCAACCCGGAAGTCCGGTTCACGGACCGGCCACCTTCGATCAGGCGCTCAGCGGCGGATGCTATAGGACCGAACTGGGTCTCGATGGCCAGCACCGCGGTGCTGGC
>Ga0075518_1000134_pt1 | contig 13299 bp, 13 predicted proteins | sample NGEPerA_2_FD_76970 | JGI IMG/M metagenome (GOLD analysis project Ga0075518, IMG submission 76970) | Arctic peat soil microbial communities from the Barrow Environmental Observatory site, Barrow, Alaska, USA - NGEE PermafrostAB136-A | ecosystem: Environmental > Terrestrial > Soil > Wetlands >...
ACACATCGCTCCAAGGCGAGATCGGCAGCGTCTATCTCTCGCATGCCGGCGGTTCGCCAGACATTGTATCCGCCATTCGTGAGCAGTATGTGCCTCGCTCTCCTTCGGAAGACATTCCAGCGACGAGGGTCGGGCAACTGCTCGGAATCATCGACAAAGTCGATACGCTCACAGGCATCCTTGGCACTGGTTTCAACCCTTCCGGGTCAGAAGACCCCTATGGCCTCCGACGTGCCGGCAATGGCATCATCCGCACAATCATCGAGTCACGTGAGTCTGTAGACCTGGAAACTCTTGTGAAGAAAGCGGTCGAGGGGTATCAGGCTACCGGGTCCCTGCCACATCCTGAAGACCTGCAGCAGAGAGTCCTGGACTACCTGAAAGGACGCATTACTCAGTATTTCAAGGAGAAACAGCTGACCAGGGAATACGCCCCGCTTGAAAACCTCCCAGTCGTCGAACTGGGTTCCATACCCGAACGCATGCAGGCACTGCATAAAGCGGCCGGTGACGCCGTACTTGTGACCCTTGCGGACAGTCATCGCAGGATACAAAACATCACCAAGGGGCTTCCTGCTGCGACGAGCCTTCCTGCAGACTTGCTGTTGACGGATTCCGAGGAACTCGTACTCAGACGGGCGGCCGAGGCTGCTGCACCGCAAATTCTTCAGTTCTTGGCAGCACGGAAGTATCCAGAGGCCATCCGGACATGCGAGGAACTCGCCGTTCCCGTCACGACTTTCTTTGACCACATCCTCGTCATGGCCACCGACGAACGCGTGCGAAGCGCACGTTTATTGCTTTTGTGCTACCTCAAGTATATACTTGGGCTTGTTTGCGACTATTCCAAGCTAACCTAGGCCTGACAGGAGGAACCATGGACCAGCGGAAGTTTGTCTACGATTTCGAAGAAGGCAGCAAGGAAATGAAGACCATTCTCGGAGGAAAGGGAGCAGGCCTCGCAGAGATGACAAAAATCGGGCTTCCCGTACCTCCCGGTTTCACGATTTCGACGGAGATGTGCCCTGAGTACCTCAAGGTCGGCGATATCCCTGAGACTCTAAGGAATGAGATCAGAGAACATCTTGCCAGACTGGAAGGCAAGCTTGGCAAGAAGTTTGGCTCAGCGGAGAACCCACTGCTCGTGTCCGTCCGCTCAGGTGCAGCAGTCTCGATGCCAGGCATGATGGACACAATCCTCAACCTCGGACTCAACATCGAGACCGTTGAAGGCCTTGCGGCACTGACTGGAAACCCGCGCTTCGCCTGGGACTCCTACCGCAGATTCACGCAGATGTATGGTAACGTCGTGCTGGGTATCGAGCACAACGGCTTCGAGACCATACTTGCAGAGCAGAAGCAGCTTCAGGGAGTCACGCTGGATACTGACCTGTCCGTCGACAGCTTGAAGGCCCTGGTCCAGAAGTACTTCGCGCTTGTCCAGGAAAAGACTGGCAAGCCCTTCCCGCAGGACCCGATGGATCAATTGCTTGGGGCAGTGGGCGCTGTATTCCGCTCATGGAATACTGAGCGAGCCATCACCTACCGCAAGATCGAGAAAATCGACAGTCTCATTGGTACAGCCGTCACGGTTCAGTCCATGGTCTTCGGCAACATGGGCAACGACTCGGCAACGGGCGTCTGTTTCACCCGTGACAATTCCACCGGAGCCAAGCGCTTCTCGGGCGAGTATCTTGTCAACGCCCAGGGTGAAGACGTCGTCGCCGGCATTCGCACGCCAAAGAACATCGACGAAATGGAGACCGAGATACCCGAAACGTACAAGCGCCTCGTCGAAGTATCGCTTCTTCTCGAGAAACACTATCGTGACATGCAAGACATGGAGTTTACGGTCGAACGTGGCAAGCTGTTCATGCTGCAGACCCGCAATGCCAAACGGAGCCCGGTCGCAGCCGTCAAGGTCGCTGTCGACATGGTCGTCGAGGGTCTCCTCACGAAGAAAGAAGCGGTCATGCGAGTGACTCCTACCCAGCTCGACACTCTGCTGCATCCACAGGTGGATCCACAGGCCAAGGTCCAGGTTATTGCCAAGGCAATCCCTGCTTCCCCGGGTGCCGGCTACGGAAAAGTCATCTTCGAGTCGAAGAAGGCTGCCGAGCTTGGAGAAGCTGGAGAAAAGGTTGTTCTTGTTCGTCAGGACACGTCTCCTGAAGATATCGATGGTATCTCCAAGGCCCAGGCAACGCTGACGACTCGTGGTGGCGCCTCAGCCCATGCAGCGCTTGTAGCACGTGGCCTCGGCAAGCCGTGCGTGGTTGGCGCCGATCAGATAAAACTCAACAGTGCCGACAAAACCTTCGTGGCAAACGGTGTGACCGTTCACGAGGGCGACGTCATCACGGTGAACGGCACCACTGGCGAAGTCATCCTCGGCCAGGCCCCCATGGTGGACGCCGAACAGACGGCCGAACTTGCGACGCTGCTTGGCTATGCAGATGGCCTTCGCCGTCTCGGCGTACGTGCCAATGCAGACACGCCCGCGAATGCCCGCAAGGCACGCGCTTTTGGAGCAGAGGGCATTGGCTTGTGCCGTACGGAGCGTATGTTCAACGATCCCGAGCGTCTGCCCCTTATGCAGGAATTGGTCATCGCGGGATCCCTTGAAGAACGTGCCCCCGCCCTCGAGAAACTGCTTCCCATGCAACGCGACGACTTCGAGAAGATCCTTGAAGCCATGGACGGTTTCCCGGTTATCATCCGTCTACTGGACCCACCTCTCCACGAGTTCCTTCCCCAGATAGACCGACTCACTGAAGAAATGGCCGAAGCACAAACAGCTCACGATGAAGCACGCATTGCTTATGTGCAGAAGGTCATCAAGCGGTACAACGAGCTGAAGGAGTTCAACCCGATGATCGGGTTCCGCGGCTGCCGCGTTGGAATCCTGTATCCCGACATCTACCAGCTGCAGGTCCGTGCAATCGCCGAGGCAACTGCCACACTGGTCAAGCGAGGATTACATCCGATGCCCGAGATCATGCTCCCTCTTGTCGGCCATGTCAATGAGATCAAGGTACTCAAGCCCCTGGTCCAGGAACAGCTCGACAAGGTGTTCGAGCGCGAGGGCATCAAGGTTGCTGTGAAGATCGGTACCATGGTCGAAGTTCCACGTGCCTGCCTGACTGCAGACGAGATCGCCGAGTACGCTGAGTTCTTCAGTTTTGGAACCAATGACCTGACGCAGACGACCTTTGCTTATAGCCGTGATGATGCAGCTGGAACCTTCCTGCCCGCCTATCTCGAGTCAAAGATCCTGAACGTTGATCCCTTCCAGAGTATTGATCAGAAGGGCGTGGGCAAACTTGTGCGCATCGCCGTGGTTCTTGGCCGCCAGACGAACCCCAAGATTGAAATCGGTATCTGCGGAGAACACGGTGGCGATCCCGATTCCATTGAGTTCTGCCATCTGTCTGGTCTCGACTACGTCTCCTGCTCGGCACCGCGAGTCCCTATCGCGCGCCTTGCAGCTGCGCAGGCTGCCATCAAGAACAGTCCAGCCGCCAGCTAGAACAGACTTCTTATACATGCTGCCTATCACAAACTACAGGGATAGGGAAGAAAGGCTGCTCTCTGAGGGAGCAGCCTTCGGCATTGCCAGCAAGGGACGAGTACTGCCCGAAAGCGACGACGGCATTCGGTCCCCATTCCAGAAGGACCGCGATCGCATCATTCACTCGAGGGCATTCCGCAGACTCCAGTACAAGACGCAGGTGTTCATGGCGCCCAAGGGCGACGAGATACGTACAAGACTCACTCATACCCTCGAGGTCGCACAGCTGTCACGCTCAGTGTGTGACGCTCTCGGTCTCAACGAGGACCTCGTAGAAGCGATTGCACTGGGACACGACCTTGGCCATGCGCCATTCGGACACACTGGAGAAGCCGTTCTTGACGCAAAGTTGAAGAGTATTGACCCCAGTCTGGGGTTCGAGCACGCACTACAGAGCCTTCGCGTGGTCGACACCCTGGAGCGTCGTGAGCGTGGACACGGTGATGTACTTTTTGGACTCAATCTCACCTATGAGACCCGCAACGGTATCGCCTCTCACAGCAAGGGACTTGAAGAAATGAGTAAGTTGGAGGACATGCGGAGTCCACAGACTCTGGAGGGACAGATCGTGCGACTCTGCGACAGGGTCGCCTATGTCAACCACGACCTCGATGATGCCATACACGCCGGAATCATCGATGCAACCGACGTTCCGATGGTGACCACAGAAGCGCTGGGTAGTTTCTATTCGCAACGCCTCGATACGATGGTGCTGGACATCATCCGGTCCAGCACCATCGCGGGCGAAATCGTCATGAGCCGACCCATACAGGAGGCCATGGACGGCCTGATGCTGTTCCTGAAAGACAGGGTATACATGCACTCGGAACCAAAACGCGAGGAAGGGAAAGCACGTGACCTGCTGTCTCGCATTTTCGACTTCTGCATGGAAGATGTCAGGCATATGGACCCTTATCTGCGAGAGCACCCCATGACCTGTGAGTCAAATGATCCGGTTTCCATGTTCCGCGGAGACCTCCAGGGCACGGCACAGATCGTGACGGACTATATTGCCTCGATGACAGACCGTATGGCGCTTAAGGTGGCAACAGACCTGGTGATGCCACACATCTACGTCTAGCCAGGCTTAGAAAACCGATTGTGGTATGTATGTGAGGAGGCCGGGAACGATTCGGGCCTCCTCTTTCGTATACCTAGGTGGTATGGAATACAAAGAGTACATCGCCGACATAAGTACCAAGATTGGCATCCTTGACGTCATTGGCCATTATGTCAAACTGCGCAAACAGGGTCGCAATTATGTGGGCCTCTGTCCTTTTCATCACGAAAAAACGCCGTCATTCACGGTCAGCCCCGACAAGAACATGTTCTACTGCTTTGGCTGCAAGGCATCTGGAGACATGCTGACGTTTGTGCGCAAGGTGCACAACGTGTCGCTTCCAGAAGCAATCGAGATCGTGTCCAAGGAATTCCATGTCGAGCTGCCGCCATGGCATATGTCCACAGCGGCGTCGAGGGAGCGTCAGGAACTCCTGCAAACGCTTAAGCTCGTCGCGACCGCATTTGCTGCTGCGTTGCAAAGCAGTCAAGCAGGTGAGTGCCAGGAGTATATCAGAAATCGCGGACTCAGTTCTGAGACAGTGAAGCACTTCTCTCTTGGCTACTGTCCTCGCAACACGGACAGTCTCGTCAAGTGGTGTGCGGAACACGGGATCGATGAGGATAGCCTCGCACGCACTGGCATCGTGCAACGGCATGAAGGGCACTCGTTCTCGCCATTTGCCCATCGACTGATGTTCCCGATCTGGGACAGCATCGGCAATATCATCGCATTTGGTGGACGAGCCATCGACGGGTCGATGCCCAAGTACACGAACAGCCCCGAGACTCCGCTGTTTGCCAAGAGAAGGACGCTTTACGCGCTCCCTCTGGCTGAGCCGTCCATACGTGAAATCGGGACGGCTATCGTCGTCGAGGGATACATGGATGCTATCGCTCTCCACGCCGCAGGTTTCACCAATGTCGTTGCCTCGCTTGGCACGGCATTCACAGAGGAACAGGGTACCCTGCTGAGACGGAGCGCCTCTCGCGTTTTGCTCAATTTCGACAGTGACGAAGCCGGTCAGCGCGCTGCTCGACTTGCACTCTCCATAGCCGACCGAACCGGGCTGGACGTAGCCGTGGTCAAGGTCGAGGGGGCAAAGGACCCAGATGAACTGTTGCGCGAACCTGGGGGAAAGGCTCAGTACCAGGTCGCCCTGGACCAGGCAAGGTCCGTAGGCGATTTTCTGCTCGACGCTGCCGTCGTGGGCAGGGACATGAGTTCAGTAACCGATCGAAGAGCATTTGTGCAAGAAATGATGGAGTCCGTGGACGACATGCAGGACTCACTGCTCAGAACTCAACTCCTTACTCAGATTGCTCGCAGGGTCAACGTTCGTGAGGAAGAGGTTCTCGCAATCTACCGCAAGGGCCGCACGCATGCCGAACAGCCTGCAGTCGCTGATCCATGGAGACTTCCGCGGAAGAGTCTCGGACACTCCAGGATTCCGACGGGAGGGTCTCTGCAGAGCATGCGATCCGTGCTTGAACAGGAAGTCGTCCATGGCTTGATACACAATCTCGACCGGCTTTCAGAGCTCTCGCCACTCCTCGACGGACTGTCGTTGCAGGACGAAGCCTGTCAGGAGATTCTCAGTGTACTGCGCCGCGAAACCTCTGGAGAAGCAGCTCTGGTACCCTCGCTGGTTGCACAACTCGGACCGGAAGCTGCGGCCCTGGTTGGTCGATGGAGTCTTGAAGAACACCAGTTAAGCTATCAGGGAGTGAAAGATGCAGCCAGCAGGCTGCGATCGGGGTCGTCTGCCGTGACACCGGAAGATGGCTCGATAGTCCATGAAAGGGGTGAATGATGGCAGATAAGAAGCATGCGGTACGCAAGACCGAGGTTCGGGAAGAGGCTCATCCGGCCAAGGCGGTACGAATCCCACACAAGAAACTGACAGAGACAGTAGCCCTGCCCGAGCCAGCCCCCAAGGAAAAACGCGCCAAGCCATCTGAGAAGAGCCCCACGACAGCTGTCGTAGCCGAACTGACGGAGGCGGCTCCTCTGGCGAGGTGCGTTTCCAAAGCCAAGGCCCCGAAGAAGGAGAAAAAAACGGTCAATGAGGAAGGACACGAAGCCGACCTGGATCCGGAAGAGGAAAACTCGCACGAAGAAGGCCCTGCCACAGAACCGCTGCTCCCGAAGAAACGTGAGCTGATCAAGCTGCTGGGCAGCGCCCGCCAAGCGGGCGCCCTGGACTACGAGGCTGTCATGAATGCACTGGAAAAACATGACCTCTCCGTCGAAGAACTCGACATCTTCTATGAGCGGATGGACTTCGAGGGAATCGTCTTCGGTACCCCTCGCTTCGTCAAATCCACAGCCAAGAAAGTCATAGCAGCACCTTCTATCCCTTCGATCATCCGGGTCACGACTCAGGAGGAACAGAATCCGATCCAATCGTATCTGAGCGATATCGGTCGCGTGCCGCTGCTGACACCGGATCAGGAGAAGTCACTGGGTAAGAGCGTCATGGCGGGTGATATGGAGGCGCGGCGCCAGCTTATTGAGGCCAACCTTCGTCTGGTCGTCAGTATCGCAAAGAAGTATACGGGCCGCGGCTTATCCTTCCTTGATCTGGTCGAAGAGGGCAATCTTGGCCTTATCAGAGCTGTCGAAAAGTTCGACTACAAACGTGGATTCCGATTCTCCACATACGCCACGTGGTGGATCCGACAGTCGATGACACGTGCGCTGGCTGACCAGTCACGCCTGATCCGGGTTCCGGTACACATGGTCGAGAACCTCAACAAGATCGACAAGATCAAGAAAGGCTTCCTGCAGGAGCACGGGCGAGAGCCAACCAAAGAAGAGCTCGCTACAGCAATGGGCATCCCCGTCAAGAAAATCATACGGTATTTGCGCCTCGGGCAACAGCCACTATCTCTCGAGAACACCGTCGGAGATGAGGAAGAGAGCCGTCTGGAGAACTTCATCGAGGACGAGAAGAGCCCCTCTCCTGAGAAGGAAACCTTCAACAAATACTATAAAGAACAGCTGGAGCGCATCCTCGAGACACTCCCGGAACGTGAGAAGAAGATCCTCATCTACAGAGAGGGGCTTCAGGGAGAATATGAGCACACACTGGAAGAAGTCGGCACTATGTTCCAGGTCACGCGTGAACGTATCCGTCAGATTGAGGCCAAAGCCAAGCGCAAGCTGAAGGAGATGATTGCCAAGGAGAATGGGATGAGCGAAGAGGACATGCACAACGATGGCAACGTTATCCGACATCGCACGTCGTCGAATCGACGACGGTCGTCCCCTCAGTCCTGATTGACAGTCGGCACCTTGACATACAGGCTGCCAACACTACAATTACTATTACGTTCCCCGATAGCTCAACGGTGGTAGCACTGGACTGTTAATCCGGGGGTTGTAGGTTCGAGTCCTACTCGGGGAGCCAGAATTGAATCTTTCGGCAGTGACGTTGTCTGCTTAATGCAAGGCCCCGAGGGGGATGTCCCCCTCGGGGCCTTGTTTCTTTTCTATCACAAGGCTCTTCAGAAAAAATCCCTGATTGAAACCAACGAGAAAAGCGACATAGGGCCTCTCAGAACAAGCAACAGGTCGTTAATGTGCTGGAGAAAACAGCCGATGAAAAGCTAGCAGCCGAGCAGGTGGTGATGTTTCGCCATCGAAATCCGACCATCTGCCGGCTCCAGTCCAAGCAATTATTGGCTTTTCGGCCGGTTATCTCCTTCCGCCCCTTATGGCCCGCACCACGGCAATCAGCAGTATCGCGCCGATCACTGCGGTAATAAGAGCTCCCCATATTCCACTGCTCGGAATTTTCAGCAACCCGAACACGTATCCACCGATCCAGCCACCGATCGCACCGATGATCAAATCGCCGAGCAGGCCATAACCGCTGCCTTTCATGACTAGCCCCGCAATCCAACCTGCGGCGATACCGATAATGATCCACCAGAACCAACTTGACATATCCTAGCCTCCTTGTTTCGAAATCCCAGTCAGGGATTGACTGTCAGACATCAGGTAGACCGTGTCTTCAACGCCTGCCAGCCACTTCTTGTCCCTTGGTTTTGCTCCAAGGTCAGCTTGTTCGGACGTCGACGAATGTTGAACAACATACTAATGACATACTATCAAGCCGAAATGGTCGTGTCAATCCCCCAGTTTCCCTGTTTCGGACTTCGTTTCCTGATTTTCCTCCGATACTCTCCGACGACGCAGTGACAAGGCCGTCTCCTTAACTCACATGTGGACTCTGTTTCGGGTCCAAGTGATACACGTCGATCGGTTCACCGCTATACTAAATGTATGGGCAACCGGGCAGAACAACGTGCTAGCGATACCGGACAGCACCTTGACGTCGAAACAACGATCAAGGTCAACGCTTGGCTGCGCGTGATACCCAGACGGGACGAGCAGACGCTTCATGAACTGGAGTCGCTCTTCCTGAGCATCGCAGCAGGCGATCGACTTCACTTCGACGCGTTTCCTTCATCGTCCGCAGAGTTCCATCTCACGTCTAATCGTCCTGATTTGGTTCCACAGAACTCTGTGCAGCAAGCCTGGGTTGCCTTCAACAACGCCATCGAGCCACTCCACGGGCATCGCACACTTCAGATTTCCGCGTACCTGGAGAAGCGAATCCCCGAAAAGACCGGCCTCGGCGGGGGCAGCGGTGACGCAGGAGCAGCACTGCTCACGCTGAACCAGCTCCATGGGTTTCCCCTCGGCCATGATCAGCTCCTTGCTCTGGCGAGCTCGCTCGGTTCTGATGTCCCGTTCTTCGTCCGGCCCGTGCCGTGCATCGTGCACGGCACGGGGAAGATCGTGGACCCGATCTCCCCGCTTCCTCCCCTGTGGTGCTGCATCGTTCTTCCAATCTTCCGCATCGATACCGGGTGCGCCTATGCGGCTCTCGACGACGCCATCACCAGAGGAGGGGCATCAGAAGCCGAACCCTCGGTCGACCTGAACTCCGTCATCAAAGCCCTTCGCACACGCACACCACTTCGAGGCTCTGATGAAATACGCCTGAACTCCTTTGAGGCAACCCTCGGCGAAAACACAGCCAGTTTCCTGAGCATTCGCAGCATGCTCCTCGCAAGTGGCGCCATTCTTGCCGGTCTCAGCGGTTCAGGGAGTGCTGTCTTCGGTATATATGCAGAAAGGGCAGCTGCCGAGGCAGCTGCCCTTGATGTCCAGCAACGCGTCAGCGCCGCGCGGACATTTGTTGCGGAGATTCTATAGAGACTACTTGACCTCGGCGGTAGCGCCTGCAGCCTCGAGCTTGGCCTTGATCTCGTTGGCTTCCTTCTCGGGGATGTGCTCCTTGACGGGCTTCGGAGCGCCATCAACGACGTCCTTGGACTCCTTGAGGCCGAGGCCCGTGATCTCGCGGACAACCTTGATGACCTCGATCTTTTTCTCGCCAACGGTCTTGAGGATAACGTCAAACTCGGTCTTGACTTCGGCAACGGCGGCTGGGGCAGCCGCAGCAACAGCAACTGGGGCTGCAGCCGAAACGCCGAACTTCTCTTCGATCATCTTGACGAGATCAGCAAGGTCAAGGACGGTCATGCTCTCGATAGCTGAAAGGATTTCTTCTTTGGTCATGTCATTCCTCCTATTGAATGAAGTTATGCTTGCGGTGTGACCTGAGCCTTCTGCTCACGGACTTTGTCAAGTGCATAGGCAATACTGCTTACAGTTTGCTTCAGTGCCATGGCTAGCCCTGTAACTGGCCCGTTCATGCCGCGGCACACCTGAGCAATAAGTTCATCCCTGGTCGGCAACAGCGCGAGACGCTCGACCATCGGTTCGTCGAAAAAGCTCCCGTCAACGATTGCGCCCTTGACTACAAAGCGCTGTTCGCCAGGCTTGCCGGTCGGCTTCTTGTACAGAGCCTTTGCCAGAATGGATGGATCGGTCTTGCCCAGTCCGATAGCAGTCATCTGCGTGAACAGAGAATCGGGCAACGTCAGGCCAACTTCCTTCATGGCCCGCTCGAGGAGAGTATTCTTGACAACAACATACTCAATACCCTGCTTCGTCAGCCTCTTGCGTTCGTTCGCAACGAATGACGCCTTCAGCCCCTCGTAGCCCACGAAAACAATGGACTCCGACTCTTTCAGTTGCTTGACAAGGTCATCCACAAGTTGTTTCTTCTGATCCTTAGTTAGCATGTTTCACCTCCTCTTTGCATAGAAAAGAAAAGCTCTCTGCCAAAGACAGAGAGCCGTATTGCACATGGTCAACAAGCGCAAACACCTCGGCGGGCAAGATTGAGGGGATGAACCCCGCTCGCTGTCTTGGGCTACTAGTTGTAGTAGAAGTGTACTCTAAAGTTTGCTCGTGTCCAGTCGGATTGCCGGGCTCATGGTGAGCGACATATAGGTCTTGCCGAGGTAAGTTCCCTTGACCGAGGAAGGACGAGCTTTCTGGATCGCTTCAAAAAGAGACATGAAGTTCTCCTTGATGGCAGCAGGAGTGAAGCTCGACTTGCCAAGAGGGCAGTGTACCGTACCGACCTTGTCAACACGGAACTCGATCTTGCCAGCCTTGAACTCGCGAACAGCCTTCCCTACTTCCAGCGTCACTGTGCCCGCCTTCGGGTTGGGCATCAATCCGCGTGGTCCCAGCACACGGGCTACCTTTCCAAGCGTCGCCATCATGTCCGGGGTTGCGATTGCGACGTCAAAATCCAGCCAGCCGCCCTTGATCTTCTCGACGAGTTCCTCGCCACCTACGAAGTCGGCGCCTGCCTCCTGAGCATCAGCAGTCTTGTCACCCTTGGTAAACACGGCGACCCTGACAGTCTTGCCCGTACCGGCCGGAAGTGTCATGACGCCACGAACGTTTTGGTCAGCCTGTTTCGGATCGACGTTGAGCTTCATGCAAACCTCGATCGTCTCATCGAATTTGGCAGTCCTCAATTTTGGGAGCAACTCGACGGCCTCATCCAATGTGTAAATCTTGGCATGGTCGACAAGCTTTGCTACTTCCTGATACTTCTTTCCCTTCTTGCTCATGAATTACCTCCGTGGTTACGTGGAGAAACTCCTCCCACGTGCGCTATGAATCCGTTACTCGACGACCGTGACTCCCATACTCTTGGCGGAGCCTCCGATAATCTTGATGGCTTGTTCGATGTCGGCAGTGTTGAGATCCTCCATCTTGATCTTGGCAATCTCGGCCAACTGAGCCTTTGTGATGCGACCAACCTTCTTCTTGTTCGGTTCACCCGATCCAGCCTCGATCTTGATGGCCCTCTTGATAAGGGACGATGCCGGCGGAGTCTTGGTGATAAAGGTGAACGACTTGTCTTCGAACACAGTTATGACTGCAGGGATGACCAAACCAGCCTTGTCCTTGGTCCTCTCGTTGAACTGCTTGCAGAACTCCATGATATTGACACCCTTCTGACCAAGAGCTGGACCAACAGGCGGTGCTGGCGTTGCCTTCCCTCCCTCAATCTGTACGCGCGCGTACCCTACGATCTTCTTCGCCATAGCGGATACTACCCCCTAAACTCAGATCTATCAGATCTTCTTGATAAAGCCAAAATCGATCTCGACTGGCATTTCGCGCCCGAACATCATGAGCTTGATGCGAGCCTTTTCCTTCTCAGGAGAGATACTCTCGACCTTACCCTGCATCCCATCAAACGGGCCACCGATGATCTGTACCGTGTCGCCAACTTCGAAGTGAAGCTTCGCCACGGCCTCTTCCTCAGAGACCCTGTTCTTGATAATCCGCTCAACCTCTTCGTCCGAAAGAGGGATGGGCTTCCCATAGTTGCCAACAAATCCCAGAATGCCGGGAGTGTGCGTAACCACATTCCAGGTCTCATCATCCATGATCATCTCGACGACGAGATACCCTGGGTAGACTTTCTCCTGTTTGACCTTCCGCTCCCCATTCTTGATGATCACCTTGTTGTCCACGGGGAGAACAACAGAAAAGACGCGGTCCGCGAGAGCCAGCGTCTTGACCTTCTGTTCCAGGTTGTTCCTGGCCTTTTCCTCCGCACCAGAGTACGTGTGCAGGAGGTACCAGTTACGTTCAGCCATCCAGACCTACGAGATGAGCCACTTCAGGGCGGCTGCAAACAAGTAATCCCAGGCACCGATATATATGGCCCAGAATGCAACAAAGGCGATGATCGTTACTCCGGACTTCATAAGTTCACGAGGCCGGGGCCACGTAACCCTATGCCGAATTTCTGTCCACATAGATCGAATCCAGTTTTTGAAGCGTATACCTACCGGCTTGACTGTCTTTAAATTGCTCACACGTTCCTCCTCAAAGGAAGGTGGCAGGCCCGGAGGGGCTCGAACCCCCAACACTCGGTTTTGGAGACCGATGCTCTACCAGTTGAACTACGGGCCTACCTGGGGACTTGCAGTTACTTGGTCTCCTTGTGTTCCGTATGCTTTCTGCAATGCGAACAGTACTTGTTCACATGCACTTTGTCTGGGTCATTCTTTTTGTTCTTGACACTGGTATAGTTGCGGTTCTTGCAGACTGTGCACTCGAGCGTAATGATGTCTCTCATGGCAGCTACCTACTCCAGAATCTTGGTGACGACGCCAGCGCCGACCGTGTGACCACCCTCGCGGATGGCGAAGCGGAGGCCTTCCTCCATGGCGATGTGTGTCATGAGGGTAACGGTCATCACAACGTTGTC
>Ga0075518_1000135_pt1 | contig 13284 bp, 12 predicted proteins | sample NGEPerA_2_FD_76970 | JGI IMG/M metagenome (GOLD analysis project Ga0075518, IMG submission 76970) | Arctic peat soil microbial communities from the Barrow Environmental Observatory site, Barrow, Alaska, USA - NGEE PermafrostAB136-A | ecosystem: Environmental > Terrestrial > Soil > Wetlands >...
ACCTTCAAGCTCGCGAGCGCCCTCGCGCTGCTGCGGTCCGGGATGACTCCGGACAGCACGATGACCTGTCCCGCCACGGTCACGGTCGACGGTCGCGAGTTCTCGAACTACCCCGGCTACCCGCAGAACCGGCTCGGCCAGATCACGCTGCGCTCGGCGCTCGCGAACTCGTGCAACACCGCGTTCATCGGTGCTCGCGACACGGCACCGCAGTCGGCGCTCGCGGACGCGGCGGCGTCGCTCGGGCTCGGCGTCGACGGCGCCGTCGGCTTCCCGGCGTACCTGGGCTCGGTGCCCGCAACCGCTGAGGGCACGGACCACGCCGCGTCGATGATCGGTCAGGCTCGGGTCGAGGCCTCGCCGCTCGCGATGGCCCGCGTCGCGGCGTCGATCGCGCGCGGCTCTCTCGTGACGCCTCGCATCGTCGTCCCCGCGGCCGACGGATCGGCGGCGGGGACGCAGGCAGCGACCGGTACCGCGACCGGCGACGCGACCGATGCGGCACCGGAGCCGACCTCGACACCGGGCGCGCCGCTGACTGAGGTCGAGGCGAGCGCTCTGCGCGACATGATGCGTGCGGTCGTCACCGAGGGCTCGGGTGCGCTGCTCCTCGACGTCCCGGGCGAGCCGGTGCTGGCCAAGAGCGGGACCGCGCAGTTCGGGACCGACGGCGACCTGCGGAACCACGTGTGGATGCTCGGGATACAGGGCGACCTTGCGGTCGCGGTGTTCGTCGACGAGGGCGACTACGGCTCGACGACCTCGGGTCCGCTGCTCAAGCAGTTCCTGATGGTCGCTGCGTCCTGACGGTGGGGCTCGTCGACGCGTGCCGGCCGGCGCTGCGGCGGGCTCTGCGGCGGGCGCGCGGCGCGGGCGGCTCCCCCTGCGAGCCGTCCGCACCCCGCACTCCGCGCGACGGACCGCGTGCTGCCCAGAGAGCCGTCATGAGGAAATGTCCGCGCTCGCCCGCGAATCACGCGCGGATGTGTGTGAGATGCGTCACATCTGGACGGTGAACTTCAACCCGTTCGTGTGGACTTGGTCGGGTTTGGCCCTCTCATCTGCGCCGACATCGGCCCGCCAGTAGGTCGTCCGGGTGAAATACGGCCGTGTCCGGGATGTCCTGGACCGAGGCCTTACAACCGACTCCCATCTTCGTCTAATGTCGTGGATGTCAGCGAAAGAGCAAACCCTCCGCAAGGAGGCGACGCAAAGCCACGGGACCCTCGACGGTCAGCCGGGCTGCCGAACGAAGGAAGTGTTGAGATGGACCAACGCGGAACAGCCGGCTCCTACGAGTCGCCGTACACCGAGTCCGGTCGCCCGCAGGCCCGAAGCCTCCCCGTCGCTCGGGTGCAGTCGTGGGCTCGGGTCGCCGCAAACCGGGATGCCAGGGTCAGCTACGTGCCCGCCCAGCGGGAGTATGCGGGCGCGGCCTGAGGGGCACACCACCGTCAGATCTCGAGGCAGGACGCGCGTGCGTCCTGCCTCGAGTGCTGTCGTGGGCCGGCGCGGGCGGCGAGTCGCGCACCCGTCCGTGAACCGCACCCGGGCCGGTTGCGTGGTGAGGTTGCGATGACGAACCCCCGCAAAGGAGCTCACCCATGTCCCAGCCGTCCCCGATGACCGCGCCGAGCCACACCGACCCTGACGGGTCGTCCGCGCGCGACGCGGCCCTCCTGGGCCTTGACCGCTGTGGCGCGGCGTGCCCCCGCTACTCGCGCCGCACGGTGCTCCGCGGTGCGGGTGCGGTGACGCTGGGTGCCGCGGCGACGTTGCTCGCCGCCTGCGCACCGACGACGGGTGGCTCGTCGTCGGCCGGAGCGGCTGGAGCGGGCTCGGCCGGTGCGGGTTCCACGAGCGCCGCGGGCAGCGGCGCCGCAGCGGGCGGAGCCGTCGCGCTCGCGAAGCTCGCTGACGTCCCCGTCGGCGGGGCGCTCGGCGTGCAGGGAGCAGACGGCAAGCCGATCATCCTGTCGCAGCCCGTCGCGGGGAAGGTGGTGGGCATGTCGGCGGTCTGCACGCATGCCGGGTGCACCGTCGCGCCCGACGGGTCCGAGCTCGTGTGCCCGTGCCACGGCTCGGTGTTCACGGCCGCCGACGGGTCGAACGTGTCCGGTCCGGCCCCCGAGCCGTTGCCGGCTGTCGCGGTGCGCGTCGAGGGTGACTCGATCTTCGCTGCCTGACCGAATCACCTGACTGATCCGTCTGACCGGCCCGCAGGCCGGATTGACGAGCGCGACAGCGCGAGCGTGGCGAGAGATTCCCACCACCCTACGGGTCAGGGTCAGGTGCGTTGGAACGCTTCCCGGACTGCGCGCGTGCGCGCGTGGAGAGAAGGGCGCACCACGACGGACACGAGGACCACGGTCCCAACCACGAGCAGTGCCCACCACCGCAGTCGCGAGCCGAACCAAGCCGCGTCGGCCGGCGTCGCAATAAGCAGAAGGGGCTCAGGCAGGAAGACCGCACCCACGCAGAACGCAACCAGCGCCGGAAGTGCCACGGTCGAACCCGTGCCACTTCTGTCCCGCGAGGAGCGCCAGGCTGCCGAGGCCCACACCCAGGCCAGCACTGCATAGAGCTCGACGAACAGTCCAGGCGCGTCGAACCGGGCGGAGCTCGACACGAGCGTGGGAACCAACGCCAGCTGGACTATCCAGGACAGCGAGACCGGGATCAAGGCCAGCAACATTCTGACTGCTGCCACCGCGATCCGATCGATGGGCAGCGCCTCGGTGAGCTCTCTCGCAGGGTCGTCGAGCACAAAGGGGGCGCCCATGAGAGTCACGGCCATCGACAGGTGCAGAGCGGCTGTTGCGTCGACCTCACCGAGCCCGATCCGTTGCGAGGTCAGTCCCACGATCAGCCCCGCTCCGAGGAGCGAGGCAACGGCCACGGGCACAACGCGTGCCGAGCGTGCGATCGACACGACGACGGGGAGGCGAACGCCACGCCTCAGGGACATAGCCATCCCTCGGGTCGGGCGACTGGAGCAGAAAGACCGAGCCCCTGAGCCACCTCGATAGTCGCCAGGCCTGGATCGTGCCAATCTGCTCCTTGCACCGTTCGTTCGGCAACAGCCCGCGGCTCGTCCAGCAGGTGATTGACAACGTCGACTTCGCTCGCACTGAAGGCATAACCGGACGCAGAGCGGGCCGTTTTCGTCCAGACCGCGCCGCCTGAGGACGAACTCTGGAAGCCCTGGAACGCCGCTTCGACCGAAGAGTCAGACGCGACCGCCGCCCACAGGACCAGGACCCCCTGAGCACCGCACAGATTGACGATGTGGTCGCGCTCTGGTTCGGGGACGCCGGCGATCGAGCGCGCTGCAACATCCACCGCGAACGCCAAGACCGACGCCTCCTCGGATCGACCGGTTCCCGTCGTGGACCAATCCATCGGCGCGTACACGATGTTCACGTCCGAAGCCTGGTCGAGGGCCCAGCTGGCTTCCGGAATCATCCATTCAGTGTCAGGCCCGGTGGAGAGCACCTGACGGACGACAAGCGAGTCGGATTCGAGGACAGGTTCTGGGACACGTGTTCGCACGCCCGCAACAACATGACGCCAGGCCTGAGCCCTACCGGTGAACTCACCAAATGCGCAATAGCGGTCATGTGCATCGACAGCGCACTCCTCGGACTGCGCACCCCAGGTCGCCGCGCGCTTTGCCTGGATGTCGCCGCTCGGCACTCCGCTCTGATTCCGCCCTGCCCCGAAGGCCAGGATGACGACAAGAAGGAGAATGGGCACACCGCGCGTCCATCTGAGCCCGTCCCGCAGGAGGGCCGTCAGCGTGAGCGCAGAGGCGACGAGCGCAAGCCACAACACGTGCCACACGCCGGGGCGACCCATCAGATCTGTCGGCACGGGGCCGGGTACGAGCGGATCCAGCGGGGCCACCAAACCGAACCAGGCGGCACTGCCCCCCACGGACAGGACGACGACCACCGCAACTCCGAGCAGCCCCAGCGCGACTCCCCCCCAGACAATCGAGCCGAGAATCCGACCTGCAGCAGCCCCCGCGACGCCCGCGACAAGTGTCACCGCCGCGACGGTGATCAGCTCCGACGGGACGACCTGGCCAGCCCAACCGACCACCACGCGGAAGCTGGCCAGGCGCGCCGCGGCCAGGACGAGTACAACTCCCGCGACCGGCAGAATCCCGAGCATCAACGCCAGGGTGTCGCGCCAGCGCGGAAGCGGCTGGACCCGCTCGAACTCCGAACTGCCCGTTCGAGACGGTCGCGCCGCTACTTGCAGCGCAGCCACACACAGACCAGCGCCCACCAAGAGGGCGGAAACCTGGACATTCACCGACTCGTCTGAGAGGACTCGGTACTGGACTGGTGTCTGTTGGGCGAACTCCCAGCCCCAACTGGCGGCGAGCAGAAGCACCGTTGACCATGTGGCGGGATGGCGAAGGTACTCCCGTGCGTAGCGCCAGGCGAGAACGAGCACGACCCGCGTCGCACTGACGGCGCCGTTCACAGCGACTCTCCGACGGCGGCCGTGGCCAGCAAGTAGCCGTCATCCAAGGACGGGTCGAGTGCTTCAGCGCCCTTGGGTGGAGTTCCGACGTTGCGCGCCACGCCAGTACCGGTGTCCCAGGAAGCGAGCGCGGCCACGTCGGGTCTCGCGCTCGCCCACACATGACCGTTGGCAAGCCCCGTCAGCTCGAGCGGCGTGCCGGTAAAGCGCACGCTGCCCTTCTGAAGAACAACCACCGTCGAGCACAGCGCTGCTACATCATCAGTCTGGTGAGTGGACAAGATCACGATCTTGTTGCGACCCGAGCGCCCGACTGTCTCTCGAAAGCGAATGCGCTGCTCAGGGTCCATCCCGACCGTCGGCTCGTCGAGCACCAGGAGTCGCGGATCTCCCACCAGCGCGCAGGCAAGCGCCAGCCGCTGGCGCATCCCGCCCGACAGCGTCGAGATTCGTTCCGACGTGTGATCGCTCAGCTCAACTTCCGCCAGCACGCGCTCGACTTCATCCCTCCGCGTGCGCCGGTCCGCGAGTTCCTTGAGAAGTGCGATGTGCTCGACAAACTGGCCCACGCGAAAGGAGGGGTACAGCCCAGGATTCTGCGGGAGATAGCCGATCGTGCTGCGCAGCTGACGAAGCGTCCCTGTGGAACCGAGAGGGACTCCGTCGTAGAGCACGCGGCCCGATCTCGGTGTGCTCGCCGTCGCCAGGACGCGCATGAGCGACGACTTGCCCGCGCCGTTCGGTCCCAACAGTCCGGTGACGCCCTCGGTGAATCGGAGCGATACACCATTCAGGGCCACAAGACGGCCGTAATCAACCACCAGGCTGTCAATCTCAAGGACGTGACTCGCCACACCCTCCCCCTCTCGTTCCCCAGTCAGCGTCAAGGATCCAACGACCCGCGTCCCGCCCCCCAGCGACTCGGGGGCGTGACGTGGGCTCAGCCTCGCACGCCGCTCAGCACGACTGGAGCGCCTCGAACCGCGCAGGGATCTGGTTGGTCTGCGTGAACGTGCTGCCCGACGCGTGGGAAGCGCAGCCTCCGTCGGGTGCGAACGCCCAGATGATTTTGAACCGCTTCGACGTCGAACATCCATTGTAGGCGGAGACAGTTCTGTCGAGCAGCGTCGAGCTCGTCTGAACCGTGACGCACGACGACGGCGCGGCGGCCGACGCCGGGAGGGCGGTGGCCATGGTCGATGCGACAGCGATCGTCGCAGCGAGAAGGACACCGGGAAACCTCTTCATAGTGCGCATGTTTCTTCCTCTCCTTCTCAGCAGAGATCAAGCCGGTCGACAACCGCGTAGTACGGTGCCGAGTAGGTACGTGTACTGCCAACACCGAGTGCGGCGCATGAGCTGTCGTTCGTGTACTGCCAGATGAGCTTGATCGACTTGGACGACGAACATCCGTTGTAGGCCGTGGCCGTTTGCGACCACGTGGTGTTGCCCGTCGACAGGTTGACACAACTCGGCGCGAGTGCAGCGGTGGCTGCCGTTGCCGAGAATGTCACGCCGAGCACGATCAGTGGCGCTAGCAGAAGCGCCCTCAGTTGCAGATTCCGATGGTTCATCAGACTGACTCCCATTCGGTTCAGCTGAAACTTGCGGCTGGTCTCGAGACACACCAGGAAAACCCCGAATGGGCACGATTCAGCGAACGGCCCAGAGATTTGTAATCTCGCGACGTGTCGACGGTACCAACGGCACGTGACTGGCGCGGGCGGTTCCGCGGACCAGTTTCCTGTCGAGGTCAGCCGACCGGCATCGTGAGCAGCGTGCGCCCCGCGGGGGTCTCGATGACCAGCATGTCGATCTCGTCGACCGCGAAGTGCGTGCTGCCGGTGAACGTCGCCTCGCCGTCGTAGGTCGCGTCCCAGGAGGCCGTCACGTCGCGCTGGCCTCCGGCGCTCGCCACCAGGCGGCACTCCTCGCCGGCCGGCACGCCGGTGAGCCGCAGGGCGAGATCGGTGCCGCCCGGCGAGGACCGCAACGTCACCTCGGCCCGCACGCCAGTGGCAGGGTCGTTCGCGCGGACGATGACGGGTGCGGCGACGGCCTCTTGTCCCGGTCCGCCGGCCAACAGCGCGCCCGTGCCCACGGCCACGCCGCCGAGCACCGTCGCGGCGATGCCGGCGACGGCCCACCGACGACGACGGCGCGCGCGGTGCTCCCGCAGCTCCCGGTCGGCCAGCGCGACGACGGCAGGCACGAGGTCCACGACCGGTTCGGCGGACGCGGACGGCCCGTCGCCCGATCGGAGCACGTCGGCCTCGGAGACGCGGTGCAGCAGCCCCGGCAGCGGCGCGAGCTCGGCGAGCTCCGTGCGGCACGTCTCGCAGCCGGCAACGTGGGTCTCGACGCGCGAACGCTCGTCCGCAGGCAGCGCCCCGAGGACCAGGGCACCCAGCTCGAGCCGCACGTGTGCCGAGCCTGCCGCGTCGCGGTCCGTCGCGGCGCTCACGGCTCGACCCCCCGTTCCGCGAGAGCGACCCGTAGCGCGCGCAGGGCGTAGTACGCGCGCGACTTGACGGTGCCCGGCGGCACGCCGAGGACCGCGGCGGCCTCGGCGACGGACCGTCCCCGGTAGAACGTCTCGAGGAGCACCTCGCGGTGCGCGGCGGTCAGGGTGCCGAGCGCATCGGCGACGAGCCACGTGTCGAGCGCACGGTCGATGTCGTCGCCGGCCGTCGGCACCAGGGCGAGCGGGGCGTCACCGACCTCGGCGGGTCGCGACGCGCGGGCCCGCCGCGAGTCGATCGCGACGTTGCGCGCGACGGTGAACAGCCATGCCCGCGCGGGGCCCCGGTCCGGGTCGAGCGCCTCCGGGTGCTGCCAGGCGCGGAGCAGCGTCTCCTGGACCACGTCCTGAGCCCGCCCCCGATCCCCGTCGCACAGCCGGGTCGCGAACGTGAGCAGCGCGGCGGCGTGCGCATCGTGCAGCTCCCGCAGCGTGTCGGCTTCCAATCGGGTGCGACCCACACCTGTGACCACGTGCGGGAGCCTGCGACGGTTCATCGGGGTGCCGAGCGCCGCGCCGTGGGCCGCGCCGAGCGGGGTGCGATCCGGCCACGCTGAACCTGACGGGCCGCTCGTGCGTGAGAAGGGTAGGCACGACGACGCTGCGGGAGGCACGCGATGGTCGGACGGGTGGCGGTCGGGACCGGAGCACGGTCGCAGGTGCTCCGCGGGCTCGTCGCGGCGTGCGTGCTGCTCTCCGCGGTCGTGCACCTCGACCTGTGGGTCGGCGGCATGCGGTCGTTGACAGTCATCGGACCCGCCTTCCTCGTCAACGTCGTCGCGGGCGTCCTCATCGGGCTCGCCGTCCTCATCCTTGCGCGCCCCGAGCCGTTGCTGCTCGCTGGGGGGTTCGGGCTCGCGACGCTCGGGGCGTTCGTGGTCTCCACCCTGCCGTCCGGGCTGTTCGGGGTGCACGAGACGTGGACGTGGGCGCCCGCACTGCTCGCGGCGGTGTCCGAGGTGGCCGCGATCCTGCTCGCCGGGCTCGCTCTGGTGGTCGAGCGCCGCGCGTCGCGCTGAGGTCGCAGCGGTGCGGGCCTGCCCTACAGCTCGCCCTGACGCTGCAGGAACCGCATGGATGCCCAGCCGATCGGGATCCGCAGCCAGTAGGTCAGCACGCGGAACAGGACCGTGACCGATGCGGCGATGCCAGGGTTGACCGAGCCGATGCTCGAGAGCAGGCCGATGAGGGTCGCCTCGATCATGCCGACGCCGCCGGGGGTCGGGACGACCGCACCGAGCGAGTTGCCCGCGAGGTAGATGAGCGCGATCTGCGCGATCGACAGGTGCTGGTCGAACGCGAGCAGGCTCGCCTGGAACGCGAGCACGTACCCCATCGTCATCAGGACGTTGCCGCTGAACGCCAGCAGGAGCCGCCGCGGCTGGCCGACGACCTCGATGAGCCGCGGCCACGTCTGCCGCAGCATGGGCAGCGTCTTGCGCGCGACCCACTGCCGCACCGGCGGGACGAGCATCGCGGCGGCCACGAACGCGGCGACCAGGCCGATGGCGATGAGCATCGTGGGGGTGACCGTGTCCTCCTCGCCCCCGAAGAGCTCGCGCTTGTGGGTGCCCGACGCGATCGAGAGCACGATCAGCAGCACGATCGTGACGATGAACTGGGACACCTGGACGAGCGCGACCGTCGCCGCGGCCAGGGACGCGGACACCCCCCGCCGCGTGAGCATCCGCAGGTTGAGCGCCGCGGGGCCGATCCCGGCCGGGGCGGCGAGCGCGACGAACGTGGCGGCCGACTGCGTGAGGGTCGCCCGCCACACCGGGATCCTGACGGGCGAGAACGCGACGAGGGCGAGCGAGGCACCGACGAGGGTCACGAGCCCGAGTCCGAACGAGACGACGCTCCAGCGCCAGTCGGACTGCGCGAGCGCCCCGGTGATCTGGTTGACGTTGATCCTGGTGAGCACGACGACCACGGCCGCGAGCGTGATGAGGATCGTGAGCACCGTGCGGGCGCCGAACCGGACGAGGCGCTCGGGCTCGATGTCCGCCTCGGGCAGTCGCTTGACCAGGGCCGACCGCAGCTCGGCCAGCGCCTCCTTGTGGCTGCGCATCTCGTCACGCGTGCGCCGGGGGAGCGCGATCGTCTGCAGCAGGGGGCCGACGGCGGCGATGTCGTCGTCGGGCAGCACGGCGGCGGCCGACTCGAGCGCTCGCGTCGCGCCGACGCGCAGGGCCAGCAGCGCGACGAGCGCGGTCACGTCCATGCGGCGCGCGAGCTCGGAGGACGCGACGTCGCCCTGGTCCCAGCCGACGAGCCAGACGACGGGCTGACCGAGCAGCTCTTGGACCAGGATCACGTCGCTCGTCAGCGCGCGGTGGGCGATGCCCGCGCCGTGGGCTAGCTGCAGCTGCGCCCAGATCTCCCGGAGCAGCGCGTCGGTGATCTGCTCGGGTGGGAGCGCCGAGAGCGGCACGGCTCCCCGCGCCTCCTCCTGGACGAGCAGCATCGAGTCCTCGGCCTCGGCGATGCTCAGCAGCTTCGGGGTGCGCACACCGGCGGCGCGGGCGGCATAGGAGAGCAGCGCTGCACGCTCGGTCGCCTGGCGCAGCGACACCACCGAGCGGCGGTCGAGGCCACGCAGGCGCAGCGAGCGCCACAGCCGGGACAGCGCGCCGAGCACCTGGCGGTCACCGTCGAGGACCACGACATCGAGGTGCTGGTCGTCCACGGTCGTGAGCTCGTAGACGCGGTGGTGGGAGTAGCGGGTCAGCGCGCGGGTCGCGGGCTGCGTGTCGACCAGGGTCGGCGCGGCGCGGTCGTCGGGCGTGCGCGCGGCGGCGGGGGCGGTCTCGAGGGTGTCGTCCGGCACCCGGACCAGCCGGATCGGCTGGAAACCCGCGCGTCGGACGCCGTCGACGAGGCCGGTGCCGTAGGCGCGCTCGGACTTGACCCCGGACAGGTAGCGCACCCCGAGGCCCGCGACCCGGCCGATCAGCGCAGCGATCGCGACGCCCGGCAGCGAGACCTGCGCAGTCACGAGCACGACGCCGATCGCGACCCAGAGGAGGTTCCACGACCACATGACGGTGCGCCGCCGTGCGCGGGGACCGGTGGCGGTGAGCAGGCCGGAGATCAGCCCCACGAAGCCGGGCACCGTGAGCACCGACTCGCCCTGGATGCGGACGGAGAGGCCGCCCACGAGCTCGGTCGACCCGAACGTCGCGACGGCCCAGCTGACCGCCATGCACAGCAGGATCGCCCCGACGGCTGCGACGAGCGACTCGATCAGCTGCCGGCCGAGGCGACGGATCGCGAGCTCGATGAGCACCGCGACCGGCACGAGGAGCGTCACGGCACCCTCGAGGACCGCGACCGGCACGTTGAGGAGCTGGCGGAGGATGGACGCGAACCCCTGGACGTCCTCGGCGACCCCCGTCGTCGTGTTCTGCGCGTAGGTCGCCAGGACCAGGACCAGCACCGCGCCGACGGCCGAGACGACGACGCCGACCAGGTCGCTGGGGTGGTGCACGCGGACGGCCGGGGTGTCCAGGATCTCGACGTCACGCACGCGACCCACCTGGATGCGGCCCGACTCGACCATGCCCGCCGAGAGTCCTGGCGGGTTGTCGGAGCCGAGCCGCGCGGGCGTCGGCGAGTCGGGCATACCCGCGAGTGTAGGCAGCCGGATGGCTCAGGACAGACCGAGCGCCGACCGCCACTGCGCCGGGACGAGCGCATACCCGACGAACGCGACCATGTCGAGGAGCATGTGCGCGACGACGAGGGGGAGGACCCGACGTCGTCGGCGGTAGTACTCCGCGAACACCAGACCCATGACGGCGTTCCCGATGAACGGCCCGAACCCTTGGTACAGGTGGTACGAGCCCCGCAGCAGCGCGCTCGCGGCGAGGATGAGCGGTGTGCGCCAGCGCAGGTCACGCAGCCGCTCCATGAGGTACGCGACCGCGACGACCTCCTCGAGCAGCGCGTTCTGCAGCGCCGCGAGGACGAGCACGGGGATGGTCCACCAGGCCGCGTTGAGCGCCGACGCCTGCACCTGGACAGTGATCCCGAGCATGCGGCCGAGCGCGTACAGCCCGAGCCCGGGGATCCCGATGACGGCCGCGAGGCCGACGCCGATGCCCAGGTCGCGGACGGGCCGCACCGCGTCGAGCCCGATCCGGCGGACCGCACTACGTCCCTGAGCCGACAGCAGGAACAGTGCGAGCGCGACCGGGACGAGCGCGAACCCGATCGACAGCAGCTGGTAGGTGAGGTCGAGGTACGGGCGCGGCGACTGGCTCGCGTTGAGCGTCGCGGTCTGCTGCGCGAGCGGCGGTCCGGCGGTCAGCCGAGCCACGATGTCGACGAGCGCGTAGATGCCGGACCGGCCGAGCGAGAGCCCGAGCACGATCCAGATCTCGACGGTGAGCCGGCGCCCGATCGCGCGCTGGTCGGGTTGCGGCGTGCCGGTCATGCGCAGAGCCTAGGTGGCGCCGACCCGGCGTCAGGCGAAGCGGCGCAGCCGCAGCGAGTTGCTGACGACGAGCACCGACGAGAACGCCATCGCGGCGCCCGCGATCATCGGGTTGAGCAGCCCGAACGCCGCGAGCGGGATCGCCGCGACGTTGTACCCGAACGCCCAGAACAGGTTCTGCTTGATGACCCGCAGGGTCGTCCGCGACAGCCGGATGGCCTGCGCGGCCGAGCGGAGGTCGCCGCGCACGAGCGTCACGTCCGACGCCTCGATCGCGACGTCCGTCCCGGTGCCCATCGCGAGCCCCAGGTCCGCGGTCGCGAGCGCGGCGGCGTCGTTGACCCCGTCACCGACCATCGCGACGCGGGCGCCTTCGGCCTGCAGGCGTCGCACGACGTCGACCTTGTCCGTGGGCAGCACCTGGGCGAAGACGTCGTCGGGCGAGATCCCGACCGAGCGTGCGGCGGCACGTGCCGCGCCGAGGTTGTCGCCCGTCAGCAGGACGGGTCGCAGCCCCAGGGCGCGGAGCTGTGCGACGGCCTCGCCGGACGTGGCCTTGACCGGGTCGCGCAGGACGAGCACGCCCCGCGCCGAGCCGTCCCACGCGACCATGACCGCGGTCGCGCCGTCAGCCTCGGCCGCGGCGAACGGTCCGTCGAGCTCGTCGGTGCGGACCTGCTGCTCCGCGAGCCAGGTCGGTCGACCGACGAGCACCCGCCGCGACATGCCGAGACCCGAGTGGGCGGTGCGGACGACGCCCCAGACGCCGCGACCGGGTTCGTTGCGGAAGTCGAGCACCTGGTCCGAGCCGATGACGACGCCGTCCTCACCGACGGACGACGCGGTACCGGCGCTGGGTCCAGCCGCTGCCGCGACCTCGGCGACGGCCTGCGCGATGGGGTGCTCGGAGAGCGCCTCGACCGCGCCGGCGTACCGGAGCACCTCGGCCTGCGCCGCGTCGTCCGATGCCGACCCGGAACCGGCGGGGACCAGGATGTCGACGAGCGACATACGACCCTGCGTGACCGTGCCGGTCTTGTCGAGCACGACGGTGTCGATCTGCCGGGTCTGCTCGAGGATCTCCGGGCCCTTGATGAGGATGCCCAGCTGCGCGCCACGGCCCGTCCCGACCAGCAGCGCGGTCGGTGTCGCGAGACCCAGGGCGCACGGGCAGGCGATGATCAGCACCGCGACCGCGGCGGTGAACGCGGCCTGCGTGCCGCCGCCGGAGACCAGCCACACGACGAACGTGATCGTCGCGAGCACGAACACGACGGGCACGAAGACCGCCGAGATGCGGTCCGCGAGCCGCTGCACCGGTGCCTTGCCGGTCTGCGCCGCAGCGACGAGCCGCCCGATCTGGGCAAGCCGCGTCTCCTCGCCGACCCGCGTCGCGCGGACCACGAGGTGACCGGAGGAGTTGATGGTCGCGCCCGTGAGCTCGTCGCCCGGCCCGACGTCGACCGGGACCGGCTCGCCCGTGAGCAGCGACGTGTCGACCGCGCTCGTCCCGGACACCACGACACCGTCGGTCGCGACCTTCTCGCCGGGGCGCACCGCGAACTCGTCGCCCGGGTGCAGCTGGGAGATCGGCACGCGCTGCTCGGTGCGGCGCCCGTCGGGCCCGGTGACCAGCAGGGCGACGTCCTTGGCGCCCAGGTCGAGGAGCGCTCGCAGCGCGTCCCCGGCCCGACGACGCGACCGGTGCTCGGCGTACCGGCCTGCGAGCAGGAACGTGGTGACGACGGCGGCCGTCTCGAAGTAGAGCTCGGGCGTCGTCATGCCCATCCCGGCGTGCCGCGCGGGGAACAGCGTTGGCGTCATGCGCATG
>Ga0075518_1000137_pt1 | contig 13167 bp, 11 predicted proteins | sample NGEPerA_2_FD_76970 | JGI IMG/M metagenome (GOLD analysis project Ga0075518, IMG submission 76970) | Arctic peat soil microbial communities from the Barrow Environmental Observatory site, Barrow, Alaska, USA - NGEE PermafrostAB136-A | ecosystem: Environmental > Terrestrial > Soil > Wetlands >...
CGTCGGCGTGCAGCGGGAGGTCAGCGATCAGGTACTTGGCGAAGATCTCGCGAGCCCCCTCGGCGTCGGGCCGCTCGATCTTGATCTTCACGTCCAGCCGACCTGGCCGCAGGATCGCCGGGTCGATCATGTCCTCGCGGTTCGAGGCACCGATCACGATGACGTTGTCCAGCCGCTCCACGCCGTCGATCTCACTGAGCAGCTGCGGGACGATCGTGGTCTCCACGTCGCTGGAGATCCCGGTGCCGCGGGTGCGGAACAGCGACTCCATCTCGTCGAAGAACACCACGACCGGGTGCCCCTGGGACGCCTTCTCGCGGGCGCGGGAGAAGATGAGCCGGATGTGACGCTCGGTCTCCCCGACGTACTTGTTCAGCAGCTCGGGACCCTTGACGTTGAGGAAGTAGCTCCGCGCGTCCGCGGCATCCTCACCGCGGGCCGCGGCGGCGGTCGCAGCGAGCGAGTGCGCGACAGCCTTGGCGATGAGCGTCTTGCCGCATCCGGGCGGGCCGTAGAGCAGCACGCCCTTGGGCGGCTTGAGGCCGTGCTCGCGGAACAGGTCCGGGTGCAGGAACGGCAGCTCGACAGCGTCACGGATCGTCTCGATCTGCGGCCCGAGCCCGCCGATGTCCGAGTAGTCGATGTCCGGGACCTCCTCGAGCACGAGGTCCTCGACCTCGGAACGCGGGATCCGCTCGAACACGAAGCCGGTGCGCGGCTCGATCGTGAGCGCGTCGCCGATCCGCACGGAGGCCTCGAGGAGCTGGCCCGAGAAGCGCACGACCCGCTCCTCGTCGCCGCGTCCGACGACGAGCGCCCGACCGGTCCCGAGCAGCTCCTTGACCGTGACGAGCTCGCCGACCTCCTCGTAGCCGCCCGCCTCGACGACCGTGAGTGCCTCGTTGAGCATGACCTCCTGGCCGGGGCGCAGGTGCTGGACGTCGAGCATGGGGCTCGCTCCGACGTGCATCTTGCGGCCCGCAGAGATGATGTCCACCGTGCCGTCGGCACGTGCGGACAAGAACGTGGCGTAGGTCCCCGGGGGCTTCGCGAGCTCGTCGAGCTGACGCTTGAGCTCGATGATCTGGTCGCGTGCTGCGACGAGCGCCTCGGCGATGCGCTCGTTGCGCGCGGACAGCAGGGCCAGCTCGCGCTGCAGGTCACGGCCTGTCGTCGACGGGTCAGTCATGGCGTGTGCCTCCGTTCCGTGCTGCTCACGGTGCACGCCGGTGTGCGCTGCTCTCGGTCGACCATAACCAGTCGTGTCAATCGGTCGTGGGAGCCTGGCCGACGTCGCGCCGGACACGCCGGATCTTCTTGTCCGAGATGGCTCGCTCGCCGAGCGCCTCCGCCGACCACGCGTCGTCAGGCAGCACCCGGACGTCGGAGGACACGATCGTCGGGTCGACGGCCACGCCCGTGTTCCCCTCGGCGTCCGGGTAGGCACCCTTCGCGGGCCGACGACGGCGCAGCGGGGCGTCCACGCCCTCGGCCAGCCGTCGCGTGGTCAGCAGGAAGCCCGTGTGCCCGATCATGCGGTGCTCGGGACGCACCGCGAGACCCTCGAGGTGCCAGCCGCGCACGAGGGACTCCCATGCGGACGGCTCGGTGTACCGGCCGTCGGAGCGCAGGTCCTCGGCGAGCCGCGACAGCTGCGTCGTGGTCGCGACGTAGGCGATCAGCACGCCGCCCGGCGCGAGGGCGGTCGCGACGGCGTCGAGGTTCTCCCACGGCGCGAGCATGTCGAGGACGACGCGGTCGACCGAGCCGGGCTCGGCCGCGCCCGGCAGCACGTCCGAGAGGTCGCCGACCGAGAGCTGCCACGCGGGATGCGGTCCGCCGAAGAAGCCCTCGACGTTGCCGCGGGCGATCGCGGCGAAGTCCTCGCGCCGCTCGATCGAGTGGAGCGAGCCTGCGTCGCCGACCGCGCGGAGCAGGGACATCGTCAGGGCGCCGGAGCCGACGCCCGCCTCGACGACGCGCGCGCCCGGGTAGATGTCGGCCATCGCGACGATCTGGCCGGCGTCCTTCGGATAGACGACGGCGGCACCGCGCGGCATCGAGAGCACGAAGTCGGCGAGCAGCGGACGCACCGCGAGGTACTCGATCCCGGCCGTGTTGCGCACGACCGATCCTTCCGGCGCGCCGATGAGCTGCTCGTGCGTGAAGTAGCCCTTGTGGGTGTGGAACGACGCACCGGGCGTGAGCGTGATCGTGTGGAGCCGCCCGCGCGGGTCCGTCAGCTGGACCCTGTCCCCCTCCCGCAGGGGCCCGCGGCGCTGCTCGGCACCCGTGCTGGTCGGGGCGGCGGGTGCGGTGGGTGCGGGTGCGGGGGCCTGGTCGGTCACGATGGTCGAGTCTAGGAGCGTCTAGGAGCGCAGCGCGGCGATGACGTCGACAGCCCGCACGAGCGCGACGACGCGACCGCCGCGCACGGCGACCACGACGGGCGACATCCGGGTGGCGTGACCGACCGCCTGCACGAGCGCGGCACCCTCGAGCGACGCGTCCACGACGGACCCGACGGGCAGCACGACGCAGACCGCGACGACCGGGGTGCTCGCCCGGTGCTCAGGTGCCACGGCGGCTGCCGCAGCGCGGTCGACGTAGGCAGCAGGGCGGCCGTCGGGTGCGAGGACGACGACGTCGTCGACGCCTGCGACCCCGCGTGCCCGGTCCGCGTCGGCGAGCGTCGCATCCGCCTCGACGACCGTGGCCGGCAGCCCGACGGCGGCGACCGTGATCGCCGTCACCGCCCGGCCGGTGCGGGCGCCGGTGATCGCGCTGGTCGCACCGCTCCAGAGGAAGGACCCGATGACCACGGTCCACACGATCGTGTACAGGTCCGGGCTCGATCCCGCCAGGATCGGCGGCACGAGCGCCCAGGCGACGACCGCGACGGCGACGACCCGCCCGCCCCAGCCGGCGACGACCGCGCCGCGGTGCCGGTCGCCCGTGACGCGCCAGACGAGGGCTTCGAGCACGCGCCCGCCGTCGAGCGGCAGCCCGGGGATGAGGTTGAAGAGGCCGACGAAGCCGTTCGAGAACGCGCCGGCGTACAGGAGCAGGCCGGCGAGGCCCGCAGACGGCACACCCTGGGCGGCGGCCCAGCACGCGACCGCGATGACCAGGTTCGCCACGGGTCCGACGACAGCGACCAGCGCGCTCGTCGCGGGCGTCGGAGCCGCGCCACCGAATGCGGTGTGCCCACCCCAGAGCGTGATCGCGAACTCGTGCACGACCTGACCGCGCGACCGCGCCACGAGGCCGTGGGCGAGCTCGTGGACCAGCACGGACACGAAGAGCAGGACGACGAAGCCGAGCGCGACGACGTAGGTCAGCGCTCCGAGCTGGGGCGCCCGGGCCTGCACGGTCGGCGCGAAGATCGCCGTGAGAACGACGGCGGCGAGCAGCCAGCTCGGCGCGAGGATGATCGGAGCGCCGGCAGCCCGGCCGATCACCCATCCCTTGGTGCCACCACGTCGACCGCCGCTGCTGCTCACCGCGTCAGCCTAGGTGCCCGTCCTGAGCAGTCGGCACGTGTGGCGCGCCACGGTGTCAGGCCCGACGCCTAGGCTCGAGCCGTGACCGCGCCCGAGCTTCCCGATCCGACTGTCGGCTCCACGTCCGGCACCGCGTCCGTGGGCGACGGGGCGATCGACGCGGCCGTGAGCCTCGACGTCGTCGAGGACCTCGTCGGGGACGTCGGAGCCGACCTCCCCGGCGCGGTGGCACCCGAGGTCCCGCCCGACGTCCCCACCGGAACCGCCCGGCGCTCGGCGCCCGGTCTGTCGCCGTCGCGCGCCAACGACTTCCTGCGGTGCCCGCTGCTGTTCCGCCTCCGCGTCATCGACCGCCTGCCCGAGCCGCCCAGCGCCGCTGCGGCCCGCGGGACCCTCGTGCACGCTGTCCTCGAGCACCTGTTCGACCTACCCGCGGGCGACCGGACGCGCGACGCCGCGGTCGGCATGCTGCCGGGGGCGTGGCTGACGCTGCGCACCGAGCAGCCCGCATACACGGACCTGTTCGACGACGAGCAGCAGTGGGACGTGTGGTTCGCCAGCGCGCGCGACCTGCTGGACACCTACTTCACGCTCGAGGACCCGAATCGCCTCCAGCCGCAGGAGCGCGAGGTCTTCGTGCGGACGCAGCTCGAGGACGGACCGCAGCTGCGCGGGATCATCGACCGCCTGGACGTCGCACCGGACGGTGCGATGCGTGTGGTCGACTACAAGACCGGCCGCTCGCCGCGGGCGGGCTACGAGAGCGCGGCGCTCTTCCAGATGCGGTTCTACGCCTACGTGCTGTGGCGTGAGCGCGGCGTGCTGCCGACGCTCCTGCAGCTCGAGTACCTCGGCGACGGGCAGATCGTGCGGCATGCGCCCAACGAGCCCGAGATGACGACGTTCGAGACCCGGGTCCGGTCGATCTGGGCCGGGATCGAGGACTCCGCACGATCCGGCGACTGGCGACCCCGCCCGTCCAAGCTGTGCGACTGGTGCTCGTTCAAGGCGGTCTGCCCGGCGTTCGGCGGTGTCCCGCCGACAGTGCCCGAGGGTGCCGTCGAGGCCGCCATCGGCGTCGCGCCGACCGTCGGCGTCGCGCCAGCCACGGCGTAGCCGCTGTCAGGGCGTACCAGCCGCCTCGACGTCACGCAGGTCGAGCACGTCGCCTGCCGCGATCCGGGCCAGCTCGCCGAGTCCGAGGACCGCGAGCGAACGCACCCGGCTCGCACCGACCGGCGGCACGACCGGCACCAGGACCTCGACCGCGATCACCCGCGCACCGGCCGACCCGGCGGAGGCGAGCCCGGACGGCGAGTCCTCGATCGCGACGCAGCGCGCGATGTCGACGCCCAGCCGCTCGGCCGCCGTCAGGTACGGCTCGGGATCGGGCTTCGGGTGACGCACGTCGTCCCCGGTCACGACGACGTCGAACACACCCGCGGCGCGCGCGAACGGCTCGGCGAGCACGCTGAACGAGGAGGTCACGAGCGCGAGCGGCACGCCCGCAGCGACGAGTGCCGCGAGCAGGTCCTGGGCGCCCACCTGCCACGGCATGTCCGAGGCGACCCCGGCTGCGACCCGCTCGTGGAGGAAGTCGCGGATCGCGTCGTCCGGCAGGTCCACCCCGCGCGACCTCAGCGTCGCGGTGCTCAAGGACATGGACTGGCCGATCATCGCGAGCCCGTCTTCACGCGTCCAGATCCCGCCGTGCGCCTCGACGAGCTCGGTCTCCGCGCCCATCCAGTACGGCTCGGAGTCGATGAGCGTGCCGTCCATGTCCCACAGGACCGCGGCGGGCAGTGGCAGCGCGGTCAGGTCAGGCACCCGGTCATCCTACGAGGCGACCCTACGAGCGACCCGCCGAGGCGACCCGCTCCCCGCCCGTGCGTGGGCGTCCTAGGCTGACGGGATGACCGAGCAGGCGCACCCGCCGACCGAGCTCCCGCCGAGGGAGACGATCCTGCTTGCCGCCTTCGAGGGCTGGAACGACGCAGGCTCCGCCGCGAGCCAGGCTCTCGAGCACATCCACGAGGTGTGGGGGGCCGAGCAGGTCGACGAGCTGGACCCCGAGGAGTACCACGACTTCCAGGTGAACCGACCGGTGCTCGGCATCGGCCCCGACGGTCGGCGCGAGATCGCGTGGCCGACGACGGCCGTCGCGGTCGCGACCGCGCCACGCTCCGGGCGCCAGGTCGTGCTGGTCCACGGGATCGAGCCGTCGATGCGCTGGCGCCGGTACTGCACGGAGCTGCTCGACATCGCCGCCGGGCTCGGCGTCCGCACCGTCATCACGGTCGGCGCGCTCCTTGCGGACGTGCCACACACGCGGCCGATCCCGGTCACCGCGACGAGCGAGGACCCGGCGGTGCGCGAGCTGCTCGGCGTCGAGCCGAACACCTACGAGGGACCGACCGGCATCGTCGGCGTGCTGCAGCACGAGGCCGAGGTCCGCGGCATGCGCGCGCTGTCGTTGTGGGCCGCCGTGCCGCACTACGTCGCGCACCCCCCGTCGCCCAAGGCGACGCTCGCGATCCTCACGCGTCTCGAGGGGCTCCTGGGTGAGCCGATCGCCCTCGGTGAGCTGCCCGACGACTCGATCGCATGGCAGGCCGGGGTCGACGAGCTCGCGAGCGAGGACAGCGAGATCGCCGAGTACGTCCATCAGCTCGAGCAGGCGAAGGACACCGCGGACCTGCCCGAGGCGAGCGGTGAGGCCATCGCGCAGGAGTTCGAGCGGTACCTGCGGCGCCGCGACAAGGGCACCGGCGGCTGACGGCTACAGCCGGACGCCCAGCAGCGCGTTGACCGTCCGAGAGATGACGCCCGGCGCACCGATCACCGTGTCGGCCGCGCCGCCGGCTCCGAGCGCGTCGACGGCCCAGGCGTCGACGGCCGCGAGCGCGGCCGGTGCGTCGAGGTCCGCGCCGAGTGCCGCCCGGACGGCCGCGAGCGTCGCGGTCGCGTCCGGCCCACCGTTCCCGGAGACGGCCCGCTGCCACCGGGCGAGCCGCGCGCGGGCGACCTCGAGGTCGGCGTCGGTCCACTCCCAGTCGCTCGCGTAGTGGTGCGCGAGGATCGAGAGCCGGACGGCCATGGGGTTCTCACCGAGCGCACGCAGCCGGGAGACGAGCACGAGGTTGCCGCGCGACTTGCTCATCTTCTCGCCGTCGAGCCCGACCATGCCCGCGTGCACGTGGATGCGGGCACCCTGACCCGCGTCGAGCAGCCGCGCGTGCGACGTGCTCATCTCGTGGTGCGTGAACCGCAGGTCGATGCCGCCGCCCTGCACGTCGAACGGCAGGCCGAGGCCGTCGCGCGCGATGACCGCGCACTCGATGTGCCAACCCGGTCGGCCGCTGCCGAGCTCCCCGCCGTCCCACGCGGGCTCTCCCGGACGCCCCCGTCGCCACAGGAGCGGGTCGAGGGCGTCGCGCTTGCCCGCGCGGGCCGGATCGCCACCACGCTCGGCGAACAGCGCCAGCATCTCGGCACGGTCCAGGCCCGCGACACGGCCCAGGTCCGGGTCCGCGCTGAGGTCCGCATAGATGTCGCCGCGGCCGTGCCCGGTGGTGTCGGGGTCCTCGACGCGGTACGCGGCGCCGGCCGCGAGGAGGTCACGGACGGCCTGCGCGACGGCAGGGATCGACTCGACGGCGCCGGTGTACACGTCCGGCGGGACGACGCCGAGCGCTGTCATGTCCTCGGCGAACAACGCCGTCTGCTCGACCGCGAGGTCGCGCCAGTCGACTCCGGTCGCATGCGCACGCTCGAGGAGTGGGTCGTCGACGTCGGTGACGTTCGAGGCGTACCGCACGCGCTGACCGGCGTCACGCCAGGACCGCACGAGCAGGTCGAAGGCGACGTACGTCGCGGCGTGGCCGAGGTGGGTCGCGTCGTACGGCGTGACGCCGCACACGTAAAGGGTCGCAGTGTCACCGGCTGCTGCGACGACGAGCTCGCCGGTCGACGTGTCCCGTACCCGGACGGGGCCGCCGCGCCCAGGGAGCCGAGGTATCTGCGGGGGCGGCCAGGTGAGCACAGCGGCAGCCTAACGGGCACCGGCCACCCGCACCGCGACCGTCCGGTGCGCGACCCTGTGGTCGCGGCTGGCTCGGCCTGCGGCGGCTCAGCCTGCGACCGGCGCAGCCCCGATCGCGTCGAGCGCGCCCGTGAGCAGGAGCACGACGACGACGACGGCCAGGCCGATCCGGTAGACGACGAACGGCATGAAGCTGCGCGTCGAGATCAGCCGCAGGAACGCGATGATGACGACGTAGCCGACAGCGAAGGCCACGACCGTCGCGATGAGCGTCACACCGAGTCCGGGTGTCCCTGCCTTGCCGAAGTCGCCCACGCTCTTCGCGAGCTCGTAGAGGCCCGAGCCGAGCACGGCCGGGACCGCGAGCAGGAACGAGTACCGGGCTGCGGACTCGCGCGTGTAGCCGAGCAGCATGCCCGCGGTGATGGTGCCGCCCGAGCGCGAGACGCCGGGGATGAGCGCGAGGGACTGGGCGAACCCGAACGCCACCGCGTGGCGGGGCGTCAGCTCGTCGAGCGAGCGATGTTTCGCTCCCACGCGGTCCGCCCACCCGAGGATCAGGCCGAACACGACCAGCGTGAGCACGATCAGCCACAGGTTGCGGAACGAGCTCTCGATCGAGTCCTTGAACGCCAGCCCCAGCACGACGATCGGGATGCTGCCGAGCGCGATGAACCACGCCATCAGCGCGTCCCGGTCGAGGGGCGACCCCGCCGGCGCACCCATCCGCGAGCGGAGGTCGGTGCCGTGGTCACCGCGGACCGCCCGCCACCAGGCCGTGCAGATCCGGGCGATGTCGCGCCGGAAGTACAGCAGGACCGCGGTCTCCGTCCCGATCTGGGTGATCGCAGTGAACGCCGCACCGGGATCGGACTGACCGATGAGCTCGCCGACGATGCGCAGGTGCGCGCTCGAGGAGATCGGGAGGAACTCGGTCAGTCCCTGGACGAATCCGAGGACGATTGCTTCCGCTGCACCCCTGCCTGCTGTCACGAGCCGCAACGATAGCCGAGCGGGTTGCGCGCCACAGTCACGTGCGGAGCGCACTCGCCGGTTAATCTTCGCGTCATGGAACAGCGCCGGCTCGGCCACACAGGTCTGCGGGTCTCCCACCTCGGCCTGGGCACGCTGACGTGGAGCAGGGACACCGACGAGCACGAGGCCCGCGAGCAGCTGCGGGACTTCGTCGACGCGGGCGGCACGCTGCTCGACACCTCGGCGTCCTACGCCGACGGAGGCGCAGAGGAGCTCATCGGCTCGCTGCTCGGCGACGTCGTCGCGCGCGAGGACGTCGTGCTGTGCACCAAGGCCGGTGTGCGGAGCGCGGCGTCGGGCGGTGGCGCGGACGCTTCGCGAGGCGGGCTGCTCAGCACTCTCGACGCGTCGCTGCGCCGGTTGGGCACGGACCATGTCGATCTCTGGCTCGTCCAGGTCCCTGACCCGCACACACCGATGACCGAGACCGTCTCGGCGCTGCGGCTCGCGGTGACGAGCGGACGCGCGCGGTACGTGGGGCTCTCGAACCACCCCGGTTGGCAGGTCGCGCGCGCTGCGACGCTCCTCGCGGACGACGTCGGGCTTGCCGCGGTCGAGGTCGAGTACTCCCTGCTGCAGCGCGGCATCGAGCGTGAGGTGCTGCCCGCGGCAGCGGACCTGGGCGTCGGGGTGCTGGCCTGGTCGCCGCTCGGGCGCGGGGTGCTCACCGGCAAGTACCGCCGCACGATCCCGGCCGACTCACGCGCCGCGTCCCCGCACCTCGCCGGGTTCGTCGAGCCGTACCTGGGCTCGCAGTCGCTCGCCGTCGTCGAGGCCGTCGCGACCGCCGCTGCGGGCCTCGACTGCACACCGCTCGAGGTCGCGCTCGCGTGGCTGCGCATGCGCACGCAGGTCACGTCCTCGATCGTTGGGGCGCGCACGGCCGCGCAGCTGCGCGGGTCGCTCGCCGCCGACGACGTCGAGCTGCCCGCGGAGATCGTGCGGGCGCTCGACGAGGTCAGCGCGCCTGAGCTCGGCTACCCCGAACGGCGCTGAGTACCAGAACGGTGCAGCACCCGAATGATGCCGGGTGCCCGAACGGTGCTGTGCAGCCCTCAGCGGTCCTCGGTGGTCAGCTCGTCGACGAGCTCGACGTCGTCGTCGTACTCGTCGTCCGCGTCGTCGGACTCCTCCGCGTCATCGCCGTCGGACTCGTCGTCCTCGTCGTCCTCGTCGTCCTCCTCCGCGAGGTAGAACGGGGTGGCCTCGCTGTAGACGGTCCCGAGGGCGTCGTCATAGGCCTCGAAGGCGTCCGCGAGCACGTCGTAGGCGTCGTCAACCCCCGGGTCGTCCTCGCCCCGACGGGATGCGACGGCGTTGTAGTGGGCCTCGAGGGCAGCAATCAGGCGGTCCAGGGCGGCACGCGGGTCGACGGTCATGGCATGACGGTATCTCCGCACCGTGCACAATGGCACTGCAATCGGCCCGGCGGCGCCTGCGTCGCCCGGTCTGTAGCGAGATCGGACGGTGACGAGTGACAGAGACAGCAGCAGTGCGCAGCCTGCGCGGCGACCTGGCGGCGCAGAGTGCGCACTACGAGTTCCGGGTCCTGAGCATCCCGAGGTCGACGAGCCCGGGCGACGCGAGCCGACGGCTGACCGAGGAGGCCGAGTACGGCCGCTGGGAGCTCGCCCGCGTCGTGCTCTACGTCGGAGGCGAGCGCAAGGTGACGCTGCGCCGCAAGATCATCCGCGTGCACAGCACGCTCGACTACACGATCGGCTGACCTCAGCAGCTCCGCAGGAGTCGGTCCAGGACGCGCACCCCGAAGCGCAGCGCGTCGACCGGGACGCGTTCGTCGACGCCGTGGAACATCCCGGCGAAGTCGAGCTCGGCGGGCAGCCGCAGCGGCGCGAAGCCGTAGCCGGCGATACCGAGCCGTGACAGCGACTTGTTGTCCGTCCCGGCGGAGAGCATGTACGGCAGCACGACCGCACCCGGGTCCTCCACGACCAGGGCACCGACCATGGCGTCCACGAGTCCACCCGAGAACGGGACCTCGAGGGCCACGTCGCGGTGGATGTGCTCGAGGGCCACGTCCGGACCGGCGAGCCGCGCGAGGGTCGCGAGGAACTCCTCCTCCTGCCCGGGAAGGAACCGGCCGTCGACCGTCGCCTCGGCATGGCCCGGGATGACGTTGGCCTTGTACCCGGACGTGAGGCCGCTGGGGTTCGCGGTGTTGCGGGTCGTCGCGCCCACGAACCGCGACGCCGACCCGAGTGCAGCCAGGATCGCGTCGATCGAGTGCTCGTCCTCGGGGTCGAAGCTGAGGCCCACGAGGTCCGCCACACCCTGCAGCAACGTGCGCACGGTCGGGCTGAGCGAGAGCGGCCACGGGTGCTGGCCGATGCGCCCGACCGCGGCCGCGAGGTGCGTGACGGCGTTGTCCGTGTTGATCTGGCTGCCGTGCCCCGCCCGGCCGTCCGCGACCAGCCGCAGCCAGCCGATGCCCTTCTCGGCGGTCTGCAGCAGGTAGGCCCGGCGGCCGTCGAGGTCGACCGAGAACCCGCCGACCTCGCTGATCGCCTCCGTCGCGCCGGCGAACAGCTCGGGCCGGTGATCGACCGCCCAGCTGGCCCCCTTGGCCCCACCGGCCTCCTCGTCGGCGAAGAACGCGACGACCACGTCGCGGGACGGTCGGCGTCCCTCGCGGACCATCTGGCGCACGACCGCCAGGATCATCGCGTCCATGTCCTTCATGTCGACCGCACCGCGGCCCCACACCAGGCCGTCGCGCAGCTCGCCGCCGAACGGGTCGACCTGCCAGTCCGGCGCGTGGGCCGGCACGACGTCGAGGTGACCGTGCAGGACGAGCGCGGGCCGGGCCGAGTCCGCGCCCTCGAGCCGCACCACGACGTTGGCGCGGCCCGGCTCGCTCTCGAAGAGCTCGGGCTCCAGGCCGACGTCGGTCAGGAGTCCCATGACGTGCTCGGCCGCCGCGCGCTCCCCCGGCCCGGAACCGTCACCGTAGTTCGAGGTGTCGAACCGGATGAGGTCCTGGCAGAGTCCGACGACCTCGTCCTCAGCGGCTGAGGACACCGTGGGGAGGCATGCAGGGGCGGCGGACGACGGGCGGGCGGGGCCGGTGGACATGGCGTTCACCGTACCCGCCGCTCAGGCCTCGGTCGTGGCCGCCAGCAGGCCTCGGCGAGCCAGCAGCGGGGCGATCTCGGGGTCGCGTCCCCGCAGGTCGCGGAACGCGGCCATCGGGTCGGTCGACCCCCCGCGCGCCAGCAACCGACGCCGGAACTCCTCGCCGTTCGCCCGCGACAGCCCGCCGTGCTCACCGAACCACTCGACGGTGTCCGCATCGAGCACCTCGGACCAGATGTACGAGTAGTACCCGGCCGAGTACCCGCTCGCGAAGATGTGGTTGAAGTACGCCGTCCGGTACCGCGGCGGCACCGGCGCGAACGCCACCCCGGCCCGCTCGAGCGCGGCGGCCTCGAACGCCTCGACGTCGGCCGGGTCGGCCGGGACCTCGTCGGGCGCGAGCCGGTACCACGCCTGGTCGAGGAGCGCGGCGGCGAGGTACTCGGTCGTCGCGAAGCCCTCGCCGTCCTGGCGGGCGGCGAGCAGCGTGTCGACCCACTCCTGCGGCATCGGCTCACCCGTCACGTGGTGGACGGCGTACGCACGCAGGATCGCCGGGTCCCACGCCCACATCTCGTTGACCTGCGACGGGTACTCGACGAAGTCGCGCGGCACCTCGGTGCCCGACTGCGACGGGTAGCGCACGTCGGAGAACAGGCCGTGGAGCGCGTGGCCGAACTCGTGGAACAGCGTGATGACGTCGTCCCACGACAGGAGCGTCGGCTCGCCCGGCGGCGGCTTGGGGATGTTGAGATTGTTGACGACGACGGGACGCTCGTCCAGCAGGTCGGACTGGTCGACGAGCGTGTTCATCCACGCGCCGCCGCGCTTCGACTCGCGCGTCCAGTAGTCGCCGAGGAACAGCCCGAGCCCGGCGCCGTCCTCCTCGTGCACCTCGAACACGCGGACGTCCGGGTGGTACCCGGCGAGGTCCGGGCGAGGGCTGAACGTGATCCCGTAGAGCTCGCGGGCGGCCCGGAAGACCCCGTCGGCCAGGACCCGGTCGAGCTCGAGGTACGGGCGCAGGAGTGCGTCGTCGAGCGAGCGCCGCTCGCTGCGGACGCGCTCCGCGTAGTACGCCCAGTCCCACGCCTCGAGCCCGGCACCCGGCTCGTCGCGCTCGAGCGCGAGCTGGAGGTCGGCAGCCTCCGCGCGTGCGTTCGCGACCGCGGCCGGCGCGAGACGACCGAGGATCTCCTCGACGGCGTCGGCGGTGCGCGCGGTCGCGTCGGCGGCCACGTACCCGGCGTGGTGCGGGTAGCCGAGCAGCTGCGCCCGCTCGGCGCGCAGGCGTGCGAGCGCGAGGACGGTCCCGCGGGTGTCGTGGTCGTCACCGCCCGATCCCCGCGTGACGGAGGCGGTGTGCACGCGCTCGCGCAGCCCGCGGTCCCGCAGCGCGGCGAGCGGCCCCTGCTGCGTGGGCAGCTGGAGCTCGATCAGCCACTGCCCGTCGTGCCCCCGCTCGCTCGCTGCCTGGGCCGCCGCGGCGCGCGC
>Ga0075518_1000138_pt1 | contig 13134 bp, 11 predicted proteins | sample NGEPerA_2_FD_76970 | JGI IMG/M metagenome (GOLD analysis project Ga0075518, IMG submission 76970) | Arctic peat soil microbial communities from the Barrow Environmental Observatory site, Barrow, Alaska, USA - NGEE PermafrostAB136-A | ecosystem: Environmental > Terrestrial > Soil > Wetlands >...
GCAGCGGGTCGTGCCGGCACGCCCTGGGTCCTGGACCCGGTCGCGGTCGGGGCGCTCGCCTACCGGACCTGGTTCGCCGCCGAGCTGGTGGCCGGCGGTCCCGCGGTCATCCGCGGGAACCCGTCGGAGGTCCTCTCGCTCGCCGGCGCCACAGGCGCCGCTGGTCGCGGCGTCGACTCCACCGTCAGCTCGGGCGACGCGCTCGTGCGCGCCACCGAGCTGGCCCGCAGCGCGCAGACCACCGTCGCGGTGAGTGGCGCGGTCGACTACCTCACGGACGGCATCACGGTGCTGGAGGTGCACACGGGCCATCCGATGATGACCCAGGTGACCGGCGTCGGCTGCGCTCTGGGCGCGCTCGTGGCGGCGTGCTGCGCCGTCGAGAGCTCACCCTTGATCGCGTCGGGGGCCGCGACGACGATCCTCACGGTCGCAGCCGAGGTCGCGGCCTCGACGTCGTCGGGTCCGGGCAGCTTCGCGGTCGGCCTCCTCGATGCTCTCGCGAACCTCGACGCCGCGACCCTGCGCGCGCACGTCGGCTGAGTCGTGCCTCTCGACCTCACCGTCTACCTCGTCATCGGCACGCAGGGTGCGGGCAGGCGCACGATGCGCGCGACCGTCGAAGCCGCCGTGGCCGGAGGTGTGAGCGCCGTGCAGCTCCGCGACAAGCGGGCGTCCGGACGCGAGCTGCTCGCCCTCGCGCGCGAGCTCCTCGACACGCTCGACGGCACCGGTGTCCCGCTCCTGGTCAACGACCGGCTCGATGTCGCCCTCGCGGCCGGCGCGCACGGCGTCCATCTCGGTCAGTCCGATCTCGATGTCCGGGACGCACGCCGCCTGGCCGGTCCGGGCTTCCTGATCGGCCTCTCGGTCTCGCGCGCACAGGAGATCGCCGAGGTGCAGGCCCTGCCTGCCGGCACGGTCGACTACCTCGGCATCGGCCCGGTCTTCCCCACCTCCACCAAGGACGACGCCGCCGACGCGCTCGGGCTCGACGCCGTCGCGACCTTGCGCACCGGGACGACCCTTCCGTGCGTGGGCATCGGCGGCATCACCCAGCGCAACGCGCGCTCGGTCTGGGCGACTGCGATGGACGGGCTGGCCGTCGTGTCGGCGATCTGCGAGGCGGCCGACCCACGCGCCGCGACCATGGTCCTGAAGAGCTCGCGCCCGTGATCGTCAACGCGTTGACCATCGCAGGTACCGACCCGAGCGGCGGGGCCGGGATCCAGGGGGACCTCAAGACGTTCTCTGCCCTGGGCGTCTACGGCACGGCGGTCGTCACGACCCTGGTCGCCCAGAACACCTGTGGCGTGGCCGCGATCCACGAGGTCCCCGCGAGCTTCGTCACGGCTCAGCTCGAGAATCTGCTCGACGACGTCCGCATCGACGTCGTCAAGATCGGCCTGCTCGGCACGGCCGACGTCGTCGAGGCCGTCGCCGCGGCCCTGGCACGGCGCCGGCCCGCCGTCGTCGTGCTGGATCCCGTCATGGTCGCCACCAGCGGTGACCGCCTGCTCACGGCTGACGCGGCCCGCGCGCTGCGCGACCGACTGCTGCCGCTGGTCGATCTCGTCACGCCGAACATCCCCGAGGCCGCCATCCTGCTCGGAGAGGACGAGGCGGCCGACGAGGACGACATGCTCGGCCAGCTCGATCGACTCCGGCGGCTCGGTCCCGACGTGCTCCTCAAGGGCGGTCACCTCCGCGGCCCTGACAGCGTGGACCTGCTGCACGCCGACGGGACGACGACCCGGCTGAGCTCAGCCCGGGTACGGACGCGCAACACCCACGGCACCGGCTGCACCCTCTCCGCGGCCCTTGCGGCGCTCCGTCCGCAGCACCCGGACTGGGTCAGCACGGCCCGCGCCGCCAAGGACTACCTGACCGGCGCGCTCCTCGCTGCCGACAGCCTCGACGTCGGGCACGGACACGGACCGGTGCACCATCTCCATGCGTGGTGGCCCGCGCCAGCCACCGGCACGAACCCTCCTGCTGTCGCCGGCTCGCGCTCGGGTGTCCTCGACGGCCGGTCCCGTGCGTCGAGGAGGTGACTGCCCCGACGCACCGGTGATCCCGCCGCGGCCCAGGCCGCGGCGACCGGGTCCCGCCCGGCGGATCCTGTTCCGGGTACTGGGTCGACTCAGAGCACCGGCAGCGGGCCGGTGACCGGCGCGCCGAACACGCCCGGTCGAGCGCGGAACAGCGAGCCCACGGGCTGGCCCGCGCGTCCGGGGTCGACCGGCGAGGTCGTGATGTAGAGATCGCCCAGGTCAAGCCCGCCGAACGCGCACCCGGTGACCTGGCTCGCGGGCACATGGACGACCTGGTCGAGTGCGCCCTCGACCGTGTATCGGAGCACCGCAGACGCACCGAGCACCGCGACCCAGACGCCACCATCGGCGTCGATCGCGGTACCCCGCGGCGCCCCGTGCGCCGCGACGGTGACCCACGGCCGCAGCTCACCGCACCGCCCCGCGTCGTCGAGGTCCGCCGCTAGCACCGCCGCCGGCGCGTCGGTCACGTACATGCGCGCTCGCGCCGGGTCGAACGACAGCCCGCGCGGATCGGACAGACCCTCGGCCAGGGTGTCCCAGCCCCCATCTGACCGCAGGCGGTGCACCGCGCCGGTCGCGGTGCTCGACGTCGACGTCGCGACGTGGAGTGCGCCGTCCGGGCCCCACTGAGCGTCGGTGACCGGGCCGCGCCCCTCCAGGAGTGGCACCGTGAGACCCTCGGGTCGCAGCCCCGCGTCGAGCGCCACGACGCCGTGCTGCGTCACGAGCGCCCAGCCGCCCCGTCGGGGACGCAGAGCCAGCGCACCTCCTCGGACATGCTGTCGCTCGGCGAGCCCCGTTTGCGCATGGAACGTCAGGATGTCGCCGCGGCTGACGTCGACGTAGCGCAGCGCCTTCGAGCGGGCGTCCCACACGGGGCTCGCCCCGTCGTCGTCGACCGGCCCCGAGACACGCTCGGCGGAGATCTCTGTCACGGACTGATCTGCCCACATCGTCATCGACGTTCCATCCTGGTTCTCGAAGCGGCGCCATTGCCCAGCCAGATCATGCTCCGCACCGCACCGCGGCACCCGGGACGTAGGGACTACGACATCGCGTCGGCGTACCGATCACCCTCGGGCGCAGAGCGCCACGGCCGGTCGCGCGCCACCAGGCCGACACCCGGGGTACGCCATGCCTTGACGGCCCGGCGAACGCCTGTTAGTTTTCCACTTTATTAACCACTGAACGAAGGTGTTCCATGGCTGGCACGTCCCGCCCTACCGCTCGCGGCGACCTCGTCCCCTCGGCGGTGCTGGCGCTGCTCGGTGCGCGCGGACCGACGTCCCGTGCCGACGTCGCCCGTGCGCTCGATGTCAGCCCGGCGACCATCACCCAGCTGACCAAGGTCCTCATCGCTCGTGGCCTCGTCACCGAGCTCGAGACGGCACCGTCGCAGGGCGGGCGTCCCGGACGCCTCCTCGGGCTCGTCCGCTCGGCGGGCGGCGCGATCGGGGCGAAGGTCACGGCCGATCACGTCGCGATCGTCGACGTCGACGTCGACGGCACGGTGCGCAGCTCGTCGTCCCACCGGTTCGACCCGGACGCGCCGCACGCCCTGGACATCCTCGGGCACATCCTGGGTTCGGCGGTCGACGACCACTCCGGTCACCTGCTCGGCGTCGGTGTGGGGATCCCCGGCTCGGTCGACACCCAAGCCTCGGGAGTCGTCAACGCGCCGACGCTCGGCTGGTCGGACGCCCATGTCGGGGCAGTGCTCCGCACGATGCTGGGCGTACCCGTGCTCGTCGAGAACGACGTCAACGCCCTGGCCGTCGCCGAACGCCTCTACGGCACCGGGCGCGACTACGGCTCCTACCTGGTCGTGACGATCGGACGCGGCATCGGCTGCGGGATCGTCGTCGACGGCGCGATCTACCGCGGCGCGTCGGGAGGCGCGGGCGAGATCGGCCACATCCCCATGAGCGTCGACGGACCACTGTGCGGCTGCGGCTCGCGCGGTTGCCTGGAGGCCCACATCGGCGACGACGCCTTGGTGCGCCAGGCCCTCGAAGCCGGCGTGATCGGACCACGCGGCTCGCTCGACGGGCTCAAGATCGCCGCAGGCCGCGGGGACGCCGTCGCGCAAGGGATCTACCGCGAGGCCGGAGCGGTCCTCGGTCGGGCGCTGGCCGGGGTCGTGCACACCGTCGACCCGGAGGTCGTCGTGCTCCTCGGTGCGGGCATCGACGCGTGGCCGCACTGGGAAGCCGGCTTCGAGCAGTCGCTGCGCAGCCACCTGATGCCCGCCCGGCGTGGCCTGCCGTTCATCGTCGAGCCGTGGGCCGAGGACAAGTGGGCACTGGGTGCCGCAGCACTCGTGCTCGCCACGCCGTTCGACGCCGCCGGCGCTGCCGGGGACCAGGGCCAGCTCGTGCGCGACCGGCTGCAGGCCGGCGGTCCCGCAATCGCCGCCGGAGCGACCCTGTGACGGCCCCGAAGGCTGTGCCGACCTCAGCGGTCCTCGCCGCGCCGAGCGCCGTCACCCCGACAGCCGACGTGGCGCGCCGCACGAGCGCGTCGCGCTCGGGTCGGACTCGAGGATGGAAGAACACCGCGTGGGTGCTCTTCTTCCTGCTGCCGAGCGCGGTACCCCTCGTGGCCTTCACGTTGGTCCCGATGATCACGTCCGCGTGGATCAGCCTGCACAAGTGGAACTTGATCTCCGCGATGCAGTTCGTCGGGCTGGACAACTACAGCAAGCTCCTGAGCGATCCGGGCACGAGGCGGGTCTTCGGCCACACCCTGCTGTACATCGCCGGATACCTGCCGCTGGTCTACGTCGGGGGCCTCGCGCTCGCGATGGCGCTGAACCAGGCATTTCGTGGCCGCTCGTTCTTCCGGGCGGCGTACTTCCTGCCGGTGGTGACGAGCTGGGTCGTGGTCGCCCTGGTGTGGCAGTGGCTGCTGAACCCCAAGAACGGGCTCGTGAACCACGTGCTGGGGGTCTTCCACCTCCCGCAGCCGGGCTGGTGGACAGACCCGTCCTGGGCGATGCCCTCGGTCATCCTCGCCTCAGCCTGGAAGGACCTGGGCTTCGTCATGGTCATCCTGCTCGCCGGCCTGCAGTCGATCCCCGCGGACATCCAGGAGGCCGCGCGGATCGACGGAGCCAACGCCTGGCAACGCTTCCGCCGGATCACCCTTCCGCTGCTGTCGCCCTCGACGTTCTTCGTCCTGGTGATCTCGCTGATCAACGGCTTCCAGGTGTTCGACCAAGTCTACGTCATGACCGGCGGTGGCCCTGCGGGATCGAGCCAGGTCGTCGTCGGCCAGATCTACGACCTGACGTTCCGCTACGGGCGCGCCGGTGAGGCCTCCGCGCTGTCCTGGCTCCTGTTCATCCTCATCTTGGCCATCACCGCGATCCAGCTGCGCGGGCAGAAGAAGTGGGTGACCCATGCGTGAGATCACGGACCGAGCGCCTGCCCGTACGATCCACGCGGGCCCAGCGATCGCCCACACTCCACGGCGGCGGGGCCCGCGGCCGGGCCGGGTCGTCCTGTACGCCGGCGTCGTCATCGGTGCGGTCGCGATGCTCTTCCCGTTCCTGTGGACCGTCATCACCTCGATCACGCCCAACGGGACGCTCGCTGCCGGGCCGACCCTCGTCGTCGACAACCCCACTCTCGAGGCGTACACGACCCTGTTCACGTCGATGCCCATGTGGCGGATCGTGGCGAACTCGTTCGGGATCGCGATCGCGTCGACCGTGCTCCAGATGATCACCGGGTCGATGGCGGCCTACGCCTTCGGGCGCATGGAGTTCCGCGGCAAGAACGTGCTCTTCGGTCTGTACCTGGCGACCCTGATGGTCCCGTTGCAGGTGCTGGTCGTCCCGCTGTTCATCGAGATGACCAAGCTGCACGTCCAGGACACGTACTTCGCCCTGCTCGCGCCGTCGATCGCCGCCGCATTCGGCATCTTCCTGCTCAAGCAGGCGGTGGAGGGCGTCCCCCGCGAGCTCGACGAGGCGGCCACCATCGACGGCGCCGGTCACCTGCGGATCTTCACCTCGATCGTGCTGCCCCTCATCCGGCCCGCCCTGGCGACGCTCGCCGTCTTCGCGTTCATGGCCAGCTGGAACAGCTTCCTGTGGCCGCTCGTCGCCATCCGCTCCCCCGAGCTCATGACCCTGCCGCTGGGGCTGTCCACGCTCCAGGGGCAGTTCACCACCCAGTGGAACGTGGTCATGGCCGGCTCGGTCGTGTCCATCCTGCCGATCGCCGTCGTCTACCTGTTCGCACAGAAATACATCATCGCGGGCATGGCGCACACCGGCCTGAAGTAGAACGCGCGCTCGAGCGCACCGCATCCCGACACTCCAGGCCCCCACCGGGCGGTAACGATGCCGCCCGCCAGGAAAGGACGAACAATGCACCGCACCACGACCTCCCGCCGTCAGCGGATGGTGGCCACCTTCGCCTCGGGGGTCGCCCTCGCGCTGACCCTCACGGCCTGCGCCCAGGGCTCGGCCACACGGTCCGACCCGGTCGCCGACTCCACGTCAGCCGGACCGACAACAGTTCGCTACATGAACTTCTCGGCGAACGACGGCCACGAGGCGGACCTCACCGCGATCGTGGCGGCGTTCGAGGCTGCAAACCCCGGCATCACCGTCCAGGTCGAGACGATCCCGTACGCCGACTACTTCACGAAGCTGCAGACGGCCGTCGCAGGCGGCACCGCGTCCGACGCGTTCGAGCTCAACTACGAGAACTTCGTCACCTACGCGACCAATGGCACCCTTGCCGAGCTCACCGGCGTCGACTCCGGCGCCTACAAGGAGTCCCTGCTCACCGCGTTCACGCACGACAAGCTGCAGTACGGCCTTCCGGAGTCGTTCTCCAACGTCGTGCTCTTCTACAACAAGGCACTGTTCGACGCCGCCGGCATCGCCACCCCGACGTCCAGCTGGACCTGGGCGGACGAGAAGAAGGCAGCCGAGGCGCTGACGAACAAGGCCGCCGGGGTGTGGGGTGACTACCAGCCGGTGTCGTTCCACGAGTTCTACAAGGCCCTCGCGCAGTCGGGCGGCGAGTTCTTCAACGCGGACAAGACCAAGGCGACGTTCGCGTCGCCACAGGGGATCGAGGCGGCCACGTGGCTGGTCGCGAAGTCCGGGGCGAGCATGCCCACCGAGGCCGACGGAGCAGGCACGGCGGACTTCGACACCAACCTGTTCAAGCAGGGCAAGCTCGCGATGTGGCACTCGGGCATCTGGATGTTCAGCGGGCTGAGCGAGGTCGCCGACCTCGGCTGGGACATCGCCGTCGAGCCGGGCAACACGCAGAAGGCCTCGGCGATGTTCACCAACGGGGTCGTCGTCTCCGCGAAGAGCCAGCACAAGGAGGCGGCCCAGAAGTGGATCGAGTTCCTGACCGCCTCTGACACGACCGTCGCCACCAGGCTGAAGACCGCATGGGAGCTTCCGCCGGTCGACGAGTCCAAGCTCGGCGCGTACCTCGACATCACGCCTCCCACCAACCGGCAGGCCGTGTTCGACTCCCTCGACGCCGTCGTGCTGCCCCCCGTGATCGAGTCGCAGCAGGAGATGCAAGACATCGTCACCGAGGAGCTCGGCAACGCCGCGGCCGCTCGCAAGAGCGTCGAGCAGGCGCTCACCGACGCCCAGACCAGGGTGGACGCACTCCTGGGCTGACCCTCCTTGCCGGGTCCAGGCCACTGCTCAACCGGCCTGGACCCGGCTCAGGTGACCATTGTCACGACAGCCGACCATGAGCTTGCCGGCACCGACTCCCCAGGACACCCCGACATGACCGAGAACTCCGCCGTCCACCCGCCCACCGTCGACGTGGCCAGGCTGGTGGACCTGGCGCACAGCAGCCATGAGGTGATCGCCCGCCATCAGGACGTGGGCGGCGCGTACCCGGCATCCCCGACGTTCTCCGCCTATCGGGGCTACGCGTGGCTGCGCGACGGGGCGTTCACCGCCGAGGGCGTCTCGCGCTACGGGGACGTCGTCTCCGCCAACCGCTTCCACACGTGGGCGGCGGGAGTGCTGGCAGGGCGAGCCGACCAGGTCGCCGACCTCCGGACGGCCGTCGCCCGCGGCGAGGACGTGGCCCTCGACCGGATGCTGCCCACGCGCTTCACGTTCGACGGTGGCGTCGGATCCGACCCCTGGTGGGACTTCCAGACCGACGGCTACGGGACGTGGCTGTGGTCGGTGGTCGAGCACGCCCGACGCCATGGGCTTCCTCTCGACCCCTGGCAGGCCGGGATCGACGTCGCCGTGGACTACCTCACGACCTTCTGGGACCGCCCCTGCTACGACTGGTGGGAGGAGCACGTCGAGCAGCGGCACGTGTCGACGCTCGGCGCGATCTACGGCGGGCTGCGGGCAGTCGTCGGCGCCGGGACGCTGGAGGCAGAGCGGCTGTCGCGCGCCCTGGCGGCTGCCGCAGCGGCGCGCGACGTCGTCCTGCACACAGGCACGACGACCGGGGCCGCCGGCGCACCTCACCTCGCGAAATGGCTCGGCTCGGCCGAGGTCGACGCATCGCTCGCCGCATGCGTCGTCCCGTTCGGCCTGCTGCAACCCGGAGACGCGCTCGCAACAGCCACCCTCGACACCATCGCCCGCGATCTCGAGGTCGACGACGGGGTGCACCGCTTCACCGCGGACGTGTTCTACGGCGGCGGCCAGTGGCTGCTCCTGTCCTGCCTCCTCGGCTGGAACCGCGCCGCCGCCGGCGACCGTGAGGGCGCCCTGCGTTCTCTCGTGTGGGCCGCCGACCACGCCCAGCCCGGCGGTGACATGCCCGAGCAGGTCGCGGACCATCTGCTGCACCCTGAGCACCGCGACGAGTGGCTGACGCGCTGGGGTCCCGTCGCGTGCCCGCTGCTGTGGTCGCACGGCATGTACCTGATCCTCGCCGACGAGCTCGGCCTGCTCCCGAACGGTGACGCATCATGACCAGCACGACCTCGCACCCCGCCGGCCAGCCCGCGGTGTCCCACCGGCCCTTCGGCATCGAGCACCCCTACGCGACCTCCGCAGATCAGCGCCGCCCCGTGCTGCCCGAGGCCGGGCAGTCGGTGCGTCTCGGAGTGATCTGCCGACCCGACGTCACGGCGGTCGCCTGCGAGTGGCAACGTGTCGGCGAACCCGCGACCACCCTCCAGCTGCGTCCCGTCGATCCGGACACCACCGACGCCGCGGCGCTCGCGGGCGGCGACGGCCACCTCGCCGGCGCCCAGGCGGCGCAGCTGACCTCCGCGGGCGGCTGGGAGGTGCAGAGCCCGGCGCTCGAGGCGGCAGCGCGCTACCGGTACCGGTTCGTCGCACAGACGTCCGACGGCACCGACGCCCCCGGCACCCAGAGCCACACGACCCCGTGGTTCGAGGTCTCGGCCGGCGTCTGGGAGCCCGGCGGCGGACGCCTCACGATGACGGACCTGTCCCTGGGGTGCCCGGAGGATGCCGCCACTGACCTGCTGACCGACCACCCTCGCCTCGTTCCCGGGTCGGTCCGGTGGCTGCGCGATGCCGACGGTGTCCACCGGGTCCGCTTCGCGCTGCGGCTCGAGCCCACCGAGCACGTCGTCGGGTTCGGCGAGCGGTTCGACGCGGTCGACCAGCGGGGTCGGCACCTGGACGCGGTCGTGTTCGAGCAGTACAAGTCCCAGGGCAGGCATGGGCGCACCTACCTGCCGATGCCCTTCGCGCACGTCATCGACGAGACCGGCGCTCCCGGCTGGGGGCTGCACGTCCGCACAGCGCGCCGCACCTGGTTCGACGTGGGCGCATCCGAGCCTGACCGGCTGGTCGTCGAGGCTGCGCTCGAGGGGGCCGCGACCGAAGCCCTCGACGTGGCCGTCTACCACGGGGCCCCGCACGAGGTCCTGCGCGCCTTCGGCGACGACGTCGGCCGCGCCGAGCTGCTGCCGGAGTGGGTGTTCCGACTCTGGGCCTCCGGCAACGAGTGGAACACCCAGCAGATCGTCATGGCGCGCATGGACTCCCACCGGGACCTCGCGATCCCGGTCGGCGCGGTCGTCATCGAGGCATGGAGCGACGAGGAGGGGATCACGATCTTCCGAGACGCGCAGTACGCGGTGAACCTCGACGGCGCCGCGCACGAGGCGGCCGACCTCACCTACCCGCCGGACGGCGCGTGGCCCGACCCCAAGGCCATGATCGACGAGCTCCACGCGCGTGGGATCAAGGTCATCCTGTGGCAGATCCCGCTGCAGAAGACCGAGTTCGACCTGGGCCCCGGCGTCGGGCCGGACAGCCAGGTGCTCGCCGACGGCCGGGCCATGGTCGACGGCGGCCACGCCGTGCTCGAGGCCGACGGCTCGCCGTACCACAACCGGGGCTGGTGGTTCCCGCAGGCCCTGCTGGCCGACCTGTCGACCGAGCGCAGCCGGGACTGGTGGACGGCCAAGCGGCGCTACCTCGTCGAGGACCTCGACGTCGACGGCTTCAAGACCGACGGCGGCGAGCACGCGTGGGGTCATGACCTGCGCTACGGCGACGGTCGGCGGGGTGACGAGGGCAACAACCTCTACCCCGTGCGCTACGCGCGGACCTTCGGCGACCTGCTGCGCTCGTGCGGCAAGGCCCCGGTGACCTTCTCCCGCGCCGGGTTCACCGGGTCGCAGGCGCACGGCATCTTCTGGGCGGGCGACGAGGACTCGACCTGGGAGGCATTCGCGCACTCGGTCACGGCCGGCATCACCGCGGCGGCGTGCGGGATCGTCTATTGGGGATGGGACCTCGCCGGCTTCTCCGGACCGGTCCCGGACTCCGAGCTCTACCTGCGCGCGACCGCGGCCGCGACCTTCATGCCGATCATGCAGTACCACTCCGAGTTCAACCACCGCCGCCGACCGCTGCGCGACCGCACCCCCTGGTTCGTCGCCGAGACGAACGGTGACCCCGGAGTCGTCGACACGTTCCGGCGGTACGCCGCGCTGCGCGAGCGGCTGGTTCCGTACCTGTCCGAGCAGGCCGCGGCCACGGTCGCGACGAGCCGACCGCTGATGCGCGGGCTGTTCTTCGACCACACCGACGACGCCGCCGTGTGGGACCACCCGGGTCAGTTCCTGCTCGGGGACGACCTCCTCGTCAGCCCTGTCACGACCGCGGGAGCGACCACGTGGTCGACCTACCTGGCCGCGGGCACCTGGGTGGACGTCTGGAACGGTGAGATGCACGCCGGAGCGCAGCTCACGGAGCGCGATGCACCACGGGACGTCGTCCCCGTGTACTGCCGCGCCGAGCGCTGGGAAGCCCTCAGGGGCATCTTCGAGGCATGACCGCCGCGATCGTCCGGCCTCGGGCACCCGGTCCGACATCGACACAGAACGGATCCACGTGAGCGACGCGCCCTCGCCCCGAACGCGCTTCGAGACCTTCCTCGACGAGCTGACCGACAGTGCGGTCGTCGAGCCGGACGTCGTCGGACTCGTCGCCATGGGCTCGACCGCCGAGCGCGACCGGGTCGACGAGTGGAGCGACCACGACTTCGCGCTCGTCACCACGACCGGGGCGCAGGAACACTTCCGGACGAGCCGCGACTGGCTGCCCGGAAGCTCGGACATCGCGCTGTGGGTGCGCGAGCACCACGACGGCATCAAGGTCCTCTACGACGACGGGCGCGTGCTGGAGTTCGGCGTGGCCGACCTTGCCGAGCTCGCACGCTGGCGCGCGAACGCCTACGCCGTGCTCTACGACGCCGGGGGTGTCGCGGAGGTCATGGCCGACATCGCCGACACCTCCCCTCCGTCGGCCGCGGACGACGGCGCGCGCGACGTGCGCCTCGTCCTCACCGAGCTGCTCATCGGGGTGGGACGCGCACGCCGTGGCGAGCTGCTCAGCGCAGGCGACATCATCCGGTCGGGCGCCGTCGGGCATCTGCTCTCCGCCGTGAGCATGCGCATCCCGGCGACCCTCGAAGCACGGCTCGACAACCTGGACCCCCGCCGGCGGTTCGAGACCGCCTACCCCGCCATCGCGGCACGGATCGAGGTCGCACTGACGCGACCTCCCGAGGACTGCGCCCGGGCGCTGCTCGCGTGCGTCGAAGACGTCCTTGCGCCGGGCTGGCCGGACTTCCCCCATCCCGGCGTCGCCGCCGTCCGCGCTCGGCTCGGCTGGGACTGAGCACAGCCGCGCTCAGTCCCGAGCTGACGCCAGCCGGAACCCCAGGCTGCAGCTGTCAGTCGGCCGTCGGCATCCACACGCGCATGGTCGACGGCCCGCGGTCTGCCCACTGCTGGTAAGGGATCAGGCTGACGAGTCCGCGGTCGACCGTCCCACGGACGGCGGCAGGCCCGTCGGGCGCACCGTGCTCTCCGTAGGGCCACGGCGTGTCCACGGCGTCGAGCGTCGAGACAGCCACCTGCACGACGCCGTCGTGCTCCACCGGCGACACGTCGGTCCGCACGACCGCAGCGTTCACGCTCGCCCCGAGGTCGGTCGACTCGAGGCACAGCACGAGCGGGCCGCACTCGACCGCCACCTGCCCGCGCACGGCATCCACCCGTGCGTCCGGCCAGGTCCATCGGGCCGCGACGGGCAGGTCGAGCTCGACGACCTCGCCGGGCTTGAACGCACGCGTGGTCGTCGCGTAGCCGGGCTCGACGTCGCGGTGCTCCCCGCCCGCGGCGAGCACCGCCTCATGGGCCCAGGCCGGCACGCGCAGGCTGAGGGTCCACGGCGTCCGCGGACCCTCGACGACCGTGACGCGGATGTGACCGTCGGCCGGGTAGTCGGTCTCGATGCGCAGGACGACGTCGTGACCGTCGCCGATCCGGGTGCTGACCGTCGCGGTGGCGTACTGGTGCACCTGGACGCCGCCGTCGTCGACCGTGGCCAGGCACGCCCCGAGCGAGGCGATGGTGCGCGTGACGTTCGTGGGGCAGCAGGACACCTCGAACCACGGCGCCCGCAGGCTCGACGACGCACGCGCGCTCGCGACGTCGGCCTCGAGCACGCTCCCCGAGAGCGTGATGCCCTGGTAGCCGGCAGCCTAGGCGGCGGACATCGCTGCCTCGAGCTCGTCCATCGTCGTGGGCGGCTGGACGCCGTGCGGGAGCGACCAGA
>Ga0075518_1000139_pt1 | contig 13110 bp, 11 predicted proteins | sample NGEPerA_2_FD_76970 | JGI IMG/M metagenome (GOLD analysis project Ga0075518, IMG submission 76970) | Arctic peat soil microbial communities from the Barrow Environmental Observatory site, Barrow, Alaska, USA - NGEE PermafrostAB136-A | ecosystem: Environmental > Terrestrial > Soil > Wetlands >...
CGTATCATCAGCGAGCAGAACTCGCGGCAACTGCGCAGCTATCTTCAGCAGGTGGTGGAAGAGGGCGGGGCGCCGCTGGCGCAGATCGATGGTTACCATGTGGCTGGCAAGACCGGCACCGCTCAGAAGCTGTTGCCGGACAAGTCGGGCTATTCGGAAGAGAATTATATCGGCTCCTTTATCGGCATGGTGCCGGTGGCTGACCCGCAGCTGGTGGTGCTGGTGATGGTGGACGAACCACATCCCTTCGGCGGCGGTTCTACCGTGGCGGCGCCGGCCTTCCAGAAGATAACCCGTTTTTCCCTGCAAATGATGGAAATAGCACCGTGAGGGCGGCGGCAAAATGCCGTATCCTCCCTGATCCTGGTTTCAGGTTCCCGTCGGGAACTTTTTTGTCGGGGTGTTCATGCACCGCAATTTTTTATACAATTACCTCCCGATGAAGGCGGAATTTTACTTTACCCTTCTCGACGGTCTTCTGGCCACCGCGGTCTACCATCCCCATAAACATAAACCAGGCGCTCCCTCGCGGACGCTATTTTTTTGGTCGGCGCCACTGAGTCGCGCCACCAGGTTGGCGGCTGGCTCTCTGGGAACGACCGTCACCCGCATACCGGAATCGGTGGATCGTGGCCGCAGTCCGGGTGAGGAGATGGGCATGCGCAGTTCGGCAACGCCGGTATGTTCCTACTGTTTATAATTACTGGATTGATAAAAACGGCTGACGGAGAGGATGTCGGGCCCGATACCAACACAAGTTGAAGAATTGATAATCCTGACGGCACAAGAGATCTGCGAGGGCTGCGCCGGCAAATTGCTGGCCGGCGACGCGGCGACCATGCTCGCGGATATATCGACGGATACTCGCGAAGATCTGGCCGGCAAGCTGTTCGTGGCGCTGAGGGGCGAGAATTATGATGGCGGCGAGTTCGCTGATGAGGCGATAGCCGCCGGCGCCGCCGGTGTGGTGGCCGAGCGGGCAGCGGCCGAGCGGGCAGCGGTGGCCGTGTGCGGTCTAAGCAGGGATGCCGCCGCTGCAGGCCTGGGCGTTGAATGCCTGGGCCAGGGGACAACCGCGGGCGGTGAAGCTCCCGTAGTCATCGCCGTGGACGATTCAGGCGAGGCCCTTAAGCAGATCGCTTCCCTGGTCGCGGCACGCAGCGGCGCCACCGTGGTGGCCGTCACCGGCAGCACCGGCAAGACTTCCACCAAGGACATACTCTCCGGTCTGCTGATGCCGCACCTCGAATACGTCGCCAGCCGGGCCAGCTTCAACAACGAGGTCGGCGTGCCACTGACGTTGCTTTCGGCTGATGAGGATACCGAAGTCATCGTGGTAGAGATGGGCATGCAGGCGCCCGGCGAGATCAGCGAACTCTGTCGCATAGCCGCTCCTGACATCGCCGTTATCACCAACATCGGGCCGGCTCATCTCGAGTACGCCGGCAGCCTGGAGAACATAGCCAGGGGCAAGGCCGAGATCGCCCGGGGGCTGCCGCCGGGAGGCGGTCTGGTAACGCCTTATGGAGAGAGACTTCTTGAACCCTATCTGACCGGCCTGGATCTGCGGAAGATCACCTTCGGTTTCGACCGGCTGGCCGACATCCACCCCGTGTTCCACGAACACCTGGAGGATGGCCGGCTGCATGCGGTCATCTCCTGCTGTGGACGCGAGATCGAACTCTGGTTCAATTTCGCCCCCCACCATCATCTGCTGAACGCGATGGCCGCTATCGGCGCGTATCATCTGCTCGGGCTGCCACTGAAGGAGATACCGGCGGCCGTGGCGGAGATCCATCTTTCCAGCATGCGCGGTGAGCTCTTGAACCTGGCCAGTGGAATAACTCTGCTGAATGACTGCTACAATGCCAACCCCCTCTCCATGCGCTCTTCCCTGGATTACCTTGCCAGTGTCGGCACCGGCCGCCGCACCGTGGCCATCCTCGGTGATATGCGCGAGCTGGGGGAAGCCTCGCTCGGGTACCACCGTGAGGTGGGCCGGCGCATTGCCGAGCTGGGTATCGACTGCCTAATCGCCGTCGGCGACAAGGCGGCCGGCTATCTGGAAGGCGCCCTGGAGGACGGAGGTTGCGCTGGCTGCTATTACCACTTCGCCGATCGCGATGCTGCACTGGCCGAAGTTCCCGGGCTGGTTCAACCGGGAGACGTGGTGCTGATCAAGGCTTCCCGCGTCATGAAGCTGGAAGAATTGAGCGCTTCGCTGGCGGCGGAGCGCTAACCGGCCATGTTTCAACTTCTAGCTGCCGGCCTGGCATCGATGCTGATCACCCTTTTCCTTGGCCCAAAGTTCATCAAGTTCGTCAAGGCCAACGAATTCGGCCAGCAGGTCAGGGAGGAAGGTCCCGAGCAGCATCTGAAGACCAAATCAGGCATCCCCACCTTCGGAGGTCTGCTGATCATCATTGGCATGCTGGCTCCCTTTATCATTCTCTGGGAGTGGAGCGTGAAGAGCCTGATCGTGATCATCACCACGCTGGGCTGCGGCGCCATCGGCTTCGCCGACGATTATGCCAAGATCAGGATGAAGCGGTCGCTGGGCCTGCGGGCGCGGGGCAAGTTGCTGTTACAGCTTCTGCTGGCCATATTCGTCGGGCTTATCGCCACACGCTATGGCGAGCTTACCGAGAGCATCAGGATACCGATGAGCGACCAGGTCGTCGACGTAGGCCTTTTTTACTACCTGATAATTTTTCTCTGGCTGGCGGGATTCTCCAACGCGGTCAACCTGACCGACGGCCTGGACGGCCTGGCCGCCGGTTCGGTGGCGGTGACCATGCTGACTTATATGACCATCGCTTTTCTTACCGATCAGACGGATCTGGGCATCATAGCCGCCTGCATCGGCGGCGCCTGTGTCGGCTTCCTCTGGTTCAATTCTTTCCCGGCTGAGATTTTCATGGGGGATACCGGCTCGCTGGCCCTGGGCGGGGCGATCGCCGCCCTGGCTTTCCTGACGCAGACGGAGCTGCTGCTGATCATTATCGGGGCGATCTTCGTGGCCGAGGCGGCCTCGGTGATCATCCAGGTGCTGACCTTCAAGGCAACCCACAAACGGGTACGTGTCTTCCGCATGACTCCCATTCATCATCATTTCGAGCTGATGGCCTGGTCGGAGACCAAGATTATCATGCGCTTCTGGATCGTCGGCGCCATTTTCGCCTCCACCGGCTTCACCATATTCTATCTTTCCCTGCCTGGACGATGAGGAGGCCGAGCCCATGACCCTGGCAGCCGAACTGGACGGTATCGGTCGTCTGCTGGTCGTCGGCATGGCCCGTTCCGGCATCGCGGTGGCCCTGGTTGCACGAAAGATGTTGCCGCGGGTCGAGGTGGTGATCGCCGACCGCGAGTTCGAACCGAAAGAGGCCGCCCAGGTCGCGGCGCTGCTGGAGGCCGGGGTCAGGGTGGAGCTGGGCCGCGAGGACAACGCCCTGCTCGACGGCGCTGGCCTGGTGGTCAAGAGCCCTGGAGTGCCCCAGGAGAATTCGCTGCTTCTGGAGGCGCATATGCTGGGCATCCCCGTCTGGGGCGAGGTCGAATTCGCCTGGCGTTTTCTGCCCAATCTCATCGTCGGGGTCACCGGCACCAATGGCAAGACCACGACCACGGAGCTGTTGGGGCATATTTTATCCTCCGCCGGCCGCTCCTGCCGGGTAGCGGGCAACGTAGGCGTCGCCCTGTCGTCGCTGATCGGGGAAGTGGACGAGGACACGCTGCTGGTGGTGGAGCTATCCAGTTTTCAGCTGGAGGACAGCATCGACTTTCGGCCGGACCTGGCCATCCTGCTGAACCTGGCCGAGGATCATCTGGACCGGCACCCGGACATCGAAAGCTATTTATCCGCCAAGATGAGGATTTTCGAGAACCAGCATTCCGATAACGTTTCCGTAATCAACCTGGATGACCCCAACTGCCGCCGGCCGGTGCCGGGGCAGGCGTCGCGGGTCTGGTTCAGCCGTAGCGCCGGCGACGCCAAGCCTGACGCGGGTGAATCGGGAGAACCGCTGGTATTCGTCCGCCAGGGCGTGCTCCGCGCCAACCTGCACGGGCTGGATGTGGCGGGCGCGGGGCTGCGTTCCCGTCTGCCGCGAGCCTGGGCGGAAGGTTCCGTTTCCGGGTCGGAAAAAGAGGAGAAGCCCGGTCTGGCAACGGCTTCCGGCAGGAATGGCGCCGGAGGCGGCGAAGTTTCAAACGGCGTCGGCTCACAGGCTGTTCTCGACTGGTCCGAGTCAGCGCTCAAGGGGGACCACAACCTGGATAACTGTCTGGCGGCCGCGGCTGCCTGTCTGAGCCTGGGGCTCAACGTCGGGGAGGTGGCTGCCGGCATCACCAGTTTTCCAGGCGTTCCGCACCGGCTGCAGGAAATCGGGGTGGTGAATGGCGTCACTTATGTTAACGACTCCAAGGCCACCAACGTGGACGCGGCGCTGAAAGCGCTCACCGCCTACCGGCGTGGTGTCCATCTGATTCTCGGCGGCCGCACGAAGGGCTGCGATTTTGATGAACTGGCAGTGGCGGCCTCGGCGCCTGGTGTCAGCGAGGTCATCCTGATCGGCGAGGCGGCCAATGACATTGCCGCCAGCTTTGACTTGGTCGGAGGCGATGTGGTGGTGACGGACGACCTGGAACAGGCTGTCCTGATCGCCAGCGAGCATGCCCAGCCAGGCGATACCGTTCTGCTGTCGCCGGCCTGTGCCAGTTTTGACCAATATGACAATTACGAACAGCGCGGCGATCATTTCATGAAGCTTGTCGAAGATCTCAAAGAGCGGGGAGCTTGAGATCTTGAATCCGCGGGGGAAGGATTGAAACTGAAGCTCCATAAACAGAAGATACGGAAGCGCTCCCGAACGCAAACCGCGAACGGAGCCTACGAATACGTTTTTCTGGCCACCGTGACCATGATGATGCTTGCCCTCGGAACCGTCATGGTTTTCAGCGCCGGGCTGGCCAGCGCCTACTTCGACCAGGAAGACAGTTATTACTGGCTGCTGCGGCAGCTGGCTTTCGGCGCTATCGGCATCATCTGCATGTTCTCGTTGTCGCGTCTCGATTTTTACCGTTTTCGTAAAGCAGCGCCTCTTTTCATGACGGCTTCCCTGGCGCTGTTGTTGCTGGTTCTGATCCCCGGGCTTGGCGTGGAGAACAACGGGGCCCGGCGCTGGCTTGCGCTGAGCGTTGTGAATCCCCAGCCATCGGAGATCGCCAAGCTTGCCGTCGTGCTGTCCCTGGCCGCGGCCATGAGCAGCCGGCCGCGCCTGCTGACCTCGGCGCGGGAAATGTCCCTGCGAATCCTGGTGCTTCCGGCCGCTGTCTGTTTTCTGGTACTCATCGAGCCGGACCTGGGGACGGCCATCGCCATCGCGGTGACGGTGCTGGGCATGCTCCTGGTCGGTGGCGTCAGATTAAAGGTCATGGCTACGCCGATATTAGGGGCAACCGTTCTGGGGTTGTTATCGGTGATGGTAAAACCCCACCAGATGGACCGGCTGACGGCTTTTATCGACCCGTGGCAGGACGCCAACGGCACCGGCCACCAGATTATACAGTCCTGGTATGCGATCGGCTCGGGAGGCTTGTCCGGAGTAGGGCTGGGCAACAGCGTGCAGAAGTTCTACTACCTGCCGGAGCCACATACGGACATGATCTTTTCGATCATCGGCGAGGAGATAGGCCTGCTCGGCGCGCTGATGGTGATCGGTGGTTTCAGCGCCTTCGGCTACATGGGCTTCCGCATCGCCATCAAGTGCCGCAATACTTTCGGCAAATACGTCGCCGCGGGCATCACCTCCATGGTAGTCGGGCAGGCGGCGATCAATCTTTGCGCCGTCACCGGCCTGATGCCGCTGACCGGTGTGCCGCTGCCGCTGATCAGCTACGGTGGATCCAGCCTGATAATCATCCTTTCCAGCATCGGAATATTATTGAACATTGCCGTCAACCCTCGGAGTAAAATTGCCGCAGCTCCACAGAGAAAAATCAGCGCCACTGAAGGTGGTAATCGCGGCCGGCGGAACGGCCGGTCACCTGGTGCCGGCGCTGGCTCTCGCCGACGCGCTCACGGCTAGGGGCGCCCGGGTCTCGTTTATTGGCACCGGCAGGGGGCTGGAAACGGAACTCGTGCCGCAGGCCGGCTACGAGCTCGACCTCGCCAACCTTCGAGGGCTGGAGCGGCGGCTATCACCACAGTTCTTCCTCTTCCTCTGGTCGCTGGTCAAGGGCGGCATGGACTGTTTCAGGATTCTGAGGCGGCGCCGGCCTGACGTGGTCGTGGGCGGCGGCGGATATGTCAGCTGGGCGCCGGTGTTTACTGCCTGGCTGCTCGGGACCCCCCGGCTGATAGCCGAACTGGATTCACACATGGGGCTGGCCAACCGGGCGCTGGCGCCGTTGGCCACGCGTGTGGCCCTGAGCTTTGCCATCCCGGGAAGGGAGGGCGGCAAGTATTTCCTGGCGGGCCGGCCACTGTCACGCGAACTTCTTGAGGCCACAGCCGAAGCCGGCCGGCGGAAATTCGGATTGAGGGATGACAGACCGGTTGTGCTGGTCACCGGCGGTTCCCTGGGCGCACGGTCGCTCAATCTCGCCTGCGTTGAGGCATTCGGCGTTCCCAGGCTGCCTTTCCAGCTGGTGCAGGTGAGTGGGCGGCGCGATTACGAGATGGTACGACAGGCGTTGAACGAGCGCGGCGCCGACCCGGAAAATTATCATTTGCTAGACTATACAGTTGATTTGCCGCTGGCAACGGCGGCCGCCGACCTTGTGGTGGGGCGCTCCGGCGCTTCCGTGCTCGAGGTGGCGGCCCTGGGAAAGCCGGCGCTGCTGGTCCCCTATCCCTATGCTACCGCAGACCACCAGCTGAAAAATGCCGAGTGGATGGCGGCCGCGGGCGCCGCCGAGGTAGTGCTCGACAGCGAACTGAGCGGGACGTTGCTGAAGCAGAAAGTGGAAGAGCTGCTCGGCAACCGCGAACGGCTGGCGGCCATGGCCGGGGTCAGCGCCGGTCTGGGCCGGCGGGATGGCGGCGGGATAATCGCGGACGAAATCTTTGCCATGGCCGGGCGTTGATCTGCCGAGCCAAGGGATAAGCCAGGTTTTATTCAATTACGAAACAAGCAAGGTGAGCTATCAATAAGCGAATACATTTCATCGGCATCGGCGGTGCAGGCATGAGCGGCATCGCCCAGGTCTTCCACACGCTCGGATATGTTGTCAGCGGCTCGGACCTCAAGCGCTCCCGTTATACCCGAATGCTTGATGAGAGCGGCGTAAATATCGCCATGGGACACAGCGCTGAAAATCTTGATCGGCCCGACGCGGTCGTCGTTTCCAGCGCTATTCCGGTACACAATCCCGAGCTGACGGCCGCCGTCGAGCGCGGGATACCAGTGTTCCAGCGCGCCCAGATGCTCGCCGAGCTGATGAGCATGAAGCGGGGCATCGCCGTGGCGGGTACCCACGGCAAGACCACCACCACCTCGATGATCGCTAATACCATGGAACTGCTGGTGCTCAAACCGTCATTCGTCGTCGGCGGCGAGCTCAACGACGTTGGCAGCAACGCCCGCGCCGGTGAGGGCGAGTGGCTGGTCGCCGAGGCCGACGAGAGCGACGGTTCCCTGCTGCACCTGCACCCGGAGATAGCCGTTATCACCAACGTGGAGCTCGACCACCATTCACACTATGTCTCGGTGGATGAAGTGATAGAGATTTTCAAGGAGTTCGTATCCGGATTGCCCGAGCATGGCGCCCTGGTTATCTGGGACACGCCGCTTCTGAGAGAGATCGCCAGGTCGACCCACGCCCGGGTAATCACCTACGGCGTCGAGGAAGGCGCCGACTACCGCGCCACGGATCTGGAATCAGACCGGCAGGGCACTTCTTTCCGGGTTCACTGGCCGGCGGGGAGTGATTCAGCCATGGGTGACGATGCTGCCTCCAGCGACGCGCGAGGTCCTGGTCCGGAAAACGACGCCGCCGCCTGCACCGTCTCGCTCATGGTTCGCGGGGTGCATAACGTGCTGAATTCACTGGCGGCCATCGCCGTGCTCGATCGTATCGGCGTGCAGCCTCCGGCTGCCGCGGCCGCGCTGGGTAAGTTCAGCGGCGCCGCCCGGCGCTTCCAGATCAAGGGTGAGGCAGCCGGCGTAACGGTCGTCGATGATTACGCGCATCATCCCACCGAGATCGAGGCGACCCTGGAGGCCGCCCGCTCCGGTGGCTGGACGCGGGTTATCGGAGCCTTCCAGCCGCACCTCTATTCCCGTACCCGTTACCTTCATGACGAATTCGGCAAGGCCCTTAACAGCTGTGATCTTGCTATCGTCACGGAGATCTACGGCGCCCGCGAGGAGCCGGAGCCAGGCATCAGCGGCAAGCTGGTGGTGGACTCGGCGCTGAAATGGTCACCATTCTCCAACGTGGCCTATATTCCCAAGCAGCGGGACATCGTGCCGCTGCTGCTGCGCGACCTCCGGCCGGGCGACCTGGTGCTGACCATCGGCGCCGGCGATATCTTCAAAGTCGGTGAAGAACTACTGGCAGCTCTGGAGAGGCAGGAAAGCCTTGTTTGACGCCAGGGTCCATGCTGAGCTCGAGCTGGCCGCCGGCCAGGCGGGTATCGCTGAGGCCGACCTGGGGCGGCTCACCACTCTGGGCTGCGGCGGCCCCGCGGCCCTGCTGATCGAAACGGATTCAGCGAAGCGGCTGGCCGCGGTTCTGGCAGTCACCGCCGCGCGGGAGATCGACTGGTTCATCATCGGCCTGGGTTCCAACCTGCTCGTGGCAGACACCGGCTGGGACGGCCTGGTGATCAGACTTTCCGGAGAACTCAAGAGGTGCGAGGCGCTGCCGGGTGGCAAGCTGTCCGCCGGCGCCGGCGCCTCACTGCCCCGGGCAGCCGCGACCGCAGCCGATGCCGGACTGACCGGCCTCGAACCTCTTGCCGCTATTCCAGGCACCGTCGGCGGCGCCGTAGCAATGAACGCCGGCGCCTGGGGCACGAATATCGGCGACCTTGTCGAGCAGGTCGAGGTTTGCCTGCCCGGTGAGAGTCGCCTGCTCGAAGCAGATTCGTTGACTTTCTCATATCGAAATTGCCAACTGCCACCGGGTTGTGCAGTAAGCCGCACCGTGCTGGCCATGACTCCGGACGAGCCGGCGGCCATCCGCGCGGCCATGCAGGATTACCGGCGGCGCCGCGAGGAGTCGCAGCCCATTGGGGAACGTACCTGTGGCAGCGTCTTCAGGAACCCGCCTGGTGAAAAAAGCGCCGGCGAACTGTTGGCGCACGCCGGCTGTAAAGGCATGGTCCGTGGCGCCGCCGCGGTTTCCACGACTCACGCCAACTTTATAGTCAACAAGGTCGGCGCCAGCGCCAGCGACGTGATCGGATTGATGGACGAATGCCGCCGCCGGGTCTATGAGGAATCTGGAATCAGCCTGGAGCCCGAGGTCAGGCTGCTCGGGGAAATCGAACTGAAACCGGTGCAATAGTGTCCGACGGCCGTATTGGCACATATTTATGGAAAGCATCACTGGCGGTGATCCTTGTGGGTATAGGCGCCGGCGGTTTCTTCTGGCTCAGCCAGTCTCCGGTCCTGGCAGTGGACGATATTGTGGTCGAAGGCAACCACTACACTTCCACCGAGGAGATCATGGAGAAGGCCGGTCCGCTGCTTCGCGACCAGAGCCTGGTCCGGCCGCAGTTTGACACGGTCCGGGCTGCGCTCGGCGAGCTCCCCTTCATCGAAAATGTCGAATTTGAGCGCGATTTCCCGAATACGGTGATCGTCAGGATCCGCGAATACCGGCCCCTTGTGTGTCTGCAGGGAGCTGGAGGAAAGAATTTTGTCCTTTCCTCCGAGGGAAGGGTCCTGTCTGAACTGAATGGGGCCTGCCCGGTTCTGCCGGTTCTATCAACGAAGGAACCCTGCCTGGCCCAGGCTGGCAGGATGTCAGAATGCGAAGACGCTCTGGTTGGCGCCCGTTTTCTCGGGAACATCCCCGCCAGCTTCAATTATGAGTTTAGCGAGGTGTCCGTGGCGGACGGAGACATCAGGGCGAAGACAAATTCGGGTGTGGGCGTCCATTTCGGCTCGCTCGACGACTACGGCCTCAAGTTCGAAGTGCTCCGGCAGATGCTGGCCCGTTCCGTGGCCGCCGGAGTCCAGGTGACTATAGATGTTTCGGTTCCCGAGCGACCGGTGACCAAAGAAGAAACGCCGCCTGCCGCGGTCACGACCTCGACGGCGGCGATCGAAGAAACAGCGCCAGCGGCTACCGAACCGGTTCCGGAGGCAGGGCAGGATACTGGTCTGCCGGCAACAGGACAGACTGATACGGCAGCACCGGGGACCGGAGGACAAGATGCGGGAACTGGGAACACCGAACTGACGGATAACGGTACCCAGGGCGCCAATGGCGGCTTGCTGGTGACGGCGCCGGAATAGGAATGCCGGAGATGACGGACGACAGCAAACCAGAAAAACAGGAAAAACGGCCACGCAAGAAGCGCAAGCCGGAAAAGATGTCGGGCGAGCAGGCCGCCGGACTCGCCGATGCCGTTTATCCGCCGGTGGTCGCCCTCGATGTGGGTACCACCAAGATCGCCTGCCTGATCTGCGAACTTGACGATAAAGGAAACCTGTGGCGCCTGGCTGGTCTCGGGCATGTTCCCGCCAAAGGCATGCACAAGGGAGTGGTCGTGGACCTGGAAGAAGCGGCCGCGTCCATACGCAGCTCTTTGCAGGAGGCCGAGGAGTCCGCCGGCTTCGAGGTGCGGGAAGCTTTTGTCGGCGTCGCCGGCGCGCACGTTGTTTCCCTGAATCGCCGGGTCTCGATCAGCAATCCCAACGAGGACGGACAGGTGACGACGGCCGAGCGCGAGGCGCTGCTGAAGAAGCTCAAGCAGGTGGATGTCTCGCGTGATCTGCAACTTATTCATGCGCTGCCACGAGATTACAATCTGGATGGCCAGGATGGCATCAGGCGTCCGGTGGGAATGTGGGCGAGGAAGATCGAGATGGAGGGACACCTGGTCTTCGGTGCCATCAATTCGATCCAGAACCTGGTCGCCGCCGTTCAGCAGGCCGGGCTCAGCACCGAGGATATTGTGCTGGAGCCTCTGGCCTCCAGCGAAGCCTGCCTGGACGAACAGGAGTTGCAGTCCGGAGTCATCCTTGTGGATATCGGCGGCGGGACCACTGACGTGGCGATGTTCGCCAATGGCCGCCTGGTACACACGGCCGTGTTGCCGGTGGGCGGCAACCATATCACCAGGGACATTTCCGTCGGCCTCAAGGTGCCGCTCGCGGCGGCGGAAGATATCAAGCTCAAGTACGGTCATGCCCAGAGCCACCTGGTCGAGGACATCGAGATGGCCAGGGTTTCCATCACGGTTCCTGGAGCAGCGGAGGAGCGAACCGTCACTTTCTCAAAAAAGTTTCTTTCCCGGGTGATCGAAGCGCGGGTCGCGGAGATATTTTCCCTGGTGATCAGGCAGGCGCGTGACAGCGGCTATCTCTCAAGTGTTGCTGCAGGGATGGTGGTCACGGGAGGCTCAAGCCAGCTTGAGGGTATCTGCGGACTGGCCGGCAACGTCACCAAACTGCCGGCGCGGCTGGGGGTTCCGACGGTCGGTTCAGGGGCTGTTGACATCCCTGGTAATCCTGTTTATGCTACGGCAGTAGGCTTGCTTTTGTATGGAAGCAGGCATATTTTTTCGAGGGGACCAAGTCAGCCGCCGGAACGCTCTATCACTACTGTAGGGTTGTGGAACGAGGTTCTGGCGAAGGTCAAGGGTTGGTTTGGACAATCTGGCAAGACCTAGACCTTGGAGGTTTTGACATAATTCTAGATCCCGGCAGCAGTTACCTGGCAGTAATACGGGTCGTGGGGGTAGGCGGCGGGGGCACCAACGCGGTAAACCGCATGGTTGATGCTGGTCTTAAAGGTGTTGAGTTCATAGCCGTCAACACGGACGCGCAGGCACTGCTCATGTGTGACGCCGATGTCAAGTTGCATATCGGCGGCAAGATCACGCAGGGGCTTGGCGCCGGCGCCAAGCCGGAGGTGGGCAGGGAAGCCGCCGAGGAAAGCCGCGATGAGATCCGCGAGGCGATCAAGGGTTCCGACATGGTGTTCGTCACCGCCGGCAAGGGCGGCGGCACCGGCACCGGAGCCACTCCGGTGATTGCCGAGATCGCCAAGGAGCTGGGGGCGCTGACCGTTGGCGTCGTCACCCGGCCGTTCTCATTTGAAGGCATGCGCCGCAGCGACCAGGCCGAGGAAGGCATCCGGATGCTGCGCGAGAAGGTCGACACGGTTATCATCATCCCCAACGACCGGCTGCTCCAGGTCGTGGAAAAACGAACATCCATCATTGACGCTTTCAAGGTCGCCGATGATGTCCTCAGGCAGGGCGTTCAGGGCATCACCGACCTGATCACGGTGCCGGGTCTCATCAACCTGGATTTCGCCGACGTCAAGGCCATCATGAAGGATGCCGGCTCGGCGCTAATGGGCATCGGCGTGGCCAGCGGCGAGAACCGCGCTTCCGAGTCCGCCAAGGCGGCCATTTCATCGCCGCTGCTGGAGGCTTCGGTCGAGGGCGCGACAGGAATCCTGCTCAATATCACCGGCGGATCCGATCTCGGTCTGTTCGAGGTCAACGAGGCGGCGGAGGTCATCTCCAGCGCCGCCGACTCCAACTGCAACATGATCTTCGGCGCCGTCATCGACGAGAGCATCAAGGACGAGGTCAAGGTGACGGTTATCGCCACCGGCTTCGACCGGCAGGCGCAGGCCGGGCGCATCGCCCGCACGCGCGACACCACCATCATCACCAAGGGACCCAGCGAGGCGCCGAGACGGGACACTGAAGATGTGCCGGATTTCGACGTCGGCGAGGACGTACTTGATATCCCGACATTTCTGAGGGATAAGGACTAGACTGGTACTGAACCCCGGATAAAGGATCAGATAAAACAAGGGCAGGTCCAGGTGGCCTGCCTTTTTTATTCTAGGCGTGGACAGATTCAAACAATGGCTCGAAAATATGTGTTCGGTTAATAACAGTGAGGCTGATCC
>Ga0075518_1000140_pt1 | contig 13033 bp, 14 predicted proteins | sample NGEPerA_2_FD_76970 | JGI IMG/M metagenome (GOLD analysis project Ga0075518, IMG submission 76970) | Arctic peat soil microbial communities from the Barrow Environmental Observatory site, Barrow, Alaska, USA - NGEE PermafrostAB136-A | ecosystem: Environmental > Terrestrial > Soil > Wetlands >...
CCGTCGCGTACCGACCGGGTTTGCAAATACAACCAACTGTTGCGCATTGAGGAGCAGCTGGGCGATGTGGCTCGCTATCCAGGCGGATCGGTTTTTCCCCAGGCCCAGTAGCTCGGCGCGGTAAGGAAGGCCCGAGGCCTTTCTTGCGGCAGAGCGGTATCAGCATCCGCTTGAACCAACCGGGAGCTCCGGGGAGCCGGATGTTGAGGTTGTGATACCCGTATATGGCCGCTGGGCGGTATGCCGTCCTGTTCCCTGATGCCCGTGCAACGACCGTGCCTTGGCGCGGGATACGGGATATGAGGAAAAGGAGGTGTTGAATGTCGGGCAACAACATGATTGAACTCACGGACGCGAACTTCGGATCCGAGGTGCTCCAGTCAGATATCCCCGTTATTGTCGATTTCTGGGCCGAGTGGTGCGCGCCTTGCCGGATGGTTTCGCCTGCCATGGAGGAGCTTGCTGGGGAAATGGCCGGGCGGATCAAGGTCACCAAGCTGAATGTTGACCGCAACCGTGAGACGGCGGCGAAATACGACATCATGAGCATCCCCACGGTCATCCTTTTTATAGGGGGCGAAGTGAGCAGGCAGGTCGTGGGTGCGCTGCCGAAGGAATCGATTATCAAGGAACTCGGGTTGCTGGAGCGGGAGGCACTCGACTGAGACCCTGACCGGCAGTCCGCCGGGAAAGCTGTAAAGGCAGCCGGGTCGGGAATCAGCAATCGGCTGAAGCAGGAATCAGCAATCGGCTGAAGTTTGGGTGGTAGGAACAGATTTAACGGGCGGGTCTTTTGTGCGGCGTTTTATGGATATGGCGCGCAATCGTGCCGTCCGTTGCTGTGCTAGAATTATTCTGTAATGAACTGTGTCAATCATCCTTCCGTTGAAACAAATGTTTCCTGCAGTAACTGTGGCGACCCGATTTGTCCGGACTGCATGGTATATACGCCTGTGGGCGTCAAGTGCTCCGACTGCGCCCGCATGCCGAAATCGGCGTTGGTCAGGATCAAGCCGGAGCGGCTGGCGCTGACGGTGCTGGCCGGGCTGGGCACCATGGCGGCCGGCGGTTATGTCTTCGGGCTGGTGATCTCGATGATCAGCTTCTTCGCGATCTTCGTGGCTTTCGGTCTTGGTACAGGCGTCGGAGAAGCTGTTTCGTGGGCGAGTGGCCGCTATCATGGCAGCGGGCTGGCGGTCTGGGCGGCTGTCTGCGGCGTGCTGGGGGTCGTCTTCGGGATCTGGAGCGTACGCACCGGTTTCAACTTTACGCCGCTAGCCTTGAGGTTCGCCCTGACCGGCTATAGCTTCTGGGGTTTCGTCTGGATGGCGGCCGCTGCCTTCGGCGCCTGGCAGCGCAACGCCTAGTCGCGTCGGCTAACTTTCCAGGTCCGCCTGTTCCTCGGCATAAATCGCATTGATCCGCTGCATGTTGACGATGATGAAGTCGGGCTCGTCGATGATCAGGCCGGAGGAGCGATCGTAGACGTGGGGCTCGGAAAGGGTGAAGCGACCCAGGGGCAGTGAGTTCAGGAAGTCGGAGGCACGCCGTGACGAGGAGCGGGTGTCGACGCTCCAGGAGGCAATGCCGATGATCTTCAGGCCTTCCGAATAAACGGTCACCTTGTACTGGCGGCCACTGGTATCCACCTGGAATTCTTCATGTAAATTATCTGAGTTATCCGGCACTCTGCCTCCCCTGTTTATTTGCCCTTGAGCGGATCAGGCTTGATCAGACCAATGTCTGGTGGTCAGGCACCCACCGAAGCCCGTTCCCGCTTTCTGCCTCTGGGCGCGTCTTCATTTTCCCACTTGCCACAGCGCCCTCCCCAGCGGGCCAGGGTCTTGCCCTCCACCTTGATTCTTACGACCTCGCAGGTATTGGAACAGCCGTTGCAGCCGAAGGTCGAGGTGTCGTAAACCAGGCCGCTGACGTCGAAGCCCTTGAAGCTGGTCTCGCCGGGCTCCAGTTCCATCTCCATGGCAAGAATGGCGCTGCCGATGGCGCCCATCACGTTATGGTGCGTCGGGATGACGATCTCCATGCTGAGAGCGTCCTCGAAGGCGCGCTTCATGCCGGCGTTGGCCGCCACGCCTCCCTGGAAGACCACCGGCGCCATGAGCTCCTTGCCCTTGCTGAGATTGTTCAGGTAGTTGCGCACCAGGGCGTGGCAGAGCCCGTAAATGATGTCCTCGACGGCGACGCCCACCTGCTGCTTGTGGATCATGTCCGATTCGGCGAACACCGAGCAGCGGCCGGCGATATGGGCCGGGCTTTCGGAGCGCACCGCATAGCTGCCGAAATCCTCGATCGGGATGCCGACCCGGGCCGACTGGTGGTCGAGGAAAGAGCCGGTGCCGGCGGCGCAGACCGAGTTCATGGCGAAGTCGGTGACTACGCCGTCACGGAGGATGATCAGCTTGGAATCCTGGCCGCCGATCTCCAGCACGGTGTTGACATCCGGGACTACCTGTGAAGCGGCGACCGCGTGGGCGGTGATCTCGTTCTTGACCACATCGGCGCCGACGATGATGCCGGTCAGGTGCCGGGCGCTGCCGGTGGTGCCCACGCTGCGGACCTCGATTTCCTGGTCCTCGAGCAGGGCGACAAGCTCCTTGAGCCCCTCCTGCACAGCCTTGATCGGCTGGCCCTGGGTGCGGCGGTAGATGGCCGCCAGTACGCTGGCGTGTTCATCGAGAATGACGAGGTTGGTGCTCACCGAACCTACGTCGATTCCCAGGTAGCCTGTCTTTGCCGGTATGTCCAATGTATCTCCTTTTGACATGCTTTAGAGCTTGCTCAAGCTCGGCTGTTTTGTTGCTGCGTCTGTTGCCGTGGCCGCGCCTGCCAATGCCAGCTTGCTGCCGCGGCGGGCGACCAGCAGATCCACGAACGCTTCCACCCGCGTGACCAGGCCGGCGCGTCCGGTCTGTTCGTCAAAGGCGAGCGTCAGTACGGGGATGTCGTGCTCCCGCTGTACCTTGGGGATGATGCTGGTGGCGATGTTCTCCGGCATGCAGCCGAAGGGTAGCAGCTGGATTATTCCATCAAAGCCCCGCTCGGCCATCAGCACGATGCTGCCGATGGTCTCGCGCCCCTCGCCGCCGACATTATGGCTCAGGTATGGCGCCGCCTTCTCTTCCACCAGTTGTTTGGGGAAGCCATAGATCTTGTTGTCCCGGTTGGGGGCGATCCAGTCGGTCACCCAGACGCTACGTTCAATGTAGACGCCCATGTGCCCCAGTATCTCCTCAAGGCCGAAATTGCTGAACGGCTCGAGCAGCAGAAAAAACTCGCCGACGATGCCCACCTTGAGCACTTCGCGGTCCAGGTCCTGGTCCACGGCATCGATGATGGCCAGAGATTCCCGGGCGCCCTCCTCTATCTCTTCGGGGGTGTAGGCCGGGACCAGCACCTGCTCGGCCTCCTTCAGCGCCCGGGTGGTGTCGCCACGGTTGACCTCATAGGCGCGGACCTGCAGCGAGCGCTTATAAATTTCGTCAAAGGCGCGCCCCTTGGAGAAGGAGGCCTTGAGGGTTTTCCAGAGTTTCCGGATACTTAAACCCGGCGACAACGATTCGAAAGTCTTGTAAAAAGCCCACTTGCCGTCATCGAAAGGTTCCAGCATGATGAACTTGAAGTCGTAGCCCAAGTCGCGCAATATGCGCTCCTCGACGATGCCGTAATAGCCGAAACGGCAGGGGCCATGCCCGCCGGCCATTATCAGCGTATCGGCGCCGAGTTCCAGTGCCTCGACAAAATTGCCCACGTTGATCTTCAGCGGCAGGCAGGCGAACTCGGGGCTGTGCTTGGCGCCGATGGTCAGCGTTTTGGTCGTTGTCGGCGGCGGCTTTACATAGTCGACTCCCAGCCGCTCGAAGAGGTCGTCGAGCATCCAGTGCAGGTGGCCCATGTGTGGGCAGCTGACCTTCATCAGGCCACCGCCTCGGCTTTTGTCTTCTTCCGCATCAGCATGTCGGTGAACGCCTCGATGCGGGTAACCAGACCGGCTTCGCCACTGTGTTCGTCGATGGTCAACGACATCAGCGGCACCTTGTGCATGCGTGCCCGGTGCTCGATCAACACCTGAACCAGCGAATCCGGGCCACAGGCGAAGGCCAGCACGTATATAACGCCGTCGACCAGATTATTCCCGGTCCAGTGGTTGATTGCTCCCATGATCTCTTTTTCGTAGGTCCAGTAAAGCTGCTTGGGTACGTCGGTGGCGGCCTGCATCAGCACGTGATGGTCGGTCATCTCCGGCACCACCAGCTCGGCGCCCATCTCCTCGAGGCGGGCGACGAGGTTCTGGGTAATATAGCCGTCATAAATATTGTAGGGATGGCCGAGTAGGCCGATGCGCTTGCGCTTGTCCTTGGGGGCCTTCCAGCGAGTCCGGTTTAGGCGGCTGGCCGGCAGCATGTCCAGGGGCTTGTGGCCGTTGACCAGGCTTTCCTGGTAGCGGCTCTGGGCCAGCCGGGCGGTTTCCAGCGCTGCTACGGCGTCCATGATCCCCACGCCGAATTCCTCGCGGGCGAAATTGATCAGCTGCCACTTGAACTCACTGGGCTTTTCGCGCTGGTTGAGCTTGGGAGTGAGTAACGGCGGCAGCTCCAGCTGGTCGGCCACGGCGGCGACCATGTCCGGCAACCCCAGGAACTTGGGGCAGGTGTATTCCCGCTCCTCGACGCTGACCACCCGTGGCACGAACAGGGCGTCTACCTTGCCCCGGAGCGCCATGCAGTGACCGTAAAAGGCTTTTACCGGGACGCAGAGCTCGTTCTCCGCGACCTCGACTCCCCAGGAAAGGATCTGCTTGTTGGTCAGCGGCGAGGTCTCGACTTCCAGTCCGAGCTCGGCCAGGAAAATCTTCCAGAAGGGAAGATATTTATAGTAAAGAAGCGATCTGGGGATACCTACGCGCATGGCTCCGGTTTATTTGGGGAAAAGGGACGTCTGTTCCATCCTCTGTTTGAGGTTGGCAGCCTGTTCGATCTTGCCTGGAAACATCCCATAAAAAGTGCCTGTTTATACCGGAATATCCGATAAAACAACGCCAATAATACTAAGGCATTTCCGGTTTTATAGCAAAGGTCGCGGTAGCGGGGCATCAGTCGGTGCCCTCGCTGCCGTGGTCCTTGCCGGCGTCTTCCCCAGGTTCATCCTCGACTTCATCCTCCAGCTCCCGGACGCCGGTCCTGATCTGATCGAACTTGAGGCCCTCACGGAGCAGGCAGGCGCTGCCTACGCCGAGGCCGATGGAACCCTCGATCATCTGCAGCCCCACCGAAAAGGCGATGGCCATGGTCGTGGGGATGCCGTATGTCGCGGTCAGCGGTATGACCGTCGCCAGCTGGAAGACGCCCACATTGCCCGGCGTGGCGGGCAGGGCGCCGGCGACGTTGATCAGGATCAGCAGCAGCAGCGCCCCCAGCATGCCAATATAGCCCAGGTGGAAGGCGTAGAGTGAAAAATAGACGGCGACCAGCTGGGACATCCACGATGCCGCCGTGGTGCAACCGATAGCCGCGACGCGACCCGGGCTGCGAAGCACCTTCTGCCCCTCGCTGAAGCGGGCGATGACGCCAAACAGCTTGAAGCTCATCCGCCGCCACCAGGGATGGTGCTCCTCCTCGAGGCTGGCGCGCGCCTGCTCGGCGCCTTTCTGCAGCTTCTCCCGTTTGACTTCCAGCACGATCATCACCAATGCGAAGAAAAAGCTGATGGTCAACAGGACGATGGCGCCCTTGCCCGCCCAGCCTGGCAAATCCATGTGGACGACGCCATAGATGACGATCATCGCCATGGCGACGCCGTCGAACACCCGTTCCAGCACGATCGTGCCGAAAACGGTGGACCGGGAGACCGGCTGGCCCCGCAAACCCTGCCGGCGGCTGACGACAAAGGCCCGGGCCAGCTCGCCGACCCGTGCCGGGATGACCAGGTTCACCAGGAAGCCGATCATCAGCCCGGATATCAGGTCACGCCAGCGCCCCCGGACGCCATCGAAGGTGTAGTCGTAGATGAATTTCCAGCTGGCCGCCTTCAGCATGATCGAGGCGAGATTGGCCAGCAGCGCCAGCAGGACGTAGGTCCAGGCGACATTGGTGAAAGCGCTGACCAGTTCGTCGTATTCCACGTGGAAGGCCAAGGCATAGATAACGATGGCCAGCGTTACCAGTTGCAGTCCGTAACGGCGCATCGCCCGCAAAACCTGTTTCATGACCGGCTCTTTTTGCGCGGCGGCATTTTCTGAATTCAAAATGCTGCTTCCTCCTCCATCATCTGCTCCACGGTGACGAACTTGAGCCCACGCGCCCTGGCGTTCCTGATTATTTCAGAAAGGGCTGCGACTGTCTGCGAGCGGTCCTCTTCGCCGGGTCCGCTCCAGCCGTCGTGCAGCAGCAGAATGCGGCCGGGACGCAGGAGCTCGTCAGTGCGGGAGACGATCGCTTCCACGCCGGGTGAGGCCGTATCCCAAATGCCCTTGGACCAGCCGGTCACACGGTAGCCGCGGCGGCTGATGGCGCGATGGGCGGCCGGGCTCAGCCAGCCATGGGGCGCCCGGAAGAGCGTCGCCGGATCGTTGACGCCGGCGCCGTGGAAGGCCTGGTCGGCGGCATCCAGCTGAGCCAGCGCTTCGCCGCCGCCGGCGAACATCATGATGCTGTGGTCGTCACCGTGGTTGGCGATACGGTGGCCTTCCACCTCAATGCGCTTGACCAGATCCGGGAAGCGCCGGGCGTTCTCACCCAACACGAAAAAAGTCGCGGTCGCGCCCTCTTTTTTCAGGACGTCCAGTATCTGTCCGGTGTAAGGCGGCCGCGGACCGTCGTCGAAGGAGAGAGCCAGGCGGTTGCCGTCGGTGCGGCCGCTATAGAAGACCCTGCCGGTCAACGGGAAGTTTGGCACGAGGAATGAATAGAGGAAAAGCCCGTCAGCGGCGGCGCCGGCCGCCAGCAGCGTTTTGGCGAGCCGCTGGTGTCCGCGATGATGAAATAGCCAGTGGGAAACAGCAGCCACAAAGAGGAAGAAGCTGCCGGCCAGGAAGCCCAGGACTGACAGGGCCCCGCGCTTATTCATTCAGCGCGTAGACTTTCTCCGCTACCGGTTCTTCCTTGAAAACGCTGAGGTTATGTCCGAGCAGCTCCAGGTAGTACTGTTCAACCCGGGTCGCCACCAGGTCCCAGGAAAAGGAATCGATCGCCGTACGGCGGCCTTCATCGCCCAGGCGCCGGCGCAGCTCGGGATCCTTGAGCAGCCGGAGGAGAGCCTCGGCAAATCCCGCGGCCTCGTTTTCCGGCACCAGGATGCCCTGCCTGTTGTCTTCCATCACCAGGCGGTAGCCGTTGATGTCTGATGCGACGATCGGTGTCGCCGACGCCATGGCTTCCAGCAGCACCACGCCGAAAGACGCCTTGGTGCAGGGAGTACAGTAAATATCCGCCGAGGCGTAATAATTGGGGCGGCCGCCGTTGATCAGCCCGGCGAAGTGGATGTCACTGGCGAGCTTCTTGTCCATCAGGTTGCGATAGTACGGCCGCAGGGGGCCGTCGCCGACGACAAGCAGCCGGCAGTTGTCAAACTGCTGCCTGACCAGCCGGAACGCTTCGAGCATGGTCTTGAGCCCGTTGCGCGGGTCGAAGCGCCCGACGAAGAGGATGTTCAGCTTGCCGTCGTCGAACTCGGGCAGCACCGGCGAGTCCGGCCGGAAATAATCGGTGTCGACGCCGTTGGGGATGACCCGGTACTCGGCTTCGAAGTAACGCGAAAGCGCCTCGGTGCAGGCATCGGACACCACGATTCTGCCGTCCATCATGTCCATGTGCTCCATGGCTTTTTTCTTCAGCATGCCATAACCATGGCTGTGGTCGAAATAGGTGTGAAAAGTGCCGACAGTCACCGGCGCGTTGGAACGGCGGATGGCCACCAGCGGCAGGATCGGCGTCAGAGGCGAATGCGCGTGGATGACGTCGAACTTCTCCCGCTCAAAGAACTTCTGCAGGCTATCACCGAGGCCGCGGCCCAGGGTCACCCGGGCAAAGGAGCCGTTGGAGTAAATGGGGATGCCCTTGCCGAACCGTTCCACGTTGAAGGTGAGGGGTTCGTCCGGGTAATGATGGTGCTTGCGCGGCTTGAGGTTGTGGGTGATGACCGTCACGTCGTGGCCCTTTTTGCCAAGGGCTCCCGCGAGGTTGTGCACATGCTCGGTGATGCCACCGAGCAACGGATAATAATACTCAGATACCAGAGCTATTTTCATATTAAGAAATAGTACCCCCGCCGCCAAAGCGCGAAACGGTACGAATGGTCAGATTTCGTCGAATTCCATATGTTGCCGCTTAGAATCTTACAAGAAAAGGCCGGTTTTTGCCACCGCAGCCGGGAATCAGGGCTGCGGAACCGCCCTTTTGCTATACTATTAAGTCGATTTGCACCTTTTTGGTGCCGAAGGAGGAATGATTCCAGTTGCCAATTTATGAATACCGGTGTCTCAAGTGCGGGCACCAATTTGAAAAGCTGCAGAAAATCGCCGACCGGCCGGTCGGTCGTTGCGAGAAATGTAATGAACGGGTCACCCGGGTCTTCCATCCGGTAGCCATCCATTTCAAGGGTAGCGGCTTCTATTCGACCGATTACGGCAAGAAGGGCATCAAGGCCCCGGCAAGGACGGGAAAAAATTCCGGCGACCAGCCTAAAGAGAAGAATGACAATAAGCTCCAGAAGAAAGCGGCCACCGGCAGCAAGGAGAACTGAGCCGGCGCCTTGAAAATTCTGGTCACCAATGATGACGGGATTTTTTCGCCCGGTCTGTACGCGCTCAAGCAGGCCCTGGAGCGAACCAGCCAGGTGGCTGTCATCGCCCCTGACAAGAACCGCAGCGCCATCGGCAGGGGCATTACCATTGGTGAATCCCTCGACGTTCAGGAAGTGCCCTTTCCTGACGGCAGTATGGGTTATTCGGTGGACGGCACGCCGGTGGACTGCGTCAGGCTGGCGTCTCTGGGCTTTCTCGAATGGCAGCCCGACATCGTGGTGTCCGGCATCAACCTCGGGCCCAACCTGGGCGACGACATCACCTATTCCGGCACCGTGGCGGCCGCCTTCGAGGGCATCATGCTGGGAACTCCCGCCATCGCTGTCTCCATCGAGCGGCCCGGCGGCTGGAAAGCCATAGGCAACGAGGGCACTTTTTACTTCGATACCGTCGCTACTTTTACAGCCAAGCTGGCGAAGAAGATCCTCGACAACGGCCTGCCCGGACCGGTCCTGCTCAATATCAATTCGCCGAATCTGACCGCGGACCGGATCAGGGGCGCCGCGGTGACCAGGCTGGGAAAACGTATCTATCGCGACCAGCTGGTGGAGCAGGACCCCGGCGCCAATGGCGGCAAGCGCTACAAGATTTATGGCGACGACCCTTCCTATCACGAAGAGGAGGGCACCGACTTCCACGCCCTGTCCGAAGACATGATCTCGGTGACGCCGATCCATTTCGCCCTGACCAACCTGGCGGGGATGGAGCTGATCCGCAACTTGGGACTGGACGCCCTGCTGGACAACGGCCACGAGTCAGGCTGAGGCAAGCTCATGGATTTGGTTAAAAAATGTTATCGAGGTTTTCTGTTTGACCTGGACGGGACGCTGATCGACACCACCGAACTGATCACCGTCTCGTTTCGCCACGCCGCCCTCGAGGTTCTGGGAGAGCTCAGGCCGGACGAGGTGTTGATGGCCAACGTCGGGCAGCCGCTGATGAAGCAGATGGAACTTCTCGGCGGCGACAAGGCGCGGGAATTATATGACAGTTACCGGGAGTTCAACCACGCCAAACATGACGAGTACATCCGCACTTACCCCGGCATCAATGAACTGCTCGAGCAGCTCAGGGTCCGCGGGGCGAAGCTGGCGGTCGTGACCTCCAAGAGCCGCCATTCGGTGGACATGGCCTTTCACAGCATCCCGATCGAACATTTTTTCGACACGGTTGTTACCACTGACGACACCGATAATCACAAGCCACATCCACAGCCGTTGCAACTGGCGATGCGGCGCCTGGACGTGCTGCCGGACGAGTCGGTTTATATCGGCGACAGCCCTTTCGACATGCAAGCGGGGCACGCCGCCGGGGTGGCGACCGCCGCCGTCGGCTGGGGCATGTTCACGCCGGTGCGCCTGAAAGAGCTCGAACCCGACTTCTTTTTCGAGAAGCCGGATGAGATACTAAGACTCTGCCCCGAGGGCAGTCCCAACCAGTAGGAACGTGGATGTCATCCTCGGGCATGTCGTCCTGAGCGAAGCGAAGGATCCAGCATGAACAAGCAAACGGGTAAGGTTTATCTGGTCGGCGCCGGTCCTGGTGACCCCGGCCTGTTTACACTGAAGGGCGTGGAATGTATGCGCCGCGCCGACGTCATCGTCTACGACTATCTGGCCGGCAAGCCACTGCTCGGTTACGCCGCGCCGGACGCCGAGCTAATCTACGTGGGCAAGAAGGGCGGCGACCACACAATGCAGCAGGAAGACATCTGCCAGCTGCTGGTGGACAAGGGGCTGGCGGGGCACGTCGTCACCCGGCTCAAGGGCGGCGACTCCTTCATTTTCGGCCGCGGCGGGGAAGAGGCGCTGGCCCTGCACGAGGCGGGAGTTCCCTTCGAGGTCGTTCCAGGCATTTCTTCAGCCTACTCCGTACCCGCTTACGCCGGCATCCCGGTGACGCACCGGGGGCTGACAACCGACGTGGCATTTATCACCGGCCATGAGGATCCCACCAAGGAAGAGTCAACTATCAAGTGGGACAAGATTTCGACCGGCATCGGCACGCTGGTTTTTCTCATGGGCGTCAAGAATCTGCCCTACATCGTCAGTAATCTGACCGCCAACGGCCGCGATCCGCAGACGCCGGTGGCGCTCATCCGCTGGGGCACGACCCCGCGGCAGGAGACGCTCACCGGCACGCTAACAAATATCGTTGAACTGGTAAAAGAGCGCGGTTTTAAGGCGCCGGCGATCACCATCGTCGGCGAGGTCGTGTCCCTGCGGGAGAAGCTGCGGTGGTTCGAAGACCGGCCGCTGTTTGGCAAGCGTGTCGTGGTCACCCGGTCACGCAGCCAGGCCAGCGACCTGGTGATGGCCCTGGCGGATACGGGCGCGGTGCCGGTCGAGTTCCCCACTATCAAGGTGAACCCGCCTGCTGACGGCTACGCGGCCCTGGACGCGGCCATCGCAAAATTGCGTGACAGCGGCGATGGTCCCGCTTACGACTGGGCCGTCTTTACCAGCGTCAACGGCGTGGAGCATTTCTTCGCCCGGCTCGATCGCGAGGGCGACGCCCGCGATCTCAAGGGCGTGAAGCTGGGCGCCATCGGGCCGGCAACGGCAGCGGCGCTGGAGACACGCGGCCTCAGGCTCGATTTTGTCCCGGCGGAGTACCGCGCCGAAGCGGTCCTCGAAGGGTTGCTGGAACGTGGCGCGGCCGACGGCAGCGTGCTCATCCCCCGGGCGAAAGAGGCCCGTGAGGTTCTCCCCGAGAAACTCGCCGAAGCGGGAGCCCGGGTGGAGGTCGTCCCCGCCTACGAAACCATGCTCGACGACAACGGTTCCGGCGAGATGAAAGATATGCTCTCCGCCGGCGAAATTGATATCATTACTTTTACGAGCTCGTCCACGGTAAAGAATTTTGTGAAGCTCCTCGAAGGATTCGACTTCCAGGCTCTCCCCGCGAACGTGACCATCGCCTGCATCGGCCCCGTGACAGCTGAAACCGCCCGGGAGCTGGGCCTTCGCGTCGACCTGGTGGCGGATGAGTACACCATACCGGGACTGGTCCGGGCGATCATCGCCGGGGCAGGCGCCTGAAGGAACAGGCCTGACGTGTCCCGCGGCTAAAAATTTGAGGAAAAGCTTATGATCGATATCACCCGCCTATATTGCGACCGTGACACCCCCGCCGACTCCCTGCGCTATGGCCACAGCCATAAAGGCAAGCCGGAGATGGCCGGCGCCCCGCGCATACCGCGAGAGCCCAAGTCGGCAGCCGAGCGCCGCCCCGTGGTCGTCTGGAACACCAGCCGCACCTGTAACCTCAAATGCGTCCACTGTTACACGGATTCCGAGGGGAAGAAGTACGAAGGTGAGCTTTCCACTGAAGAAGGGAAGACCCTGATCGACGACCTGGCCCGGTTCCAGATCCCGGCATTGCTCTTTTCCGGCGGCGAGCCGCTGATGCGCCCGGATCTCTTCGAACTGGTCGGGCACGCCGTGGGGCTGGGCATCCGCCCGACGCTCTCCACCAACGGCACGCTGATCACCCGCGAGGTGGCGCAGCGCATCAAGGACCTGGGCTTCACCTATGTAGGCATCAGCCTCGATGGCATCGGGGACATTAACGACGCCTTCCGTGGCAAGAAGGGCGCCTTCGACAAGGCCATGGAGGGCTTCCGCAACTGCAGGGCGGTCGAGCAGCGCGTAGGCCTGCGGCTGACGCTCACGCGCCACAATTACAAGGATCTGCACCGCATCTTCGACTTCATCGAGGCGGAAGAGATCGATAGGGCATGTTTCTACCACCTGGTCTATTCCGGACGCGGCAAGGAGAGCGATGACCTCACCCACGAGGAGAGCCGCGACGCCCTGGATATTATCCTCGAGCGCACCAGGGATATGCACGATCGTGGCCTGGATAAAGACATCCTCACCGTGGACAACCACGTGGACGGCATCTACCTCTATCTGAAGATGCTACAGCAGGATCCCGAGCGCGCCGAGGCGACTATGAAGCTGCTCAAGTGGAACGGCGGCGGCCTCTACAGTTCGGGAGTCGGTTTCGGTGATATTGATTTTCTCGGCAACGTCCACGCGGACCAGTTCTGGATGCATTACAGTTTTGGAAACGTGCGCGAGCGGCCGTTCAGCGAGATCTGGATGGATACTTCCGACCCGCTTATGGCTGGCCTCAAGGACCGCCGCCGGCGTCGAAATACTTGCAGGTAGCGCAGCGTCCGTGGATCTGGCTGCGGCGGTCCTTGGTGCC
>Ga0075518_1000141_pt1 | contig 13024 bp, 7 predicted proteins | sample NGEPerA_2_FD_76970 | JGI IMG/M metagenome (GOLD analysis project Ga0075518, IMG submission 76970) | Arctic peat soil microbial communities from the Barrow Environmental Observatory site, Barrow, Alaska, USA - NGEE PermafrostAB136-A | ecosystem: Environmental > Terrestrial > Soil > Wetlands > Peat...
CGCCCGAGTGCGCGACCTTGACGCGGACCTCACCCCCGGCGACGGGCACGGTCCGGGTCACGCGGTCGAGCGCGGTGCGCGCCACCTCGACCTCGCGGACGCCGATCGTGCTGGTCAGCGCGAAGACGAGGGTCCGGAGCGCCGCGCGGTGGTCGGCGTCGGTCAGCACCGCGAGCGTGTGCGCGGGACGGCCCTTCTTCATGACGATCGGGACGAGCCACGCGTCGGCGGCGCCCGCACCGAGCAGTGCTGCCAGAACCGTGGGCCACACGCGCGGGTCGAGGTCGTCGACGTTGGTCTCGAGCACCCACATCCGGGTTGCGCCGTCGGGCCTGGTCGACCCGTCCGCGGTCGACGCGTCGGGCACCCCGAGCACGACTCGCACGACGTTGGGCCGACCGGGGGTGTCCCGGGTCCCGGCGCCGATCCCGACCGCGCCCACGCGCAGGGGCGGCAGGTCCTCGTAGTGCGTCGCAAGCGACGTCACGAGCGCCATGCCAGTGGGGGTCGCGAGCTCGCCGTCGCCGCCGCCCGTCACCGACCACCCCGCCGAGAGCGCGAGAACGGCCGGCACGGGGACGGGGATCTCACCGTGGGCAGCGCGGACGTGACCCGAGCCGAGCGCGATGGTGCTTACCGACAGCGACGTGACCCCGAGGTCGTCGAGCGCCGCGCACGTCCCGACGACGTCCGCGATCGAGTCCCAGGCGCCGACCTCGTGGAAGTGCACCTCGTCGACCGCGACCCCGTGCACACGGCCCTCCGCGTGCGCGAGCCGTGCGAACGTCGCGAGCGATCGTGCACGCACGCCGGCCGGGATGTCCGCGGCCTCGAGCCGCGAGCGAATCGTCCGCCAGGTGCGGTGCGGGTGGTCCGCGACGAGCGTGTGCACGTCGAGCTTCGTCGCGCGCATCCCCGCGCGCTGCACCGTGTGCGCCTCGAGACGGACCGTCTCGGGCAGCACGGCCTCGACGACGTCCTGGACGGCGGGCAGCCGCGCACCGGCGTCGATCAGTGCGCCGAGCAGCATGTCGCCCGCGACCCCGCCGGACGCGTCGATCCAGGCATGCAGCGTGCTCTCGTCGTCCACGCCCTTACGGTACGGGTGACTCGGCCGGTCAGAGGACGAAAGCGACGCGCTGATCAGAGGTTGAACGCGACGCGCGGGCGGGTCGCGACCAGGTCCGACCTGCCCGGAACGGACGGCAGTCGCTGGCCACGAGCCGCCTCGGACGGACCACGAGCGTCAGGCGACCGCCGGCAGGTGCTGCTGGGGCAGGTGCAGCTCGGGCAGGTGGGCGTGCAGGTCCGGGCGCCGCAGCTCAGGAAGACGCAGCTCGGGGCGGTGCAGGGCGGGCAGCCGCAGCTCGTGCAGCGCATCGAACAGGATCCGGTTGAACGCGATCGGCTGGTGGGAGTTCACGTCGTGACCCGCGCCGGGGACGACCGACAGCCGCGTCCCGGGCCGGGCGCCGAGGTAGCGCCGCTCGTCGAGCCGCAGCGGGTCGCGCCGCCCGTTGACGAGCCACACAGGCACGCCGAGCCCGCGCAGGTCCGTGAGGGGCGAGTACCCCTTGATCGCCGTCAGCATGTCGGTGACGACGACCCAGTCCTCCCCGCCGATGTGCAGGGCCTGCGTCACGTGGTGGGCGAGCCGGCGGTACGCGCCGATCGGCTTGCCGCGGATCTCGGTCGAGCACCCGGCGAGGACGACACCCGCCAGCTTGCCCTCGCGCCGCGCGGCGTACGCGAGCGACGTGTACCCGCCGAGCGAGAGGCCGACGAGGAGCGGGGGGACGTCGCAGCTGTCGACGGCCTCGCCGATCACCGCGAACGCGGCCTCGGCCGTGAACCGCTCCCGGGCGCGCGTGCCGTGACCGGGCAGGTCGATCGCGACGCTGCGGTGCCCGCGCTGGGTCATGGCGGCGACCTGGGCGGACCAGATCGCAGACGACGTACGGACTCCGTGGACGAAGACGACGGGACGCGTGATGACGGGGCTCTTCTCGGGGGCTGGCGGTGCTCTGCATCGATGGTAACCCGCGCGCCTGGGCACGACCTGGGCGCCATGGCATCCTGCGGGCATGCCGTCGTACCGCGTCACCCTCGGTGTCGGCGCCCTCCGCGCCGGGACCGACCCGCAGTCCGTCCTGCCCGCAGCCGCCGCCGCAGCGCGCGAGCTGACCACCGTCGAGGCGTGGGACCTCGCCATCGTGCGCGGTGAGCCCCGCATCACCGTCCGCTTCACGGCCGACGACGACGAGGGCGCGGTGCACGTCGGCCGCCACACGAACGCCGTCGTCGAGACCCTCGCGGACGTGCGCTCGCCGCAGCTGACCCGCAGGTGGGGCGCCCGCTGGTACCCGCTGCGCTGAGCTCCCGGACGCGGTACGTCAGCCCGCGTCGACCGGCTCGGCGACGTGCCCGAAGCGGTGCACCGTGCGGCTGATCGCCTGCTCCCGCAGGACGCACAGCAGCTCGCGGCGACCGCTCGCCAGGACCGGCTGGTCGAGCACCGTGACGTCACCGACCCGGGTCCGGGCCGCCTCGCGCAGGCCGGGCGCCGCGCCGATGACGCGGATCCGCCCTGGTACGCGACCGGCTGCGACACGCGCCGCGAACGCCGCGTCATCCTCGTTCCCCACGCGGCTGATCGCGACGGGCACGCCGGCGCGGCCCGCCGCCGCGAGCACCCGCGTCACCTCGCGCTCACGAGCTCCCGCACCGACCCGCACGGTCAGGTGCGGCACCGGGCGGTACCGGAAGATGTTCGCCTCCGCGCGGAGCCCGCTCGGGTCGTGCTCGCGGCCGAGCTCGAGGTCCCAGCACCGCTCGTCGTCGGCCGCGGCCCACGCGAGCCAGGCCGCGTCGTCGGTCGGGACGTCGGGACCGTCGGACCACGAGCCGAGCTGAGCGACGTAGTTCGGCCCACCGGCCTTCGCACCGGGCCCGACGACCGACGCCTTCCACCCACCGAACGGCTGCCGGTTCACGATCGCACCCGTGATGTGCCGGTTGACGTACGCGTTGCCGACCTCGACGCGGTCGAGCCACAGGTCGATCTCCCGCTCGTCGAGCGAGTGCAGGCCGCCCGTGAGCCCAAAGACGACCGCGTTCTGGAGCTCGATGGCCTCGTCGAGCGTCGCGGCCCGCATCACCCCGAGCACCGGTCCGAACACCTCCGTCGTGTGAAAGAACGAGCCCGCCACGACACCGCTCTTGACCCCCGGGGTCCACAGCCGGCCCTCGTCATCGAGCCGTCGCGGCTGCACGAGCCACTGCTCCCCCGGGTCGAGCGTCGTGAGCGCGCGCAGCAGCTTGCCCGCGGCGGGCTCGGTGAGCGGGCCCATCGTCGTCGACAGGTCCGTCGCGGGTCCGACGGCGAGCGACGCGACCGCATCGGCGAGCTGGCGGCGCAGGCGGCGGGACGTCCCGGCCGACCCGACGAGGATCAGGAGCGACGCCGCCGAGCACTTCTGCCCCGCGTGGCCGAACGCCGACCGCACGACGTCCGCGACCGCGAGGTCGTGGTCGGCCGAGGGCGTCACGATGATCGCGTTCTTGCCCGACGTCTCCGCGAGCACGTCGAGGTCGGTCCGCCACGACGAGAACAGCCGCGCGGTGTCGATCGACCCCGTGAGGACGACGCGCGCGACTGCCGGGTGCGACACGAGGTGCCGGCCGGCGCCACCCTCGGCCGCCAGCAGCACCTGCAGCAGGTCGCGCGGGACCCCGAGGTCGTCCATCGCCCGGTGGATCGCCCCGACCGCGACCTGCACGCACCGCGGGGTCACGTGGGACGGCTTGACGAGCACCGGCGACCCGGCCACGAGCGCGGACACGACCGATCCGACCGGGATCGCGACCGGGAAGTTCCACGGCGGCGTCACGACGGTCAGGCCGTGCGCACGGTAGGTCGCGCCGGGCACGCTCCCGTCGGCCAGGAGCTCGGCCTGGTCGGCGTAGTACTGGGCGAAGTCGACCGCCTCGCTGACCTCCGGGTCGGCCTCGGAGATCGTCTTGCCCGCCTCCTGGACCATCGGCGCGACGAGGTCGCCGCGGGCCTCCTCGAGGTGCACGGCCGCCCGGCGCAGCACCTGGGCGCGCCGCGCGGGCGACGTCTGCGCCCACATCTCCTGGTGCACCTGGGCGCGCGCGACGGCCGCGTCGACGTCATCGGTGGTCATCACTGGGGTTCCGGCGGGGACCTCGACCTGGCGCACGAGCACCTCGGCGGCCCAGGCGCGCGAGGCGGCGACCGCAGGGTCGGTGTCGGCGGCGTTGACGAACGGATCGCCCGGAGCAGCCTCGACGGGTGCGGGGCGCGGCCCACGCCGCGGCGCGGTCGTCGGCTCCTCGCTCCGACGCACCGAGGAGATGAACGCCGCGCGCTGCCCGGCGAGCCCGTGGCCCTGGCCGGCGCCGTCTTCCGGGGTGAACATCGCGGCGAGGAAGTTCTGGGGGGCGGCGTTCTCCTCGAGCCGGCGGATCAGGTAGGAGATCGCGACGTCGAAGTCCGACCGCGCGACGACGGGTGTGTAGAGCAGGACGGGGCCCACGACGTCCCGCACCGCGCGGGCCTGCGCGGGCGCCATCCCCTGGAGCATCTCGATGTCGAGCGCCTCCGACACGCCACGGTCGTCCGCCAGGAGGTGTGCGAGCGCGACGTCGAACAGGTTGTGGCTCGCGACGCCGACCCGGACGTCGCGCGTGCGCTCGGGCCGCAGCGCACGGTCGACGAGGCGGACATAGTTCGCGTCCACATCGGCCTTGTCCGGGTACGGCGCCTGCTCCCAGCCGTGCAGCTCGGCCTCGACCTGCTCCATCGCGAGGTTCGCGCCCTTGACGAGACGGACCTTGATCCGCGCACCGCCGCGTGCACGGCGCCGGGCCGCGATCTCGCTCAGCTCGTCGAGCGCATCCAGCGCGTCGGGCAGGTAGGCCTGCAGGACGATCCCGGCCTCGACCCCCAGCAGCTCGGGGTCCAGGAGCAGCTGCTCGAAGACCTGCACCGTGAGCGCCAGGTCGCGGTACTCCTCCATGTCGAGGTTGAGGAACGTGCCGTGCCGGTCGGCGGCGAGGTACAGCGGGCGCAGCCGGGCGACGACCCGGTCACGGCTGCCCGCGGTGTCCCACGTGGACAGCTGGCTCGCGACGGACGACACCTTGACCGACACGTAGTCGACGTCGGGTCGCCGGACCAAGTCGTGCACGCGCTCGAGACGCCGGGTGGCCTCGGTCTCACCGAGGACGGCCTCGCCGAGCAGGTTGAGGTTGAGGCGGAAGCCGTCGGCCGCGGCCCGCGCGATGTGGAGCGCGAGGTCGTCGCCCGCGTCGGCGACGAGGTGCCCGACGATCTGACGCAGCCGGATGCGCGCCGCGAGCACGACGGCCTGGGGCAGGACGGGAGCGAGCGGCGCCCCGAGCGCGAGCAGGGTCCGGTCCACCGGGCCGAGGAACCCGCGCGCTGCGGCGGCATAGCCGGTCAGCGCGGCGAGCTCACGCGCGGCGACGCGCGCATCCTCGGGGCGGGCGACGCGGTCGATGAACCGCACCGCGAGCTCGAGGCCCGCCGGGTCCGACACGAGTGCCGCGAGCCGGCCGGTCGTCCGCTTCTCGCTCGGGGTCTCACCCGCCGCTGTCGCCGCGATCCACTGCTCGGCGAGCTCGAGGGCGGCAACAGTCAGGGAAGTCGGGCTGGTCTGCATACCCACCTCTTGTACTCCCTGTGAGTGCCGACCGCGACATGCAGCGTGCGTTCGGTCGTTCCCGCCCCGCACGACGGCGGCGGGGCGGACCCGGCATGATGGTCCGGTGACTGCTGCACCGATCCCCACCCTGGCCCTGCGGGGCGCCGACATCCCCCTCCTCGGTCTCGGCACCTGGCGGGCCGAGGGCGACGGCGCCGTGCTCGCCACGGCCACCGCCCTCGAGCTCGGCTACCGCCATATCGACACCGCGACGGGCTACGGCAACCAGGCCCAGGTGGGTCGCGGGCTCGCGCGGTCGGGCGTGCCGCGCGACGAGGTGTTCCTCACGACGAAGCTCCCGCCCGACCGTGCAGGTCACGAGCGCGAGACGCTCGAGGAGTCCCTCACCGGACTGGGGACCGACCACGTCGACCTGTGGCTCGTGCACTGGCCGCCGAACAAGCAGGCGACTCCCGCGACCTGGGAGAAGTTCATCGAGCTGCGCGACGAGGGCCTGGTCCGCGCGATCGGCGTGTCGAACTACTCGGTCGCACAGATCGACGAGCTCATCGCCGCGACCGGCGAGGCACCCGCGATCAACCAGCTCCCGTGGAGCCCCACAGACTACGACGCGCAGCTCGTCACCGATCTTGCCGCGCGTGGCGTCGAGCTCGAGGGGTACAGCCCGCTGCAGCGCACCGACCTCACGCACCCGGCCCTCGTCGAGGTCGCGGCCGCCCACGGGGTCAGCACCGCCCAGGTCGTGCTGCGCTGGCACCTCGACCACCACGTCGTGGTCATCCCCAAGTCCGTCCACCGCGACCGCATCGCTGCGAACCTCGACATCCTCGGGTTCGCGCTCACGACCGAGGAGGTCGCGCGCATCGACAGGATCGGCGTCAGTGCAGGCTGAGAGATGAGCGTCGACGGACCCGACGCCACGTCCCGGGGCGCTCGGCGCGCCGCGACGAGCTCTGCGCGGCGCCGACTGCTCACCTGGGTCGCGGCGGTCGTCGTGCTCGTCGTCGTGGGGGCGTCGATCGCGGTGGTGCAGGTCCGCGCTGCACGCGCGGCCGACGTCGGAGCGGCGATGCAGCAGGCCGCCGAAGCGAGCGCCACGCAGGCGGCCCGCGTCGCCGCCGACGCGGCCGCCGCGCGCGCCGAAGAGGCTCGCCTCGCGCGCGAGGCGAGCCTGGCCGCCGAGCGCGCCGCGGCCGTCACGACGGTCCAGGCCCAGGCCGCGGCCGCGGAGCCGGTGCTCGCGGCGTCAGCCGGGAAGGTCGACGACGACGCGGTGCGGCAGTCGCTCGCCACCGCGATCGAGGCGGCGCGCACAGCGATCACGGCGGCCGCCGAGCCGACGAGCCCGACGGCGCCCGGCGCGGCCGGGATCGTCGCCGCAGGCACGGCCGTCGACACCGCCCGCGCCGCGGTCGAGGCCGCACAGGCGACGTGGCAGCAGGCCGCTGACGCGGCGGCCGCCGCGAAGAAGTCGTCGGCCGCGAGCAAGCAACCCACGACCGGCTCGTCGGAGGCCGACCTCGCCGCCGCCGCAGCAGCCGCGAAGGCGGCCGCGGGGGGCGTGCCCGTCTGGGTGACGTCGGTCCCCACGGCCGACGGCGACGGCTCGAACGGCCACATGCCCATGTCGTCGATGTGCCTGATCGGCTGGGGAACCGATCAGATCGGCAGCCCGCAGTACCTGCGCTGCGACGCGGTGGACGCGCTGACCCGGCTCAACGACGCGTTCCGCGCCCGCTTCGGCGAGTCGCTCGCGTTGGATCTCACGTACCGCTCGTACGACGAGCAGGTGCGGATCGCCGCCTACTACGGCGCGCTCGCCGCGAAGCCCGGCACGTCGTCGCACGGTCTCGGTACCGCGCTCGACGTGCAGGAGTGGCCTGGCGTGTACGGGTTCGGCACCGAGCGGTACGCGTGGCTCGTGGCCAACGCCCCGACGTACGGATGGTTCGCGCCGGCCCGCGTTCGCGAGACCGGGGCGTACCCCGAGTACTGGCACTACGAGTACGGCCCGGGCCGCACCAGCTGATCGGCGAGCGGACACCCTCGTCACGGACGCACGACCGCGCCAATGTCACGACGCGATAGCGATCTGACGAACCGGGACCACGACGCCGCCGGACCCGTCACAGGGTCCGGCGGCGTCGTGCCGGCGGCGTCGTGCCGGCGGCGTCGTGCCGGCGGCGTCGTGCTGTCGGCGTCAGTGGGTCGGCTACTCGGTGCGGATCGCGACCGTGAACGAGAACGACCCGGGCCACAGCGCGTACCGGGGCAGGACGTCCATGCCGCACGAGCGTGAGCCGAGCCCGTGCTGGGCGGCGTCCAGGTAGACGTGGACCCGGTCGCTCGGGGGCAGCTCGTGCGGGTGCGCGGCCGCGTCGAGCTCCTGAGCGGTGTGCCGCGACACGGTGAAGCCCGGTCGCGTGGTCCGCATCGCGCCCGCGGGCGCCCCCGGGACAGCCCGCACGAGCAGCGCCGGGACCTCGCCGACAGCTGAGGTGAGCCGCAGCCGGCGCAGGTCCGGGCGGTGACCGGTCTCCTGCGGGAACGCGTACGCCACCCCGAGGTCGTCGATGTCGCCGGCGAACGTGCCCACGTGCGCGGCGCGCACCGAGTCGGCGTACGCCTCGGCCGGGCCGAGCCCGAACCACTGCGCGCGGGAGTACTGGCCCGGCAGGTCGATCCGGACCCCGGCCCGCGGCCACGTGCAGTCCCAGCCGTGCGAAGCGGCGAGGTCCACGCGCAGGAGCAGCTCGCCGTCGACCCACCGGTAGGTCAGCGTGGACTCCACGGCGCGCGCGGCCGCGGCCGAGCCGGTGCGCACGCGCACCTCCAGACGGTCGCCGACCACCTCGACCGAGCGCATGCGGTGCACGAGCCGGTCCAGGCCGCGCTCACGCCAGCGGTCCGCCGACGCGGGGGTGTCGGCCCCGCGTCCCCCGGTCAGCGCGGGGTCGGCCTCCTCGTACCCCGGCCCGACCGTCCGCAGGTCGTTGTCGGTCGGCGCCCGCCACAGCTCGACGAGCGGGCCCGTGACCTCGAGACCACCGAGACCTGTGAGGCGGCCGGTCACCGCGTCCACGCGCGCGTCGCCGAGCACGTACGTCGCGCCGTCGAGCACGGGGACCACGCCTGCGCCGGCTGCCGGCTCGTGAGCGGGCCGGCGGCGACGCGGCACACCGTCCGCGCCGGTCAGCACGGATGCCGACAGGTCGACCTGCGTCGAGGCGACGCGGTGACCCGCAGCGGCCCACGACGCGTCGGCGGCGAGCTCGGCGCCCAGGCTCAGCCAGATCTCCGCAGCGTCGTCCTGCTCGCCGGCTGCCGTGAGCGCCTCAGACAATGCTGCCGGGAGCGCCACCGCGACGGCGGACCCCGCTCCGACGACCGGGACGGGCAACAGACCAGCTGCCGCCGGCTCGCCGTCGACCTCGACCGTCCACGTCAGCCGCAGGTCCGCGGTGTCGGTGAACGCACGCCGGTTGCGCACCTGCACGCGCGCGTCGTCGAGCAGCGCGAAGGTGACGGGCGCGATGACGGCCGCGTACTCCCCGAGCGCGGGGGTCGGGGTCCCATCGGACAGGATCAGGCCGTCCATCACGAAGTTGCCGTCGTGCCCGACCTCGCCGAAGTCTCCGCCGTACGCGAAGAACGGCGTCCCGTCCGGAGTGTGCGACCGCAGGCCGTGGTCGCGCCACTCCCACACGAACCCCCCGTGCAGGCGCGGGTAGGTCTCGAACACGTCCTCGTAGTCCGCGATCGCCCCCGCGCCGTTCCCCATCGCGTGCACGTACTCGCACAGCACCGTGGGCCGACGCCTGATCCGGGCCGCCTGCGCGGGTCCGCAGGCCAGGACCGGCCCGACCTCGCCGCCGATCGCCGCCAGCTCCTCGAGGGTCGGGTACATGCGCGAGTACACGTCGGTGAACGCACCCGTGCGGTCTCCCTCGTAGTGCACGGGGCGGCCCGGGTCACGCCGGTGCACCCACGCCGACATCTGCGCGAGGTTCTCCCCGGTGCCCGACTCGTTCCCGAGCGACCACATGATCACGCACGGGTGGTTCTTGTCCCGCTCGACCGTGCGCTCGATCCGGTCCAGGTACGCCGCCTCCCACCGCAGGTCGTCGCTGGGGTTGTCCCGCCACCCGTCGAGCTCGAACCCGTGGGTCTCGAGGTCGCACTCGTCGATGACCCAGAACCCCAGCTCGTCGGCCAGGTCCAGCAGCCGCGGGTGCGGGGGGTAGTGGCTCGTGCGGATCGCGTTGACGTTGTGCCGCTTCATCAGCTCGAGGTCGGCGCGCGCGTGGTCGACGTCGAACACCCGACCGCGCGTGGCCTCGATCTCGTGGCGGTTGACCCCGTGGAACACGACCTGTCGGCCGTTCACCAGGAACCGGTCGCCCTCGATCGATACCGTCCGGAACCCGACCCGCAGCCGCACGCTCTCCCCGGTGGACGTGACCGTCGCCGCGTACAGGCGCGGGGACTCCGCGCTCCACGGCTCCATGCCCGTCACCGCGACCGGTGCGACGTCCGCGGCGGACTCCCAGCGCTGCTCGACGCCCAGCTCGGGCACGCTCAGGACGACCGGGAACGCGCCCGCGTCGGCCCGCACCTCGACGTGCAGCTCGCCCGTGCCCGTGGCGTGGTCGTACTCGGCGCGCACCCACACGTCCTCGAGCCCACCGACAGGTCGGGCCACCACGGTCACGTCGCGGAAGATCCCCGGCAGCCACCACTGGTCCTGGTCCTCGACGTACGACGCGTCCGACCACTGGTGCACGCGCACCACGAGCACGTTCTCCCCGCCTCGCACCGCGTGCGTGACATCGAACTCGTGCGCGAGCCGGCTCCCCTTGCCGACCCCGATCTCGACCCCGTTGAGCCACACCTTGTACGTCGACTCGACGCCGTCGAACCGCAGCAGCACCCGCTCGGCATCTGCCCACGCCGAACCGGCCGGCACCGTGAAGGTCCGCCGGTGGTCACCAGTCGGGTTCGCATCGGGGACGAACGGCGGGTCCACCGGGAACGGGTACTGCACGTTCGTGTAGATCGGTCGCCCGTAGGCGCCGTCACCGTGCAGGACCCAGTGCGACGGGACCGGCAGCTCGTCCCAGTCGGCGGCGTCGAAGCCCGGTTCCCACGTCGCGACGCCCGGGTCCGCGACCGGCCAGAGCCGGAAGCGCCACCGGCCGGCGAGATCGAGGACCGGGGCGTCCGACGAGAGCCACGAACGCGGCGAGCTGGACCCGGAACCCGGCGTGAAGTCGGCGTAGTACGGCAAGGACGTCATCGGTTCCTCGGTATCGGTGCGACTCGGGTCCGCGTGCGCCGCCGATCCTACGGCGGTCGCACCGGTCGCACCGGTCGCACCGGTGCAGGCGGCCGTGGACCCGCTGCCGGTCAGCTCCCGGTCGGCTCCTCGTACCGTCGCCGCCGCCACAGCGCGACCGCGCCGACCCAGGTGAGGAGGAAGACGACGAACGACGCGATCCCGAGCTGGTTGAGGTCGAGCGAGGCGAGCGCGGACCACGGTCGGTGCCCGGCCCAGCCGGTGTGCTCCGTCGCGAGCTGGGCGACCTCGATCGTCGCGATCCCGGCGGCCAGCGCCACCGACAGGCCGGTCAGGGTGATGTTGTAGAAGATGCGGCGCAGCGGGTGGCCCGACGCCCAGCCGTAGGCGCGCGTCATGAGCACACCGTCGGTCGTGTCCCACAGGGTCATGCCGGCGGCAAAGAGCAGCGGCAGGGCGAGGATCGCGAGCGGCGGCAAGCTCCCGCCGGCGGCAGCGCCCGCGGCCAGCCCGATCGCGCCGATCTGGGTCGCGGTGTCGAACCCGAGGCCGAAGAGCAGCCCGACCGCGTACACCTGCCACGCGTGGTCGATCAGTCGGTCGTAGCGACCGCGGAACAGCCGGTTGAGCAGCCCGCGCCGCGCGAGCAGCTCGGCGAGGTCGACGTCGTCGTACTGCCCGCGGCGAGCGGCGCGCCACGTCCGCACGAGCCCGACCAGGACGGCCCCGTTGAGCGCGGCGAGCAGGTAGAGGAACGACGCCGACACGAGCGGCCCGATGATCGCGCTCGCGTCAGAGAAGCTCGCCTGCACGCGTGCGGCCGCCTGGGCTGCGAACGCGATCCCGAGGGACAGCGCAAGGACGACCGTCGAGTGGCCGAGCGAGAACGCGAGACCGACACCGAGCGGGTGGCGGCCCTTCTGCATCAGGTAGCGGGTCGTGTCGTCGATCGCTGCGACGTGGTCGGCGTCGAACGCGTGCCGGACGCCGAGCAGGTACGCGGTCAGCCCGGCCCCCGCGTACAGGGCCGACGAGCCGCCCGCGCCGCCGAGACGAAGCTGTCCGCCGTAGTGCACGAACAGCCCGAACCCCACGACGTGCAGCGCGAGCACGACGCCGTACAAGGGGACGAGCCGTGCGGCAACCGACCTGCCCGCGACAGCGACGTCCGCGAACGGCCCGTCCCGGACTGCCTCGCTCATCGGGTCGCCCCTGTCATGCGAGCACGCTAGCCGGTGCGGAGAACGGCAACGCGTTGACCGCAGCGAGCTGCCGCTCGGACCGCGAGCGGAGCGCGATGAGCCGCCGACGGTCCAGGCGCTCGCACACCCAGTCCCAGTGCAGCGAGCACCAGTCCCCGGGCGCGACGCCGCCGGCCAGCTCTCGACGGGCTCGGATCGGACGGTGCGGGGTCGGGCTGAGCCGGGACGTGGTCGCGGAGCGTGCGGGCCTCGAGCGCCTCGGCGGCGCTGAGCCGGGCCAGCGCGAACCCGGAGTGGGCGAGGACCCAGTCGCCCGGGGCGACCGGCCCGTCGAGGGTCAGGAGCGAGATCTGAAGCGTCCGGGTGCCGGCGCGTGCGAGCACGAGGCCGTCCGGTGCGACCTCGATGACCTGCACGACCTCACCCAGGCACATGGGAGACCGCCGCGACCTGTGGTGCCGCCGTGGCCACGAGCCCGACCACGGTCGCCACGACGGCGTCGAGTGCTGCAGCGACGGGCGCGCCGAGCGCGGTGCCGTGCTCGAACTGCGTGGCCTCGACCCCGACGAGCACGAGCCGGCGGGGCAACCGGTGCAGGGCGCGGCCGAGCTCGACCGCGGCCGCGAGCCCGAACGCGTGCGTGCCGCCGCGTCCCGTGCGGGCCCACGCCTGGTCGGCCAGCGGGCCGGCGTCCGCCCCCGCCTCGACGACGAGCAGCGAGCCGGGTGCGGACCCCGACCGGACCGCGTCGACGACGACGGCCAGGTCGGCGGTGTCCCACAGGTCGATCAGCCCGGTCGGGTCCTCGTGCTCGA
>Ga0075518_1000144_pt1 | contig 12971 bp, 12 predicted proteins | sample NGEPerA_2_FD_76970 | JGI IMG/M metagenome (GOLD analysis project Ga0075518, IMG submission 76970) | Arctic peat soil microbial communities from the Barrow Environmental Observatory site, Barrow, Alaska, USA - NGEE PermafrostAB136-A | ecosystem: Environmental > Terrestrial > Soil > Wetlands >...
ATTAAATTGATATTAATCTCATTTATGGATGATAAATATCAAGTCAGGGAAAAAAACAAATCGCCAGTCGCCACTGATATGTCAGAACTTGTAAGAATTATCCTCAATCAGCTTGTCAGCAATGTGCCGTCTGGCCTCTTTGACATTGACATATTCCTGCCTTGTGAGCTTTTCAATGGCCTGAACAAGAACAGGATATGTCTCGGGTGAAGAGAATGATGCTATTGCTTCAAGAGCGGAGCTTCTTACAATACCTGCGGTCTCAAACAGGTTGACGTCAAGCATATCCTTGTATACTGAAACGTTACCCCTGATGGTGCTCAGCTTTTCCACCCTCAGTGCCAGTGATTCGGAAACATAAGTTTCCATCATCATCTCGGCTATGTTGTTCAGGACTTCCTGTTCATTTATCAATCCTTTGCCGAAATTTTTCGTGGCGAAGTGCATGCAGATGAGTATTGCCTTCTTGAAATTCCTGATATATCTTGTCCTGGTCTGGAAATAGCTCTCTCCTTCAGTCTTGCCATCGGTGATATCAGCCAGTCCGGCGCATAGTCTTTCAGCCTCACCGTACAGGTCGAAATCACCCTTCAGGGCACGTTTCATGGCAGTGTCAACTACAAGCAGGCGGTTAATCTCATTGGTTCCCTCAAATATCCTGTTGATTCTGGAATCACGGTAACCCCTCTCCACTGCCATCTCTGCCGAGTAACCCATACCTCCATGAATCTGGACTGCCTCATCAACAATAAAATCAAGCATTTCAGACCCGATGACCTTAAGTATGGCAGCCTCAACCGCATAGTGGCTGATGCCCTCGATAGCAGCTCTTCCGTGGTCGCTTCCGGCGGACAGTTCACTGATAAGAAGATCGATATCCTTGCTTACCCTGTACACGGCTGATTCTGAAGCAAAAAGCCGGATCACCTGCTCGGCAAGCTTATGTTTTATCGCTCCGAACGTTGAAATAAGTACGCCGAACTGTTTTCTCTCGTTTGCGTACCTGACGGAATCATTGATGGCCTTCTTGGCAGCGCCGATAACATTCGCTCCAAGCTTGAGCCTTCCCATATGAAGGATGCTCAGTGCGATCCTGAACCCCTCTCCCCTCTTGCCCAGAAGGTTCTCAACCGGCACTTTGACATCATTAAAGTAGATCTGGGCCGTGGATGAGCCTTTGATGCCCATCTTATGCTCGTCGGGGCCTATCACCACCCCGGGATAAACAGTTTCAACGATGAATGCGCTGAGCACCCTGTCGTTATCAATCTTGGCAAACACTATCAGCGTATCGGCAAAACCGGCATTTGTTATCCACATCTTCTGCCCGTTGAGAATGTAATGTTTACCATCCTCGCTGAGCTTTGCATTTGTCTTGCCTGAGTTGGCATCGCTGCCTGCTCCCGGTTCGGTAAGGCAGTAGGCACCTAGAAACTCTCCGGTCGCCAGTTTCGGAACATAGCGCTCACGCTGATCCTGGTTGCCATAATACATAATAGGCAGGGTCCCTATGCCGCAATGCGCCATGAATGACACTGAGAAAGAATATCCTGCACCAATGGTCTCAGCTACCAGCATCTGAGTGACAAACGACTGCCCGAAACCGCCAAACTCTTCAGGAATAGAAATGCCCAGCAGGCCAAGCTCTCCCGATTTTTTCAGAATGATTTTCATCAGTTCCCTGTCGCTCTTCTCAACCTGTTCCAGGTTAGGATAAACTTCGGCCTGAATAAAATCATTGCATGTCTGGGCGATCATCTTCTGTTCCTCATCGAACTCTTCAGGGATGAAGATATCCTTTGCTTCAGTTTCCCTTACCAGAAATTCACCGCTTTTCAGAGTGTTACTGTTTTCCATGGTCATTTATTAGATGTATGATAATTCTATAATTCAAGCGACTGTGCAATGAGTTCAGCCATGTCAAGGTTACGGACATTGTCTTCCCTGTTCTTGTATTTAATTCCGTCAGTAAGCATTGTCATGCAGAATGGACAGGCTGATGCAATTACCTCTGCCCCGGCCCTGAGGGCTTCCTCAGTCCTTTCAATAAAAACTTCCTTTTCACCTTTTTCTGCTTCCTTAAACATCTGAGCCCCGCCGGCGCCGCAGCATAATGCGAAGCTCCCGTGTCTCTCCATCTCGGTAAAGCCCCCTGTCAGCCTGTTGAGAAGGGCCCTGGGCTCATCATAAATCTCATTTGCCCGGCCAAGATAACAAGGATCATGATATGTGACTGTCTTTCCTTTTAATGATCCGGCATTGATGCTCAGCCTGCCTTCTTCAGCATACCTGTTCAGGAACTGGAGATAGTTGACCACCTCATAGCTGCCGCCCAGGTCGGGATACTCATTCTTAAATATGTTAAAGCAGTGCGGACATGTGGTGATTATCTTTTTTACACCGTATGATTTGAATACTTCTATGACCTGCAAAGCCTGCATCTGGAAGAGCATCTCATTTCCTGCACGTCTGGCCGGGTCACCGGTGCATGTCTCCTCGCTGCCAAGGACTGCATAATTTATTTTCAGGTGGTTAAGCACCTTCACGAAAGCCCTGACCACCTTTTTATACCTGTCATCAAAAGCACCTGCACAGCCCACCCAGAAAAGATACTCCGGCGTAGTACCCCGGGCGGCATAATCAGATATGAGCGGCACACTGAAGTTCAGGTCCCTGGCCCACAACATCCTGTCTTCCGAAGAATACTGCCATGGGGCTCCATTATTCTCGATATTGCTGAACACTGTCTTGAGTTCGCCGGGAGCCGATGCCTCCTCCATGACAAGATATCTTCTCATGTCGACTATCAGGGAGGGATGGTTGATGTTTATCGGGCACTCGGTGGCACAGGCATTACAGGTGGTGCAGGCCCATAATTCCTCCTCGGAAATATAATCTCTCAGCAGCGACTTATTGTCGCTGTAATCCTTGCCGTTCCTGGTCATCAGGGGGCCTTTCTCCTTCATCCTTGCCCTGAGATCCATCATCACTTTGCGGGGTGACAGCTTCTTGCCCGTTATGTTTGCAGGACATACCGAGGTGCAGCGTCCGCATTGGGTGCAGGAAAGTGAATCGAAATATGTTTTCCAGACCACATCCTCAGCATCCTTTACCCCAAATCGTTCCACGGGTACATCAGAAGGCGCTGCTGCAAAAGCTGTATCAGGGTTCATCATAAGTCTTACTTCCCTGGTGATATTATCCATGTTTGTCAGCTTGCCGAGCGGCTCGAGACGCGACAGGAATACGTTGGGAACAGACAGGAAGACATGGAAATGCTTTGAATACGGCAGTACATTCGCAAAAACGAATATGGTGAGTATGTGTGTCCACCAACAGACCTCGTATAGGGTATGCATGGACTCCGGCGATTTGTTTGCAATAAGTCCGGCGAGCCAGGTGCTGACAGGATAAGCTCCTTTCACCGGTTCCCCAGAGAGGATTTTGCCTCCGGCATAACCTGTGTTCATACCTGCCAGGGAGATCATAAGCAGAAGGATCAGCGAAAGTGCAATAATAGCATCAATATGAGATATCCTCTTCATCTCGATGCCTTCGAAACGTCTGATATGAAGGAATATACGTCTTACAAGGAAGATAATAATGGCTATAGCGACTATGTATGCGAAAATATCGCCTGATCCCATCAGGAACCTGTAAAAACCACCAAGGAAAGAAAGTGACTTGTCTGTTCCGGCAAGCCCGTCAATCACCATCTCGATACTGCCGAACAGGATTATGCAGAAACCCCAGAACACCAGCGCATGAGCCAGTCCGATCAGCGGCCTGCGGAAAATCTTTGTCTGTCCGAAGGCGACCTTCAGCATAACGCCAAACCTTTTCCCGATCTGTCTAACGGGGAACCCGGGCCTTGTAAGTCTGAAGAAACCGGCGAGCCTGCGGACGGTAAAGGCAAACACCCCAAGCGTCACAAGAAGTGCCAGTGCAAACACCACCTGTCTGATCATTTTTTGAGCTCTTTTACTGCTTCAACAAGCTTTGGCAGAACCTTCAGGGCGTCTCCTACAATGCCGTACTGGGCAACTTCAAATATTGGGGCGTCCTTATCAGTATTGACTGCCACGATATACTTTGATGAGCTTACACCTGCCAGGTGCTGGGTAGCTCCCGAAATACCTATCGCAATATACAGATTGGGAGCTATAACCTTTCCTGTCTGGCCGGTATGCTCTTCATGAGACCTCCATCCTTCATCCGAGACAGGCCGTGAGCATGCTGTAGCAGCGCCAAGCGCCCCTGCAAGCTCAACAAGTGGACCCCAGTTGTCAGGCGACTTCATCCCCCGGCCACCGGAAACAACTATCTCAGCATCGGTGAGCAATAACTTGCCAGTCTGCTTTTGAGAATCTTTAACGACAGTTTTGATCAGCGAGCTGTCAACAGTGATATTACTATTCTCAATTGCTGCTCTGTTTGGTGTTTCGACCAGGTCAAAAGAATTCTGTGAGAGTGTGATTATTTTAATCTCTGTATTTATGACCATATGTGCGAAGGCGTTGCCCGAGTAAGTCCTTTTATAAACAGTGAACGGGTTAAGGCTGAGCGGCAGCTTGCTGACGCCTGAAGCCATGCCGGCTTTTAATCGCACTGATAACCGCGGAGCGACAGCCTTTCCTTCGCTGTTGTTTGAGATAATGATGACCCGGGCATCTTCTTTCAGGGCTACCTGTGCGATAACGTCTGTATACACCTGATTATCAAGTATTTTACAGTACTCATTGTCAACTCTGACAATCTTTTCAGCACCGTAATTCCCGAGCTTCCTGAGCTCTTCATCTCCTACGGCTCCTATTGACAGGCAGACAAGAGATGTATTAAGCATCTCTGCAACTTTTGACCCGTAAGAAACCAGTTCAAAAGATGATTTCTTAAATCGGCCGTCCCAGTTCTGGGTATATACTAAAACTGACATAGTTTATGTGTTTTTATATTTGATGATCAGATGACCTTGGCTTCGTTCTGGAGAAGTGTTATCAGCAGGCCGGCATTCTCGGGGTCAATGAATTTGCAGGCAGCGCGTGGTGAGGGTTTCTCAAAGACCAGTATACCGGTAAGGGGTTCTGCCGCTTCAGGCTCATAGAGTCTTACTGGCTTAGTCCTTGCGGTCATTATACCGCGCATGGAAGCTATTCTGGGTTCTTTGGCAATTCCTTTCTGAACAATAGCCACAAATGGTATCGGGACAGAGATAATTTCACGTCCTCCGTCAATCTCACGGGTAAGGACCGGAGAGCCGTTTTCAATCTTAATGTCTGATACGGCAGAGACAGAGGGTATCCCGAGAAACTCAGCTATCATACCGCCTGTCATCGATCCGTTATAGTCGCTTGATTCGATACCGCACATAATGATATCAAACTGCTCTTTCCTGATTACCGCAGCCAGCTGCGCAGCCACGAAATATGAATCAGCAGGAACGGCATTGACACGGAAAGCATCGTCCGCTCCTATCGCCAGTGCTTTGCGTATTGTCGGCTCGGAGGTGGCAGGTCCGACATGTGCCACTGTTACCGATTTGACTCCGGCTGATGCATCATCCTTTAACTCAAGGGCACGCGTCAGCGAAAGCTCATCCCACGGGTTGATAACCCACTGGATACCTGCAGTGTCAAGCCTGGTGTCACTATCCACGAATTTGACTTTCGTGGTTGTGTCAGGAACATTGCTTATGCAAACTAAGATCTTCATTGATGGTCTCTGTTTTTTACTGATTAAAGTTCAATATAATTCATTAGCCGTAAAAACTGCTTTCAGCGTGGCAAATATAAGAATAAAACATAACCACAAAAATGGCCTGTGCTGATGTCAAAATATTAGACTAACTTCGCCCGCCGTTGAATAAGCGGTTTCGGCTTAAATGAAAGGAAGACAATACACAGCTCTCGTTTTTTCAATGATCTTCTGGTCATTCTCATTTATATGGTTCAAGATCGCAAACAAGAGCTATGATCCGATCACGATTGTCTTTATACGATTATGCATCGCGACGTTTTTGCTTTCAGCATTTCTCTGGATAACACATGGCTTCAAAGGCGTAAGGAAAGCAGACAGGAAATACTTCCTTCTGCTGGCATTTTTTGAACCGTTTCTGTACTTCCTGGGGGAGAGTTTCGGACTGACATACGTCTCATCTACTTTAGGGTCTGTGATAATTTCAACCATTCCCGTATTTGCAGTGATTTTTGCCTGGATCTTTTACAGGGAGAGGCTTAAGCTTATCAATTATGCCGGGGTGGTTGTATCCTTTATCGGGGTCATTATTTTCATCACCAGCGGATCAGGGACAACAGCGATGAGCCTCAAAGGACTGGTGCTGCTCTTCCTGGCAGTTGCTGCGGCGGTCGGGTACAACATGGTGCTTGTCAGGCTGGCGAGTGTTTATAACCCCGTCAGTATTGTGAACATACAGAATGCTATAGGTGTCATCCTCTTCCTTCCCCTTTTCCTGATTTTTGACCTGAAAAAAGTTATTGCCACCGGCATCATCGCGGAGAGTTTCAGCTCCATCGTGCTTCTGGCTATCTTCGCCTCCAGCGGTGCTTTTGTGCTATTTGCTTATTCTGTCAGGCACCTGGGCATATCCCGTGCTAACATTTTCAGTAATCTGATACCCGTTTTTACAGCGATTTTTGCCTTCTTTATTGTTGGAGACAAGCTGACTTTTCGAAATGCAGCAGGCATGGCTGTGGTCATCGCCGGGCTGTTCCTTTCACAGATCGGGAAAAAGGAAGCTGCAGTGACGGATATCGATTTTGCCGGAAGAAGTGCGTAGGGCCTCATGAAATAACCTCTCCGGCCCTCCCGTTTTACTGATAGTATTATCTTTGCTTTCAAGTTTTCAGGATATGAAGCGACCGCTCCTTGCATACCTCTTTCTTATTGCACTTCTGCCGGTAAGCGGTCAGACCGGTGGTGATAACACCTATGAGTTTCTAAATCTGAGCCACTCTGCCTTTGCAACAGCCACAGGCGGAATGACCGTCTCACAAAGCAGAAACGACCTCAGCCTGCCTTATTTTAACCCTGCCCTGCTCACTCGCTCAATGAACAATGACATATCACTGAGCTTCTCAACATACTTTGCCGGGATAAATTACGGATACGCCGCCTGGGCGCGGGACATGAATAAAAGAGGTACCATGGCGGCCGGCCTGAGCTTCATCAGCTACGGCAGCTTCACCGAAGCGGATGCTGAAGGGAACATAAACGGCACATTCACTGCCGCTGAATATGCTTTCAATGTGATCTGGTCACTGCAGATTGACTCGTCTTTTACCGTCGGTATAAATCTGAAACCGGTCTTGTCACATCTTGAACGGTATTTCTCGGCAGGGATTTGTGCGGATATAGGAGCAACATACCAGAACCAAAAACTGCTCCTTGATGCAGGCCTGGTTATCAGGAATGCCGGGTTTCAAATAAAAAGTTATACTCGGGCAGGAGGCGAGCCTCTTCCTTTTGAGATAATTGCCGGTGCCACCAAGAGACTGGAGCATGCTCCCTTCAGTTTCTCTCTCACATTCAGACATATAGAAAAACCTGACCTCACCTATGATTATGACCCGGACGATGAGATCCCTGCGGGCAGCTTCGGAGAAAATCTGTTGAAGCATTTCATCTTTGGCATCGAGATCATACCTGCAGACGTATTCTGGCTGGGAGCCGGACTGAACTACCAGAGGAGATCTGAGATGCGTATCGAGCAAAGAGCAGGCATGACAGGCTTCACGGCTGGATTTGGGATCAGGACAAAGGCTTTTGAGCTTGCTTACGGACGTGACGCTTTCCATCTTGCAGGTGCATCCAATCACCTGACGATCACCATCAGACCTGAGGTGATTTTCAAAAATACCACTCCATGAACTTTATGCCTTCCTTTTCGTTTTAACTTTGCAGCCTGAATGAAGAAGAGAAAAAAAATAATCATCACCGTCGACGGATACTCATCATGCGGGAAAAGTACATTCGCAAAAGCGATTGCTGCTGACCTCGGTTATCTCTATATTGACTCCGGTGCAATGTACAGGGCTGTGACCCTCTACTGCCACCGGCAAGGATACGTTTCAGGCGGTGTAGCAGATATACCCGCAATCATAAGTGTATTGCCGGAGATAAGGATAACCTTCAGAATTAATCCCGATACCGGGTTTAATGAGACCCTCCTCAACGGTGAACAGGTTGAAATGGAGCTCCGTGACAGGGCTGTGTCAGACAATGTAAGTGCTGTCAGCACAATAGCAGAGGTCAGGAAAAAGCTGGTGGAGCTGCAGCGTGCAATAGGAGCCCGCGGAGGGATAGTAATGGACGGCCGTGACATAGGAACCGTCGTCTTTCCTCATGCAGAACTGAAGATTTTCATGACCGCTTCATCGGCAGTGAGAGCCAAACGCCGTTATATGGAGCTTGTGGAAAAAGGCCTCCAGGCAGACATCGCTGCCGTTGAAAAAAATATCAATGAGCGTGACAGGATAGATTCCTCCCGCGAAATCAGTCCCCTGAAGAAAGCAGACGATGCAGTGTTTCTCGACAACAGTGACATGACTGTAGGTGAACAGATGGTATGGTTCAGAAAACTGTTTAAACAGAAGATGAATGAAGGTTGATATCGAACCCGGTTCCGGCTTCTGTTTCGGGGTGGAGAATGCCATAAGGATTGCCGAGGAGGAGCTCAGGGCAGGGGAAAAAGTATTTTGCCTCGGCGAAATAGTGCATAACGATACCGAAGTCGCGCGTCTGAAGGATCTCGGGCTGATCTCTATCAGCCATGAAGAATTCGCAAAGCTGAAAGACTGTAAGGTGCTAATAAGGGCACATGGTGAGCCTCCCTCAACCTATGAAACAGCCAGGCAGAACAATATAACAGTGATCGAGGCCACATGCCCCATCGTTCACTCACTCCAGGGAAAAATCAAGCACGTCCTTGCCAGCGTACGTGAAAAAAACGGCCAGGTAGTGATCTTTGGTAAGGAGAGTCATGCAGAAGTGATCGGCCTCCTCGGAGCTGCAAGCGAGAAGGGTTTGCTGGTCACCGGATTGCATGATCTCAATAAAATTGACTTTACTAAACCGGTATGGCTCTTCTCGCAGACGACCAAAAGCAAGACTGAGTATGCCCTGATAATTGAGGCAATTCAGAAGAAGCAGGAGAGTATGCACGCTGAGAACCCGGGCATTTTCCTGAAGGTCTTTAACACTATATGCGGCCAGGTTTCCGGCCGTGAGCCCAAACTTAAGATCTTTGCGGGAAAGAATGATGTGATAATCTTTGTCAGCGGGAAGAACAGTTCCAACGGACAGATGCTGTATGAGGTTTGTCTTGAAGAAAACAAGCGTTCGCATTTTATCTCCGCACCGGAAGAGATCAATACGGAGTGGTTCACCAATGCCGGAAGTGCAGGAGTCTGCGGAGCAACATCAACACCGCGATGGCTTATCCATAAGGTTGCAGAGGCTGTTGAGAAGATGTGACGGTGGCCAGCAATTTCCTCTTGATAATGTAAAAATAGTAGTACCTTTGTGCCTGAAAAATCTGATGTCCCATGGGGAAAATTAATAAGATAGGTGTACTCACTTCCGGCGGTGACGCTCCGGGTATGAATGCAGCCATCCGGGCTGTGACGCGTACGGCAATATATAACGGACTGGAAGTAATAGGCATAAGGCATGGTTATCTCGGGATGATAAATGCCAATTTCAAGCCGCTCCAGGCCCACAGCGTTTCTGACATGATCCAGCGTGGAGGCACTATGCTTAAGACTGCCCGTTGCGAGGCCTTCAAGACACCCGAAGGCAGAAAAAAAGCATATGAGAATCTTAAGGCGGCAGAGATTGATGGTGTGGTCGTCATCGGCGGTGACGGCTCCTTTATGGGAGCAAACATCTTCAATGAGGAGTATAACATACCGTTTGTAGGAGTACCTGGGACGATAGACAATGACATTTATGGCACTGACTATACCATTGGATATGACACGGCACTTAATACTGTCGTGCAGTGCGTTGACAAGATACGTGATACGGCCAGCGCGCTGAACCGCCTGTTCTTCGTTGAGGTGATGGGCGCAGAAGCCGGGCATATAGCCCTGTACAGCGGCATCGCCAGCGGCGCCGAAGCAATAATAATGCCTGAAATCAAAGGTGATGCGCGCGACATACGCAAGATGCTTGAGACAGGTAACAAGAGAAAGAAATCAAGTAATATCATTATTGTTGCCGAAGGTGACGAAGGAGGAGGAGCAATGGCTATCGCCGAAAGACTCAAGGATGAGCTGAAGGATTATGAGGTCAGGGTCTCTATCCTGGGCCATCTGCAGAGAGGAGGCTCACCGTCCGCTCTCGATCGCGTAAACGCCAGCCGGCTGGGCAACGCTGCCATTGAGGCACTCCTTGACGGACAACAGAGTGTGATGGTAGGGCTGCAGAATGACGAGATAGTGCTCGTTCCGTTCCGTAAGGCGGTGAAACTGCATAAAAAACTGAACCAGGGTCTGATTGATATTATTGACGTACTGAACATCTGATCTCTGATATACAAACTATTCATGGGACCGTCTGAGGTATTCTTCACAGATATGCACAGTACGCCTTCGGTTAACCTGTTGAAGAAACTGGAAAGACTGGTCAGGGCGGCGGGTTTTGACAATATAGATTTCGACCGTAAAATGACGGCGCTGAAGGTGCACTTCGGCGAGCCAGGTAACCTGGCATACCTTCGCCCCAACTTCGCCTCCAGGATAGCAGAAATGGTCAGGGCAAAAGGCGGTAAGCCTTATCTGACTGACTGCAACACCCTCTATTATGGCATGCGTTCCAACGCGCCCGATCACCTCGAAGCAGCTTTCTCCAACGGGTATAACCCTTTGAGCGCAGGCTGCCATGTGGTTATTGGTGACGGTATCAAAGGCACTGATTACCGTGAGATAGAGGTAAACCTTGACTATACAGACAAGGCTATGATCGGCACAGCCATTGTTGACGCTGATATTATTATCTCTCTTAACCACTTCAAGGGGCATGAGCAGGCAGGGTTTGGCGGCGCCCTTAAAAATCTCGGGATGGGATGTGCTTCGGTGGGCGGCAAGCTCTTTCTTCATTCCGGCAATCCGCCCGTGATATATGAGAAAAACTGCACAGCATGCAACATGTGCGTTATAAACTGCGCTCATGATGCCGTTCACCTGCAGGAGAACAGGAAGGCACACATAGATAACGATAAATGCACCGGATGCGGACAGTGTGTAGCCGTATGCCAGTATGATGCCGCCAGGGTCGAATGGGGCGACGGCAGCGACACTCTCAGCAAAAAGATTGCCGAGTATGCCTATGCAGTCATTAAAGACAAGCCTTCACTTCATATAAACTTCATCATGGACGTGTCGCCTGACTGCGATTGCTGGGGGCATAATGACATCCCGCTGGTGGCCGACATAGGCATCGCCGCATCAAAGGACCCCGTTGCCCTTGACAAGGCATGTGCCGACATGGTCGTCGCTGCGCCGGCATCACCACACCTAAGGGGAGAGGGGGGAGACCTTTCCGGGGTGGACAAGTTCAGGATTGTCCATAAGAATGCCGACTGGAATACAGTCCTGGTACATGCCGAGAAAATAAAAGCCGGAACAATTTCATATAAACTGACAAGGATATGAAAGAACCACACTCCTCAAAACGGATTGCAGTACTGATAGTTGAAGACGACCCGCATAGCCAGCTGTATTTCAGGAAGCTGCTGTCGGGGATGTATGACACTGCTGTGGCCTCCTCCGGCCGGGAGGCGTGGGATTTGCTCCATAAGGAGTCTTTTGACATGGTACTGATGGACATCTCCCTTAAAGGAGATGAGGACGGTCTCGCGCTGACGCGTCGTCTGCGAACCGAAGATGCTTTTAGGAAGCTGCCCATTGTGGCAGTGACGGCGTATGCCTTTCCCGATGATAAGCGAAGGGCTCTCGATGCAGGCTGCACTGATTATTTGTCGAAGCCGGTCAGCGGCAATGATCTTCATCTGAAAATTGCTGAGCTTACAAAAAAATAGTTATTTTTGCGAACCATATTTTAAGACTGCCCTGTCCGCCAGCCGGCGGATACGGTTGTTGATACGGGGTGTAGCGCAGTTGGTAGCGTACTACGTTCGGGACGTAGGGGTCGTGTGTTCGAGTCACATCACCCCGACAAAAAAAAAAGCCTGTCCGCTGAAAGCGACGGGCTTTATTTTTTTTGTCCGATGAAAGCTTGCTTTCAGAGAGATAAGAAAAAATGAAGACCGCAGTGAGCGAAACAAACGTGTTTGTGGTAGATAAAGTGGTAGTTAATGAAGTTAACTGATTATTCAAAAGTTCAATATCAGGTGCTTGAATTATATTGTTTATATTTGGTTAAGTGATTATCTTTTATCAAATGTTTTGAATAAAAGTTGAAGAAAAGTCAAATTCAACACTCCGGAAAACCCTTATGTTGGAACAAAATATTACTTTCTGGCCATTTATAGTATTTGCTTTTTCCGTTATTACCCTCATCGGAATAATGATTGGCCTTTCCTATATTCTTGGAGAGCGTCACAAAGGAAAAGCTACCGATGAACCTTATGAATCCGGTGTTCCGCCAACAGGTGATGCCAGGCTCCGTTTTTCTTCCGGCTTTTATATCATTGCCATGTTCTTTGTTATTTTCGACCTGGATGCTGCATTCATCATGCTATGGGCTGTATCTTTCCGAGAGCTTGGACTTCCCGGGTACATTGGGATTTTAGTATTTATCGGCTTATTGATAGTTCTTTTGATCTACGAACTAAGCATTGGTGCTCTTGACTTTGGTCCGGATGGTAAAAAAATTCTTAAATATAAAAACAAGATCAAATGAATTCTTCCGGGATTAAGATTGTTAGCGGGAACGATGATATAAAAAATGATCTGACTGCTGATACCTTATATAAATCAGTCTTGTTCGGCAAG